>RRZT012046523.1_pt1 | contig 25326 bp, 23 predicted proteins | sample 2165551 | NCBI WGS metagenome assembly RRZT01 (sample SAMN10456910, study PRJNA506462) | wastewater metagenome | biome: wastewater; feature: sludge; material: wastewater sludge; isolation source: wastewater sludge with Escherichia coli K12::gfp cells carrying plasmid... | place: USA: Moscow, Idaho... | reverse complement strand
TGAGATTTTGGTGGCTTAGTTTCGAAAAAGGTGACAACTATCTTGACAAACACCGGTAACAGATGATACTATTTATGTTAGCGATGTTTCATCTTGTTAACATGGTGGCTGTCAATCATGGCTTTAATTTGGCTGAGTGTCGCGGGGATACCTCCAATCAGCGCAGCTTCATTGGTCCAGCCTTCATCAAAGCGGTAACAGCGATTGAGCAAATCTACCGCCTGTTTGACAGCCTGCTGTGTAGCAAGGCGTAGCTGAACACTGTGTTTGTCAATAGTATTGTAGGTCGTGGTCGTCATATTTTTCTCTCTACGCGTTTACAGATAGTGTCTAAAAAAACAGGATGCCTTAGCTAAGACATCCTGTGGACTGTAGGGCAGCCGCTTTTATTTACCTGGCTTTTATTTTACTTGGCTTTTATTTTACTTGGCTTTTATTTTACTTGGCTTTTATTTACCTGGCTTTTATTTTACTTGGCTTTTATTTTACTTCATAAGCCGCCACATCAAGCTGACCCAGCACAAAGTCGATGTCTTTGTCACCGCGTCCTGACAGATTGACCAAAATTGTTTGGTCTTTGGACATATTTTTGGCGGTGCGCACCGCATAGGCAACCGCGTGCGAGCTTTCAAGCGCAGGGATGATGCCTTCAAGGCGTGACAATAACATAAAGGCATTGAGGCATTCGTCATCGGTGGCACTGTCGTACTGCACATCGCCTGTGTCTTTAAAGTAGCTATGCTGAGGCCCTACCCCAGGATAGTCAAGCCCCGAAGCAATTGAATGCACGGGGGCAGGGTTACCATCTTCATCCAGTAGCACATAGCATTTGAAGCCCTGAATCTCGCCTTTGACCCCTTTACTCATGGTGGCAGCGTGGCGGTACTGGGTATCCAAGCCTTCACCTGCAGGCTCAATCCCCACTTTTTTGGTGGCTTTGTCATCTAAAAAAGCGTTAAAAATACCCATGGCGTTACTACCACCGCCCACACAAGCGGTGATCACATCTGGCAGCTTGCCTGTCAGTTGTTGAAACTGGTGATGGGCTTCATGCCCAACGATGGACTGAAAATACGCCACCATCTCAGGGTACGGTGCGGGCCCGACCACCGAGCCGATGGCAAACATACTGTCATCAAGCTGCTCAAGGTAAGACTCAAACGCGCTGTCCACCGCTTCTTTTAGTGTACCTGCACCACGCTCAACAGGAATCAGCGTTGCACCCAAAATCTTCATACGTGATACATTGGGGTGTTCTTTGGCGATATCGACCACACCCATGTGAATTTCACACTCAAGTCCCAGTAATGCGGCAGCGGTTGCCAATGCTACCCCGTGCTGCCCTGCGCCTGTCTCGGCAATGACTTTTTTCTTACCCAAGCGTTTGGCAAGTAACGCCTCGCCCAAGCAGTGGTTGATTTTGTGTGAGCCTGTGTGGTTTAAGTCTTCACGCTTGAGATAAATCTGCGCGCCACCAAGATGTTCTGAAAGGCGTTTGGCATGATAAATTGGGCTTGGACGTCCCACATAATGCTGCTGCAGTGCCATAATTTGTTTGACAAAGTTGTCATCTTGAATCATCTCATGAAAACCATCTTCAATCTCCTGCATGGCTTTTGCCAAGGCAGGATGACCGATTTTGCCACCAAACTCACCAAACATGCCTGCATTGTCGGGTTTTACTTTGTCATTAAGACCATAGGGGGTTGTCATTTGCTCTTTCCTTTTATCTACTATGAGGACATTTTTGTCAACAGACAGCATATGTTTGCTAGGCTTAGTATAGCCAAATTCTTTTTTATGTACTAGTATGCAATAACAATAAATTAGGGTTAAACTTACAGGCTAAATTTGCTAAAATGGCTTTTTTTGATTGGTTGATTAATCGCTGCTATGTTGCCACTTCCCTCACCGTATACGCCAACCATCGAATCTGCCCTATACAAGCAGCAGCCCAGTGACTTTGTGGTCAATGAGCAATTAACAATCGCATTTAGCGAAACAGGTGAGCATCTTTGGCTCAATCTGCAAAAAACTGGGCTAAATACCAATTTTGTGGCAAAACTTTTGGCACAGTGGGCGCATATTCCCATCAAAGATGTCGGATTCTCGGGACTCAAAGACCGCCATGCAGTCACTACCCAGTGGTTTAGCCTTCGACTGCCGCAAAAACAAGCCCCACAGCTAGATTTTGCTAATTTTGTCGCTGACAAATTGGCAGCGAGTGAGCATATCCAAGTACTAGAGCAGCATTGGCACCACAAAAAATTGGGACGCGGTAGCCACCAAGCTAACCAGTTTATCATCACTTTGCAAGAAGTGATTGGCAATCGCGCCGACATTGGGCATCAGCTTGCCCTGATTCAAACCCAAGGCGTTCCCAACTACTTTGGCGAGCAGCGTTTTGGACACGCTGCCAACAACCTAACGGCAGCCATTGAGCTATTTGAACATCAGACCCTGAATGGCAAAAAAATCCACCGTAAATACGACCAAGACAAAATCAGCCTTTATCTCTCTGCCGCGCGTAGTGAAATTTTTAATGCAATCCTAGCCAAGCGCGTTACCGTGGGTAATTGGCAAACGCCCAAGCTAGGTGATGTGATGAATTTGGCAGGGTCTAATAGTATCTTTGTACCAGATCATATTGATGACACTCTCTTGCAGCGCCTAGCGGCAGGCGATATTCATCTGACAGGCGCCATGTGGGGTGAAGGCAATCTCAAAAGCTTTGGCGATATAGCTGCATTGGAGCGGCAAGTAATAGCAGATAATCCAGCGTATCAGCAATTAGCGGCAGGTTTGATAGCATTTGGGTTAAAACAGCAGCGCCGTCCCTTACGTCTACTTGCCAAGCAGCTAGCTTGGCACTGGCAAGATGAACACACCTTGGTATTAGACTTTATATTGCCAAGAGGCAGCTTTGCAACCACGCTCCTAGCAAGCCTCATCGCGCCCACAACATTACCCCAATACCCCCAATAATGCGGTGCAGCTAGCTTGCCGCCAAAATGCAGCAATTGCCCTTTACCACACAATTACGCCCGCGGCTTTTGGCGTCTTGCATCGCCACATCAGCAAATTTGAGTAAAGGTTCGATGGGTGCTGGCAGGCTTGGCATGGTTTGGATATCGTTGCGCATATAGTCGATAAAATCCTCAAAATTTAGCGATTGTGAGACAGATAAACCCTGCTGGTGCATACTCACCAACCCAAAACTTGCCGTAAAATTGATCTCATCATCCAACATACCAAATTTTACCGTTTGTTTGGCAAAAGCAAGGCGTAGCTGCTCGGCAATATGCTCAGCATCTTCTATACCCACATTGGGCAGTACAATACAAAATTCTTCACCGCCCACACGCCCACACATCATCTGCTTTGGCAACAACCGTGCCATGGTCTTTGCGGCTGTCTTTAGCGTCGCATCACCTGCATCATGTCCGTATTCATCATTGATTTGTTTAAACTTATCCAAATCAAAATAAATCACGCTCACTGTCGACCAATGATGGCGGTTTTGCCACAAATAATTAAAATAACAATACACGCTGCGCCGATTGGCAATTCCTGTCAACGCATCAACCTCTAGTAGGTGATAAATCTTGCGGCGCTGCAACTGTAATAGCCTTAACACCTGTGCCATGGTTAGCAGGCTCAGCGAGGCTTTAGGAATAATCAGCCAACTAAAACTTAGCCCCCAAAACCAATGATCCCGCGCCGAAACCGATGGATAAAAACTCGGCAAACTGGTCATCCACAGCATACCGCGGCTTAAAATAAAGCCCACAAACACGACTATGCTAATCACAAATGCAATAACAATATAGCGCCATTTAAGAAGTAGCAGACCAAACCCCGTGCCACTTAGCAACATAATGCCCACTACCGAGGTGTTTTCCCCAATACATAGCGAAAAAATAGTAGCATAGCTCAGATAGACCATCACAAATAGCCCTTGATAATACAGCCATTGTTTGGATTTTTCGGGCAACACCGTCACAAACCACAACGAAAAACAAGAAAACAGCCCCATCGCCACGGTGAGCACTGCCATATTAATCATGAGCGGACGGTTAATGAGGGCACTAAAAATAAGCGCTTGCTGAACATAATGGGTGGATGCCGTGATTCCTAATACCACACCATACCAACCCCCATGAATTAGCATCTCGAGGATCACCAGCAAAATAAATAACATAAATTTGCTGGTTTCACTCACCTTAGGCCAATTTGGATAATCGACGGGCGCAAAACTAAAAAATTTTGCCAAGAGTTTGAGTTGATTTTTGAAGGGTACTGTCAAAGGTGCAGTCATCACATTGGGTACGACATATTTCTATGACACATTGGACACATTGATGGGGCGTTAACACAATACCTTGCTGCTATGAGGTCTGCATAACAAGATATTGCAGACAATACGCCATCAAATATGTAGCATGGTCAGCCACTATTTAACGTATTATAACGATGTTAGCAACATTTAAGTAACATTAATTTTTAATGAATAATTAAGATTAGTTTTATTTAAATTAATAACCGATGTTTGTCAATGGCTAGACAACTAACCAAACAATTAAAACCAAAAAATGGGCAAAATAAAAAAGGTTTGAATACTTGGCGCGTATCCAAACCTACGATTGGGCAATGACCTAAAACACGACACACGTCACTGCCCCTTGTTTTAAAAGCAATTAGGCTTCTAACACACGGCGTGCTGTCACAAATTTATTTGCCCAATAACCTGTCGACAAACTGGTAATTTGGATACTTTTACCTGTAGAAGGCGCATGAATAAAGCGTCCTTCACCAATATACATACCCACATGAGAAATACGGCTACCACCAGAATGGGCAAAAAACACCATATCGCCTGGTTTTAGGGCATCACGGCTAATACGCTCACCCACTTGTGCCATGGTGCCTGAGGTGCGCGGTAGGTTGATATTGGCAGTTTCTTTATACACATACTGCATAAAGCCACTACAGTCAAAACCACTCACGGGGCTCGTACCACCCCAGCGGTATGGCAAACCAATAAAGTTTTTTGCTTTGGCAATGAGACTGTCTACTTTTGAGCTACCAGCGGTGCTAGTGGGTAGCATGACTGACTCATTGGTGGTTTGGTAATTGTTGAAATAACCTGTTAACTCATTGCTAGCATTAGCCGCACTAGGGGCAGCGGTCAACACGATACAAGGCAGAGCGGCTAATAAAGTTTTTTGAAAAAAGTTCATAGGGCTTTATCCGTTCAGAACTTTTATCCGTATATAGGCTATATCAATGGTTGATTACTTAACAGCAAAAAGTTGATATACGGATAAAAATTACATAAGTATTAAATTGGTTACATTCTGTAAAGTAGCGCCATCATACCAATAATACTTTTTGAATGTGGATATCTTTTTTCCTTAAAATGTTAATAAATATTACAATGTAAGCCCAAATCTTTACAGAAAGATGGTAGAAAAACCACAGAAAGATAGCGGTAACAAATAGATTAATTTTTGTACATTTTGGCAAAAAAAAATCATTGCAAGCGCTGCAATGACTTAATTGACAATCAAGAATCAAAAATCTACAAAATATTTTTTGGCGAGCACTCACTGCCCGTTAGCGTGCCCCAAAAATTGCCGTACCCACCCGAACCAGTGTGGAGCCATGGGCAATTGCCTGCTCAATATCGCCGCTCATGCCCATTGATAGTGTGTCCCACTGCTCGGGGTGGGCATGATGTTGTCGATTTTGCTCAAAAAGCTGCTGAATCATGGCAAAGGCATTGGCAGAGTCTTTGGCGGGGATGATCATAAGCCCACGCAGTTGTAAATTTGGCAGGGCACTAATTTTTTCAACCAGTTCTGTGACTTCTAGCGGCTGGCAGCCTGATTTACTGGCTTCGTCGTCAATATTGACTTGAATACAAATATTGAGCGGAGCAAGCACATTGCCGCGCTGCTCGCTTAGGCGCTGGGCAATGATGAGGCGGTCTACCCCGTGCACCCAGTCAAAGTGCGCGGCTAGGTCTTTGGTTTTGTTGCGCTGAATGTGACCAATATAATGCCAAACAAGCGGCGCACCTTGGGCGGTGGTGTCTTTGAGTTCGGCAATTTTTGCCAAAGCCTCTTGGACATAGTTTTCGCCAAAATGTTGTTGTCCTTGCTGTGCTAGCAAGGCAATCATCCAACTTGGTTTGGTTTTAGACACTGCCAAGAGGTTGACGGTTGGGCTAAGGTTGTTAATATGGGCTTTGACTTGTTGCCAGCGTGCTATCAACGCTTGGGCGGCGGCAGGGTCAGCTGGTTTGGTACTAGGGTTTGCCTCTACGATACTTTGTGGCATACGGTATCCTCTATTACTTGTTAACTGATTGTTGATAGCAATTAGCGTATAATAGCAGGCATCACGCTCATTTTGTTTATCAACATAAATTGTGCATCAATACGCAACCACGTGAGTAACAACTTTGGCAAACTACTTCATAAAAATTGAATAGCCGCCTTGGTTTTTACTATTTTTTTTAGCATGGCTTGTTTATATTATAGCTACCTAGTTTATTAGGTTGCTACCTTAAATATGCTTAGCCTGCCTTTTAGGACTTTTTGATTATGGCAAAAGAATTATCCATTGACGACTTATTGCGTTTTGCATTTAAAAATAAAGCTTCTGACTTACACATTTCGGCAGGGCTGCCGCCGATGATTCGGGTAGATGGCGAGATTACCAAAATCAATATGCCACCGCTTGACCACCAAAAAGTGCATAGTCTCATTTATGATATTATGAATGACAAACAGCGGGCAGACTATGAAGAATTTTTTGAAACCGATTTTTCTTTTGAAATTCCTGAGGTTGCGCGGTTTCGGGTAAATGCATTCAACCAAAATCGCGGGGCAGGCGCGGTGTTTCGTACCATTCCATCAGAAGTGCTAACCATGGAACAGCTTGGTATGGGACCCATTTTTGAAAAAATTTCAAGTTATAAGCGTGGCGTGGTATTGGTGACAGGCCCGACAGGCTCTGGCAAGTCCACTACCCTTGCTGCCATGATCAACTATATCAATGAAACACGTAAAGAGCACATTTTGACCATTGAAGACCCGATTGAGTTTGTGCACCAATCCAAAAAATCGCTGATCAACCAACGTGAAGTACACCGCGATACCTTAGGTTTTGATGCAGCGCTACGTTCAGCGCTACGGGAAGACCCCGACGTCATCTTGGTTGGGGAAATGCGCGACCTTGAAACCATTCGCTTGGCACTCACCGCCGCAGAAACAGGACACTTGGTATTTGGCACCCTGCACACCTCCTCCGCTGCCAAGACCATCGACCGCGTGGTAGACGTCTTTCCCGCTGCCGAAAAGGACATGATTCGCGCCATGTTATCTGAGTCGCTACAAGCGGTTATCTCACAGTCGCTACTCAAACGCCAGACAGGGGGACGGGTAGCAGCGCATGAGATCATGCTTGGCACCCCTGCTATTCGAAACTTGATTCGTGAAAACAAAGTGGCGCAAATGTACTCCGCCATTCAGACTAGTGCAGGCGATGGTATGACCACCCTTGACCAAAGCCTACGCGAACTGGTCAATAAAGGTATTATTAGCAAAGAATCAGCGCGCCAATACGCCAAACAACCCGAATCATTTTTATAACATCCTCGCCCATAGCCACTGGAAAACTTATGTTAGATTTTGATAAATTACTGCTTTTAATGGTACAAAAAAATGGCTCTGACCTTTTTATTACCGCCGATGTACCCCCTTCTATGAAAGTCAATGGCACGATTATGCCCGTGACCAAATCACCCTTAAATGCTGAGCAGTCTATGGCGCTGGTAAAAAGCATCATGACACCTGCCCAAGTCAAAGAATTTGAAGAAACCAACGAGTGCCAATTTGCCATCACCGACAAAAACCAAACCGCGCGTTTTCGTGTGTCGGCGTTTGTGCAACGTGACATGGCGGGCATGGTGCTACGTAAAATTGAAACCAAAATTCCCACCGTTGAGCAGCTATCTTTACCACCTATTTTAAAAGACATTGCCATGAAAAAGCGCGGCATTGTGCTATTGGTGGGCGCAACAGGGACAGGTAAATCCACGACATTGGCTGCCATGATGGGTTATCGTAATGAAAACTCACGCGGTCATATTATCACCATTGAAGACCCCATTGAGTACGTGCATGAGCATAAAGGCTGCATTGTGACCCAGCGTGAAGTCGGGATTGATACCAAATCATTTGAAGCAGGTCTAAAAAACACGCTGCGTCAAGCCCCCGATGTCATCTTGATTGGGGAGATTCTCTCACGTGAGGTGATGGACTACGCGGTACAATATGCCGAAACAGGGCACTTGGTTTTTGCCACCTTGCACGCCAACAATGCCAACCAAGCGGTTGATCGGATTATTCACTTCTTTGAAGCTGAACAACATGACCAAATTTTTATGGATTTGTCCCTTAACTTACGTGCCATTGTTGCCCAGCAGCTTATTCCAACCGCGGATGGCAAGGGGCGCCGCGCGGCGATTGAAATCTTGCTCAATTCTCAGTTGATTGGTGATTACATCCGTAAAGGCGAAATTCATGAAATCAAGCCAGTCATGAAGCGCTCGCGAGAGCAAGGCATGCAGACCTTTGACCAAGCGTTATTTGATTTGTATGAAAATGGCGAAATTACTTATGCCGATGCTATTAAGCACGCCGATTCGCCCAACGATTTACGCCTATTAATCAAACTTGAAAGCAAACATACCGCCCACCTTACAGAAGATGATATGAGTTTTTCCCTGCAAGCAGATGAAGAGCCTGTCGCCAAGGTCAATAACGGGGCATTTTTTGGTTAATTTCTACCCAAAAGCGTGCCCTCAGACGGCTGGTATGGGCATGGCTTTGGTCACAGGGCGCCTTGTTAGCGAGTTATTTGGCGCCTTGTGGACTTGCCTGCTGACTTGCATATTGACTTGGCGTGGCAACGGTTTTACCTAAAATTGCCACATCGGCAATAAACCCGTCCATGTCACAGATTTGCGGGTATGTCCCCCACTCTGCAAAACCCAGTTTTCTAAACAACGTCAAGCTGGGCGTGTTATGGGCAAACACCAAAGCCACTACTTGGTGAATGCCACAGCGCGGGGCGTCGTGTAGTAGCCGCTGCACCAACGCTCGCCCCACACCCTGCCCTTTGGCGCGCTCACTTACATAAACGCTGATTTCACTGCTAATATGATAAGCAGGACGCGCGTACAAGTCCGATAAACTCCCCCACCCTAGCAGGGATGAGGCGTCATGGTCATCACATGCCACATACAGTGGGCGCTTGTCGGTGTGCTGATAAAACCACGCCTGCCGATCGGTGATGGTCACGGGGGTCAAGTCTGCGGTGGCTTGTTTGCCCGCCACACTTTCATTATAAATGGCGACGATTGCCGCCAAATCACACGGCTGCGCGGGTCTAATACAAAATGACGGTGGCGCGGTTGCCAGTATTTTTTTTACCATAATTTTTCCCACAATAATTTGAGTAAAGGGCTATGTTAGCAACATTTTTACTTTATAATAAAGCCTTTTGGCAAGTGTGTTGCCAACCCAAAATCATGGCAAACCCCATACCTGCAACGAGGTTGGGCGTTTTTTTCCATATTTGACCAACATTTGTTAGCGATAGATACCTTATGAAAATTTTTTTGCTTAACGAGATATTGACCCAGCACCCTTTATTGTCGGCGTCGGTCATGACCATTGGCAATTTTGATGGGGTGCATTTGGGGCATCAAGCCATGCTTGCTCAAGTCAAAGCGGTGGCAACGGCACAGCAGCTTGCCAGTGCCGCTATGATATTTGAGCCACAGCCGCGCGAATTTTTTAATCCACAAACCGCGCCGCCGCGTCTTACCAGTTTTGCAGAAAAAGCGCAGTTTATTGCCGCCACGGGCATTGATTATCTGATTGTAGCAAATTTTGATCATGCTTTTCGTAGCTTATCAGCACAAGCGTTTGCCGCGATGCTGAGCAAGCTTAACATCCAGCATATGGTGCTGGGTGATGATTTTCGCTTTGGACATGACCGCACGGGTGATAGCGAGTTTTTACAAAACTTTGGGCTACCTGTACAGATTTTGCATACTATTACCGACCACGACCACCACGATGAGCGCATCAGTTCCACCCGTATTCGAGAATGTTTGCTTCAAGGCGATTTGGCAACGGCAAAGCACCTCTTGGGGCGTGACTATACCATCATGGGTGAGGTGATGCATGGCGATAAAATCGGGCGTACCCTAGACTTTCCCACTGCCAATATTGCCCTCAACCGTATCAAACCTGCTTTGCATGGGATTTTTGGGGTGTCAGTTGTCGCCACAGACGGCAGCGATTTATCCAGTTTGGGTCAATTGGGGCAAACAGGTGTGCAGGGCTTGACCACAGGCAGTCTGTTTGGGGCGTGTAATGTCGGTACGCGCCCTGCAGTAGATGGCAAAGAGTGGCGGCTTGAGATCAATTTTCCACAGTTTGCAGGTGATTTGTATGGACAGGAACTCACCGTGACGTTTTTGCATTTTTTACATGGCGAAAGGCACTATAAGGGGCTTGAGGCACTAAAGACTGGCATTACGCAAGACGTCGTGGACTTGCTTGCGTGGTGGCAAACAACCCGCCCTACTGCCTAAACCATCCCACCCGATGCGTACACCACACACGCTTTGTCAATCTACCAAATTTAACATATAATAACCTGTTATCAATTTTTTGCATTTCATTGAAAAATATCGAGAGTTACATGACTGACAGCGCCGACCATCCATTGATTGATTACAAAGACACCCTAAATCTTGCCGATACCGCCTTTCCGATGCGCGGCGACCTTGCCAAACGCGAACCAAAATGGCTAGAACAATGGTTTGCAGACGATGTGTACGCCAAAATTCGCGAAGCGCGCCAAGGCCGTGAAAAATACACCTTGCATGACGGCCCACCCTATGCCAATGGTCAAATTCATCTGGGTCACGTGGTCAACAAAGTCCTCAAAGACATGATTGTCAAATATAAAACCCTTGATGGGTTTGATGCCCCGTATGTACCTGGTTGGGATTGCCACGGCTTACCAATTGAGCAAAAAGTCGAAGGGTTAGTGGGTAAAGTTGGACAGCCCCGTAAAGATAAACAAGGCGACATTATCACCGCCACCGAATTTCGGGGTGCTTGCCGCGATTACGCCAAAAGTCAAATTGCCCTACAAATGGCAGACTTTAAACGCTTAGGCGTCATTGGCGATTGGGACAATCCTTATCTCACCATGAACTTTAAACAAGAAGCCGATACCGTACGCGCATTGGCTCGCATTTATGCCAACGGACATATTACGCGCGGCATGAAACCTGTTAACTGGTGCCTAGATTGCGGCTCATCATTGGCAGAAGCGGAAGTTGAATACGAAGATAAAAAATCCGATGCGATCTACGTAGGATTTGATATTGTCAACCGTGAAGCGTTAGCAGCGACCAAAAATATCGAAGGCAAATTACAGGCGGTGATTTGGACAACGACGCCTTGGACATTGCCTGCCAACCAAGCCATCACCGCAAGCAGCGATTTAGAATATGCCGTGGTCAAAACCGACCAAGGGCATTTTATTGTGGCTTACAACCTACTTGCGGACTTGATGAGCGTGTTTGGCATCGACAATTATAGCGTGGTGGCAACCGTTACAGGTGACGCCTTAACCACCCTACACGCCCAGCACCCTCTTATCGCTGAGCGCCAAGTGCCCTTGATCACAGGCGAACACGTGACCGCCGACAGTGGTACAGGCTTGGTACATACCGCCCCTGCACACGGTGTTGATGACTATATTGTGGGTAAAAAATTTAACTTACCTACCGAAAACCCCGTAGCAGGCAACGGCGTGTATCTCCCTGAAGCCCAAGTATTTGTGGGTGAACATATCTACAAAGCGCAGCCAAAAATCATCGAAACCTTACAGCAAACGGGGCACCTGCTCAAACATGATGTGATCAAACACAGTTATCCCCATTGCTGGCGCCACAAAACCCCCATCATTTTTCGCTCAACCCCGCAATGGTTTATCAACATGGACAGCCCATTTTCAAAAACAGGCGGTCTACGTGAAAAAGCCCTTTCTGACATTCAAAATGTGGTATGGACCCCCTCTTGGGGACAAAACCGTATTGAATCGATGATGCATGGGCGTCCTGATTGGTGCATCAGCCGCCAACGCACGTGGGGTGTGCCGATTGCTTTCTTTATTCACAAAGATTCTGGCGAGCTGCACCCTGATACCGAAAACTTGATGGAAAAAGTCGCGCAAAAAATCGAACAAGGCGGTGTAGAAGCGTGGTTTGACACCCCTGCCGAAGCCTTTATTGGTGACGATGCCGCAACCTATCAAAAATCCACCGACACCCTAGACGTATGGTTTGACTCAGGGGCAACCAACTTTGCGGTATTGGCAAACCGCGATGAATTGACCAATCCTGCCGACCTTTATCTTGAAGGCTCAGATCAGCATCGTGGCTGGTTTCAATCATCGTTATTGGTGAGTGAAGCCATTTATGGTCGCCCACCGTATAAGCAAGTGCTAACACATGGTTTTACAGTGGATGCCAAAGGCTACAAACTTTCAAAATCCAAAGGCAACACCAAGGGCTTTGAACCGCAAGACATCGCAAGTAAACTTGGCGTGGATATTTTGCGACTGTGGGTGGGTTCTTCTGATTACCGTTATGAGATGACCGTATCAAAAGAAGGGTTTGACCGCACTACTGATATGTACCGCCGTATCCGTAATACCATTCGTTTTTTGCTGGCTAATACCGATGACTTTGACCCTGCTACAGATATGGTGGCAGCAGAACAACTGGTCAGCCTCGATAAATATATTTTACAACGGGCAGAAGCTGTACAACGTGAAATCCGTGATTCTTATACCAATATGGATTTTCACCAAGTCTGTCAAGCAGTTGTGGCGTTTTGCTCGCAAGATTTGGGTGGTTTTTATTTGGACATCATTAAAGACCGTCAATATACCACCCGCGCCGATGGGCACCCGCGACGCTCCGCACAAACCGCAATTTATCACATTGCTCACGCGCTACTGCGCTGGATTGCGCCTATTTTGTCTTTTACGGCGCAAGAAGCGTGGCAAGTACTCAAAGGTACAGATGGCTATATCTTTACCCAAGAATGGTACGTATTTCCACAAGTAGCGCTCACCGACATTAGCAAAGCAGACTGGCAGCTAATTTTACAAGTGAAAGAAGCCGTCAATAAGGCGATTGAAAACGCCCGCACTCAAAAATTAATTAACGCCAACTTATCCGCTGATGTGACCGTATTTGCCAATGAAGCGGCTTATCAAGCCCTTGCAAAACTGCAAGATGAGCTACGTTTTGTCTTTATCACCAGTCAAGCTTCACTGGCAGCCTATGACGCACAACCACAAACCGTGACATTTAGCGATGAAGATAGTCAACTAGCCGTTGTCGTGCAGCCTGCTAGCGGCGAAAAGTGTGTGCGTTGTTGGCATATTCGCGATGATATCGGCATCAGCCCTGCTCACCCCCACCTTTGTGGTCGCTGCGTGGGCAATGTTGAAGGTGATGGCGAGGTGCGCCATTATGCCTAATCATGGCACAGGGCACGGCAACCGTGATTTGAGCATGGGTGCAGCAAACAGTGCTGCGCCTTTGGCAAAAAATGGCAGTAGCGCCTTGGTTTGGTATGCGATCGCGGGGGTTGTCATGGCGATTGACCAAGTGACTAAGCTCTACTTTGAGCATAATTTTCAGCTTTATCAAACCCTTGATGTGCTAGCGCCAATTTTTAACTTTACGCTTGCGCACAATTACGGCGCGGCGTTTAGTTTTTTGGCAGATAAAGGTGGCTGGCAAAAGTGGCTGTTTAGTGGGCTTGCGCTGTTGGTATCTGTGGTGTTAGGTTGGTATTTAACGCATGTTCCCCGTATCGCACGGGTACTGTCCACAGGGCTAGCGTTGGTAATGGCAGGGGCGCTGGGCAATTTAATTGACCGTGTGCGCTTGGGCTATGTCATCGACTTTTTGCATGTACATTATGGCAATGTATGGCATTTTCCGATTTTTAATATCGCCGATGTGGCGATTAACATTGGGGTGGCATTGATTCTATTTGATGCATTTTTTCTTGAGAAAAAACGGCAACCTTTACAGTCGTCCTCTTAAGTCCCAAAATTGCTTAAGATTGGTTACTTTAGCCGCCTGTGGTATTCGCCGCTAGGGTAACTTTTATGGCTCTACACGATCGGTCTAGTGGCTGGCGCTGCACCGATTACATTGATCAATCAAGTGAGTATTTATGAGTGACCCAATTATCACCCCCAACGAGCAAACCCGCATTACTGAAGGTAGCCAAGTGGCGCTGCATTTTGAAGTCAGTCTAGAAAACGGCACCGTCATTGATAGCACCTTTGAGCGACCCTCGCCTGTGACGCTTACTATCGGGGATGGTAGCTTATTAGAAGGGTTTGAAAAGGTATTATTAAACTTACAAGCAGGCGATATGCGTACGGCCTCCTTATCACCTGATGAGGCTTTTGGGCAATGGAATGCAGACAATGTTCAAAGTTTCGGGCACGCACCATTTTTGGCATCGGGTAATTTGCCTGAAGTGGGTACCATGATGGAATTTGCCGACAAAGGCAATAGCACACTGGTGGGCGTGGTGCGTGAGGTAGATGCTGATACCGTGAAAGTGGATTTTAACCACCCACTGGCAGGGCAAAACGTGTTGTTTCGGGTGCAAGTGTTTAAGGTAACCCCCAAAGGTAGCCAAGCGGTTAGCTTATAATGCTTAACATTCACTGTGAGCAGCGATTGAACCAAGTCACTTCACTCTAAATACTTTCACACTTGTAGGATTTTATTCTTGTGGGACTTTATTCTTGTGGGATTTTACGCTAGCAAAAAAAAGGGCGCTGTTGAGGCGCCCCGCTGCTAGCCAATCTATTAACCAGTCTATCAGCCAACGAATGGCTCTTGTTTTTTTAGCCAACAAATAGCTATTCTGCCAGGGTGGCACGTAGCTCGAACTGCTCACCCGTTGCCTTGATACCCCATACCAATTCCACAAAAGCGCGATTATTAATCAGTGGTTCATCTTCAATAATCAAGAAATAGCCTGCCCCATTAATCCACAAAAATACCAAGCTAGTGGTTGGCATCAGCATATCCACGCTTGAGAAAAAGGATACCGCCTGCCCATGTACGCCCCAGCCCCGCTGCTGCTGACGCTGCATAAAATCATAAAAATCTGCCGCCGCAACCGCCAGTGTGTCCGCCTCTTGCTGACTAAATCCCATTCTCGCCAAGCAAAATCCCTCATCTGAACCAATTGCCACACGGCGGTTGCCAGAAAGGCTCGCGGATACATAACGTAAAAAATTATCGAGCTGCACATGGGGTGCCAAAATGGGTTTTTCGATAGTTTCAACCCAACCTTCCTCAACAAACATATCTAACCACACTTCACTATAGCGTTCGCGCCACGCGTTGGCGGTCATGGTTTGTTCAGGTGCAAGCATGGCTTGTAATGCCAATTGCTGTTCTGAGGGGTCCATTTGTGAAAACGCATGTAACACACCTGCGGGTGTAAGAATCACATAAATTTCAGCTTGATCGGTCATGATGTTTTCCTTAAGAAGGCAATGAATGGTTAAAATACGCCTATGTCATCTAAAAATGGGATACTGTCATTTAAAAATAGAATAAAGGGACAGCTATGCCGCCACATTGGCAAAAAAATCGCGTGTTTTTAGCCAATTATCGTTAAATGTCCACTTGTGCTTTGACATCTGCCACCATGCCATACTAAACGCTAAACGGTCATGACAAGCCAAACAATGCGCAAAAAATGCCGATTCAATTTCTGCAATTTGGTCGGCTTGGTCTTCTGGATCTTCTTCTTCAATCACGTCAAGTAGCGCCGCCACAGTCAGCTCTGCCACGGTTTTTGAGTCATCGGAGGATACCCTTAATTGGTGTTCATAAACTGCCATGGAAGGTAGCACTAGCACACTCCAACGCGTGGCTAATGGGCTACTTTTAAAAATATAATCACCATGATTGATGCATCGGTTATAGCCTTCAATCACCGCTGGGGTCAGCTTTTCTTTGACTTGGTTAATCATCCGATCACCAAAATATGGCACATCAAACCAGCAACCAAAAAACATGTCGGTCAGCGCGCCTTGCAGAGGCTCTTTTTCTTCAAGCTCCATCGCCACCATAATGCGACTGGTGTGAATGTCCATATTCATGGGTTGGCGAATCACCTGCCGACTATACAGCCGATAATTAAGCCAGTGTTTTTGATGTTTTTTTCGGTTACGGCTGGGCAATGAATCCATGATTATTCCTCAAATATACCAGCAGGCTAATGCGATAATGTCATTCTTTGTTAGCTACTATACTATTAAATAAGCTATCACGCAAAACTGTTCACCGTAAAAAAAGCGCAATTCAAGTTTAAACTCAAATTACGCCTTGTCAACAAAATTTTTGCAATAAAATTAATCTAGTAGGGTATCCATCAGATCAATCATAAATTCGCCATCTTCTTGGGTCATGGCTTCAAACCCTGCTTCCATCCCTAGCTCAGCCAATACTTGTTTGCCTTCGGCGCTGTCTTTTAGATTAAGTAGCGCTTGGATAAACAGTTCACTTTGGGCAAAACTTTCTTTAACCAACACCACGTGGCTAATGTCACTTAAGTCACTTTCGATTAACACTTGCATTTGTGAACGGGTTAAACGGGATAATGAGTGATAAACCTCAGAGAGGAAAAACGCGGCATCGGCTTCGCCTTTAATGAGATGACGGGCAGCCGCTTGGTAAGTTTCGGTGATTTTCCACTCGATGTCTGCTTCTACCAAATCAACCGCTTCAAGCAAACGCAGCCCAATCAGTTTTACGTCACGGTTGTCTGCCATAGCAATGGTACAGCCTGGCTTTAGCGCCTCTAGCTGATTAATTGCGCCTTCTGCTTGGGCAGCGATGACCATTTCATCAGATTTACCAATAGGGCGGGCAACGGCGCGGTAGCCTTGCTCACGAATCATAGTTGCCGCATCAAATGGGTTGGCATAGATTGCTTCAATATTTTGGCTTTGGATTTTGTCATTTTGCTCTTGTGCAGAGGCAGGGGTGTCTAGGTGTATGGCTATGCCTGAGCTTTTTTGTAATAAGGTGTTGAGCATATGCCAACCTGCAAAGCGCTCGGGGGCAAAATCTGGGGCGATTAATAGGTTGATGGTCATTATGACTGCTCCTCTAACATCTTAACATAAGACTGTGCAGCCTCTGCCACTTTGCTACGTGAAGGTTTGCGTCTCACTGAGGTATAGCCTACAGTTTCACCATGACGGATATTCGGGACAGCGGTGGCATATACCCAGTAGTAACTACCATCTTTGCACAAGTTTTTGACATAGCCGTGCCATTTTTTGCCCGCTTGTACGGTTTCCCACAAGTCTTTAAAAGCAGCCTTGGGCATATCGGGATGACGCAAAATATGGTGCGGGGCGCCTATCAACTCGTCACGCTCATAACCACTGATATCAATAAAGGCATCGTTCGCATGGGTAATAATGCCTTCTAGGTTGACACGTGATACGATAAGTTTGCCATCAGGATAAGGCAGTTCGTTGCTAGTAGTATATACCACACGGCTTGACCCATCCCAATAAGTTAGACGATGTTCCTGTGCGTCTCCCTCAGGTTTTGCCATATCTGGCAATTGAACTGATACCATCGCATTTCCTCTTAAGCGTTATGATAAATCTCAAAGCACCGCATCATCTAACTATGAAATAACCACGATAAACAGCCAAATAGCTGCGATGATGTTTTTGAGCTTTGAACTTATATTTTGGTGAATTAACGGATATTACTAAATAAATCTCATCAAATAAACGACTAGGCTAGTCAGCCGTTGTAATGTTGGCTGAACCAAGCGGCTATGACTCACCCAAATCATCTTGACCATGATCTATCGTGACTGTGATAAGGTAACGATTAAGACAAATACCTAGTACAGTGGCTAAATATAACCATGGTTAGCGCTAGATGGTCGCAACCCGTCAGTCAGTTTAGATGAGTTTAGATAGCGCTTCTGCGGCACGTTTGATATCCAAAAATACCAATCCAAGTTTGGTATTAGGCTTTGCTAGTACCGTAAGCACCGCTTCTGTACCTGAAGCCGACATAATAACATAACCTTTTTCACCATGTACTAACACGCGCTCAATTGAACCGCGTGCCAACTCACGCCCTGCGCGATCACCTAGCGATAATAAGGCAGCAGACATAGCACCAACGCGGTCTTCATCAATGCCTGTCGGCAATGCTGAAGCAATCATTAAACCATCGGTTGAGATGAGGGCAGATGCTTCAATATCTGAAGAAGAGCTATTTAAATCATTTAAAATTTGTTGAAACATTTCTGTGCGCATAAGGTTACCTTTTTTCAATTACCAAGAATGTAGCGTGTATTTGTTAATAACCGACTTTGGTTTTTTTGCTTACGTCATTGCCAAATCAGTCAGTGTTATTTACCAAATGATTTAATAAAGGATCCAACCAATCCGTATTGGCAACGTATTATGTAGTACGCTGATCGTAGATTAACGTAAACGACATTGACTTTTTTAAATCTTATTTAATCTATAATTATAATAACAGATTTAATAAAAATTTTAACAATAGATTTGGTAATTTTTGAAAAAAAATTCTCTTAAATTATCAAAGATGAAATTTTTTTTCAATTTTTATAGGATAAAGCCCCCTAATACATAGATAAACGATGTAATGGTTTGGTTTGTCGCATAAAAAATTGGATCAGCGGTTGGTTAAAACCTGATTATGCAGACGCTGTAACCCTTCTGTCATACGTGCCTGCAGCAGTTGTGTGAGTTCGGCACGGGATTTATTTTCAGGATAAAGCGGTGCCAATGGCAATACATACGCTTTGGCAGGGCGGTTGTCTAAGACGCGTTTGACACTGTCGATAAAGGCAATATTGCCATAGTAAGGAATGGCTTTGTCCAGCTCACCTTGCTCATTAACATAGCAAATCACGACCGCCTGAATCGGTAGCTGGGTATCGATTGCAGCTTGTAGCAGTTTGCCATAGATGCGTTTTACCGCGGTACCATCGGTGGTGGTTGCCTCTGGAAAAAACACCACGGGATAACCTTGGGATAAAAAGGTCGCCATTTGCTCACTAATATTGGCAGTATCCCCCGAACCGCGCTGAATAAACAGCGTGTTGGCGGTGGTGGCTAACCAACCAATGACGGGCCAACGAGCAATTTCTGCTTTTGACAAAAAGAAAGTGGGCACGATACTGCCAATGACAGGGATATCTAGCCAAGATATATGATTACTTGCCCATAGCGCGTGTTGGGTGGGCATGGGCTCGACAGCAATGACTTCTACTTGCAAGGCGCGCAATGATTTTTGGCAAAATTTTTGGATTAAGGCGATAATTTGGTGGTTATCGGGGTTGGCAGTGTGGTTAATATCCCACGCGTAGCCTACGCCCGTTTGAATGGCTGCCATTAGGTTCATTACGCGCTTGCTACGCTGCCACTGAGTGCTAAGGTTTTTTTTGCTATAGGTGGCGGGTTGTAGCAGTTGTTTGGCAGTTTGGGCAAGCATTTTGCCAATGGCGGCTTGCGAGAGAGGTTTTTTAGAATTTGAGGTTTGCATAATTGGCTATTTGGGCTAAAAATTGTGGCAAGATTATAGCAAATTTTCAACATTGGTTGTAGCTATCCGCAAGCAAACTACTGGCTCAACGTACGCTATGATTTAATAATATCGTTTAGTTTTTAATCCCCTACCCACTTTTAATGCCCTACCTACCCCTAGGCAATTTGAATGAGCGATGCTAAGTTTTAGTATAAGCTTTAGTGTAAGTAATGCTGATAGCGAGGGTTGACTTGTTCAAAAGGCAACCATATAAATACGTCAGCACAATCAAATTCGGCATCATAACAGGCAGTGGCGCCTAGGCTACAACCCATTTTCACATACATTTTTAGCAAGGCAGGTAACAACAGTTGCGGTGTATTTGTCAGGTTTAGGCGTGTGTCGTGAGAAAGCTTGGTGATATTTGCATTGTCTTTGGGCATTTTTTTGGTCACTTTGATGTCCAATTTGCGGTTACTAGGCTGTTGGTCTAGCCAGTTTTGGACATTGCCTTGCTCAGTGGGCACCGAGGCGCAGCCCATGAAGGCATTGACATTCAATTTTTTTGCTACCCGTCCAATTGCCGCCCACAGGTGATTGATGGTGGTAATGCCGCGATAATCAGGGTGGACACATGTACGCCCGATTTCCAAAATATTGTAAGGGTAATGATCAAGTAATTGTCCGAGTTGAAATTCTTGCTCACTATAAAACTGCCCTGCCACAATTGCACCGCCTTTATCAATCAGGCGCGTGGTCGCCACAGCAAGTGGCTGCCCAAAACTATCGCGGCGTGTTTCGTCATATACTACCACATGTGTGCAATAAGGATCAAAATCATCGCGGTCTAACGGCTGCTCTGATGACGGGTGAAAACCTGCAAAATCCACACCAAATGCTTGACTAAATGTCAACGTGCGTAGGCGCTGGGCATTGAGTAGATGCTGTTGCGGACGGGACAAAAGCGGGTGGGTGCTTGGCTGGTCTAAGTGGGTGTTGGGGACGATAACTGCATGAAAACGGGGGCGCTGCCCAATACTGTTTGCCGCATTTGCAGGCTTGTGTGGGGCAAGACAAGTGTTAGGTTGGACACGGCAGGCACAATCGGCGGTATAAGTCGCCTTGCTATGCGCAGTTGACTGACAGCGAACGGGTGATAAATTGGCAACTTTCATCGTATTTTCCCTATAGTTGGTGGCTGTTTTTTTTTATGCAATTGATGATAGTATGGTATCCATCAATGTCGTTTCGATGACCGTCTTATGGCAATCCTATGACGCGGTTGCCGCGCATTTGGCTGTTTTAAGTTACCAATTGTAAATTTTACTAAAGGTTTACCAAAAATAGCCTTATATTGATTGCTAACCATATGCTGCTACCCATACACAGCTACGTAGGCTGTAGGTGCACATATATGACTACCCACAAGTGATAAAGGAAGTGTAATTGGAGTATTTTGAGCGATATGAAGGTGGTGAAAAAGCCATTCTCGTGCATTTAAATATTAGCCATCTAAATGACCCAGATGACTTAGAAGAATTTGAACTACTGGTGGACTCAGCAGGCGCACAAAAGCAAGCCTTAGTGACAGGCACGCGGGCAAAACCTGATGCCAAATACTTTGTTGGCACAGGTAAAGCAGAAGAAATTGCCACCTTGGTAAGCGAGCATAAGGCAGATATTGTGATTTTTAATCATAGCCTTAGCCCCTCACAAGAGCGTAACCTTGAGCGTTTGGTGCAATGTCGTGTTTTGGATAGAACAGGGCTGATTCTCGATATTTTTGCTCAGCGCGCCCGCACCTATGAAGGCAAATTACAGGTAGAGCTAGCACAGCTCAACCATTTGGCAACGCGTTTGGTACGTGGTTGGACGCATTTGGAACGCCAAAAAGGCGGCATTGGACTACGCGGCCCTGGTGAAACCCAACTTGAAACAGACAGACGCTTACTACAAATACGCGTGGGACAGCTCAAAGCCAAACTCGATAAAGTCAAACAAACGCGCGCACAAGGGCGTGCCAAACGCCAAAAATCTGACGTGCCGACCATCTCACTAGTGGGATATACCAATGCAGGCAAATCAACGCTTTTTAACAGCCTAACCCATGAAAATATTTATGCTGCCAATCAATTATTTGCCACATTAGATCCCACCTTGCGCAGTTTGTCGTGGTCTGGCGTGGGCAATGTGGTGTTGGTGGATACGGTGGGTTTTGTGCGTCACCTTCCCCATGAATTGGTCGAAGCGTTTCATGCTACTTTAGAAGAAACTTTGGAAGCGGATTTATTATTACATGTGATTGACAGCCACCGCGAAGACATGCATGAGCAAATTGCAGCCGTACAAGCGGTACTAGCAGAAATAGATAACCAAGTCCCCGTACTCAATGTATTTAACAAAATTGACCTCACGGGTGAGCCGCCTCATATCGGTTATAGCGAAACAGGCAAGCCCAATCGGGTCTATGTGTCCGCCCACGAGCATTTGGGACTTGATAAACTCACCCTCGCTGTACAGCAACTGCTGGTTGGACAATGCCAACAATTTGAGCTCACCTTGCCCAATAATTTTGGGCAGCTGCAACATAAGCTGCATAACCTAGACGTTATCCAGCAGATTGACTACGATGAACAAGGACGCAGCAAACTTTATGTTCAGATGTCAATTGAAAAACTTAAACAATTGCTGGGTGAGTTTGGTGTCGCGCCTGACGAAATTCTCAACCAAGAACAAGCGGCTTTGTTTAAGCCCGTTCTGGAGCCTTTTGAGCAGACCAACTAAAGGCCACAATACAAGGTTTATGGTAAAAATGTTGGAATACCAAATTGCCTGCTTGGCAGTTTGGTAACCCCAAAACGCGTATAAAATTTCACCAAAATGTCTTGCGCTTGTCATCAAGCTATCATCATCTCTCGATAATGAGTAGCTTTGACTGCCATTAACTTGGTAAAAAATCTATATTTTTACTATGATTATCAATGACTTAATTTATTTTCCCCAATACATGTGGATAACTATGTGGATAACTTGCGGCTTGACAGCACAAAAGCTAATCACACCCTAGCTTTGGTTAAATTTGTTCATTTTTTAACCAATTTTTTTTATAAAGTAAATCATATACTTATAAAATTCTGAAAACTGCAAGTAAATTTTTTCTGTTTTTTTACCTAGCCTAAAATTTGTTGCTGCTGTTTTTAAGGTAGTAGTCCAAGATGCGAGTACCAAGCGCACCCACCAAAAGATACAGCAAACCCTTGTTGATGGCATCAACTAATCATTTTTGCTAGAGCTGGTAGGCATTGGCAGCCTTTTATCAATTTTTTTGTAAAGTTTAAGCCGTTATTTAGCCATTTATGGTATATTTAGTAGGTAGTATTTTGTAGTTTTGTAACAACATAGCATTGAAAATAAAACACTTTTATCGATTTGCGCTTGCCAAAAAAGCCTCCCCGAGGCATTTTTTTGGTGTTTATTTTGAAGTATTATTTAACAATAGGTAGCTTTATGGTAGGGTTCAAAAATTTCTTACGATCGCCTCGATTGCTTTGTTACGGCGTGTCATCGTTGGGTCTATTGGCGAGCGTTAATTCAGCTATTGCTGGTAATATGTATGTGTTTAAAGACAGTAATGGGCAGGTGCTGCTTACCAACGTAGTAAATAATGATCGCCCAGTCGGCAATAATTTTCAAAATTTTACCAAAAAAGTAAAAGTCACTTATTATGCAGACACCAATGTGCATGCTTATAGCAATTGGGGCGCTAACGAGGCTGCTGTGCCTGCAAGCGGTAGTCGTAATAAAAATAGTTATGATAGTTTGATTATCGCTTCAGCACTGCGCCACGGGGTGGATCCTGCGCTGATGAAGGCCATGATGCATACCGAATCAGGTTTTAACCCCAATGCCCGCTCACCCGTTGGCGCGCAAGGGTTGATGCAGCTTATGCCCGCGACTGCCAGACGTTTTGGGGTATATAATGCGTGGAACCCTGCCGAAAATATTGAAGGGGCTGCCAAGTATTTGAAGTTTTTGCAGGGACGTTTTGGCAATATTCAGCACGTGATTGCCAGTTATAATGCAGGTGAAGGCAATGTTGCAAAATACGGTGGTATTCCGCCCTTTCGTGAAACCCGTGACTATGTACAGCGGGTATTAAGCCGTTATAACAACTTGTACCGCAATGACCCAAGCTTGCGTGCCACTGGCAATAATACTGGTGTACAAACCGTGGGCTATCAGTCTTCTACCAGTTATAGCATTGTGCGTTAAATTGTGGGTCAAAGCGTGGTTTTTTATCGTTTGCTACGGTAGGGCTTGGCGTTTTCCTACTTTTTTGTTAGCAATTTATGCTACTTTTTACTTTATTTTGTTGCATTTGTCCCCATCTATTAGCGGATAGTAAGCCTAGAGGTTTTGGGTTAACACAATGTGTTTTTTGGATAAGTAGGAAATAACCATGCTACGAATTGGGCTGTTTTTATTGACTAATATTGCCGTTATGGTGGTGTTTGCGGTGGTCATCAATATTCTTGCGCCGCTATTGGGTTTTCAGCTAACTGGTGGCAGCCTAACGGGGCTGCTGGTCATGTGCTTTATGTACGGTATGATTGGCTCGCTGATTTCTTTACTGTTGTCAAAGTGGCTAGCCAAGCGCTCTACTGGTACGCAGGTGATTAAGCAGCCTACCACGCAGCTTGAGGTTTGGCTGGTGGAGACGGTGCGCCGTCTGGCAACCAACGTCAATATTGAGATGCCTGAGGTGGGGATTTTTGATAACCCCTCTCCCAATGCGTTTGCCACAGGTTGGAACAAGAATAAAGCCTTGGTGGCAGTGTCAACAGGGCTACTACAAACCATGCGCCCTGATGAGGTTGAAGCGGTGCTTGCCCACGAGATTGGGCACGTTGCTAATGGTGATATGGTTACCCTTGCTTTGGTGCAGGGTGTGGTCAATAGCTTTGTAATGTTCTTTGCTCGTATTATTGGGCAAGTGGTAGATCGCAGCGTTTTCAAAAATGAGAGCGACTCACCAGGGATGGGGTATTACCTCACTAGTATGGTCTTAGATATTGTGTTTGGCATTGCCGCACAAGCGGTGGTAATGTGGTTCTCTCGCTACCGTGAATACCGCGCAGATGAGGCAGGCGCACGCCTTGCAGGCAAGCAGTCTATGATTAACGCGTTACAGGCGCTAAAGCCTGCCAGTGAGCAGCCAGACTATATGCCGCAAGGGATGAAAGCGTTTGCGATTAATGAGGGCAAAGGCGGTTTTAGTTTTGCTCAGTTGTTTGCCAGCCATCCATCACTTGATGACCGTATTGCCCATTTACGACAACTTGCCAGTTAATTTTGATGCATTAAAAAAACCCATAAATAATGGGGTTTTTATTTGTATTTAAGCCTTGATAATACTAGGTTTTTTATTTTAGATATTCAATTTAGTAGCCAATTTAGTAGCCACTTACTTAAATTTTTGCCAATTTGATAGCCAAAATATTTTTGTAACTGGCTAAAATCTTAGGGTAATCTTAGGGTCTAATCATTCACCAAACGCCCCGCTAATATCTAAATTA
>RRZT011276762.1_pt1 | contig 25327 bp, 25 predicted proteins | sample 2165551 | NCBI WGS metagenome assembly RRZT01 (sample SAMN10456910, study PRJNA506462) | wastewater metagenome | biome: wastewater; feature: sludge; material: wastewater sludge; isolation source: wastewater sludge with Escherichia coli K12::gfp cells carrying plasmid... | place: USA: Moscow, Idaho... | reverse complement strand
CCCGATCCGGCGCTGCTCGGCCCTGGGGCAGCTGTGGCCGCCGGCCGTTGTGATCGCACGCTGACGGCCTCCTGACACTCTGCCGTCGACCCACTCACTGCATCGTCGCGAACCGTCGAAAGGACTTGTCATGATCCGTGCTCAACTGCGCCTGCGTCGTCCCTCCGCCCCACTGGCCCGCCACTGGCTGCTGGGCGTCGGGATCGCCCTCGTCCTGCCCGTGGCGGCGCTGTCGGCCCCGTCGGCTGCCGCGACCCAGCCCCCCGCGTCGACGGTCACCGTCATCGTCGGCTCCGCCGGCGACGACGTGCTCATCGGCACGCCCGGGCCGGATCTCATCATGGGTCTGGGTGGCCAGGACTACATCGACGGCGGTGGTGGGGTCGACGTCATCCTCGGCGGCCCCGGTGACGACACGATCATCGGCGGGCCGGGCAATGACTTTGTCGATGGCGGGGCTGGCGACGATACGACCTGGCGGTTGAGCTGGCTGAGCAACGGAGCCGACTCGGAGACCGAGGTCGAAGCTCGCTACGAATACTGAGCCGCACCGGTATGCCGCGGCCCCGCCTGGGCGGTGTCAGTCCGGGCCCAGCGCCGAGGAGCTCAGAGCAGACCCTTGGCCTTGAGCATCAGGTAGTGGTCGGCCAGCTTCGGCGGCAGTTGCTGTGGTGGGGCGTCGATGACGTCCACGCCGAGGCGCTGCAGCATTCCGGCGGTGCGCTCGCGCAGGGCCAGGGTGCGTTCGGCTGCCGCCGCGGCATACACCTGGTCGGTGCTCGCCCGAGCGGCGGCCAGCGCCGGCACGGCCGGATCGGCGACCGAGGCGAGCACCACGCGGTGGTGTGCGGTGAGGGTGGCCAGCGTGGGCAGCAGCGACTCGTTGATCGCGGCCGGTTCCAGCGGGCTGAGCAGCACGACGAGTGATCGGCGACGCGACACGTCGCTGATCGCCGAGGCCAGGGTCGGCCAGGACGCTTCCAACAGGGCCGGCTCCAGCGGCGCCATGGCCTGGACCAGCTCGTTGAGCAGGGTGGTGCGGTTCGCGGCGGCGGCCACCCGGGCCCGGATCCAGCGGTCGCCGGCGAGGAAGTCGACCCGGTCACCGGCACGGGAGGCCAGCGCAGCCAGCAGCAGGGCCGCGTCCATCGCCGCGTCGAGCCGGGGCTGGTCGCCGATCCGTCCGGCGCTGGTGCGGGAGGTGTCGAGCATGAGGATGACGCGCCGGTCGCGTTCGGGCTGCCAGGTGCGCACGACGACACTGCGCCGCCGCGCGGTGGCCCGCCAGTCGATCGAGCGGACGTCGTCGCCTTCGACGTAATCACGCAGCGAGTCGAACTCGGTGCCCTGCCCGCGGGTCCGCACCGCAGATCGCCCGTCGAGCTGGCGCAGCGAGGCCAGCCGCGACGGCAGGTGCTTGCGGGACTCGAACGGCGGCAGCGCTCGCACCGACCCCGGCACGTCGAGGGATCGCTGGCGCATCGCCAGGCGCATCGGCCCGTAGGTGCGGATCGTCACCCGGTCGGCGAGCCGGTCCCCCCGGCGGGTGGGCCGCAGCGGGGTGGTGAACCGGCGGCGTTCTCCGGCAGGCAGTTTCACCGTATGCCGCCCCCCCGCCGCTCCCGCCGACGGCTGCCAGGCGTCGCGGAGCTGGCCGCGCATCGTGCGCCTGGTCGGGTTGGTGATCTGCAGCCGGCTCTCGGTGGGTTCGCCCAGTCGGATCGGCCCGATCGGGGCGCGCTCCACGACGAGTTTGTTGGGGGACGGCGCCAGCAATGCGTCGAGCGCGGCGAGGGCCAGGCACAGCGCGGCCCACAGCAGCACGGTGCGCCGGGCGGGATCGAACGCGAGCAACGCGCCCCCCACGAGGACGAGCAGCGGGAATCGCCCGGTCACTGCCATCCGGACTCACCGCCCGTCCTTGCGTCCCGTGACCGCTGTCGCGTCATCGCCGCACCCCGTCAGTCATCGTCGGTCAGCGCGGCACGGGCACCGACGCGATGGCACTGGCGAGCACGGAGCCGACGTCGATGCCTTCCAGCTCGGCCTCGGCGCGCAGGCTGAGCCGGTGCGCGAGGGTGGCGTGGGCCAGCGCCTTGACGTCGTCGGGGGTGACGAAGGCCCGACCGCTCATCCACGCCCAGGCGCGCGCGGTGGCCAGCAGCGCGGTGGCGCCGCGGGGGGAGACGCCCAGCGCCAGCGAGGGGGAGATCCGAGTGGCTCGGGCGATGTCGACGATGTATGCCGCGATCTCCGGGCTCACGGCCACCTGCTTCACCGCGTCGGCCCCCGCGGCGAGGTCGGCGGGCGAGGCGACCGACCGGATCCCGGCGGCGCCCAGCTCCCGAGGGTCGAAACCGCGGGCATGCCGTTGGACGACCTCGATCTCGTCGTCGCGCGGCGGGATGGGCAGCACGACCTTGAGCAGGAAGCGGTCCAGCTGGGCCTCCGGCAGCGGGTAGGTGCCCTCGTACTCGACGGGGTTCTGGGTGGCCGCCACGAGGAAGGGGACCGGCAGCTTGCGGGGGGTGCCTTCGACGGAGACCTGTCGCTCCTCCATCGCTTCCAGCAGCGAGGCCTGGGTCTTGGGGGGAGTGCGGTTGATCTCGTCGGCCAGCAGCAGGTTCGTGAAGACCGGTCCCTCACGGAAGGAGAACTGCGAGGTGTGGTTGTCGTAGATGAGCGAGCCGGTGATGTCGCCGGGCATGAGGTCGGGGGTGAACTGCACCCGCTTGGTGTCGATCGACAGCGCCTGCGCGACCGAGCGCACGAGCAGGGTCTTGGCGACACCGGGCACGCCTTCGAGCAGGATGTGCCCACGGGACAACAGGCAGATGATGATGCCGGAGACGGCGGCATCCTGACCGACGACGGCCTTGGCGACCTCGCCGCGCACGGCGAGCAGGGCCGCCCGGGCCCGCTCGCTCGATGCGGCCGGGTCAGCGGTGGACTTCGCCAGGCTCGGGCCGGGCACGGCCGGGCTCGCCCCAGACCCGAGGTCGGGGTGCTCGGGTGACCCACCGGTAGGCGTGTCGGCACTGGGGTCGGACGCCCAAGGGGTCGCGGGGGGCTGGGTCATGAGCGGTGGATCTCCTTCTCCAGGCCGGCCAAGGCAGTGGCCAGCTCCAGCAGCGCGGGGTCGGTGTCGACAGGGGGCCCGTGCAGCAGCCAGTGCACCTCGTCGAGGGTGCGGCCGGCGTTCTTGGCCACGGCCGCGGTCAGGGCGGGCGGGTCGCTGCTCGCGCCCAGCCCGAGGTATGCCGCGAGCCGGCGCCGGGTCGCCTCGCGCAGCACCGCGGAGGCGCGGGCACTGTCGCGGGCCTTGCGGTACATCCGGCCCCGGCTCTCGGTGGTCTCGGTGGCTCGGATGACGACCGGCAGGGGCTCGGTGACCAGGCGTCCGAACCGCCTACCTCGCCACCACATGAGGGCGCCGACGGTGAGCGCCAGCTGCAGGATTGCCGAGCTCCACCAGGGCGGATAGATGCTCGTGCGACGCCCACTGGTCGTGATCGGCACATCGCGCAGGTTCGGGACGTACCACACGAGTTTCGACGAGTGTCCGAGCGCCCGGATCGCGAGGGCGGCGTTGTCGGACTCCCCGACCCGATCGTTCGTGATGACGTCGGTGCTGCCGATGAGCACGACCTCGCGCAGTTGGCTCGTGGAGGTGCGCAGATAGACGGAGTAGCCGTCGGCGGTGGCGAAACAGGTCGTCGCCCCGGACAGGCGATACTCGGACTGCGCTCGGCTCAGGCGTTCGGACGGCCGGGCGTCGGCGGTGTCGCAGACGTTGCGGACGTCGGTGCGTGCATTGATCCGCAGGTCGACGTCCGGCACGAGCAGGCGCAGGACGGTGCGCTCCGGGTTGATCAGCACGAGGCGTTCGGCGCGGCCGGCCAACTGCTGCAGGTTGCGGGCCGTTGCGTCCCGGAGGGCGGCCGTGCTCGACACGACGATCGTCGTGTCGGGGTCGACACCCGCGCCACGCAGGGCCTTCTCGCCGTCGGCCACGACCACTCGCACCCCTTGTCCGGCGAGCACCCTGGCGAGCGCCCGAGCACCGCGGAAACCGGGGTTCTCCGGGTGGTATGCCGCGTCGCTCACCCCGGAGGGCTGGCTCCAGACGAGCAGCCCGGCGACGATCAGGACCACGGCGCCGATGACCGTGGCGGCGATGATCCGCCGAGGTCGCGAACTCGGGCCTGGCCGGCCGTCGACCGCAGCGCCGCGCCACAGCTGCCCGAGCACGGTGGGGGCGCTCATCGGGGCACACCCCACGCCTCGTCGAGTTCGGCGCCGACGGCGGCGAGCACCGGCTTGGCCTTGCGTAGGGTCGCCTCGGTGTTGCGCACGATGCCCGCGTCGGCCTCGGTCGCGGCATACCGGCCGTAGCGGACGGCGTCGAACAGATCCATGGTGCGCCGGATAGCGGGCTCGTGTTCAGGGAAGACCGGAGCCAACTGGGCGCCGATCTCGTGGGCGGTCAACGATGGGGCGTCGGTGAGCAGGGTGCGGTCGGCGGCGCCCCGAGCCAGGGCCCGGGTCAGCTCGATGATGGCCACGATCCACCGGCCTTCGCGGAGGGCGGTCAGACCGCGATCGCGGAACTCGTCGGCTCCGAGGTCGAGGTCGCCGAGGACGGCCCGCGATTCGTGCTCGTCGGCGGCGGCCTTCTCGGCTCGCAACCGGGAGACGAGGAAGGCGATACCCGCCAGCACGATCGCGGCGCCCAGCACGAGCACCCAGGACGGCACCTTCAGCCCGTTGGGATCCGGGATGTCCGGCTGGACGCCGCTGAAGAGTCCGCCCAACCAGTCGAGCAGGCGTTGCCCGAAGGAGCGTTTGTCCTGGTATGCCGGGTCGGCCAGCTCGGTTCGGATCCACTGCTGGGCCTGGTTGGCGTCCGGGTTGACGTCACCGGGCAGCAGCGCGCGGGCCCAGCTGTCCACGACCATCCCGACGACGCTCATCGCCCGGCTCCGGGGGAGCTGGCGACCCGGTCGGCGGCAGCGCGCAGCAGGACGAGGTCGAAGCCCTCGGCCCGCATCCGGGCGTCGACGTACTGCAGGACCGTCGTGCCGGCCAGGAAGGGCGTGATGAGGGCCGCAGTGCCGATCGTCGCGACGGCGACCGCGATCATCTCACCGGTGGTGTTCGCGTCGTGGGGAAGCTCCAGGACGGACAACGCCGCCATGAGGGCCCCCCCGAGCGCCAACCCGATCATCCAGGACACACTCAGCACGATGATCGCGCACGTGACGAAGGCACCGACGATTGCCCAGTAGCGTCGTCGGCTCAACTCCCAGGACCGGGTCCACGCCGCCCGGATGCTCTGGCCCTCGAGCACGATGAGCGGCCCGATGAACAGCAGCCGCGGCACGGCCCAGGCGTTCAGCGCGAGCGCCAACACACCGCCGAAGAGGGCGACGAGCAGGACGAGCACCACCGAGGCGTCGTTGATGACGGTCACGACGACGACGAGGACCAGCCACGGCAGGATGGTCACGGCCGCGACGAGCAGTTGGCCGCCGAGCAGGCTCGCCAGCCGGCGACGCAACTGGCGCCAGATGTCACCGAAGGAGGCGCGCCTGCCCAGGACGGCCTCGGCGAGCGGGTAGCTGAGGATGCCGGTGAGCATGAGCAGCCCGAAGAAGACCCCGGTGACGACGATGAAGAACATCGCCCAATCCGCGCCGAGCAGCCCGCCGAGGGCCGACCGTGAGCCGGATAGAGCCAGGCCCCCGACGACGAGCGGCAGCGCGGCGGCGCAGTTGGTCAGGGCCGCCCACCCGAGCACCGGGCCGGGATTGCGCCGCACCTGCTTGACCGCTCCGTCGAGGATGTCGGACAGACCCAACGGCCGCAGCGGGATGATGCCGGGGCGCGACAGCGTCGGCAGGGCATAACGCCGCAACGCGCCGACCGGGAGGACTCCTGTGCTGGAGCCGAGCCCCCCGGGTGGCAGGTAGGACGCTCGGCGGTGACGGGGGTTCGGCGGCGGCCCGCCGGGCGGTGGACCGAAGCCCGGTGCCGCGCCGACCGAGCCGCGGGCGGGGACGGGCGCTGCCGTCGGCGGGCCCGGTGACGGCACGGCGCCGCTCACCGCGCCGGCCTCATCTCGTGCCGCCCGCGAGCCTGTCTCACTCGAGGCCCCCTGTCGAGCCGGTCCGTTTGGTCCACCGAACCTATCAGCCGACCCCGACCCGGCGCCCGTCGGAGCCTGCCGCGACGCTGCGGCCCTGGCCCGGCGAGGGCGCGTGACGGGTGTCCCCGGGGGCTCGTAGGATGCGCCCAGGGGGAGACCACCGCGCCCGGTCGAGGGGCTCGCCCGAGCTCGCAGGGCCGGCGCATCGCTCTCACGAAGGAGATCGAGATGCCGCATCCCACCGAGTTGTCCCGCCGAGCGCTGTTCGTGGCTGCCGGTGCCCTGGGGTTGGCCGCCTGCTCGTCGTCCACGTCACCCACGCCCGCCGCCTCCGGTGGCACCGGCGGCGGCGGTGCCGCTCCCGGCAAGAAGATGGTGCTGCTGCTGCCCGGCCCCATCAACGACCAGAGCTGGAACGCCACGAACTACGCCGGCCTCAAGAAGGCCAACGATCAGCTCAAGACCGCGATGGAGTTCGTCGAGAACGTCCAGTCCGCCGACTACGAGTCGACGATGCGCCAGTACGGCGAGCGCAAGTACGACTTCATCATGGCCGCCGGCACCCAGTTCGACGAGGCCGCCAACAAGGTCGCGGCGCAGTTCCCCAACACGAGATTCTGCGTCGTCAACGGAATGACCAGCAACGCGGCCAACGTCTCGCCGATCTTCCCCAAGGAATACGAGGCCAGCTATCTTGCCGCGATCATCGCCGGTGAGGTGTCCACCAAGGGCCAGTTCGGCACGATCGGGGGCTTCCCGAACGACGCGATGGAGAAACTGCTCGACGTCTACGAGAAGGTCGCCGTCGACGGGGCGAAGGCCCGTGGGCTGGACGCCAAGGCCACCCGTGCCTATGCCAACTCCTGGGACAACGTCGGGCTCGGCAAGCAGATGGCCGAGACGATGATCGGCAACGGAGCCGACACTCTCTTCGTCTACGCCAACCAGGTCGGCCTCGGCTCGATCCAGGCGGCCAAGGAGAAGGGCGCCACCTTCATCGGCTTCTCCGCCGACCAGAACGGCATCGCCCCCGGCACGATCCCGGCCTCGATCGTCTTCGACTTCGAGACCTTCTACGTGTGGGCGATCGACAAGTTCCTCAAGAACGACCTGCCCGGCAACACGGTCCACCAGGCCGGCATCAAGGAGGGCATCTTCAAAGCCTCCTACACCGACAAGATCACCCAGCAGATCAAGGACAAGGTGACCGCCGCCGAGGCGAAGGTCAAGGCCGGGCAGGTCGACTTCGCCGCCATGTTCAAGAAGAAGTAGTAGCCCGCCGACGGCCGTGCCGGGTTCTGGTCGTGCTGACACGACCGGCCCGGCACGACCCAGCGAAGGAGATCCGGTGGCCAGCTCCGCGGTCCGCTACGAGCTTCGTGGCGTGTCGAAGTACTTCGCCAAGGTCGCGGCGAACCAGGACGTCAGTTTCGCCATCGAGCCCGGCGAGGTGCTGGCGATCCTCGGTGAGAACGGGGCCGGCAAGAGCACGATCATGAAGGTGCTCTTCGGCCTCTACGACCTCGATGACGGGCAGATCCTGCGCGACGGGCGACCGGTGACGATCGGTGCCCCGCGCGATGCCATCGCGTTGGGTATCTCGATGGTGCAGCAGCACTACTCCCTCGTCGGGGCCCACACGGTGTTGGAGAACGTCATCCTCGGTGCCGTGCACGGCCGCATCGGGTATGCCGCTCGCCGGGCCGACGTCGCCGACGTCGCCGAACGCTTCGGTCTGCCGGTGCCCCTCGGCGCCGTGGTGCGTGACCTCCCGGTGGGAGTGCAACAGAAGGTCGAGATCCTCAAGGCGCTCTATCAGGACGCGAGCCTGCTGATCCTCGACGAACCGACGGCGGTGCTGACGCCTGAGGAGGCCGACGCGCTCATCACCTTCCTGCGCGCCTACGCCGATGCGGGCAACTCGGTCGTCTTCATCACCCACAAGCTGCGTGAGGTGCTGCGGGTGGCCGACCGGATCGTCGTGATGCGTGGTGGGCGGGTCACCGGTGACCTGCTCACCCGCGACACCGACGAGCACCAGCTGGCGGCGCTGATGATCGGCCACGACCTGACGCCGGTGGCCAACTCGCACGCGGCCACCCGCCCGGCCGAGCCGGGCCTGCAGGTGCGAGGCGTCTCGCTGATGCGCGACGGTGTCCAGGTGTTGCGCGATCTGGACCTGGACATCCGCAAGGGCGAGGTGCTCGGCATCGCGGGTGTCAGCGGCAACGGTCAGGAGGACCTCTGCGAGCTGCTCGTCGGCGCGAGCCGGCCCACCGCGGGCACGGTGACCTTCGCCGGACGTGACGTGAGCAGCTTGACCATCCGCGAGCGGATCGACGCCGGAATCGGGTACGTGCCGGCCGACCGGCTCCGCGACGGCCTCATCGGCGCGCTGAGCCTCGCCGAGAACGTCCTGCTCAAGCAGTCGTTCGACGACACCTGGGGCCGCGGGGTGGTCGTGGACCGGCGCCGGCTCGCGACCTTCACCGACCGCATCATCGCGGACTATCAGGTCAAGGCGCCCGGTGCCGGGGCCCTCGTGGGCACCCTCTCCGGCGGAAACCAGCAGAAGGTCGTGCTGGGGCGGGAGTCCGAGCTGGCCCGCGAGTTGGTGATCCTCAACCAACCGACCCGAGGCCTGGACCTCGGGGCGATCAACTATGTCCATCGCACGATCCTGCGGCTCAAGGAGCAGGGCCGAGCCGTGCTGCTCATCTCGACCGAGCTGTCCGAGATCTTCGCGTTGGCCGACCGGATCGGCGTGATCTACGAGGGCCACATCGAGAAGATCCACGACGCCGGCGAGATCGACCAGCACCAGGTCGGCCTTCTCATGGCCGGCTCCAGCGCCGACCGGTCCCGGGGCAGCGACCCTACGCCACCGAGCGGGCGCCCCACCGGACCAGCGCGGGAGACGAACTGACATGGACCGGCGCGTGCTCGACCTCGTCATCACGAACGTCCTGGCCGTGCTGGCCGGCCTGGTGGTGAGCGGGCTGCTCATCTACCTGCTCGGCAAGGACCCGATCGCGGCATACGGCACGCTGTTGACCGGGGTCTTCCGCGACGAGTACACCTTCGGGGAGATCTTCGTCAAGGCCACCCCGCTGATCTTCACCGCCTTGGCCTTCGCGTTGCCGTTCCAGGCCAAGCTCTTCAACATCGGCGCCCAAGGCCAGTTCTACGTCGGCGCGATCGCCGCCTCCGCGGTGTCACTGGCCTGTGGCGCGCGGCTGCCGGCAGCGCTGGCGTTGCTACTGGTGGGCGTCGCCGCGATAGGCAGCGGCGCGCTCTGGGCGGCCTTGATCGGGGTTGCGAAGGCGGCCCGCGGCTCCAACGAGTTCCTGCTCAGCATGATGTCCACCTTCGTCGCGCTGGCGCTGATGAACTACCTGCTGCGCACTCGGCTGCGGGAGACCAAAGGCGAATACCCGCAGACCAATCCGCTCCAGGAACCGACCTGGCTGCCGGTCGTCGTCCCGGGCACCCGGGTGCACCTGGGGTTCGTGCTGGCGCTGCTGGCGGCGGTCGGTTCGTGGTTCTTCCTCTACCGCACCAAGCTCGGCTTCCGCGTGCGCGCCACGGGGGCCAACGCGAAGGCCGCCCGGCTGGCCGGGATCCGGCCCGAGCGCGTCTATGTCGTGATCTTCGGGGTGGCCGGGGGCCTGGCCGGGGCGGCCGGTTTCACCGAGGTCAACGGCGTGCAGCACATGCTCGTGCAGGGCTTCAACCCGGGCGTCGGGGCAGCGGGCATCGGCATCGCGATCCTGGCCAACGCCAACCCGATCGGCATCGTCTTCGCCGCCATCCTCTTCGGTGTTCTCATGGTGGGCGGGGTGATCATGGGGCAGCTGTCCGGCATCCCGCCGAGCTTCATCGACGTGATGATCGGCATCGTCATGGTCTGCGTCATCCTCGGCAACGTCCTGCGGTGGCGCCTGCAACGCCGCCGCGAGGTCGCCCGACTGCGTCGGGCTGAGCAGTCCAGTCTCACGGAGCAGTCCGGTCTCGCTGAGCAGTCCGGTCTCGTTGAGCAGTCCGGTCTCGCGGAGCAATCCGGGGGTGAGTCGGCATGACGGCCCTCTTGGCGGCGGCCGTGATGATGGGCACGCCGCTGCTGCTGGGTGCTCTCGCCGAGGTCTACGCCGAGCGCACCGGCGTGATGAACACCGCGATCGAGGGCTGCTTCCTGATGGGCGCCTGGGCCGGCTTCGTCGCGGCATACACGACCGGGAGCCTGTGGCTGGGCCTGGCGGCGGCCGTCGTCATGGGGATGCTCACCGCGCTGCTCTACGGGGTGATCTGTGTCTACCTGCGCCAAGACCAGGTCGTCGTCGGCACCGCGATCAACATCCTCGCCCTCGGGTTGTCCGCGTTCCTCTTCCGGGTCGCCTTCGGCACCCCGCTGACCCCGTTGACGGTCGAGCCGTTCCCCAAGCTCAGCGTGCCGCTGCTGTCCTCGATCCCGGTGCTCGGCCCAGTGCTCTTCCAGCAGAACGTCATCACCTACTCCCTCTACCTGCTGGCGCCGCTGTTGATCTGGGTGCTCTACCGGACCTCCGTGGGGCTGACCATCCGCTCGGCCGGGGAGAACCCGACCGCCGTCGACGTCGCCGGCATCGACGTCAATCGGGTGCGGCTGGTCACCGTGCTGTTCGCCGGGTCGTTGTGCGGGGTTGCGGGGGCCTTCTACTCGATCGGCTTCCTCGGGCTGTTCACCGAGACGATCATCGGTGGCCGCGGCTGGATCGCCTTCGCGATCTGCTTCCTGGGCAACTGGAGCCCGCGCGGGGCCGTGCTCGGCACCCTGGTCTTCGGTTTCGCCGAGGCGGTGGCGATCCAGATGCAGTCCAGTGGGAGCCTGGCAGTGCCGAACGAGGTCTTCATCGCCCTGCCATATCTGCTGACCATCGCGTTGACCGTCGCGCGGCGCCGCTTCAGCGCGCCGGACCGGTTGGGTGTCGCCTACGACAAACAGGGCTGACTCCGTCCGGGTCGGGCGCGTCGGGCCGACCCGAACGGAGGGCTCAGCGACCCCTGCGCCGGGTCAGAGGTCGACCGGGCGCAGGACGAACACGATGCCGTGCGCAATCTGCTGGTTGCCGAGATTGATATCGACCGCACGCAGGTTGACGAAGGGATCCCAGTCGGTGCGGTCGTTGTCGATCAGCCTGATGTAGGGGTGGCTGCTCCACCGGCCGACGTCGACGGTGATGCTCGCCCCGGGCAGGCCGGTGGCCAGTCGGGCGCCGTCGCTGCGCAGGGCAGTGGCCGAGTCAATGGTCGCCCCGGGGACGACGTGATACAGCAGCACCTTTTCGACGGTGTCGACCCCGAGCGTGGCGACGAGGGCGTCGAAAACCGCTTTCTCGGAACCGATCCACCGGTGGGTCAGGTCGAGGGCGAGCAGCTGGAAGGCCCGGTCGTTCGGTATGAACGCGGTGAGGGCGACGTCGCCCTTCGTGAGCACCGACACCGGGCTCGTGGGCTTGGCAGCCAGGACGGCGAGGACGGCCTCGGTGACGATGTCGTAGTCGTACCAGTTGCGGTCGAAACGATTGCCGTCGGCGGTCAGCACGGCGGCCAGGCTCCGGGTGCCGGGTGCCGAGGTGCTGGCGGACGCGCTGGCGGTGCCGAAGGCACCCATGCTGAGGGCGAGCAGAGCGGCGGCGGTCGTGCGGCGTCGGATCATGTCGGCTCCTAGATCTGGGGGAGGCGGTGCCTCCGGTGCCTCTGATTCCCGCCTCAACCCCCGATCGGATGCAGACCGTCGCCGATTTCGCGTTCCGCGGCGCGGGGCCGGCGGCATACCGCGCCGAGGTCGGTCGCCCGCGCGACGACGGCCGGCTCGCGCCGGGCCAGTGCCCAGCCGCGGCGCAGCAGCACGATGGGGGGCTTGCGGCGTTCGGCGAGGTCGCGGATCAGCCTGCGCGCGAAGGTCACCCAGCGCCCCTGAGTGATGCAGTATGCCGCCGCGAGTCGCCCACTGCGGCGCAGCGCCGGGGCCAGCTCGGCCGCGAAGATCCCTTCAGCGACGACGAGGTCCGCCGGCGCCGCGGTGACCGTCGCCTGGCCGGTGGCCCGGGATCGGCCGATGTCGTAGATCGGCACCGGCGCACTGCCGGTGTCCAGCAGCCGGATGAGGGCCGCGAGCGCGGCGTCGGCATTCCACGAGCGGGGGTCGTCCCAGTCCGGGATGGGCGCCCCGCCCAGTTGCGCCACGGGCAGCTGCGGGTCGTCGCCGTCGCGGTAGAAGTCGTCCAAATGCACCACGGGCCAGCCGTATGCCGCGTGCAGCCGCTGCGCCAACCGTGACTTGCCGGCCCCGGACGGCCCGGCCAGGATGACGACCCGGGCGGTGTCGGCCCGGGCGTCGCGCATGGCCGCGAGCCTAGTGCGCGGGCGGGCGACTGGCAGGGGGCAACACGACGAACTCGTTGCCATCCGGGTCGGCGAGCTCGGCCCGCTCGGCTGTCGCGGTCAGCACGGCCGCCCCCAGGCCGCGCAGCCGCCCGATCTCGGCGTCGAGGTCGTGGTCGGCGGCCAGCACCCACCGCAGCCGGTTGCGGGCGTGCTTCGGGTTGACCGGTGGCCCGCCCCAGGTGAGTTTCGTTCCGCCGGCAGGGGATTGGATCGCCGTCTCCTGCTCGTGGTCCCACACCAACGGCCAGTGCAGCGCTGCGCTCCAGAACTCACCCACCAGCCGCGTGCCGTCCCCGGCCATCCCGCCGATCCGGGCGGTATCGGCCAGGAACTGGTTGCCGGCTTCGATGACGCAGAACTCGTTGCCCTCCGGGTCGGCCAGCACGACGTGCCCCTCGTCGCCGCGCTGTCCGACGTCCAGGTGCCCGGCGCCCAGCCGCAGGGCGAGCTCCACGGTGTGCCGCTGGTCGTCCGCGGAGCTGCTGGTCAGGTCGGCATGCATGCGGTGCAGTCCGGTCCTGGGCAGTTCGGTGCGCACGAACCACACCTCGAAGTCCGTCTCGGACCGGCGCAACAGCCGAGTGCCGCCGGGGTCGGCGGTGCGGCCCAGCAGCTCGGCCCAGAACGCAGCCAGCCGAGCCGGATCCGCGGCGTCGTTCTCCAACGCCACCAAGGTCACGCCCACGAACCGATCTCCTCGCTATTGCCGGGTAGTCGCGGTGGCCATGCGACGATCGGCGGACGGCCCGGGCTCGGCTGATGCCCGGGGAAGCCGGCCCACGAGGAGCTGACATGGTGGTCCGACGGATCTCGACCAATCTTCGGGTGGACGACATCGACGCGGCCAAGGGCTTGTACGTCGACTATCTCGGCCTGGCGCACGAGGAGTTCAACCTCGGCTGGGTGGCCCGCTTCACCGACCCCGACAGCGGCCAGCCCGTGCAGCCGGTCACCCGGGATGCCACCGCCGCAGCCGATGCCGCGGCATCGCTGCACGTCGACGACGTCGACGCGGCGTATGCCGCGGCCATGCAGCGCGGCTACGAGATCACCCATCCGCTGACCGACGAGACCTGGGGGGTGCGGCGCTTCCACGTCCGGGCGCCGGACGGCACCATCCTCAACATCGTGCAGCACCGGTGACCGCAGCTCAGCGCCCCTTGGGGTGCCAGACCGTCTTGGTCTCCAGGAAGGCGCTGATCCGCTCCAGCCCCGGGGAGAGTGTCCAATCCGGCTCCACCGCATCGGCGCCGGTGCCCGCCGGGCGACGCACCCGTTTGAGATTGCCGGCGGCGGCGGCCTCCAGCTCACCCCAGACCACCCCGTCGGCGTCGGCGCTGCCGGTGAGGTCGATGGCATTGACGTCACGGTGCGAGGCCAACCACGGGGCGACCTCGCCGGTGTGACCGGTAATGATGTTGACGACCCCACCGGGCACGTCTGAGGTGGCCAGACACTCCCCGAGGGTGACCGCGGGCAGCGGCCGCTGCTGACTGGCCAGCACGACGCAGGTGTTGCCCGAGACGATCACCGGTGCCATGACCGAGACCAGCCCGAGCAGCGACGAGCCTTGCGGCGCAAGCACGGCCACCACCCCGGTGGGCTCCGGCGCGGAGATGTCGAAGAACGGGCCGGCCACCGGATTGAGCCCGCCGAGCACCTGGGCCAGCTTGTCCGACCACCCGGCATACCAGACCCAGCGGTCGATCGCGGCCTCGACGACGGCCCGGGCGCGGACGGGGGTGAGACCCTCACCCGCGGCGACCTCGTCGGCGAACTGCCCGGCCCGACCCTGCATCACCTCGGCCACCCGATAGAGCACCTGACCCCGGTTGTATGCCGTGGCGCCGGCCCACCCGGGGAAGGCCGCCCGGGCCGCGACGACGGCGTCGCGGGCGTCCTTGCGCGAGCCCATCGCGGCATTGGCCAGGAAGGCGCCCGGCTTGCCGCTGCGGCTGCGTGGGCTGGGGGCGGCATGCACGGCATACGAGCGACCGGACTCGCTGCGCGGGAAGGCGCCGGCGACGTAGAGCTTGTAGGTCTTGCGCACCTCGACCCGGCTCATCGGCCCGCCTCCCGCCCGGCCTCGACGGCCAGCTGCAGATAGGGCTCCAGACCGTGCCGGCCGCCCTCCCGGCCGTAGCCGGACTCCTTGTAGCCGCCGAACGGTGAGGTCGGGTCGAACTGGTTGAAGGTGTTGGCCCACACCACCCCGGCCCGCAGCTGGTCGGCCATCCACAGGATGCGTGAACCCTTCTCGGTCCACACCCCGGCGGACAGCCCGTAGGGGGTGTTGTTGGCCTTGGCCACGGCCTCCTGCGGAGTGCGGAAGGTCAGCACCGACAGCACCGGGCCGAAGACCTCCTCCTGCGCGATCCGGTGCGCCTGACTGACGTTGGTGAACATCGTCGGCGGGAACCAGTAGCCCTTGCCGGGCAGCTCGCCGGCCGGTGACCAGCGCTGCGCCCCCTCGGCCTCCCCGGCCGCGGACAGTTCCTGCACCCGGGCCAGCTGCGCCGCCGAGTTGATCGCACCGAGGTCGGTGTTCTTGTCCATCGGGTCACCGACCCGGATCGTGGCCAGACGCCGCTTGAGCCGGCGCACAAGCTCGTCGTGGATGCTCTCCTGCACGAGCAATCGTGAACCGGCACAACAGACGTGGCCCTGGTTGAAGTAGATGCCGTTGACGATGCCTTCGACGGCCTGGTCGATCGGGGCGTCCTCGAAGACGATGTTCGCGGCCTTCCCGCCGAGCTCGAGGGTGGCGCGCTTGCGGGTGCCGGCGATCGCCCGGGCGATCAATCGGCCGACCTCGGTCGAGCCGGTGAAGGCGACCTTGTCCACGCCGGGGTGCTCGACCAGGGCCTGCCCGGTCGCGCCGGCACCGGTGACGATGTTGACCACGCCCGGGGGCAGCTGCGCCTGCTGGCAGATCTGCGCGAAGAGCAAAGCCGTCAGCGGGGTCGTCTCGGCCGGCTTGAGCACCACGGTGTTGCCGCAGGCCAGCGCCGGGGCGATCTTCCAGGCCAGCATGAGCAGCGGGAAGTTCCACGGGATCACCTGTCCCACCACGCCGACCGGGTGTGGTGGGCCGGCCCTGCCACTGGACAGCCCGGCATACTCCAGCTTGTCGGCCCAACCGGCGTGGTAGAAGAAGTGCGCGGCGGCCAGCGGCACGTCGACGTCGCGGCTCTCCTTGATCGGCTTGCCGTTGTCGAGTGTCTCCAGCACGGCCAGCTCGCGGGCCCGCTCCTGCATGATCCGGGCGATCCGGAACAGGTACTTGCCCCGGTCGGCTCCCGACAGCCGCCCCCACACGCCCCGGTATGCCGCGCGCGCGGCCCGGACGGCGCGGTCCACGTCGGCGGCGCTCGCCTCGGCGACCTCGGCGAGCACCTCCTCGGTGGCCGGGTTGACGGTCTTGAAGGCCGCGCCGGTGCCGTCGACGAAGTCACCGTCGACGAACAACCCGTAACTGGGGCGCAGGTCCACGACCGATCGGGACTCGGGGGCCGGTGCATACTCGAACTTCGCCATGGCGCAAGCCTTTTGCTAGTCGATGGTGATGTAGTCGGGGCCGGAGTAGGCGCCGGTGCGCAGCTTCTGGCGCTGCAACAACAGGTCACCGAGCAGCCCGGAGGCGCCGAAGCGGAACCACGCCGGGTCGAGCCAGTCCTCGCCGGCGACCTCGTTGACGACGACGAGATACTTCATCGCGTCCTTCGTCGTGCGGATGCCGCCGGCCGGTTTGACCCCGATCTGCTCGCCGGTGAGCTCCTGCCAGTCGCGCACCGCTTCGAGCATGAGCAGGGTGACCGGCAGGGTGGCCGCCGGCTGGATCTTGCCGGTGCTCGTCTTGATGAAGTCGGCGCCGGCGAGCATGGCCAGCCACGAGGCCCGGCGCACGTTGTCGTGGGTGACCAACTCGCCGGTCTCCAGGATGACCTTGAGGTGGGCGGCGCTGCCGTCCGGGCGGAGGCAGGCCGCACGCACCGCGACGATCTCGTCGAAGACTTGACGCAGCCGGCCGCTGAGGAAGGCGCCGCGGTCGATGACCATGTCGATCTCGTCGGCACCGGCCGCGACGGCGTCGCGGGTGTCGGCGAGCTTCACCGGCAGACCGGCGCGCCCGGAGGGGAACGCGGTGGCGACGGCCGCGATGTGGATACCACTGTCGCCCAAGGCATCTCGGGCGACCGCGACGAGGTCACCGTAGACGCAGACCGCGGCCGGCCGGGGCGTCGCCGGGTCGCTGGGGTCGGGCACGAGGGCCTTCGCGCACAGCGAGCGCACCTTGCCGGGGGTGTCGGAGCCCTCCAGCGTGGTGAGGTCGATGAGCGAGATCGCCAGGTCGATGGCCCAGGCCTTGGCGGTGGTCTTGATGGAGCGGGTCGACAGACCCGCGGCCCGCGCCTGCAGCCCCACCTGGTCGACCCCCGGCAACCCACGCAACCACCCGGTGAGGGCCGCGTCGGTCAGCCGTGAGACGCCGAGGAACTCGCGCGCGCGGGCGGCGGGATCGAGGCTGGTCACCGGCCGAGTCTAGGACCCGTGCGGACGTAACGACCTCGAAAGCCGGCGGTGTGCTGAGCAGTCGGGACGGTCGTGCGAGGATGACCGGCCATGACCAAGGGTTCGGCTCGGGCCGACGGGGCGACCGTGCTGCGCAGCGGCGGATCCTTCGTGCTGGGCATCCTCGGCAGCGGCTTCCTGCTGCTGTTGGCGGTGCTCTCCGGCTGGAGTCGACCGGTTGCGACGGGCCTGGCGCTGCTCGCGGCGGCCGCCTGCCATCTGCTGCTCACCCACCCGCACGTGCGCCTCGACGAGCGTGCGGTGACCCTCGCCAATCCGCTGCGGTGGGTGCGCATCCCCTGGGGCCTGCTCGACGAGGTCACCGCCCGGTTGAGCCTGGACGTCTATACGGAGACCCAGAAGTTCACCTCGTGGGCGGTCAGCGCAAAGCTGGAACGGCCCACCCCATCACCCGGCCTGCCCTCCAGCCGCGACCCGGGTCTGGCCGCGGCCAGCGTCGCTCGGGCCCCCGAAGGCGCGGCGCGGGGTGGGTCGATGACCGCCCAACGGGCCAAGCAGCTCATCGAGCAGGCCCATGGCGAGTGGCAGGAGTTGGTCGCGGCCGCCGCGGTGCCGGCCCCACCGGAGCCGGCCGTTGCGCACGGCTGGGAGTGGCGCAACGTCGGCCTGCTGGCCGTTGGCGCCGTCGTGACGGTGGTCGGGCTGCTCACCTGACCCGATGGTGTCTACCGATAGAACCGACCGATAGAACCGGCCGACCGACCCGGCCCCAGCGCCGCTGCCCGCTCAGATGACCGTGAGCTCGGCGAGCGCTGCTCGCAGGGCCGCCAGCCGGGCCGCGGCCCGGGCCCGGGCCGGAGCGAGGTCGGCCGGGTCGGCGACCGGCTCGATCGCCTCCAGGTAGACCTTGACCTTCGGTTCGGTGCCCGAGGGCCGCACGATGGCCCGCGAGGCATCGGCGAGCAGGTAGCGCAGCCCGTCGGTCGGCGGCAGGCCGCCGTCGCCACGGGCCAGGTCATCGACCTGGCTCACGGCGACGCCGGCCAGCGCGTCGGGCACCTGGCCGCGCAGCCGGTCCATGAGTGCCGGCATGAGCGTCAGGTCGGTGACCCGCACCGAGAAGGCGTCGGTCGCGTAGACGCCGTGGGCGCAGGCCAATTCGTCGAGGACGTCGAGCAGGGTGCGTCCGGCGGCCTTGAGCGACGCCGCGAACTCGGCGACGAGCAGCGCCGCCGACACCCCGTCCTTGTCGCGCACCACGTGCGGCGCCACGCAATAGCCGAGCGCCTCCTCGTAGCCGTAGACCAACCCGGGTGCCCGGGAGATCCACTTGAACCCGGTCAGGGTCTGCTCGTGCGGCACGCCGGCGGCCGCGGCCAGCGCCGCCAGTTGGCGGGAGGAGACGATGGAGTTGGCGAAGACTCCACCGGTCGGCACCCCCCGGGCCAGCAGATGCGCACCGAGCAGGGCGCCGACCTCGTCGCCGCGCAGCATCCGCCAACCGGTCGGGTCACCGGCGGCGCCGCGCGCCGGGTCGGGCACGGCTACCGCGCACCGGTCGGCGTCGGGGTCGTTGGCGATGACGAGGTCCGGCCCGAGGCGCGCGGCAAGCGCGACGGCGGCGTCGATGGCGCCCGGCTCCTCCGGGTTGGGGAAGTGCACGGTGGGGAAGTCAGGGTCCGGGTCGGATTGCGAGGCAACGGCATACGGTGCCGCGAAACCCGCCCGGACGAAGGCGCGCTGCACGGTGTCATGACCGACGCCGTGCAGCGAGGTGTGCACGATGGTGAGCTCGCGCGGCCCGCCCGGGGTGACCAACCCGGCGACCGCGTCGAGGTAGGCCTCGATGACGTCGTCGCCGAGGGTCTCCCAGCCGGCCCGCGGCCGAGGCACGTCGGCCACCGCGGTGACCGCGGCGATCCGGGCGGCGATCAGTTCGTCGGCCGGCGGCACGATCTGACTGCCGTCGCCGAGATAGACCTTGTAGCCGTTGTCCTGCGGCGGGTTGTGGCTCGCGGTGACCATGACGCCGGCGGCCGCCCCCAGGTGCCGGATCGCGAAGGCCAGCACCGGCGTGGGCAGCACCCGCGGCAACAGCGCGGCCCGCCCGCCCAGCCCCACGACGACCGACGCAGTGTCGCGGGCGAAGTCGATCGACCCGTGCCGCGCGTCGTAGCCGATGACGACGAACGGGCTCTCGACGCGCGGGCTGGCATCGTGCTGCAGGTATGCCGTGAGCCCGGCGGCGGCGCGGATGACAACGGCCCGGTTCATCCGATTGGGCCCGGCGCCGAGCCGACCGCGCAAGCCCGCGGTGCCGAACTCCAGCGGCCCGACGAAACGATCCTCGAGGTCCAACAGCGCTGCGGCGTCACCGGATTCGGCGTGGGTGAGCAGATCGGCGAGCTCGGCGCGTGTGTGCTCGTCGGGGTCGTCGTCGAACCAGGCCTGGGCCAGGGGGAGCACGGCCGCGAAGCGGGCCGTGGCGTCGCCATGCGGTGCGGCGGAGGACACCTCAGGCCCCTGCGGCGATCCGAGTGACCACCTCGGCCAACAGGCGGCTGCACCGCGGCGCGGCGGCCTGCCCGGCCTCGATGACCTCCTGGTGCGACAAAGGTGTCGCCGAGATACCGGCGGCGAGGTTGGTCACGAGCGAGATCCCGAGCACCTCCAGGCCGCACTGGCGGGCGGCGATCGCCTCCAGCGTGGTCGACATGCCCACGAGGTCGCCGCCGAGCACTCTGGCCATCTGCACCTCGGCCGGGGTCTCGTAGTGCGGCCCCCGGAACTGCACGTAGACCCCGTCGTCGAGGCCCGGGTCGACCTCGCGTGCCACCGCGCGCAGCCGGGCCGAGTAGAGGTCGGTGAGGTCGACGAAGGTCGCGCCCTCGATCGGTGAGGTCGCGGTGAGGTTGATGTGGTCGCGGATGAGCACCGTGCTGCCCGGGCCCCATTCGGGCCGCAGCCCACCGCAGCCGTTGGTCAGCACGATGGTGTGGCAGCCGGCCGCTTTCGCGGTGCGCACCGCATGGACCACCGCGCGTACCCCGCGCCCCTCGTAGAAGTGGGTGCGGGTGCCGAAAACCAACGCCCGGGCCCCGGTGTCACCGACGGCGACCGAGCGCATCGACCCGGAGTGCCCGGCCACCGCTGCGCGGTGGAAACCCGGCACGTCGGAATTGTCGATGGTGGCCCGGGTCTGCCCGACCAGATCGGCGGTCTGCCCCCAGCCCGAGCCGAGCACGAGCGCCAGGTGATGACGTGGCGCGCCGCTGTGCTGGGCGATCACCTGCGCGGCATACTCGGCGACCTCGAACGGATCGGTGTGCGGGTCGGCCAGATCGGGTGTGGTGCTCACCTGCGGAACTCTAGCCAGAACTCCGCCCGGCCGACCCGGGCCGGCCGGCGGCGCGCTGCCAGGTGGGTGATCGGGCCGAGTGATTGGATGAGCGGGTGAACACGGTGGGCACGCGGCATACCTCGGTCGTCATCGTCGGCGGCGGGCCGGGAGGCTACGAGGCGGCGCTCGTCGCGGCCCGACACGGCGCCTCGGTGACGATCGTCGACCGCGACGGGCTCGGCGGTTCCTGCGTGCTGACCGACTGCGTGCCGAGCAAGAGCCTCATCTCAACGGCGCATGTGCTGCGGCGGCTCGGCGCGGCCCGCGAGCACGGGGTCGAGTTGGCCCTCGACGCGATCCCCACCGATCTGCGCGCCGTCAACGCCCGCATCCTCGCGCTCGCCGCCGCCCAGAGCGCGGACATCCAGGCGCGGTTGGTCGCCGATGGCGTGCGGGTATGCCGCGGCACCGGCCGGCTCGTGGCGGCCGATCGGGTCGCCATCGAGTTCGACGCCGGCGGCACGGAGGAGGTCACCGCCGACGTCGTGCTGCTCGCGCCGGGGGCCACCCCCCGGGTCATGCCCAGCGCGCTGCCGGACGGTGACCGGATCCTCACCTGGACCCAGATCTACGCCCTCGACGAAGTGCCCGAGCACCTCGTCGTCGTCGGCTCCGGGGTGACCGGGGCGGAGTTGGCCCAGGGCTTCCTCGGCCTGGGCAGCGCGGTCACCCTGGTGTCCTCGCGCGAGCAGGTGCTGCCCGGCGAGGACGCCGACGCCGCCCGGGTCATCGAGGACGTCTTCCGCCGCGAGGGGATGACCGTGCTGGGCCGGTCCCGGATGAGCGCCGTCGAGCGCACCGCCGACGGGGTGCTCGTGCACCTTGAGGACGGCCGGGTCGTCGCCGGCAGCCACGCCCTGCTCGCCGTCGGCTCGATCCCCGCGACCGAGGGAATCGGTTTGGCGGAGAATGGGATCGAGCTGGGCCGCGGGGGTCACATCAGCGTCGACGGGGTGTCGCGCACGAGCGTGCGGGGCGTGTATGCCGCGGGCGACGCCACCGGGGTGCTGCCGCTGGCGTCGGTGGCCGCGATGCAGGGGCGGATCGCGATGTGGCACGCGCTCGGCGGCGCCGTGCACCCGCTGCGGTTGGAGGTCGTGTCGGCGAACGTCTTCACCGACCCGGAGATCGCCACGGTGGGGGTGTCACAGCGGCAGGTCGACGCCGGTGAGGTCGACGCCGAGGTCGTCATGTTGCCGTTGGCGACGAATGCACGGGCGAAGATGGACTCCTTCCACGACGGCTTCGTCAAGGTCTTCGCCCGCCCTGGGCAGGGCAGCGTGCTCGGCGGGGTGGTCGTCGCCCCCCGGGCCAGCGAGCTGATCTATCCGCTGGCCATCGGCGTCGAGAACCACCTGAGCGTCGACCAGCTCTCGAACGCGTTCACCGTCTATCCGTCGATGACCGGATCGATCGCCGAGGCCGCCCGCCGCTTCCACGCCGCCGGCCAGGGCCTGACCCGCTGAACGGTCAAGCCACCTGCTGAGCTGTCAGGCTTCTTCGGCGTCCTTGATCAGGGCGAGCACGGTGCCGCTGGTGACCGTCTCGCCGACGATGGCCTTGAGGTCGCTCACCACGCCGCCCTTGTGGGCGTTGATCGGCTGTTCCATCTTCATCGCCTCCAGGACGACGACGATGTCGCCGGCGGCGATCGTCTGGCCCTCCTCGACGGCGACCTTGACGATGGTGCCCTGCATCGGTGCGGTGACCGCATCACCGGAGGCTGCGCCGCCGGCCTTGCCGCCGGAGGTGCGCTTCGGGGCGGCCTTGCGGTGCGGCGCGACGCCACCGCCGCCGCCGCCGAAGGACAGGCCGGCCGGCAGAGTGACCTCGACCCGCTTGCCGCCGACCTCCACGACGATGCTCTGGCGCTCACCGGCGGCCGCGGCGTCGGCGGTGTCACCGGCATACGGGGCGATCGTGTTGTCGAACTCGGTCTCGATCCACCGGGTGTGCACGGTGAACGAGGCGGTCGGGTCGTCGGGGGCGAAGGCGGGGTCGGCGACGACCGCGCGGTGGAACGGGATGACCGTGGGCATGCCGTCGATCTCCAGCTCGGCCAGCGCGCGGCGGGAGCGTTCGATGGCCTGCTGACGAGTGCGTCCGGTGACGATGAGCTTGGCGATCATCGAGTCGAAGGCACCGGCGATCGTGTCGCCCTCGACGATGCCGGCGTCCCAGCGCACGCCGGGGCCCTGCGGCACCCGCATTTTCGTCACGGTGCCGGGGGCGGGCAGGAAGCCGCGGCCGGCGTCCTCGCCGTTGATCCGGTACTCGATCGAGTGCCCGTGCGCCACCGGGTCGTCGAAGCCGAGCGCCTCGCCCTGGGCGATGCGCAACTGCTCGCGGACCAGGTCGATGCCGGTGACCTCCTCGGTCACCGGGTGCTCGACCTGCAGCCGGGTGTTGACCTCGAGGAAGGAGATGTCACCCGCGGGGCCGACGAGGAACTCGCAGGTGCCGGCGCCGACGTAGCCGGCCTCCTTGAGGATGGCCTTGGAGGCGCGCACCAGCTCGGCGTGCTGGGCCGCGGTGAGGAAGGGCGCCGGCGCCTCTTCGACGAGCTTCTGGTTGCGCCGTTGCAGCGAGCAGTCGCGGGTCGAGACGACGACGACATTGCCGTGCTGGTCGGCCAGGCACTGGGTCTCCACGTGCCGCGGCCGGTCCAGGAAGCGCTCGACGAAGCACTCGCCGCGACCGAATGCGGTGACCGCCTCACGGACCGCGGATTCGTAGAGATGCTCGATCTCGTCCATCTCGCGGGCCACCTTGAGGCCACGTCCGCCGCCGCCGAAGGCAGCCTTGATGGCCACCGGGAGACCGTGCTGCTGGGCGAAGGCGACGACCTCCGCGGGCCCGCTGACCGGGTCGGAGGTGCCCGGCACGAGCGGTGCGTCGGCCTTGAGCGCGATGTGCCGCGCCTTGACCTTGTCGCCGAGGGCGTCGATGGCGGCGGGCCCGGGGCCGATCCAGGTCAGGCCGGCGTCGATGACCGCCTGGGCGAAGATCGCGTTCTCGGCGAGGAAGCCGTAGCCGGGGTGCACCGCGTCGGCGCCGGACTGCTTGGCGATGGCCAGCAGCTTCTCCTGCACGAGGTAGGAGTCGCCGGGCGTCGATCCGTTCAAGGCGTAGGCCTCGTCGGCGACCTTGACGTGCAGCGCGTCTCGGTCGGGGTCGGCGTAGACCGCCACCGAGCCGATGCCGGAGTCCTTGCACGCCCGAGCGATCCGCACGGCGATCTCGCCGCGGTTCGCGATCAACACCTTCGAGATCTTCGCCATGGCTCGGAGCCTATCGCCACGGGCCCACGCCGCTCGGGGCAGGCTGGGCCCTCGGGATGAGTCCTCGCTCACGCTGCGCCGGCTCGCGCTGTGTGGCCCACGGGCTGGTATGCCGCGGTCGGGCCCACGCGGCATACGGTGGTCCAGCGGGTGGAGCCCGTATGCCGGTCAGACCCCGGCCGCGGCGACGTCGGCCAACAACTGCGGCATGACCACCCCGAGGACGAAGCCCAGGCTGGTGCGCGCCGAGTCGAGCAACAGGCCGGAGAGCACGTCACGGCTGTGCACGACGACGACGAGGCTGCGGGCGTCGCGCAGATCGACGACGAAGTAGCGCTGCAGGTCGGGGAAGCCCGAGTCGTAGAGAGCCAGCACCAGGTCGTCGGTGACCTTGTTGATGAGCGCCGCGGCGGTGGGATGCGAGTTGGCTCCGGCCAGGGTCAGTCCGGTCTCGCGCTCCCAGATGTCGAGCGCGACGAGACCGTCGCCGAGGGCTTCCACCGCCCGGGACACCGCGGTCTCGAGCAGGGGCAGGTCGATGTTCATCATCGGGATCCTCGGGCTAGAACGAAGGCGGCTGGTCGGCCAGGGCGAGAGTGCGCCGGATCTGATCGGCAGCACCCCGCACGCCGACGAGCAACACGCCCAAGGCGATGTCGTCGGCAGCCGCCCACATGAGCAGCCGACCGAGGGCCGGGTGCGGGATCGAGGTGACGACCTTGAGCGAGGCGCGGGAGACCAGCGTGAGGTAGTCCAACTGCTCACCACCGGTGCGGACGTTCTCGCTCGCCGAGGCGTTGGCCACGGCATACAAGGAGCTCGTGAGGGCGGCCATCCGACCCACCGCGGACTCGTCCAGCCCCAGAGCGCACAGGTTGAAACCGTCGGCGGTGCACAACATGGCCGCGCTGGTCTGCGGGATGCGTCGGTGCAGGTCGAGCATGATGGGCAAGACGAGTTCGCCGACCGTGGCGCACCAGGCCAGCCACTGCTCGTTCTGGTCCTCAGCGGTCGCGGCGGCCGACGACAGATGCTCCGGCACCGCTCCGACAGCTGCGGTCGGCTCCGGCTCGAGTTCTGGCTCCGGCTCGCGTTCCGGTTCCAGTTCGGGTTCTGGCTCGGGCTCGGGTTCGGCTTCGGGCTCGGGTTCCGGCTCGGGTTCGGCTTCGGGCTCGGGTTCCGGTTCGGGTTCCGGTTCGGGCTCGGGTTCCGGTTCGGCTGCGGGCTCGGGTTCCGGCTCCGGGGGCATCTCGGTCGCGCCGGGGGGCTGCGGTGACCGAGGGTCACCGGCCTCCGCCGCCGTCACATTCGGCTCCTCGTCGGGCTTGGCGTTGGGGCCGACCATGCGCCGGAACCAGGCGTTCATGCCGCGGTCACCGTCGTCGGACCCACGACCCGGGTCGGCACGGCCCGCGGTCGGCCGACGACCGTGCGCAGGGGATCTCCGACAGTGCGCATGGGAACTCCTGCGGAACGGCGGTGGTTGGGTCACCGAATGGTGTCACGAGCAAGCCAAATTCTAGGTCGTGATGCGATGGG
>RRZT010080439.1_pt1 | contig 25327 bp, 28 predicted proteins | sample 2165551 | NCBI WGS metagenome assembly RRZT01 (sample SAMN10456910, study PRJNA506462) | wastewater metagenome | biome: wastewater; feature: sludge; material: wastewater sludge; isolation source: wastewater sludge with Escherichia coli K12::gfp cells carrying plasmid... | place: USA: Moscow, Idaho... | reverse complement strand
GAGAATCTGGATTCATACGACTAAATTTTTCAATTTGTCTTTTTGTCTCTTTATAAGCATCTTTTCCCATAAAAGTTTTTTTTGCTTTTAATTTTTTCTTATAAGATTTTATCTCTTCTTCTTTTTGATTATCAACACCTAACTCTTTTTGTAAAGCTTTGATTTGTTCTTTTAAGAAATAATCTTTATGAGTTTTTTCTATTTTTGAATTAACTTTTTGAGTTATCTCTTTTTGAATTTTATAAGATTCAATCTCTTTATTAATAACTTCAATAATATCTAAAAGTCTTTGTTCTAAATTTGTTTGTGAAAATAACTTAAATGCTTCATCTTTTTTAAGATTTAAAACTGAAGAAATTAAATCTGCAACTCTTGAAGCATCATCGTTTTCTTCAAGAGTTTTTATTAAATCAACTGGAAATTTACTATTTAATCTTGATAATTTTTTAACACTTTCAATTACAACTTCAACTAATGATTTAATAGCTTCATTTGAGAATGGTTCATTTTCTATTTTTTCAACTGCAGCAAAAAGTGGCCTTGATTCATTAAAATCAATAATTTTCCCTTTTGCCAATCCTTGGAAAAGTACTTTTATTTTACCATCAGGTAAAGATACTTTTCTCATAATATTTCCAATAACTCCAATATCGTAAAAAGAATCTTTTTCTCTATTTTTTTCATTTGCAGTTTTTGAAACTGAAACAATTACAAGTTTATTAAACTCTATTGCATTTTCAACTGCTTTAATATTTTGCTCATCGCTTAAAAAAATTGGAGCTATCATAAAAGGATATAGAAATAATTCATCTTCTATAATTAATGGTATTGTTTGTGGAAAATCTTCATAATTTTCTAATTGCATATTTTATTAACTCCTAAAAAGTATTCATATTTCTTAAATTAAAATGTATAAATTTTTATTCAAATAATGATCTATAAAATGGTACATCTACCATTTGTATTTCTTTTTCATCAACCCAAGATTCTTCTACTTTTTGTTGATAAACTTTTGCTGCTTCTGGTTTTCCTCTTCTATCATAAAGCTGTGAAATTTCTTTATCAATTGAAGCTTTTGCCATATAAATTCTTGCATTAATTGTATCTACTAAAGGCATGTATGGTGAATTTTTATATTTGTTTTTAAATTCTTCAATTTGAACAATAGTATCATCTAAAAGTTGTTGATTTCTATGTTGATTTTTGAATCCCATAAAATTTGCTTTTATTTTTAGATATCTTACATAATCAATGTCTTTACTTAAACTAAATCTTTTAATGTACTCATCTAAGTAGAAATTTGCTAAAGCATACTCTTCCTCATCCATGTGTGCGTTTACTAAAATTAAAAGTGCTGTTGGAATATATGGTGAATTTCTATGCTCACTTTCAAGTGATGTATAGGTATCATCTGCCTCATCTAAATCATTCATTCCAATTTGTTGCATCATTTTGTTATACCAATATAGTGCCGGTTTATTGTACTCTTGTTCACTCTTTGAAGAACAAGCACTAAATACAAATATTGCACAAACTGCCAATAATAAATTTTTAAATTTAAGATTTCTTACCATTATTTCATCCTTATTTTGTATAAAAGCATTATATTATCGAAAAATTACTTTATCGAAAGATTATTCTATAATTTTTGATATAATTAAAAAAATTTAACTGAGGTATATTATGAAACTAACAATTATTGGAAATGGTGTTATGGCACAATCTTTAGCCATGGGATTAATAAAAAGCTACGAAGTAGAAATGATAGGAAGGGACATAAATAAATTAAAAGCCATAAAAGAAAAGATGCCTCAAATTGAGATAAAACAACTAGAGGATAAAGAGGATATAAATGGGAAAAACATAATTTTTTGTGTAAAACCTTTTGCTCTTGAAAGCGTATCTGTTAGACTTGTTGGAACTGCAAATATTTTGATATCTATACTAGCTGGAACTAGATTGGATTATTTAAGAAAACAAGTAAAAGCAAAAAATTATGTAAGAGCTATGCCAAATATTGCTGCTAGTGTACTACAATCTATGACAACAGTTACAGGAGATTTAGAATCAAAAGATATCGCTATGAAAATATTTGCAACAATTGGACAATCTGTTTGGGTTCATACAGAATATCAACTAGATATAGCTACAGCTGTTGCTGGAAGCGGACCTGCTTTTTTAGCTTTAGTTGCTGAAGCTTTAGCTGATGGTGCGGTTAAAGCTGGATTAGATAGACATTTAAGTACTCAATTAGTTCAGGGACTATTTGTAGGAACTGCTTCATTACTAAAACACTCTCATCCATCATTTATAAAAGATTCTGTTATGAGTCCAGGTGGAACAACAGCTTCTGGCTATTCTAAACTTGAAGAGTGTGGTGTTAGAAATGCTATGATATCAGCTGTTAATGAAGCTTATAACAAAGCTTGTGAACTTGCAAAAAAATAGTTTTACTTTAATTGAAACATTAATTAGCATAACTATTTTATCAGTTGTCGTGACTATATTTAATAAAATTAGTCACGATAATTTATGTGAAGATATATCCTATAATCTACTAAATGATTTGGAAAATATATTTGCTACAAAGAGTTACTCAAATTTACAAAAATCTTCTAAAACTATAAATATAATAAAAAATGAGACTTTAACAGAAAATTTAAATGTAAATGTTTACTCTTACAAAGATGAAAATATTTTTATTTTTAAATATGAAAAATAGTTTTTCCTTATTTGAATTACTTTTAACTTTAATTATTTCATCAACTATTATTATATTTTCAAGTAAATATCTAAAAGAGATTTATTTAGAAAATCAAAATATTCAAAATATAGAAATATCAAAAATCGATTTAAGAAGTACAAAAATATTTCTTGAAAAAAATATAAAAGATTTAGATAAGTTAACATTCACAAACAATAACTTATACTTTAAGAATTATATTTTGTTAGAAAAAGTAAATGAATTTAAATTAATAAAAAACTCTGATCATATTGAGATATTTATAAACTATGATAATAAAATAACTCAAATATGGAAAATCGTTTTATGAAAAAAGCATATACACTTCTTCTTACTATTTTGCTACTTACAATTTTTAGTTTTCTTTCTATTCAAATTTTACAAACAAAAGCAATAAAAAGTGAAAATATAAAAAATCAATTTTTGTATATTCAAGCAAAAAACCATCTAATTTTTCTAGAAGAATATGTTAAAAGTATAGATTTAAAAAATATTGAATCAATAAAAATAGAAGATAATTTGTTTGATATAAAAGCTATTAAATCAAAAGATTTAAAGCATATAAATTTATATGTAAAATCTTTTGATTACAATGTTAGAGTTACTAAAATTATTAATATAGAATAGATTTATAAAATAACGTCTAAAACTTTTTTTGCTAATTTTAAGGCTCTATTTCTATGAGAAAACTCTTGTTTTACTTCAAAATCAAGTTCCCCTAAAGTTTTAGAAAATCCTTTTGGAATAAACATAGGATCATACCCAAAACCATTTGTTCCCAACTCTTTATTTATAACATCTCCATACATAAAACCATGTACACTATAAACTTCATTTTTATAAACAATAGCTATACATGCTGTGTAAAAAGCTGGTGTAATTTCTAAATTCAATCTATTTAGTTCTTGAATTAATTTTTGATTATTATCTTTAGCCGTAGCATTTATTCCCGCATATCTAGCAGAATAAACTCCTGGTTCATTATTTAGAACTGGAACACTAATTCCAGAATCATCAGAAATTACAACACAATCTTTTATCCCTTTTTTTTCTAATTCATCAAAAATTGTTTGCGCCTTTTTTATTGCATTACCTTTAAAACTATCTTTATCCTCTTCAATTTCTAATTTTCCTAAAATTTCACTAAAAGCAACTACCTCATCGTTTGGTAAAAGTTTTTTAAATTCTTTGATTTTTCCTTGATTTGCACTAGCTATTACTATCTTCAAATTTTGCCTTTATATTAATGTTATTGATTTTCCTATATAATCCTTATAAAAATTATAATATATTTAGGATTATGTATGATTAAATCAGTTATGCCTTTGAGTTTTATTATTGCTCTTAGGTTTTTTGGACTTTTTATTGTTTTACCAGTTATTTCAGTTTATGCGTTAAGTCTTGAGGGATCAAATGCAACTTTAGTTGGAATTGTTGTTGGTGGGTATGCCTTAACTCAAGTTATTTTTCAAGTTCCTTTTGGAGTGATGAGTGATAAATTAGGAAGAAAAGGAACTATTATTATGGGTCTTTTTCTATTTGCTATTGGTTCTCTTATATGTGCTGTTGCAACAGATATCTATACTTTAATGCTTGGTCGTCTTTTACAAGGAGCTGGGGCTATTGGTGCTGTTGTAACTGCAATGATTAGTGATATTGTAAAAGAACATGAAAGACCAAAAGCTATGGCTTTAATGGGAATGTTTATTGGTCTTGCTTTTGCAATTGCTATGATAGCAGGTCCTCTTATTGGTGGATTTATTGGTGTTCCAGTTCTATTTTATATCACTATGATTTTAGCACTTGCATCTATTTATATACTTGTAAAAAAAGTTCCTAATCCTCCAAAAATAACTCACACTTACAATGAAAAACTGAGTTTTAAAGATGTTTTAGGAAATGCAAATATCAACAGAATGCACATAACAAACTTTTTACAAAAAGGTTTAATGACTTTTGCATTTTTAGTTATTCCAATAATTTTAACAAGAGATTATTCTTGGGAAAAAAGTGAACTTTGGTATGTATATTTACCATCTATGATTTTTGGTATTTTATCAATGGGACCTGCTGCAATTATTGCTGAAAAAAAAGGAAAATTTAGAGAAATATTAGCTCTTGGAATAGTATTCTTTATTCTATCTTATTTAATAATTGGATTTAGTGCTAGTGCTTTAGTATTTTCTATTGGAGTTGTTGTATTCTTTGTTGGATTTAATATGCATGAACCTATTATGCAATCATTAACTTCAAAATTTGCAAAAGTTCATCAAAGAGGAAGTGTTCTTGGAGTATTTAACTCTTTTGGTTATTTAGGAACATTTATTGGTGGAGTTTTAGGTGGAATTATGCTTGATAGCATTGATTTAAAAACATTTTCTATAATCATTGCTATTGTTTGTATTTTATGGTTATTTTTAATTATATCAATGCCAAATCCTTCTAAAACAAAAACTTTATATTTAGATTTAAATGATTACAAATTAAATACTAATGTCTTAAATGATAATACAAAAGTTGAAGAATGGTATATTAATAACAGTGAAAATGTTGTTGCTGTTAAATTTAATGAATCTAATATTAGTGAAGATGAAATAAAATCATTTTTAAAATAAATTTTAAATAAATACTATAAAGGAGGAGAAGAGTGAAAAAGTTTTTTGTTATACAAGCAACTCTTTTTCTACTTTTTTCTCTATATTTAGATGCTCAAAAAAGTTTTAATGTCACTACTTCAGACTTAAATAGAATTGAGCAAAAATATGGTTTTTCTGCAAGAAAAAAACTTGAAGATTGGGATAATATGATTGAAAATGCAAAAAATGAATCATTAATAAATCAACTTCAAATGGTAAATGATTTTTTTAACAAAATTCCATATAAAACAGATATGTCACATTGGAAGAAAAAAGATTATTGGGCAACTCCTATTGAGTTTATGGGAACAAATGGTGGAGACTGTGAAGATTACGCAATTGCAAAATATTTCTCACTTATAAAACTAGGTATTCCTGATAGCAAACTCAGAATTACCTATGTATCTTATTCAAAAGCAAATAGCAATTATGACCAAGCTCATATGGTTCTATCTTACTACCACAAAGCTGGAGGAGAACCTGTAATTTTGGATAATATTAATAAAACTTTACAACCTGCCTCTAAAAGAAATGACTTAAAACCTGTTTATAGCTTTAATGCAAGTGGGTTATGGCAAGCTCAAACAAAAGGTGAAACTAGAGCTGGTGACAATAATCTTAAATCTTGGAAAGATTTAATGACTAGATTTTAATTAGGAGAAAAAAATGTCTTTATCAAAACAACTTTATCTAATAATATCATTGATATTTTTTATGATTTTTACAGGTAATTTTATAATTAGTATCAAAAATACAAAAGAGTATTTAGAAACTGAATCCATTTCAAAAGCACAAGATACGGCTACAACACTTGGTTTTAATCTAAAAACTTTAATAAATGATAAAAATAACCCCGAAATAGAAACAACAATAAATGCTGTTTCAAACAGTGGTTTTTATAAAGAAATTAGACTTGAAGATTCTCTTTTTACAATAAAAGAGAGTGACCTACTAAAAGCTTCAAAAGATCTAGATAAGGGAATTTGGGAAGTATCAAATATTGTAATTGATTCAAATATTGGAATTTTAGAAACTTTAACTCAAAGTGATGATTTTATGCAAGAACTAATTACTCTAAATGGTTCTGTACCAAATGAAGAAAATAAGAATATTGTTCCTAGTGAAGATGTTTATACTTTCATTCCTAATTTAAAAAACAAAGGTAAAACTTCTTTAGATATAAAATTTACAGCAACAAATCCAGAAAATAAAATAATAGAAACTAATGCTACTTTAGAACTGAATAAAGTTTTGGTTCAAGTAAATAGAGATATAAAATTTGATTCTGTACCTCAATGGTTTATAAATTTAATTCCTATTGATTTAGGAGAGCAATATACAGAAATAAGTGATGGTTGGAGAACTAGTGCAGTTTTATTTGTGAGTGCAAATCCAGGAGAAGCTTATAATAAATTATATGCTCAAGCAAAAAGTTCAATTTTCTACTCAATTATTTCATTTATAATTTCTATTGTAATTTTATATCTATTTGTACAATATCTTTTAAAACCTCTAAAGATTTTAGAAAATTCTGCTTTGTCTATTGCTGAAGGAAAGTTTGTAAAAGTAAAAGCAACATCAAATACGACAGAATTAATAACTTTATCAAATGCATTTAATGATATGTCAAATAAAATTGAAGCAACAATTACTAGATTAAATACAAATATAGAAAATATGTCTAAAAAGTTATCAACGGATGAGTTAACAGGGTTAGCTATAAGACAAACTTTTGAAACAGATATGAAACAACTATTTATTGAAAAAGCAAAAGGTTATATTTTAACAATAAGAATTACTGATTTGGGTGGTTTTGCTAAATCACATACTTCAAATGAAGTAAATAATTTTATAAAAGAGTTTGCAAATATATTAGAAACAACAAAATTAAGCGATGATAAAAAAATATTTGCTTATAGATTTTTTGGTTCAGAATTTGCCATTATTGCAAAAGATTTTTCAAATGAAGATATAGTGAAGTTCGCAAATATTTTAAAAGATAAATTTGAAAAGCTAGGAGATAAATTTGAGAAAAAAGATATTGCACACATTGGAGCTGCTATTTTTAATCCATTTAGTACAACTTCTCAAATATTACAAAGTGCAAATCAAGCATATGAAAAAGCAACAATTATCGGACAAAATGAAATTTTCATAAGTCAAGAAAATGAACTTGTAAAAGATATGGAAAGTTGGAGGGATTTTGTAACTGAAACTATTGATAATGCAAGCTTTACTGTTAAATTCATAGGAAATTTCACAAGATGTAATAGTGATGAAATAATTATGCAAGAAGCATTTACTTCAATAAAAGATAAAGAAAACAATGATATTCCAATAGGAACTTTTGTATCTATTGCAGAAAAATATGAGAAAATTGTTGACTTCGATAAAAAAGTTATACAAAAAGTAATAAATTATATTTTAATAAATGATGTAAAATATGATATTGCAATAAACTTATCTTTAGAATCTATAAATAATACAGCGTTTATAGCTTGGCTAGAACAAAAACTTTCAGAAAATAAAAATATTGTTTCAAGATTAGTTTTCTCAGTTACAGCTTATGCTGTTGCAAAAGATATTAATAAATTTAAATTCTTTATTTCTCAAATGAAATCTTTAGGTGCAAAAGTTATTATAAAAAGATATGAGACAAGATTTATTTCATTAAATGATATTAAAGATCTAAATTTAGATTATTTAAGATTGGCAAGAGAATATACAAATGATGTTTGTATAGATTTCTCTAAACAAAGTTTTATAGAATCAATAGCTGAGATTTCAAATCTTTTAAATATTAAAGTTTTAGCAGAAAATGTTCAGAAAGACGAAGATTTCAAATATATAAAAAGTTTAAATCTTTTTGCTGCAAGTAGGTAAATCAAGTCTTTTGACTTGATTTAAATTATCATGTTTGTTCTAAAAAAAATTATCTCAGCTTTCTTTTTACCTATTCCTATTGGAATCTTTTTATTAGTTTTGGCTTTTATATTTCTAATAAAAGATTCTTATAAAAAAGCTAAAATAACATTTCTTATAGCTATTATATGGTTTGTTGCTTTATCAAATCAAACTGTTTCAAACGCTATTTTATCTCCACTTGAAAATGCCTATCCAGCTCTTATAGAAACTCCGAATGTAAATTATATATTAGTTTTAGGAAATGCACATAAAAGTGATGAAAATCTTAGTATAACTTCGCAAGTAAAATCAACAGCAATTAATAGACTTGTTGAAGGAGTAAGACATTATAACAGTTTAAAAAATAACTCAAATAATGTAAAACTAATAGTTTCAGGACATAGTTTTGATGATTTAAATTCTCATGCAAAAATGCAAAAAGAGTTAGCTATAAGCCTAGGAGTAAGTAAAGAAGATATAATTGAACTTCATACTCCAAAAGATACAAAGGAAGAGGCAATTGAAACAAAAAATATAGTACAGAATGAAAAAATCATTTTAGTTACAAGTGCTAGTCATATGAAAAGAGCTGTAAAACTTTTTGAAAAACAAGAAGTAAATGTTATAGCAAGTCCAACTGAACATAAGGTATATAATACTACTTATCCTAGTTCTTATTTTAATTCAAATAATTTAAAAAAAGTTGAACTTGCATTTCATGAATATTTAGGGATGATATATTCAAAAATCAAAGGTGAAATTTAATTTTTGAAATCAATTTTCTTCATAAAATTCTAACTCTCTAAAAGCATCAAAAACATTTCTACTATTTAATTCATCAAACATATCAATATGTTTAAAATCATCCATAGTAACTGTTTTTGTAATATCATCAGCTGTTACACCACTTTCAATTGCATCCAATACTCTAGTTTTTAATAATGAAAAGTAATTTTTTGTATGATCAAGTGCTGTTTTTCCAGTATTTGTTCCATGTCCAGTAATCAAAGTATCCCAATCATATGAATTTATTACTTCAAGAGATTTTAATGTACCAATTACAGAACCATCTCTATTTGATGTAATTCTTCCATTCATTACTATATCTCCAGAAAACATAACTTTTTGGTTTGGTAAATATATAATTAAATCATTACTTGTATGAGCTTTTTCTTTCATAGGAATAATTTTAAAATTTTTATTTCCAACTTTAATTTCTGTTTCACTATCTACAACTACATCAGCTTTTATAATTTTTGTATTTTTCATCTCTATTTCATCTAAAATCTCAAAAATTCTTGGTTTAGATTCAGAAGTATAATTCTGATTTATAGATTTTGGAGCATATATTTTTGCATTGAATTTATCTTTATAAAAACTATTCCCCATCCAATGATCATCATGTTCATGAGTTATTATAACTGTACTAACTTTTAAATTATTAATTTTCTTCATAGCATCATAAGCTTGTGAAGCAAATTGATAATTTGTTCCAGAATCTATTAGTACATAACTATTGTCAGCTTTTATGTAACAACTATTTGACATAAATCCCCCATTTTTTTTTGAAGGAACTTCAGTTTTTCCAAAAAAACACCAAATATCTTCACTTACTTTTTGTGGTTTTAAGTTATAATCAAATCCAAAAGCGTAGATAGATAAAATTAATGTTAATGAAATTTTTTTAAACATTTTGTATTCTCCTATTTTTTATATTATAATTTAAAATTATATATAAATATCGCTTTTATATAAGTAATTTTAAGAAAATAAGGAATTTTATGGATAAAAAAAAAGAGATGGTATTTAATCTAAATAATTTTTTACTAGCTTTTAGTGAACTTTTAAATACTAAAAGAAGTACTTATATTTCAGTAAGTATAGCTTTAAAATTAAAATTCACACCAGAAAAAATATCAGATATCTGTTCATACTCTTTAGCCTTTTTATTAGGAAAAGATGCTTTAAATAATTTTGATTTTTTAGATAAAAACAATTTAAATAATAAAGAATTTTTAAATATATGTGAGTTTTCACAAAAGTTAATTAACAATTTTGATTTTTCAAAAAATAGTTTAAATCAAAAACAAAAATGTATAGAATTTGTAAGAAATGAAAATTTTGATGAAAATATAAAAAATACTTTTTTAGAAATATCAAACAAATTATCTTTTTGGCTTGATTTAGAGAATGAAAATGAAATAGTACTTTTTATCTACTCAAATTTAAATGATTTTACAAAAGTCTTAACTTTTGAAGAGATTTTAAAAATGTCAAGTCAATTTCATTATTACCAAAATCCACAATCAGAAATACTAAAAAGAGCTTCTTTAATTGCTGATTTTTTTGAATTTGAACACAAAGATAAACAGATATTTTTAATAGCATCTAGCCTGCAAAATATTGGAAAACTAAATATTTCAAAAACTATTTTAGAAAAAAAAGAAGCTTTAAACGAAGAAGAAAAAGAGATTTTAAAATCATATTCTTATCATACAAAAAGAGTTTTAAACTCCATTATGGGGTTTTCAGATATTTGTAATCTTAGTTTAAAAGTTCAAGAGAGATTAGATGGCAGCGGAAGTTTTAGTTTAGATGCAAAAGATTTAAGTTTTAAAGATAGATTACTAATTTGCCTAGTAATTTATAGTGCTTTAAGAGAAAAAAAAGCTTATAGAAACTCTTTTTCACATTCTAAAGCAATAGAAATTATGAAAAATGAATCAAAAAATAATAAAATTGATAAAAGTATCGTAGAAATATTTGATAAGCTTTTTAATTAACAATTAAAATGTAAGCTGAAAATTCAGCCTACATTTTTTTATTATGGTTTAACAGTAGTCAATCCTACACTAAGCCATGATTGCATTCCACCTCTATACCATTTCATTTTTTCTTGAGGATAACCAATAGCAATCAACTCTTTCATAGCTTCTGGTGATTGTCCACACCAAATACCATTACAAAACATTAATAAAGTTTTTGCATTTGTAAAATCATATTTTCCATCTTTAGCTTCAACTCCAAAAATTTCTAAAGCCTCTTGAAACTCATCTGGATATTGAGATTTTTTTGTATATACATATGGAACATTTATTGCTGTAGCAATAGTTTCATGGTTATACCAATTCTCTGTTCTACTATCAATTAAAAGTAAGTTTTTGTCAGTTTTTGATTTTTCAATAAACTCTAAAACTTCAACCTCTCCATAAGTTTCAATATTTTCTGCTGCTTTAATTGGTGAAATTTTTCCAAAATATGTTACAAAACTTCTTTTACAATTTTCATTTACACTAGGTGCTGCTTCATGAACACCACCAAAAACATCTTTTGGATCAAAAGCTACACTTTCGCACTCTTTTGGTTTAGCTTCTCTTTTTACAGTAGCTTTCTTACCGTTATCTAAAATTACTTCAACACCAGTTGTTTGTAAATCTGCTGCAAAAATAGAACTTGCTACAACTACACTCCCTAAAAATATTTTAAACATTTTCTCTCCTTGATTTTAAAATATGTTGTAAATTAATTCTAACAAAAAGATATTAAAAGAGCAAGTTATAAGCTACTAAGTAAAATTTAGTTAAAATCTAACCTATTTTAGTAACATAATTAGGATTATTTAATGAGCGACAAATATGAACCATCAAAAGTAGAAGATAGTTTTTATAAAATTTGGGAAAGTAGAGGTTATTTTGAAATTGATGGAAATAAATCAATTCAAGAGCCAAACAAGAACTTTGCTATTATGATGCCACCACCAAATGTAACAGGAAGTTTACATATTGGTCACGCACTTACTTTTACACTACAAGACATAATCACAAGATATAAAAGAATGGACGGTTTCAAAACTCTTTGGCAACCAGGAACTGACCATGCTGGAATTGCAACTCAAAATGTTGTAGAAAAACAACTTTTAAAAGAAGGTACTACAAAAGAAGAATTAGGAAGAGAAAAATTCTTAGAAAGAGTTTGGAAATGGAAAGAGTTTAGTGGTGGAACTATAGTTCACCAAATGAGAAAACTAGGAGTTAGCCCTGCTTGGTCAAGAGAGCGATTCACTATGGATGAAGGTTTAAAAGAAGCTGTAAAAGAAGCTTTTGTAAAACTTTATGATGAGGGAATGATTACTCAAAATAACTACATGGTAAACTGGTGTACTCATGATGGTGCACTAAGTGATATTGAAGTTGAACATGAAGAAGTAAATGGTAAATTTTATCATATGAACTATCACTTTGCAGATGGAAGTGGATTTGTAACAGTTGCTACAACAAGACCAGAAACATACTTTGGAGATACTGCTATCATGGTTCATCCAGATGATGAAAGATATGTAAGTATCGTAGGAAAAGAAGTAATTTTACCACTAACAAACCGAAAAATTAAAGTTATTACAGATTCTCATGTTGATATGGAATTCGGAACAGGTGTTGTAAAAGTAACACCCGCTCATGATACAAATGACTATGAAGTTGGAAAAAGACATAATCTTGAGTTTATAAAATGCTTTGATGAAAAAGGTATTTTAAATGATTACTGTGGAGAATTTGCTGGAATTGAAAGATTAGAGGCAAGACCTATAATAGTTAAAAAACTTCAAGATGAAGGTTTTATCATAAAAATTGAAGACCATAATCATCAAGTTGGACATTGTTATAGATGTAAAAACATAGTTGAACCTTACATTTCAAAACAATGGTTTGTAAAAAAAGAAGTTGCTGCTGAATCTATTAGAAAAACTTACGAAGGTGAAGCTAAATTTCATCCAAGTCATTGGTTAAATTCATATAGAGCTTGGATGGATGAGTTAAGAGATTGGTGTATTTCTAGACAACTTTGGTGGGGACATAGAATCCCAGTATTTTATTGTGATGATTGTAATCATCAATGGGCAACAAAAGAAGATGAACCAAAAGCTTGTCCAAAATGTGGAAAATCACATATTCATCAAGACCCAGATGTTCTTGATACTTGGTTTAGTAGTGCTTTATGGGCATTTTCACCTCTTGGATGGGGTAATAATGGTCAAATGGAAAAAACATTTGGTACAAATGATTTAAAAGATTTCTATCCAAATTCTCTTTTAATTACTGGATTTGATATTATGTTCTTCTGGGTTGCTAGAATGATGATGATGGGTGAGCACTTTATGGTAAGTTTGCCATTTAAAGATATCTATATGCATGCTCTTGTACGTGATGAACATGGTGCAAAAATGTCTAAATCAAAAGGAAATGTTATTGATCCTCTTGATATGGTTGAAACACATAGTGCGGATATCATAAGATTTACATTAGCATATCTTGCAGTTCAGGGAAGAGATATTAAGCTAGGAGAAAAAAATTTAGAGCAGTTCAGAAATTTTACAAATAAACTTTACAATGCAAGTAATTTCTTAAGCTTAAATGTTGAAACTTTCCCTGATTTAAAAGATATAACTATTAATACACCATTAGGTCTATATATGCAAAGTAAACTTAGTCATGCAGTTAATGAAGTAAGAGATTCTCTAGATAGCTATAAGTTTAATGAAGCAGCAAGCACTCTTTATAGATTTGTTTGGATGGAATTCTGCGATTGGGGAATTGAGTACTCAAAAGCTTCTAAAGATTCTATTGTAGAACTTGGAGCTATTTTTAAAGAAACATTAAAAATGGTTAGTCCATTTATGCCATTTATTGCAGACTTTTTATATCATAAATTGTCAGGAACTACACTTGAAAATGATGATTCTTTAATGATTATGAATTTCCCAAAAAACATCAAAAAAGATGAAAATATTGAAAATATGTTTGCCATTATTGAAGAAGCGATTATTGCTATTAGAAGAGCAAAAGTAATTATTGACATGGGTAATTCAAAAATTGCAAAAGCATATATAAAACTTGACTGTAAAATAGATGAAAATGTTGCAAAACCATTTATTGAAAAACTTGCTAAAGTTGAAGACATAGAATTCGTATCTTCTAAAGTTGAGAATAGTATTACAGATGTTTCAAATAACTTAGAAGTTTATCTTCCAACTAGTGAAATTGATATGAAACCAATCATTGATAAACTTACAAAACAACAAGAAAAAACACAAAAAGAGTTTGATAAATTAAATGGTATGTTATCAAATGAAAGATTTGTTGCAAATGCTCCTGCAAATGTAATAGAAGAAAATAAAAAAGCTTTAGAAGATGCTAGAGCAAAATTAGAAAAAATTGAAGCTGAATTAAAAAGTTTAAAATAGAATCTTCCAATTAGGAAGATTCTATCAAGAATCTTTACTCCATGATTTTATATAATCTTTAGCTTTTTTATCTAAAAACTCCATCCTTTCTCGTCCTTTTGGCATTGTAGTTCTTAAAGCTTTTACCTCTTTTAAAAAATCTTCAACACTGCTTGGAATTAAATTTTTTAGATACTCTTTAAAATTTTTAGCAAACGCAGGTGAACTTCCACTTGTAGATATAGCAACCGTTAAATCACCTTTTTTTATATATGCAGGAAATATAAAATCACAATATTTTTGTAAATCTACACAATTACAAAGAGTATTATTATAATCTCTTGTTTCAAAATAAATACTCTCTTGTAATGAAAAATCATCAATTGCAGCGATAACTATATCAAACCCTTTTGCATCACCAATTTGATAATCTTTTTTAAAATACGTTAAAGAGTTCTCATCTATTAAAGCTTTGACTTTATCACTAAAATCTCTAGCAATTAAAGTGATATTTGAAGAAAAGTTCAAAAGATGTTCTAGTTTTTCTAAAGCGACATACCCTCCACCAACAATTAAGATACTTTTATCATCAAATTTTAAAAAAGCTGGAAAATATGCCATAGAAATCCTTTTCACTTAAACTTTGAACAAATTTTCATTAGAAACCACCACCACTATTGTTTTTATTTTGTTCATTTTCTTTTAACCATTTTCTTTTTAAATTATGAATATAAATTATCAATATAAAGAAAATAGATGAAGTTATACCCAATGCAATTAACAAATCAGTTTCACTTGGTATAGTTTCAAGTAAAATCAATTTTCTTATAATTACAACAAATGCTATTTCTAAAAATGTTAAAGAGTAATCAAATCCATTTTTTATAAAAAGAGTTTTTACTATTGCAATTACAATTAAAGTGAATAAACCATCAGTTAAAATAGTTTTAATAGATGTAAAATTTAAAGCACCCTGCTCTAAAGTAAAAGTTATAATTTTATGCCCTAAACTCAACAAACAAATTGCTAAATAAACAATCATTATAATTATGAAAAAATATTTAAGCATATTAATAAATCTTAAAAGTATTGTATCTACTCTACTTTCTAAAACTTTATCAATATTATTTACTTTTATAAATAATCTTTCAATAAAGCTCTTCTTTTCTGCCTCTTTCATTTTTAAAAATTCCTACTTTTTATTTTTGCGAATAGTATCACAAAAAAACATAAAAAGCATGATATTTTTCAACAGTTAAGAAATTTTCCTAACAGTTTATTTTTTACAATATTTTTATAATTTTTAACACTTCCATGCATAGAAATATAAATATCATTTTGAATATTTGCATTTAAAAATCCAATTGCCATAGAAAAATTTAATGTTGCTTCAACTTTATTTATTGACATAGGCAGCATAGCTCCTACTAAAATAACTTTTTTATTTTTTATATGTTCATCTAAAAATAAAGCTGTTACATCCATAGTATCTGTTCCATGAATTACAATTATATTTTCACTTTCTGAATTATTTATAGTATCTAATATAATTTTTCTATCATTTTCTGTCATATCTAGACTATCTTTTGAAATGATATTTTTAATCTCAAAATCAATATTGTAACAAAAACTAATAACTTCTTTCAATGCTTTTGAATCTTTTGAAACTTCTAATTCTCCAGAAGTAGGATTATATACTTTATTAAAAGTTCCTCCAGTATTTATAAGTGTAATTTTAGATTTTGTCATAATTTTGCACCATATTTTTTGGTTGAAGCAATTCATCTAATTCTTCTTTTGAAAAAAGATTTTGTTCAAGTAAAATATCATAAACTCTCTTTCCAGATTTTAAAGCCTCTTTTGCAACTGCTGAACTTTTTTCATATCCTAAAATTGGATTTAATGAAGTTACTAATGTTGCAGAATTTAAAACATTATTCATACAAATTTCAGGATTTGCTGTAATTCCTTTTATACATTTATCAGCTAAACTTTCAAAAGCTCTTCTCATCATATTTATAGAAATAAATAATTTATAAGCAATTATTGGTTCAAATACATTTAATTGAAGCTGTCCATGCTCACTTGCAATACTTATTGTTGTATCAGCACCAATTACTTCAAATGCAACTTGATTTACAACCTCAGGCATAACAGGATTTACTTTTCCAGGCATGATTGAACTTCCTGGTTGCATTGGTGGAAGATTTATCTCATTTAATCCAGCACGAGGTCCAGAACTTAAAAGCCTTAAATCATTACAAATTTTAGAAATTTTAATAGCTATAGATTTTAACATTGCAGAAATTTGAACAAAAGAACCAGTATCTTGAGTAGCTTCTATCATATCATTTGCTTTATAATAATCTGTACCCGTAACACATCTTAAATTCTTTATAACTCTCTCTTGATATTGAGGTTTTGTATTAATACCTGTTCCAATCGCTGTAGCTCCTAAATTTACCTCTTTTAATAAGTTTTGAGCTGTTGTAAGCCTAAAAATATCATCATCAATCATTGTTGCAAAAGTTTTAAACTCTTGACCTAATGTCATAGGAACAGCATCTTGAAGTTGCGTTCTTCCCATTTTTAAAATATCTTTAAATTCAAATGCTTTATTTTTGAAAGCATCTCTTAAAATCTTAAGGCTATCTTGAAGTTTAAAAATCAATTCATAAAGTGTTATTTTAATAGCAGTTGGATAAGCATCGTTTGTTGATTGACTCATATTTACATGATTATTTGGATGAATTATATTATATGAACCTTTTTTCTTACCTAAAATCTCTAAAGCAATATTTGCTATTACTTCATTAGCATTCATATTTGTAGAAGTTCCTGCTCCCCCTTGAATTGGATCAACTATAAACTGATCGTGATATTTTCCATCAATTATCATATCACAAGCTTCTACAATTGCATTTTTTTGAACTTCAGTTAAATCACCTAATTCAAAATTTGTTAAAGCACAAGCTTTTTTTACTTTTGCTAATGAGATTATAAAATTTGGGAATATTGAAATTTCAATTGTAGTAATATTGAAATTTTCTTTTGCTCTTAGTGTTTGTATACCATAATATTTATCATTTTCGATCTCTTTTTCACCTAAGAAATCTTTTTCAATTCTGTGTAGATTATCCATATAAATCCTTTAAAAATAATTTAAAGAAAGTATAGGACAATCCTACAAAAAGAAAGCTTATCTATTTTTTATTAATTCATCAACAATTTTAATCAAATAATTACTAGATATTTTTGCACTACTTTGTAAAAATTCATCAAAATCAAATCCTGCATCCATATTTGCACTATCACTAATTGCTCTTAAAATAAAAAATGGAATATTCAAAGCATCACAAACAACAGCAACACTTGCACCTTCCATTTCTAAAGCATCTGCCTTGAAAGTTTTTTCAATAAACTCTTTAGTAGTGTTTGAATGAATAAACTGATCACCAGTAGCTATAGTTCCTTCAATTACTTTAAGATTTTCTTTCTCTGCAACTTTTTTAGCTAAAGTTAAAAGTTCTTTAGAACTCTCTAAAAATACTTTTCCCCCTGGAACAAAACCATGAGGATGTCCAAAAGCAGTAATATCTAAATCATGTTGACAAAGTTTAGTTGCAACAATTAAATCTCCAATATTCAGTGCTGGATTAATTGCGCCAGCAACACCAGAAAAAAGTAGAATATCACAAGAAAATTTTTGAATAAGTGTACTAGCAGTTAAACTTGCAAAAACTTTACCAATTTTTGAATGAGCTATTACAATATCTAAACCATTATATGTTAACTCATAATAGTTATTATCTGCATAATTTGTAACTTTATAATCTTTGAAAAACTCTAAAAGAGGATCTATCTCTTCTTGCATAGCTCCCATGATTGCTAATTTAGTCATTTAATGCCTCTAATGTTTCATTTAATGTTTTCATATCAGATACATTTAATGTTGGTTTATCAGTAATTTTTTTATTTAAACCTTTTAATACTGCACCTTGACCAAATTCAATAAACAAATCAACTTTATCTTGAAATGCTTTTATTGATTGCTTATATTTTACAGGTTTAACTAATTGAGATGCAAGAAGTTCAACAGCTTCATCTTTAGTAGAATAATTACTCGCACTAACATTTGAAATAACATTAGAAAACTCTTCATTTAAAAATTCAATTAAATATGGTTTTAAATTTTCTACAGCACTTTCAAGTAATTCACAATGAGAAGCTACACTCATATCAAGTACTAAAGCTCTTTTTGCACCGGCTGTTTTAAAAGTATCAACAAGAGACTCTAAATCTGCTTTAAGACCTGCAAGTACAAGTTGTCCATCCATATTATAATTAGCTGGCCAAACTTTTAAACCTTTTTCTCTTTGTTCTTTACAAATAGTTTCAACTTTTTCATCATCTATTCCCACTAAAGCCATCATTCCAGCACCAGCTCCACTACAAGCTTCTTGCATAAAAGTTCCTCTTTTATTTACAAGTTCTATTGCATCTAGATAATCAATTGCTCCAGCAGCTATTAAAGCTGAAAATTCACCTAATGAGTGACCTAAAACAAATTCTGGTTGAATACTACATTTTTCTTTAAAAATTGCAAGTGCAATTGAACTAACAAGTAATATTGCAGGTTGAGTAAACTCTGTTTTTCCTAAATTTTCATTTTCATCAAATAAAAGCTTTTCAAAATTTATATTTAATCTTACACTAGCTTTTTTAATCATTTCTTTAGCAATATCACTATTCTCAAAAAAATCTCTTCCCATACCAACTGCTTGGCTTCCTTGACCTGGAAAAATAAAAGCAACTTTTTTCATAATATATAACCTCTTTATTTAAAATTAAATTGCCCAAATGTATCACTACACTCGGGCAATATTCATAGTTTTTTAAAATTAGTAACTAATAATTAGTGGCAACCACATCCACCTGTTCCACATCCTCCACCGTGAGAATGTCCATGGTCATGATCATCATGATCACTTCCACATCCACCTGTTCCACATCCTCCACCATGAGAATGGCTTCCTCCACCACAACATCCACCACCCATAGCAGCAAATCCACCTACAACACCTGTTTGTGCTTCTTCTTCAGTTGCATCTCTTAAACTAAGGATAGAAACTGTAAACATTAAAGTTCTACCTGCCATTGGATGATTGTAATCAATTGTAACTTCTTTATCATCAAAAGATTTAACAACTACTTGAATTGTTTCTCCATGTTCACCAGAACCATAAAGAGACATACCTTCAACTAATTCAATACCTGCAAATTGTTCTTTTGGTAAAGTTTGAACTGCTTCAACATTATACTCACCATATGCATCTTTTGGCTCAACTAAAACATCTGCTTCTTCATTTGCTGACATTTCAACTAATTTATCCTCAAGACCTTTAATGATTTGTCCTTTACCAGAAACAAATTCTAAAGGTGCTTGTCCAACATTAGTATCAAGTTGTTCACCAGTTTTAGCATCTTTTAATGTATATTCTATTCCAATTACTTTGTTTGACATTTTAATTCCTTAATTATAATATTTATTTTATTTTAGATAATCTATTTTTTGCGTCTTTCGCTTCAGAACTATTAGGATAAAGATCTATCAAAGTTCCATAGAAATTTTTTGCATTATCTTTGTCTTTTATGTTCTCAAATGAAATACCACTGTGCAATAATAATTTTGGCATATAAGCTGCTTTATCATTCAACATAGCAGATTTTTTAAAATGATTTATTGCAACATCATATTTTTTTCTCATATACCAAACTTCAGCTAAATAAAAATTATTCTCAGCTGGTTTATAATTTATATCAACAAGTTTTTGATATTTTTTAAGTGAAGCATCATAATTCTTTGAATCAAAATCTTTTTTAGCATCTGTCATCAATTTAGCTTTATCTTCAGCAGTTTTAGGATTTATATCAATTGAAGAATCAGTTTCAACTTCAACTTTTGTATCTTTTTTATCACTAGATTTTGTAGGAGTTACTGCTTGCGTTTTAACGCCTAATGACTTTTTTAAAGCTTCAAACTCCTCTCTTGTAATAAATTGATTCATATTTTTCTCTAATTCTGTAGATGAAACATATTCTGAATTAATTTTATTTACAAGTGCAGTAAGTTTTGTAACTGAAGCTTTCAAGTTATTTACAGTTGCAGCTAAATCAGCATCACCCGATTGATTTGATGAAGTTCCTGAATCCATATCTAAAGATGAAGAATTAACTCTACTTATTAAATCATCAACTTTTTTACTTGTTGCATTTAATCTTTTAGAATCACCCTCAGATGTAGATTCTAAACCTTCTAATCTGTTATTTATAGAGTCAACAAGACTTTTTAAATCACCAACTTTAGAAGATAAATCACTTATATTTGATTGATTTTTCATTATATGTTTTTCAGTAGAACTAAGTCCATATGATGAAGAATTAGAATTTCCGTAAACTGAAACTTCTTCAGCTACGGAAATAGAAGATACTACTAATAATGATAGAAAGTATTTTGTCATAAATTATTTACTTAATTCGTGCTCAACTCTTCTGTTTTTTGACCAACAATCTTTTGTTTTTTCAGTACAAACTGGATTGCTTTCACCTAAAGAAACTAAAGAAATGTTAGCAGAAACACCATTTGATACTAAAACATCTTTAACAGCGTTAGCTCTTTTTAATCCTAATGCGTAGTTATACTCATCACTTCCCCACTCATCTGTGTTACCGAATACTTTTACAGTAGTATCAGCTTTTAATGGAGATAATTTAGAAGCATTGTTAGTTGCTTTTTCTTTATTTTCATCAGTTAAGTTATATTTGTCAAATCCAAAGTAGATGTGCTCAATTAAAACTTTTTGACCGTTAATCATATAATAGTTACCATTTCCAACTTTTTCTAAAGCTGAAAAGCTTCCATCTTCTATACCTCTATCAGCAACAGTGTTATCTGCTGCAACAACAGAGTTATCAGTTTCTAACTCAGCATTTTTTTCGCTACATCCTGTAGTAAATAATAAAGCTGAAACTAAAACAGAGTAAAGACCTAATTTTTTCATATTTTTTCCTTGAAAGTTAATATTTGTGAAATATTATTAAATTAAAGCTTAATTATTGTTTATATTTTTTTATTTGAGGAGTATTTTTTTATTAATTTACAATTGTTTGTTTGTTTTTTTTTATTGAGAGAAATAAAGACTAAAAAAATAGTCTTTATTTATTATTTTACCAATCTATAGATTGAATTCTTTCACCTTTAAGAGGGAATAAGAATGATTTATTGAATTCTAATCTTATTATTCCTAGTGAACTTACACCTGCATAATTTTTAATAAAAAGAAGTGTTTCCCCATCTGGTGAAAATTTTGGAAATTGATTTACTCCATTAGTAGTTAATCTAGTCATATTATCTGTTTTGCTATTAATTAAATAAAGGTTAAAACTTTTACCACCTAATTCATTTGAAGAATCTTTACTACTAAAAACTATATTATTTTTATTTGATGTAACTGATGAATTATTATTACTATGGTAAACCATTCTTTCAACTGCTGTTGAACCTATATTTTGAGAAAATATATTTGGATTACCTAATCTATCAGAAACAAAAACTATTTTTGAATCATTTTCTACGAATTGTCCACCAACATCAATTCCACCATATTTTGTAATTTGAGTTTTGTTTTTACTTCTAGTATCATATACAAAGATATCTGGTTGACCTGTTGGAGAAGCTGTAACTAAAATTTTACTTCCATCTGCATTTACATCTGAACATGCAAGCATCCCATCAGAATCCATAATAATATCTTTACTTCTATTATAAATATTTAGTTTAACTAAAGTTGGCTTTTTATAATTATATGATGTATAGTAAATACTTTTTTGTTCTTTATCTGCCCATTTAGGGAAAATATTTAACCCTCCACTAACAACTGTTTGTTTATATGTTAATGTATAATCTCCAATCATTATATCTGCATTACCAGCATTTCTATAAACTGCAAAAACTACAAATTTTTCCATCCAAGCTATACTTGGTGCTTTAAAGAAATCATTTATTGAAATCGCTGCCTTATGTGCTAAAAAAACAGATCTATCTAATTGAGATGTTGTAAAGTTTTTTTCTAAAACTAAAGCTCTTTGATTTACATCAAATAGCTTAACTCTTAATGTATATCCTCCATTTGACTCTTTTTGTGAAGCCAAATTAACAAATAAAGAAACTCCTTGATTTGATAGCGCTAACATATCAGGAGTACTATCATAAGAAGATGATGGAACATTAACATTTGACAAATCAAAGTGTCCACTCACATTCAAATCATCTTCTAAACTTTTCTTTAATCTACTTAAAGTAAAATCACTACTCGAATCACTTGCAACTGATACTGCAATTTTTGGAATTGAGTTAGATTTTTTTACAATATCAATGTGTCCATCAACATTAGCAAAAATAGAGCTAAACATTAATGAAATAAATAAAACTATTTTAAACATAATTTCCTACCCTTCAAATTTAAAATCAACTGTATATTTAACTACTTTTCCACTTGGTGGTGGTGGATAAGCAATATCCTTTTGCTCGTCAAGATATAGTCTTATAGCCGTATTATATGCTTCACTACTAGATCTTTTTACAAATTTATAATCAAAGGCACCGTCTGGAGAAATTGAAACCATTACTGTTATAACTAAACTTCTATCTTCACTAACAGGTGCTCTTGAATATAACATTTCGTATATTTTACTACCATAATCATCATTCTTATCACCTTTTGATGAACTTTTAGTTTTAGTATTTGTAGCAGTTTTTTCATCTTCAAGTAACTTGTCTATTTTAACATTATTTGATTTTTTTTCTTTTTCAAATTTAGATTTAAATCTCTTTGGATCAATAGATTTTTCAACATTATTAACTTCTTCTTTTACAACTTTATTTGATGTTTCTTTAACATTTGCAAAAAGAGATTTTAAGTCAGGTCTTTTTTCATTTGAATTTGATGTCGCTTTTTCAACTGGCTGCTTCTCTTCAACAATTTTTTCAACTTTCTTTTCAACCATTTTTTTATCTGCTATTTCTTCTATCATATCTAGTTCTATAGCAGTAGTAGTTGGTGTTATATTTATTGCCTCATTTATTGGTGAATATATATATAAAAGTATCAAAAAACAAAAAGAAAAATATATAGAAAATGCAACAATACCTGAAATTAGAAATGAAGTACTATTTTGCATCTTTACCCATCTGTAACCAAAGCAACTTTAAAGAAGCCAGCTTCTTTTACTGATTTTAAAACAAATACGATATCATCATATTTTAAATCTTTATCAGCTCTTATGTAAATTGGTGTATTTTGATCTTTACCTTTTGAAAACAGTAAAAAATTATCTGCAAAATTTGATATTTCAACTTTATTTTTATTTAATGTAACTACTCTATCTTTTGTAATAATAATATCTATTTTAGCAACGTCTTGTGCTTGTTGTGATTTACTCCCAGTTGGAAGATTCAATGTCTCTTCAAACTCTATTACAGGAGCTGTAACCATTAGAATTGCTAGTAATACTAGCATAATATCAACTAAAGGGGTAATATTTAATTCTGGTTTTTCATTAAGATCGTACACTTTATTTACCCTTTAGCTGCTATAATAATTTCTGATTGAGCTTTTAAGAAAATACTTAATTCGTAAAGTTTTCTTGTTAATATTTGATGGAATGTATAAGCGAATATTGCCACTAAAATACCTGCTGCAGTAGCTACTAGTGCTTCACTAATTGCTGGTGCTATAATTGAAAATGCCACTTTTGATTGGTTTGCAAATTTTGCAAATGACTCAAGAATTCCTACAACGGTTCCAAATAATCCAATAAATGGTGATGTTGAAGATATAATTGCTAGCCATGAAATTCCAACACTTGCATCTTTAATTATATTTATCTCACAAGCATGTAATAACTCTTTTGAAGTTGAATTATTTGAACACTTATTTAATGCAGATAAAGGTGAGAATATCGTTTCTCTTGATGTTAAAGATTCTAAAGATTTTTTTTCATTATTAATTAATGCTTTTATTGCACTATTTCTATAAAGAAAAATCCAGAAAGTAACTATTAGATAAGTTGACAATAGCGCTAAAACTATATAAGTTATAGCGCTACTATTTGCCAAATAATTTAGTAATGTAGTTATCATGTGCTTTTATGCAAATGAGTTGATTTTTGCTTCAACTGCTGCCATAGAGATATTAGAATCTTTTACAGAATTTACTAACTCTTTTGCAGCTTCAATATTCTTAGCTATTTCTGAATCTTTTCCAGAAGTTAATGCAATAGCTCCATCTGCTAAAACATCAACTGTTTTTTCATCTACTTTTACATGTCCCCAGTTAATAGCAACTGCTTCAGTAGAATTTTCTTTTTCAATAATAATAACACCAACTGTTAAAGTTGATACTAATGATGAGTGTCCTGGAAGAACACCGAACTCTCCCTCTTTTCCAGGAAGAGTTACAGTTTTTACGTCACCATTAAATATCGTACCATTTGGTGTAACTATTGATAATTTAATTGTATCCATATTAAGCCTTAATTGGTTTATTATTTCATTTTCTCAGCTTTAGCTAGAACCTCGTCAATTCCACCAACCATATAGAATGCCATTTCTGGAATGTTGTCATATTTACCATCTAAAATTCCTTGGAATCCTGCGATAGTATCTTTTAATTCAACATATTTACCTGGGCTTCCTGTAAATACTTCAGCAACGAAGAATGGTTGAGATAAGAATCTTTCGATTTTTCTAGCTCTTGCAACAACAAG
>RRZT011435881.1_pt1 | contig 25346 bp, 24 predicted proteins | sample 2165551 | NCBI WGS metagenome assembly RRZT01 (sample SAMN10456910, study PRJNA506462) | wastewater metagenome | biome: wastewater; feature: sludge; material: wastewater sludge; isolation source: wastewater sludge with Escherichia coli K12::gfp cells carrying plasmid... | place: USA: Moscow, Idaho... | reverse complement strand
TTTAATAAAAGTTGGTATTGATATATTAGATTATAGATTTTTAAAAATTATTACAAAAGTTTCAAAAGAAGATTTAATTATTATGTTAGTTGTATTTTTCTTAACGGTATTTGTTGACCTAATAATGGCTGTTGGAGTAGGTATCACAATAGCATCAATACTTGCGCTTTATCAAATTTCTATGAAAACTCAAATGAAAATCATACCATCAAAAATATCATTTAATGAACATAATAAAATTTTTGATATAGAAATTATTAGAGTTAAAGGTTCTTTATTTTTTGGAACAGCAACAGCTTTAGATAATACTTTAGAAAAAATCAAAAATGATAAAAATATTATTATTGATTGCAAAAACATTCATTTATTAGACATTTCTGCTATTTTTAAACTTGAAGATATTATTGAAAAATTTAAAGAAAAAGAGTTAGAAATAGTTTTAGTTATGAGACATAGACATAAAAAAAGAATTTTATCGATGGATGATTCTGGTATTTTTAAAAATATTAAGATATATAAAAATATTGATGATGCTATAAATTATTTAAAAGAGATAAATTCTAAATGAAAAAAATATATTTATTAAATGAACAAAAACATGAAAATGTTGAAAATTTAGAAGTTTTTCAAATAGAGTATATAAAATCAGATATTGATTTAAAAAAATATGATGCTTTAGTTTTTACATCAAAAAATGGTGTAAAAGCAATAAACTCTTTTAATCAAGATTGGAAAAATATTCCTTCTTATGCAATAGCTCAAAAAACAGCAAATACTATAATAAAATTGGGTGGAGTTGTTGAATTTATAGGAAATTCTGGACATGGAAATGATTTTGCTTATGAATTAAAAAATGTTTTAAAAGATAAAAAAGTGTTATATGTTAAAGCTTTAAAAACGGTTTCAAATTTGTCAAATATTTTAAAAGAAAATGGTATTTTTTTAGATGAAATAATCGCTTATAAAACTTCTTGTAAAAAATCAAATATTATTTTAGAAGAAAATTCTATATTTATATTTACTTCTCCTTCAAGTGTTGAATGTTTTTTTAAACAATATTCGTGGAAAAACTCATATAAAGCTATCGTTATTGGAAAAACTACAGCTGAGTTTTTACCTTCAAATATAAATTATGAAATTAGTTCTCAAACTTCAGTTGAAGAGTGTATAAAGTTAGCTAAACAACTCTCTTAACTCTAATTTAATCATTTTTTTAATAAAATATACGCGTCTAAGTAGTTCGAGATTTCCATTGTTGTGGGTCCGAATAATTAATTTTCGTAGACAATATGTAGTCAGATGGTGTGCAGCGATTCATTGCGTTCTCGCTCCTAAAATTTGCACTTGTCTGCAATTTGTGGCTTATGTGGGCCATTTAGTGGTTAACGGCTACTTGGATAAATATTTTTTAATCTGTTTTACAAGGAATTATCGTGAATATATTAATACTAGGAAGTGGTGGTAGAGAGTTCTCTATTGGATTATCTATATTCAAAGAAAATGCTCACAATCTATTTTTTATGCCAGGAAATGGTGCTACTGATAAATTAGGGAAAAATATAAATATAAAAGATTATAATGATTTAGCAATTTGGGCAAAAGATAATTCTATTGATTTAACTATTGTAGGACCAGAAGCTCCTTTAGTAGATGGTGTTGTTGATATATTTAAAAAACATAACTTAACAATTTTTGGACCAAGTGCAGCGGCAGCTAGACTTGAAGGTTCTAAAGTTTATATGAAAAATATATTAAAAAAATATAACATACCAACAGCAGCATTTATTGAGACTTCAAATGAGAAAGAAGCTCATGATTTTATCGAGACTATGAATTTACCAATAGTTGTAAAAGCAGATGGATTATGTGCAAAAAAAGGTGTAATTATTGCTCAATCAAAAGATGAAGCAAAAATAGCAGTTTCAGATATGCTTTCTGGTGCTTCATTTGGAGATGCTGGAACTAGTGTTGTTGTTGAAGAATACTTAGATGGATATGAATTATCAGTTTTTGCAATTTGTGATGGAGAAAATTATAAAGTTTTACCAGCAGCTCAAGATCATAAAAGAGTAGGGGATGGTGACACTGGACCAAATACTGGAGGAATGGGTGCTTATGCTCCAACTCCACTTGTAAGTGACGATATTTACAAAAAAATTGAAGAAAGAGTGATAAAACCAACTTTAAAAGGAATGCAAAATGAAGGTGCACCTTTTGAAGGTGTGTTATTTATTGGTGTTATGGTTGTAAAAGGTGAACCAATTATTTTAGAATATAATGTTAGATTTGGTGATCCTGAGTGTGAGATTTTAATGCCACTTTTAGCTACTCCTGTTTCAGAACTATTTTATAAAGGTGCAACAAAACAACTTGATAAACTGGACATTAAAATCAAAGATGAATTTGGTGTTGGTGTAGTAATTGCAAGTGAAAACTATCCTTATAGTTCTAGTAAACCTGCAGAAATAACTATTGATGAAATTGAAAATGAACTTTCAAGTAGTTCACATATTTCTTATGCGGGCGTTGAAAAAATAGATGGAAAATTGATGGCAACAGGTGGAAGAGTTCTTATTTGTGTAGGATTTGGTAAAACTATAAAAGAAGCAAGAGATAATGCTTATAAATTAACTACTAAAGTTCATTTTTCTGGTAAAAAATGTCGTTCAGATATAGCTTATCAAGCTTTAAAGTAATTATTTATGCAACAAAATAGTTCTAACCTTCAACTAGCTTCGATGCGTTCACGTGCATTTGCATATATTATTGATGATTTAATTATCACAATAATTGTAATGGCAATTTTTTGGGATAGAATTATGTCAGTTAGTCATGATTCAGAAGCAATGATATACTTAATGCAAACAGAGTTAGTAACACCTTTATTTATTTTAAAAATTGTTTATCAAACTTTTTTTGTTTGGTATTATGGTGCAACTATAGGTAAAATTATTGTAAAAATTAGAGTAATTGATGCAAACCATTGGGGTAGAGTATCAATGTTTGCAGCTTTGTTGAGAGCAGTTGGAAGAGTTTTTTCAGAAATGTTCTTTTATATAGGTTTTTTAATAGGCTTTTTTAACGATGGGAGAAAAACATTCCATGATTTTACAGGAAAAACGTTGGTAGTAAATGCGTAAAATAATCACTTCTTTAATAATCACTTCTGCTTTATTACAAGCACAAGAAATAAATAATGAAAAATTTCAATTAATTGCAAAAGATATTGACTCAAAAGATAAAGTAATAACTGCAGTTGGAGATGTTGTAATATATTCACCAACTTATTATCTAAGTGCAGATAAAATTATTTTTGATCAAGATAATGAAACATTTGAACTTTTTGATAATGTTTTAATTATAAAAGATAATAATATTCAAACACAAAGTAATTATGCTTTTGTTGACTTAAAAAATGATGTTTCAAAACAATATCCTACTTTTTTATATGAGAATAGTAGTAATATTTGGGTAAATACAAAAGAATCAAATAAAAATAAAGAATTAGTAGATCTTGAAAGTTCAATTATTTCTTCTTGTGATTGTGAAGATCCAGTTTGGAGTATTAGAGCCTCTTCAATGGATTATGATACAGAAAAAATGTGGATAAATACATATAACTCAAGGTTATATGTAAAAGATGTACCAGTATTTTATACACCATATTTTGGATTTCCTACAGATAATACAAGAAGAACAGGATTATTGATTCCAACTATAGGTTATTCGGGTAGTGAAGGATTTAGATACTCTCAACCTATCTTTTTTGCTCCAGCAGATAATTATGATTTTGAATTAATCCCTCAAATTAGAACAAGTAGGGGAGAAGGTGCTTATGGTATTTATAGATATGCCGATTCTCCTGATTCAATGCTAAAAATCAAGACTGGATATTTTAATGAGAAATCAAGTTATATGGATGAAGAAGGTTTAAAAAATAGTGAAGACTATGGTGCAGATTTAGAATATACAAGAAGAAATCTTTTTGCAACTGAGGAAAACCATCAAGATGGAATTTACGTTTTAGCAAGATATTTAAATGATGTACAATATAATAATCTTGATGATTCTTCTTATTCTATAAATACAGATAAAAAAGTTGAATCAAAATTTAACTATTTTTATAATACTTCAGATTATTATGCTGGAACTTATGCAAGATATTATATAGATACATCAAGAAATGCTACAACAAAAGAGATGGTTTCAAATAATGAAACTCTTCAAGAATTACCACAAGTTCATTTGCACTCTTATAATAAAGAATTATTAGATACTTTAGTTTATTCTATGGATGCTAAATACATGAACTACACAAGACCGCATGGTTTAACTGCAAATGTTTATGAGTTTAATGTTCCTATTAGCTATACAAAATATTTTGCAGATGATTTTTTATATCTTACTTTAGAAAATAAAACTATTATAAATGAATACGAATATGGTAATTATAAAAAAGGATTTAGATATCTAAATGGTAGTAATAGTTACAAATATGAAGATGGAACTTTAATACAAAATAGAAGTTCAATTCTACTTGGAAGTGACTTAATAAAACCATACAATGATTATTTACATACAATGAATTTAAGTGCTGAGTATGTTATTCCAAAAAATCTAAAAGAAGATGGTGATTTATATGGAATAACAGTAGAAAAACAAAATGATGAAAATAGATATAATGAATTGAGTATTTTTCCTACATTAAAAGATCAAAAATATGTAAATTTATCATTAAATCAATCTTTATATAATAAAGAAAATTTAAAACAATTTATAAATCACAAAATGACACAAGCTATTTTATATGATGAAATAGGGGATGCAAGACTTGAAGATTATGAAAACTATGTAAAAATAAATCACGATTATGGTTCAGTTTCGGGAAGAGTAATTTATAATATTGAAGATGGGCAAGTAGTAGAAGATAGTATTAATAATACATTTAGATTTGGTTATTTTTCTTTTGGAGCAGGGTATTATCAATCTAAAAAAACTGAAAATATTTTTAATGATAGAGATGATTTAGAATCTTATCGATTTAATACTGCTTATAAATTAGCAAAAGATTATTCTGTAAGATATTACGAAAATTATAATATAAAAGAAAAAACAAGAAACAGACAAGGAATAGGTTTAACTATTGATGATAATTGTTGGAATCTAGATCTTTCAGTTGAAAAAGAGATTTTCCCTAGAAGTACAGGAGATTATGATGCAAAAGAACAAACAATTCTTTATGCAATTATAACTTTAAAACCAATAGGTGGAATTAGACAAAAATATGAATTGTCAGAGAATGGTAAATAATGAGTTCTGATAAAATATTTTTTAAAAATAGAGAAGTTGCAGCATATAAGCTCCTTGATGTCTTACCAATAGATAGTATGAGACTTGAAGATTGGACGGTAATTGCAAGTTCATATGGTGGTTTTGAAATTGCAAAAATTGTGGCATCATCTTTAAATGGAAAATTTGATATTATGTTTTCAAGTAAAATATATGCTCCAAATAATGAAGATTGTGAAATAGCCGTAGTTACAGAACATGAAGAAGTTTTAATACATGATGAACTATTAAAATCTTTTGATATTAGCTTAGATTATGTATATTCAAAGTCTAAGTTAATCTTTGAAGAGTCAATAAAAGAGAGAGTGAATAAATTTAGAAAAGGTAAACAAATTGAAGCATTAGAAAATAAAAATGTTTTAATTGTAGATGAAGGAATAAATACTGGACTTACAATAATGGCTTGCATAAAGACAGCTATTAATTTAAAAGCTAAATCTATCTCTGTTGCCGTACCAGTTTTACCAACACTTAGTATTTCATCTATTGAAGCAATTGCAGATGATTTATATTTTATAAAAAAACTAGACCATTTTGTAGAAATAGATTTTTATTATGATAGTTTAGAAGAGTTGAGTTTCGAAGATATTGAGAAAATAAATAAAGAAGGATAAAAAATTATGTCAAAAGTTTGTGAATTTGAATTAAATGGAAAACAAGAGATTTTTGAATTTGAAAAAGTAGCTAAACAATCAAATGGTGCTGTTCTAGCAAAAATAGGGAATGCTGTTGTTTTAGCAACTGTTGTGAGTGAATTTGATAATCCTGTTAGTGAAGATTTCACACCTTTAACAGTTCAATATATTGAAAAAACTTATGCTGCAGCAAAATTACCAGGAGGATTTATAAAAAGAGAAGGGAAACCTAGCGATTTTGAAACATTAACATCAAGAGTAATTGATAGAAGTTTAAGACCACTTTTCCCTAAAGGTTATGTTTATCCTACAACAATTACAGTTATGGTTTTAAGTGCTGATAAAAATGTTGATTTACAAACTTTATCTTTAAATGCAGCAAATGCAGCTTTATATACTTCAAATTTACCAATTAAAAAATCAGTTTGTGGAGTTAGAGTTGGGAAAATTGAAAATACTCTTGTAATTAATCCAACAAATGAACAATTAGAAAATTCAACTTTAGATTTATATGTAGCTGGTTCTAAAGATGAATTATTGATGATTGAGATGAAAACTATCTCTTCAAGTGAACTTATAGAGATTGATATTGAAGCATTTACTAAAATTCATAATACAAATGAAATGGATGAAGATGCTTTAGTTGAAGCAATTGCATTTGCACAAAATGCTTTAAAAGAGGCTAATTTAACTTATGAAAAAGCTTTTGAAGAAGTTTCAAAAGAAAAAGTTGAAGTAGAATTAGTTAAATTTACTATTGAAGAATCTGTAATAAATTATGTAAGAGACAATTTTTCTAACGATATTAAAGAAGCTATTAAAAAACTTGCAAAAAGTGAAAGAGCGACTCAATTAAAAGATGTTGCAAAAATGATTTCAAAAAATGAATATTGTATCTCAAATGAAATAGAATTTAACACTATTTATGAAGCTGTTAGTGTTGTAAAAAGAGAAATTGTAAGAGCTATGATTGTAAATGAAAGAGTAAGAGCAGATGGAAGAGGTTTAAAAGATGTAAGACCAATTTCAATAGAAACAAATATTTTACCTTCTACACATTCTTCTTGTCTTTTTACAAGAGGAGAGACACAAGCACTTGTTATTGGAACAATTGCTGGACCTAAAGATGGACAAATGTACGAAGTTTTAACAGACAAATCAACTTCAATGGAAAACTTTATGGTTCATTATAATTTTCCAGGATTTAGTGTTGGTGAAGCAAAACCTATGTTTGGTGTAGGAAGAAGAGAATTAGGACATGGAAATTTAGCTAAAAAAGCTTTAGAAGCAACTATTGATAAAGATTATAATGAAACTGTAAGATTAGTTTCTGAAATACTTGAATCAAATGGTTCTTCATCTATGGCAACAGTTTGTGGTGGTTCTTTAGCATTAAAAGCAGCTGGAATTCCAATTTCTGATTTAGTTGCTGGTGTTGCAATGGGAATGGTTGTTGAAAATGATAAATATGCTATTTTAACTGATATTATGGGCTTAGAGGATCATGATGGTGATATGGATTTTAAAGTTGCAGGAACTTCTAAAGGAATTACAGCTTTACAAATGGATATAAAATTAGGTGGAATTGAATTATCTGTTTTAAAAGAGGCTTTACTTCAAGCAAAAGAGGGAAGAACTCATATCTTATCTTTAATGAAAGATGCTGCAAATGATATTGTTCCAAGCAATGCTTTACCTTTAATAGAACAATTTGCTATTGATCCAAGTAAAATAATGGTAGTTATAGGAAAAGCAGGAGCTACAATAAAAGAGATTATAGAAAAATTTACAGTATCTATTGATTTAGATAAAGAAAATGGAACAGTAAAAGTAAGTGGAGGAAATAAACAAAATATTATTGATGCTTGTGAGCATATTAAAACTATTTCAAATAATGCTTCTTCAAAAAAAGATGCTTCAAAAAATATAGACTTTGAAAAACTTTATTCAGAAGATGAAGTTGTAATTGGTAAAGTAGAAAGATTAGCAGATTTTGGAGCATTTATTCTTTTACCAAAAGGTGGTGAAGGGCTTTTACATATTTCAAAAATATCAAAAGATAGAGTAAAAAATGTTGCTGATGTTTTAAGTATCGGGCAAGAATTAGAAGTAAAAGTACTAAAAGTAAAAAAAGATAGAATAGAATTATCTTCAGCAAATTAATCCAATTCTGGATTAATTTCTCCTACAAAAAATTTCTTTCAATATCCTTCTTCAAATATACAAAATTAATATTTTTTATGCTAGTATATATAAAATATTTTTATAAGTAGAACTTTTGAAGGGATTTATATGGTTAAGCTTTTAATAGTAGATGACTCTACAATGTTAAGGGATATGCTAAATTACGCATTAAATGAGGGTGGTTATACTAACGTAACTGAAGCAGTTGATGGTGTTGATGGTTTAGCAAAAGCGAAAGCTACAAACTTTGATTTAATAATTACTGATGTTAATATGCCAAATATGGATGGTTTAACTCTTATTGGGGAATTAAGAAAATTACCACAATATTCTAAAACACCTATTTTGGTTCTAACTACAGAAAGAAGTGATGAAATGAAAGCCAAAGGTAAAATGGCAGGAGCAACAGGATGGATTGTAAAACCTTTTGTTCCAGATCAGTTACTAAAAGCAGTTAATATAGTTTTAAGTAGATAAAAAGGAGCTTTTATGTCGTTTGATATTTCTAAATATAGAGAGATGTTTCTTGAAGAAGCAGTTGAACTTTTTGAATCAGCTGATAATGTGCTTTTAGAAGCAGAAAATAATGGTTCTTTAACAGATGACGAAATGGGTCAATTATTCCGAGATGTACATACATTAAAAGGAAGTGGTGCCTCTGTAGAACTGGCTTTTTTTGCTGAATTTACACATGACGTTGAAAACTTAATGGATAAATTAAGAAATCACAAAATTGAATTTATTCCAGAAATGGCTGGAACATTGATTGATGGGCTTGATGTAATGAAAGAGATATTAGATCTTGAAGTATCTAATCAAATGACTAGGGAAAAATTTACAGAAATGACAAGCTCTTTATTAGAAGATATTAGAGCTTATTCTAATGGTGGTGCAGTTAAAAAAGAAGAAGCACCAAAAATCGAAGTAAAAAAAGAAGAAGTTAAATCTAACTCTTCTGAAAATAAAGAAAATTTTGGATTTTTTGATAACGGTTTAAATGCACAAAGAGATAGTAAAAGTCAACCTTATGGAATTTTTGCAGATGATGATATGAATGAAAATCATAAAAATTACGGTTTTTTTGATGATAATTTAGAAAAAAAATCAAATGATTTAAATGATGAAGATTTTAAATTAGATAATAACAAAGAAGATTTTGGTTTCTTTGATGATATGCCAAGTATAACTCCTGATGCAGTTATGAAAACAAATGATATAGAAGAGCAAAAAGAAGAAACGCCTGTAGTTGTTCAAAAAGAATTAGAAGTAGCTACAAGAAGAATGAAAAATAATAATGTAGAAGATGAAGCTAAAAAAGTTCCTTCAAATAACAACAATAGTATTAGAGTAAATTTAGATAAAATTGATTTATTAATGAATAATGTAGGTGATTTGGTTATTACAAATGCTATGCTTACTCAATTTTCTTCAACAATAGAAGAGACAAAAACTAGAGGTTCAGTTTTAGAAAGATTGGAATTATTGGAAAGACATATTAGAGATATGCAAGATTCTATCATGAGTATTAGAATGGTTCCTATGGATTCAATATATTCAAAATTCCCAAAAGTTGTAAGGGATATTTCTAAAAAACTTAACGAAAAAGTGGAATTCAAACATTATGGAGATAATGTTGAAATTGATAAAGCTATGATTGAAGGTTTAACAGATCCTTTAATGCACATTATTAGAAACTCTTTAGACCACGGTATTGAAATGCCAGAAGATAGAGTTGCTCTTGGAAAAACAGAGACAGGTTCTATTAGTATTTCAGCAGAACAAGCAAATGGGCAAATGATTATTACAATACAAGATGATGGAAAAGGTATTGATTCTGAAAAAGTTGCACAAAAAGCTTTAGAAAAAGGTCAAATTGATGAAAATCAATATAATGCTATGACTAATAATGAAAAAGCATTATTAATTTTTGGAGCTGGTATTTCAACTGCTGATAAAATCACGGATATTTCTGGACGTGGAGTAGGGATGGATGTTGTTAAAACAAACATTCATAAATTAGGTGGAGTTATTAACCTTGATACTGAAATAGGAAAAGGTACAACAATTACAATTATGTTACCTTTAACTCTTGCTATTTTAGATGGATTAGATATTAGAGTAGCAAACCAAAAATATATTTTACCATTAAGTTCTATTGTAGAATCACTACAACCAACTGCTGATATGATCAAAAAAATCGGAGATGGAACACAAGATCTATTAATGTTAAGAGAAGAATTCATACCAGTAGTTAAATTACATCAACTATTTGGTTTAGAAAAAAGCTTTGAAAAACTAGAAGATGGAATGTTAATTGTTGTTAAATCAGGAAATACAAAAGTAGCTTTATCTATAGATGAATTCTTGAATCAACATCAAGTTGTTGTTAAACCACTTGATAAAAACTTTAGAAGTGTTCAAGGAATAGGAGCAGCTACTGTTAAGGGAGATGGAAGTATAGGTCTTATTTTAGATGTTGTTGGAATTATCAATGCACAAATTAAAATAGAAAAAGACATGAATGCTATGAAGAAGGCTTCTTAAATAATATGCCAGAGAAAAATGAAGTTCATGAAAGAATAAAAAAACTTCTTTATTCTTTGACAGGGATTACCCTGACAGATAATAAAGATATTATGATTTCGAATAGAATCGATAAATTAAAAAGAAATTGTAAATTTTATGGAGATATTGAGGACTTATTAACTTCTATTGAAAAAGGGGATAATGTAACAGAGTTTATCAACTCTTTTACGACAAATAAAACTCATTTTTTTAGAGAAGATTTTCATTTTGTTGATTTAAAAAATAGAGTTCTTCCTGAATTTGCAAAAAGTGGTCAAAAAGTGAATATGTACTGTTCTGCTTCTTCAACAGGAGAAGAACCATATTCTATGGCAATGACGGTTTTAAAAACAAGTGAAGATTTAGGAAAAACTATAAATGCTTCAATTATTGCAACCGATATTGATACAAATGTATTACAGTATGCAGCAAACGGTATTTATAGATATTCTAAAGCTTCAAAAGAGTTTCCAGAATGGATAAAACCACAAAAATATTTTAAAAGAAGAGTTCAACAAAATCTTTCTGGTGAAGAAGTTTTAATAAAGGTAAATGACGAATTAAAAAGAATGATTAACTTTCATGTTATGAATTTAAATGATTCTTCATATCCTTTTTCGAAAAATCAATTTGATGTGATTTTTTGTAGAAATGTTTTGATATATTTTTCAGTAGAAGACCAAAATACAATATTAAAAAAATTGTTTGCTCATCTAAAAATAGGTGGGACTTTATATTTAGGACATTCTGAAAATCCTCAAGACTTGATAAAATATGTAAAAAGAATAGGGCAAAATATTTTTATAAAAGAGAAGGAAATCTTTTGATTATAATAGGGCATAAAGACGGAAGTATTGAAAAATCTTCTTCAGTTAGATTTACTGACAAAACAAAAGGATATAACACTTACACAGTAATTGGTGGAGAATTTGCTGTTGGTAGTGATGAAGATAATGTTGCTTTTAAAACACTTCTTGGTTCTTGTGTTGCTATTATGTTCTATGATAGAATGAAAAAAATAAAAGCTATGAATCATTTTTTATTACCTAATACCAACGATAATCGGAATGACATGAAATATGGACTTTATTCAGTTGAAGCAATGCTGAATGAAATGTATAAACTTGGATGTAGTAAAACAAATATGGTAGCTAAAATATCAGGTGGAGCCGATATTATGTCACTGGATTTATCTTCTTCATCTAGTGATACTATTGGAAAAAGAAATGTTGAATTTGCTAAAAGTTTTTGTAAATCAGAAGGTTTTAAAATAGTTAGCGAACATACAAGAGGAGATAATGGTAGATTAATTCTTTTGGCTGATGATTTTGAAACTTTTATTAAAGTTACTCAAAAATCTGAAACTAACAGCAAAATTCTATCTACAGAAAAATCTTTACAACAAGAGATCAAAAGAGAGCCAGTTATCAAAGAATATATTGGTGGTGTTGACTTATTTGATAATAATAAAAATAAAAAAGCTGAACCAGAAATGGAAATTGAGCTTTTCTAAAAAACTTTTAAAAGATAAATAGGAAAGGGTGTATGTACACAGTTTTAGTTATAGATGATTCTGCTTCAATGAGAAGTATACTTAAAGATATGATAAATTCTATTGAAGATTTTGAAGTAATAGCTGTAGCAACTGATGCTTACGATGCTAGAGAAAAAATCAAAGAGTACGAACCAGATTTAGTAACAATAGATATAAATATGCCTAAAATGGATGGTGTTACATTCTTAAGAAATTTAATGCGTCTTCATCCTATGCCAGCAGTTGTAATCTCTGGAGAAAGTGTTAGAGGAAATGATATTTTTGATGATGGAGCAGTAGGTTTTATTCCTAAACCAAACTCTGGTGAACCTATGTCAAATTTTGAAGCTAGAATAAAAGATACTTTGTTAAATTTAACATTCCTTTTGAGCCGATATACTTTAAAAAAATCGCCTGCTATCAAAAAACCAACAACTTATAAATCAACACATAATGTTGATTATAAAGTGCATCCTGATGAAGTTATACCTCTTAGAGCAGCAAAATTTCCAGGAGCAAAAATAATAGCAATTGGTTCATCAACGGGAGGAGTTGAATCTTTGTTAAGAGTTTTTAAAAGACTTCCTAGCGGATTACCTCCAATTGTTATAACTCAACATATTCCTTATGGTTTTTCGAACTCTTTAGCTCATAGATTAAATGATAATTCAGAAGTTGAAGTTTGTGAAGCAAAAGATGGATTGACTTTAGAAAAAGGACATGCATATTTAGCTCCAGGAAATATGCATTTAACAATCGAGAAATATGGAAATGATTTTAAAACAAGATTACTTGATACAAAAAAAGTAAGCCAACATAAACCAAGCGTTGATGTTCTTTTTAGATCAGTTAATAATGCTGTTGGTGGTGGAGCGATGGCTGTTATGATGACAGGTATGGGAGATGATGGAACAATAGCCATGAAAGAATTATTTGATAATGGAGCATATACAATTGCACAAAATGAAGCAAGTTGTGTAGTATTTGGTATGCCTATGAAAGCAATACAAGCAGGTGCTGTAAAAGATATAGTTCATTTAGATGAAATTGCTGATTATATTATTGATTTTTCAAAGGGAAAACTTAAATAGATGCTTATTAAAATAATAGATTGTACAGAGAGTTATAATCAAGATATAGAAGGAATTGTAACTTTTTTTACAAATTATTTTAATGCCTTAAATATAAAAAGTGAAAGAATCAAATTTAAAGATTATAGAATAGTAACTTGTACACAGTGTAGATGTTGCACGCAAATAAAAGGTGAAGAACCAGTAAAATGTGTTATAAAAGATGATATGAATCCTTTACTTGATAAAATAGAAGAGGGTGATGCTTATATCATTTTAGAAGATAGAAATGATTTATTTAATAAAAATAAAGTTCACGAAAAAGTAGAAAGTAGGTTAATAGCATATCATTACTGGCCTTATGGTCAAACAGATTCAATACTGCGAAAACCTATTTTAAAAAAAACATCAATATTAATAAATTACAATACGACTAAATATTTTATGAATCATAGCTTTTATACAACTAAAATTTCCATGGAAGATGTTTCAGCTTCTATTGGAGCTGAAGTTTTAGATTGGCAAGTAATCATTCCTACAAATGATTTAATTAAAGATTATGCAAAAAGACTAAAAGAATTAGCGGATTTATTGATAAATTCATTAAAAAAGTAAAAAGATAAAATGGAAAATAAAAATACAAAAGCTAAGATTTTAGGACTGGTTAGTTTCGGTCATTTTACAAATGATACTATGCAATCACTTATGATTGCAGTTTATCCTATGTTAAAAAACGATTTTTCTCTTACTTTTGCTCAAATTGGTTTAATTACATTAGTTTATCAACTGTCAGCATCGATTTTACAGCCATTAGTAGGGCTTTTTACAGATAGATATCATAAACCATATTCTATTGCTTTTTCTATGTTTTGTACTTTTATAGGATTAACTTCTTTAGCTTTTGCAACAAATTATTATCTTATATTAGTTTCAGCGATTTTAATTGGAATTGGTTCATCTATATTTCATCCAGAAGCTTCAAGAATCGCAAGAATGGCAGCTTTTGGTGAAAAATATGGATTAGCACAATCAGTTTTTCAAATAGGTGGAAATTTAGGAAGTGCTATTGGTCCATTAATAGCAGTTTGGCTAGTATTACCAAATGGTCAATCTAGTATTTTTTATATCTCAATCATTGCACTTTTATCTATTCCTATTTTAATTTATGTTGGTTCTTGGCATAAAAATTATCATGCAAGTATTAAAAATAAAACTATATTAATAAAACAAACTCTTTCTAAACAAAAAATAAGTTTTGCTTTGATGATTTTACTTATTTTAATGTTCTCTAAATTTTTATATATGTCAGGTATTAGCAACTATTTAATGTTTTATTTAATTCAACAATATAATATTAGTGATGAAATGGCGCAATATCATCTGTTCTATTTTTTATTGTCAGTAGCTTTAGGAACTATATTTGGAGGTCCTTTAGGTGATAAATTTGGTAGAAAAGCTATCATTTTCGCATCAATTTTTGGAATAGTGCCTTTTACATTAGCTTTACCTTATGTAGATATTTATCTTTCTACGATATTTTTATCAATAATAGGATTTATGTTAGCTTCTGCTTTTCCAGCTATTGTAGTTTATGCGCAAGAACTTATTCCAGGAAAAGTAGGGACAATTTCAGGATTGTTTTTTGGAATAGCTTTTGGATTAGCTGGAATTGGTGCAGCAATTTTAGGATATTTTATAGATATATATGGTGTAGTTTTAATTTATAAAATCTGTTCATTTTTACCATTACTTGGTTTATTTGCTGTTTTATTACCTTAAATATGAAACAGCAATAGTTATTGTATTTTATTTGAAAATTATAGTTTTCAATACTAATTAATATTTGTTTTGCTAGAATACTTCAAAATTAGTTAATTGGATAATACATGAGATATGAATTAGATTTTAAAAACAATTTTAATGATACATTGCTTTTCTGGCTTGAAAGATTTATTCGTAATAAACTTACAACTCTTTCAAATAGACAAGTATTACAAAAAGAGAAATTAGCTTCAATAATCCAACAATTAGTAAAAGGAACAAAATCTATTGATGAATTAGCTTTTATAGCAAAAGAAGCTAGAAATATAGGTTTAGCTGGAGTAAATACATATTTTAACCCCCTATTTAAACTATACAACTTCTTAATTAACTTAGGTCTTGCTTCTATGAAAGAGATAGATGAAGAGTTATTAAGTGACTTTTTGGCTAGTGAAACTAGTTCATTATCAGATGCTTCTAAAAAAAATCATCGAATTGTCCTACTATCTTTTTTTTCTTATATAGATAAACAAAATCAAAATGAAGATGGAAGTTCATATCTATTTAAAATTGAACTAAAAAATTGGGGTGGTTTGAGTGGAAAAAGTGGAACTAAACTACCCTCTTTTATGAATAAAGATGAAATTGATAGATTTTTAAAAGCAATTGATGATTTTGAATTTACAGATAATACAGGTTTTAGAAATAGACTTATAATTAAAATTATCATTTATACTGGTATTAGGGTTAGTGAGATTTTAAATTTAAGAATCAAAGATATTTTCAAAGAAGACAATGTTTATATGCTTCAAATAAAAGGAAAAGGAAATAAACCAAGAGTTGTTATGATAAAAAGTTCTATTATTGAAAAAGAGTTACAAAATTGGTTAGATATGAGAGTTTGCAATAGTGATTTATTAGTTTGCAATCAAAAAGGTGAAAGACTAACTCAAGCATATATTAGTAGAGTTGTTGAAAATATTTTAATCAGTGCAGGAATAAGAAAAGAGAAAAATGGAGCTCATATGTTAAGGCACTCATTTGCAACACTTTTATACCAAAAACACCATGATTTGATACTTGTTCAAGAAGCTTTAGGACATGCTGATATTAATACAAGTAGAATTTATACTCACTTTGATAAAGAAAGACTCAAAAAAACTACAGAGATTTTCTAAAGTTCTAAAAAAAGCTCTTTATTTTGGGCTTTTTCTTTATCTTCTAAAAGATATAAAAGATGGTTTATTACCAAATCTTTTTCATCTATAACATACTCATTTTTTAACTCTTTTTGATTTTTATATTGAATTTCCAATATTTTTTTATCTTGATAAAACGCTAGTTCTAAAAATGGTCGAAGAATAGAAAACTTCAAAAAAGAGGGAATAAAAGTTTTTAGAAAACTTACATTTACAACCATTTGAACTTCACCTTTTTTTATTGGCACAAAGAAAATAGATACACAAAAAAGAAGTTTATTTTGTTTGAAATACTCTATTTTTGCAAAACCTGGATTTATAAATGTTGCTATATTTTTATCTATTCCTGAATCAAAAAGTTTGTTTATTAAACCATTTTGTTTATCAACTAAATCATAAATAGTTTTAAAAGAAAACTCATCTGATTCTTGAGTTATGTTCATTCTTTGTTTACTACTACTTCTTAATAATCCTTTGTGAATATAAGGTGTATGAAGTGGATCAAGAAAGTTTTCTATTGTATGAATAAAGTCTGATTTTAGAGATTTTATATGTATTTTATTTGAGTAGTTTTTATCTGTTTTAAAATATTTTGTTAATTGTTTATTACTATTTAAGTTTATCCAAATTAGGTTTTCTTCAATTTTTACATGGAATCTTTTTATCTTTATCTCTTTATTACAACTATAATTTCCCTCTTTTGTAAAACACCAACCATGATAATTACATCTGATTTTTTCATCTATAATTTCACCATTTGATAAGGGAACATTTCTATGGGGACATCTATCTTCAAAACATAAAATCTCATTTTTAATTCTAAAAATTACTAACTTTTGACCAAATAAAACTTTTGAAATAGGTCTATTTTTTAGTTCTTTTTCAAAAAGAAGTGGAAACCACTCATTTTTTAATTTTTCTATATTCATAACTTTAACCTTTGAAGTAAAACAGCATAAAAATTGTTTGATATAAAACTAAGTATTTTCCAAATAAATCTTCTAAAAAGTGGTAAATGTTTAGTATATACAAACATATATTCCAAATTTGCTTTTGCTCCCCTATTTAGTTTAAAACTACTAGCTCCAGAACTTAAATTTAATACATAATTGTTTGTTTTAGCATACTCCAAAATATAAGCAATAACTCTTCTATATAAAGCCTCTTTTACATCATAACTTAAATCATAGCCAACAATTGGAGCAGTTATCACCTCATCTTCACCGATTAACCCAACAACAGCTACATATTTGTTTTTTTGATTATCATATAAAAGTCTTAGGTGTAATAACTCTTTTTTTACTAATTCTTGTAAATAAATAGCTTTAAATTGTACATTATGTATTGAGTATTTTTCTAAATATAGTTGATTATAAAGGTTTTCTGCTTTTTCAAAAAGTGAAAAATCATCTAAATCTAACTCTTTAAAAATATATCTTTTATCACTTAAAATTTTTTTATCCCATCTATAATTTTGATGTTTTTCGCATCTTTTAAAATCATCAAAAATATAAACTTGCCTTGAAACTAAGGCTATCCAACCATCTTTTTTTAACTCTTGAAAAAGTTTTGGGTTTTGAGTTTTATTTATACTTCTAATTACTAAAGTATGATTTGAATGATTTTTTAAAGCTATATCTCTTAACTTTTTTAAATCTATGTTTTCAAAGTTATTTGAAAAAAAGTTTGTTGATAACATATAATTATTTAGAGTTTGAAGTTTATCTATTTTGGCTATTTTTAAAATATTTTCAAATAATTTTATTAAGATATATGAAAAAGTTCGTAATATTTTAGAGTCCAATTTTGTTAATTCATCTTTTGAATATTCTATCAACATACTATTTGCAGATACAACATAACAGTTTAGTTTTATTTCATCTACTATGGTTGAAATCACTTCTTGATTATCAACACAATATTTTAGGACTTTAGTATCAACATTTGCCATTAGCTCTTTTGATGAATATTTTTCTAAAATCTCAAATAGTTTTGATGATAGATTTTGCACTATTTATTTTCTCCATCATATTCAATATCAAAAGTACTTGCATTTGTCAAAGGTTTTTTATATATAAAAGTTCTTTTTATCATCTCATAAAAAGAGATAAATTGAGCATAAAAAGGAAGTCCAACTAAAACATCTTTTGCTTTTTTGTGGTCATTTAAAAGTGTTTTAAACTCCCCTTTTAATAAAGATTGAATACCAAATAAAATAAATAGACTAAACCCTACTCGATACGAAACTTTAGGTATTTTTGAAACTTGTTTAAAATCTCTATTTTTATCTATTTTAATAGCTGTTGAAATAAGATGTAAACCACTTGTCGCCCTTGGATTACACTCTAAAATATAAATATCTTTTCCATCATCTATAAAATCAAAAGCAACCTGCCCTGTATAGTTTGTATTTTGGGCAAACTCTTTTATAAAATCATCTAATCTTCTATCTTCATAATACTCAAAATAAGTAGATGCAGCTTGATTTAAAAGATATTTGGGTTTATATATCACATGAGAAATCACAACTCCATTTTGACAAATTGCATAATTACACAAAGCTGTTCCATTTATATACTCTTGTTGTACCCAAGGATAATCTTCTCTTATATCAATATCTTTGATTTTTTCTTTTGTAACACCTCTTATTACACTTCTTCCAAATCTTGAAAAAACTGGTTTTAAAATAGTGTTTAAATCCTCTTTTATTTCATCTTTTTTTTTAACAACTGTTGTTTTTGGGATTTTTATATGAGAATTGAGATATTTATGAAAAACAGATTTATTATGCAACTCAAAAAGTAGTTCATTTGGTGGCATAAAAAATAGAGCTTTTGAATTTGATTCATCTTTTATTTTTGATAGAAAGAAAATATCTTCACAATTTGGTATTACAATATCAACCTCCAAAAATAGTTTTTCCATCTCTTTTTTATAACTTTCAAAATCAAGTCTTGGAGAAGCAACTTTTACATAAGGAATTTTTTTATCATAAAATATACTAATTGGATAATCCAAAGAATCCACCAATATAACTTCACAAGCTGATTGTTTTGCTATTTTTATCCACTCTATACTAATAGGAGCTCGTGGGCATGTTATTAAAATCTTCATATTTCTTGGACTCTTCTTCTTTTTTTATCTAATTTTTGAGCTGTATATTCAAAATAGTTGTGTTTTAAAGGTTTTAAATTATGGATTTTATATAGATTTAACAATACTTTATCTATTTCATCTTTAGCAATTATAGGTTTTAGATAGATATTTAACTCATCTTTTTCTTTTATCACTAAATACTCTTTTAAATGTGTGTTTGATGAAATTATGGCATTTCTTACAAAATCAGGAAACAACAAATAGTCTTGATTTTGTAAAGTTTTCATTTTTAATATATCATCACAACGCCCCTCTATTTTTTTAATTCTAGTAAAAACGCAACCACAAGGACAACTTTGTTTTTCAAGAATTAAAATATCATCAAGTTTATATCTAATAATTGGTTGAGATTTTCTATTAAAATCTGTAATTATTGGAGAAAATCTTCCACTTTTTTCATCTATCCAATCTTTTTCTATATAAACTATATCTTCATTTAAGTGTAAATTTCCCTCTTTACAAGTGTGAGCTAAAAAGCCTTCAGTACACTGATAAACTTGATGAACTTTTAAAGAAAATCTTTTTTCAACTATTTGTTTATCATCTTCTTCTAAAACTTCAGCAACTGAGATTATTTTGATAGGATTTATATTTAAATCATTATTTAATGCAAGTAGTTTTAGAACTTGAGCAGGAGCAATTAAAATAGTTGGTTTTGTATCATTTAATTTTTGTATATGATTTTCAAGAGGATTTATCAAATCATAAAAAGAAAAAGAGATTAAAGAGCTATTTACACTTTCATATAAATTACTATTTGATCTTAAGAAAAAAGCAATTTTATGTTTTTGTAAAAGTGGTTTTGGAAGCATTCTTTTTAAAATATATCCAGCCCACAAAGCACTTTCATCTTCACTAACTAAAAAGATTCCCCTATTTCCAGTTGTTCCAGAAGATAATCCAACTGTAACATTTTTTAGTTTTGAAGAAAAATCTCTACTTTTTTCAGCATCTAAAGCTATTTTAAAAGCCTCATTTTGAGTAATTTGTAAACTATTTATACTATTAAAGTTTTCCATAAATATTTTTTTATTTATAATTGGATAGTTTTCTAACTCCAAAGAGTTTGGATAAAAGTTGCTATTTAGGTTTTTAAATAGTTTTAAAAGAGATTCTTTTTGATGATTTTCTAACTCTTTTTTATCATAAAAATCTTTAGTTTTTAAATACTGTTTTATTATTTTTAGTTTTTTAAACATATTAATCTTTTATATATTGTTTTAAAGTTGTAGAACAATGTGTTGGAATGATTTTTATAAAAGGAGAGTTTTTGTGTAACTCTTGAAGTTTATCTATAGTTTGATTATAAACTTTCCAATCTTCCATAATAAAAGCAGTCAAAATATTTGGTCTTTTATTTAAAGTGATTGTTTTCATATCCCAAACAGCATCTGAAATAAAAAAATAGTTATCATAAAACATCCCATATTGACCTTTTGCATGACCTTCAAGTTTTATTATATAAATATCATCAAAAAGCAAATATCCTTTTTCAAAAGGTTTTAAAATATCTGGTAAATCTACCTCTTTTAAATCCTCTATAAAAGTAACTCTTTTTTCAAAATCATCTCCTAAAAGAGCTGGTAAAACTCCTTTTTTTGTTTTTTTAAATCTTGAAATATTTTTATTAATGGCTAGTAAATATGCCTCTTTTGAACAAAAAATTAAAGATTCTGGAAAGTCTTTGATTCCTGATATATGATCAGCATGAAAATGAGAAATAAATATATAATCTATCTTTTTAGAAACTCTTTTTATCAAAGGTTTATCCAAATGAATAGGTGTAGTTAAAGCATATAGTTTTTCAGGAAATTTTTTTGTAACTTCAAAAAAGTGTTCAGAATATCCAGTATCAAATAAAAGATTTCCTTTTTGATGTTCTATTAAAGCAACCATTGCTGGAAATTTTATAGTTTTAAAACTTCCACCTTTTAAAACTACAAACTCAGGATGAACGCAATATCCAACTTCAAAGATTTCTATATTTTGCATATCTTTGTAATCCCTCTTTTATAGTATATATTGGTTTATATCCTAAAATATTTTTTGCTTTTGAGATATCTAAGGTTTGACTTTTACTAATAACTCCAACGCCATATTTTGTTAAAAATGGCTCTTTTATAAAACCTAATTTTGAAATAATTTCTAAAATAGTCGCTAGATAGAAAAGAACAAAATATGAGATATATTTAAATTTTGTTTTTATTTTAATTGTTTCCATAAGCAAAGAAAAAACCTCTTGAATATCCATTGGTTCATCATTTGTGATATTAAAAATAGATTTTGATGGAATATCTTTTATTGAAGCTAAATACAAAGCATTTACAACATTTCCAACATAAGTTACATCAACAATTGTTTTTTTATTTTTAATAATTGGTAAAAAACCTTTTAATGCCACTTTTTCAAGTCTTGGAACTAAAACATTATCATACTCTCCAAATATTGCTCTTGGACGAATAATCACCGAAAAAACAGAACTATTTAAAACTAACTGTTCGGCTTCATATTTTGTTTTAGCATAATCATTTACAAACTTTGTTGGAATAAACTCCTCTTTTATCTCAAATCGGTCTTGAAAATCAAAATAAATACTTGGAGTTGAGACATGAACTATTTTTTTTATATTAAAAAGTTCCATAGCTTTTAAAACATTTTTTGTTGCAATTACATTTGCTTTATAAAACTCTTCATATTTTCCCCAAGGAGATGATAAAGCAGCACAATGAAAAACAACATCAGCCTTTTGGAAATTTTTTTTAGTTTGCTCAAAATCACTTAAATCAAAAGCATAAAATTCTACGCCTAAACTTTTTCCTATTTTTTCATCTCTTCCAAAAGCTACAACTTGCCAATTTTGCAAAACCAAAAACTCTAAAAGATTTCTTCCTAAACCTCCTGTTGCTCCAGTTATTATAGCTTTCATTATGGAACCTGCCAAACAACTAAACCTAAACCAACGCCTGCACTAGTTCCTACAAGCATTACTTTTTGTCCACTTTTTACATCTTTTGTATGTAAAAGAGTATGTAAAGCAGAAGGAATAGAAGAAGCCACTTGATTTCCATGAGTTTTAAAAATATCTATTAGTTTTGATTTGTCTATATTCAAAATTTTTATTATATGGTCAAGTGAAGATTGACTTGCTTGATGAGGTACTATCCAATCTATATCATCTAAAGTAAGATTCTTAGATGCTAAACTATTTTTTATAAAAGGAGGCAAAATAAGAGAACTAAGTTTATAAAGTTTTTTTCCATTCATTTCAAAGTAACTCATACTTTTATAATCACCATCATAGTTATTTGGATTTATTTTATATCCACCACCTCTTATCATACAATATTCATAACCACTTGAATGAGTTTCAAAGTTTGATAAAATTATTCCTCCACTTAAACTAGAACTTACGATCATAGCACTTGCACCATCTGCAAATATTCCAGCTGTTCTAATATTTGTCCAATCAAGTCCAATAGAAGCAATATCACAAGATACTATCAAGATTCTTCTATAACTATCAAAAAGTTTTGAAGCAATATCAAAAGCCCTTAAAACACTCAAACAAGTCATATTTATATCAAAAGAAGGAATTGGTCTTTTAGGATTTAAGAGTTTGTGAGTTGAAGCTGCATTAAAAGGAATTGCTTGTTGATTTGTAGCACTTGCATTTATAATACAATCAATATCATCTATAGTTAATTTTGCATGATTTAAAGCTTCATTTATAGCTTCATATAAAAGTTCACTTGCATTTTCTTTTTTATCTAAAAAGTGCCTTTTCTCTAAAGCAGTAATTTTTTGAGTTGTACCAATTTTTAGATTATATTTTTTATCAATTTGAGATGAATAAAGAACATTTTTAGGTAAAGATTTACCTAAACCAAGTATGTCTATCGCGTTTAAAATCACCTTTTTAATCCTTCTTATTTATATAACAGCTTTAATTTTATAATATAACTAATAAAAAAGGATACAAAATATATGGAAGCTTTAATAATTGTAGCACATGGTAGCAAAATAAAAAGTTCAAATGATGAAATCATAGAAATTTCAAACAAAATAAAAAACAAAAATGAAAATACATTTTATGCTTTTTTAGAATTAAGCGAACCATCATTCTACGATGTTTTAAAAGAAGTTGTTGAAAAAAAATATAAGAAAATCAAAATATTTCCTTATTTCTTAGCTGCAGGGAAACATGTTTTAGCAGATATTCCAAATATTATAAAAGAATTTAAAACTAACCACAAAGATATAGAATTTACTGTTTTACCACATTTTGGACAATGTAATGGTGTAGAGAATTTAATTCTTTCAAACTCTTAATCTTTTTTACCAAAAAGATTGAGTCATCTCATCAATATCTGATTCTATTAGTTCTAAATACAAATTTTCACTATAGTCTAAATATAAAGTATAGTCTCCAGCTAAAAAGGATTTTTCAACATCTCTTTTATTGAAATAAATTGTATCACTATTATCTTCACAAAAGCTTGATAAATGATATTCAACAAGCGATGGTGCCATACTATCGATAATTGTCTCTAAAGAAGAAAAATTATTAACCCCAAAAATGTTGAATAAATAATTCTTATCAATAGACACAATCATACAATCTTCTTTTTTTGATTAATGATTAAAACCATTCAATAATGAAGACATCCTACTCAAATCAAGTTTATTCGACTCTTCTTTCTTCTCTTCTTTTTGCTGTAAAACATTTGCAAAAGAGTTACTATCTAAATTTAGAATGTTTTCTTCTTCTTTCTTCTCTTCTACTACTTCTTCTTTTGTTTCATCCTCTTTAGAATCAAAATCAAAAGAGCTTGTTGATACATTAGTTGAAGTTGTTTCTACTTTTCTATTTAAAATATTTTCAATTTTCCCTAATATTGAAGATAAGTTTGATTTATCTTCTTCTGTATGACCTTTTAATTGATTTATATCTTTTTCTAAATCCTCATTCGATAACTCTAACTCTAAAACTTTTTCTTCTAATTCAGATACTTTCCCTTTTAATCCACTATTCTCTTCTTGAAGTTCTTCATAAGCCTTAATTAAAGTAGTTAAAGCGTTATTTAATTTTGATATAGTTTCTGCATTTGTCATAGTTATTAAATCCTTATTAGTTATATATATTAAAATCGTATTATTGCAAAATTTAGCTAATAATTCCCTCAATTTTCAATAAAGAATCTATACTTGGTTCTCTTTTTGCAAAATCAAAAAATAGTTTATCCATATCGTATGAACCACCTTGACTTAAAATAGTATCTCTATACTTAATTCCTAACTCTTTATTGAATATATTTCCAGAGTCGATAAACATATAAAAAGCATCAGCACTTAGTACTTCTGCCCATTTATATGAGTAATATCCAGCACTATATCCACCAGAGAATATATGAGAAAAACCATTTTGAAATTTATTGTATCTTGGTGGAATAATTGCAGCAAATTCTTCTCTAATTGTATCAAGTAAAGATTGTATTTCATCTTCCGTTTTGTATAACTTTTGATATAGTTTAAAGTCAAACAATGCAAATTCAACTTGCCTAACAGTTGCAAGTGAAGATTGGAAGTTTTTGGCTTTAATTATTCTATCTGTCGCCTCATCATCCAAGACTTCACCCGTTTGATAATGTTTTGCAAATAATTTTAAAACATCTTTGTCATATGAAAAATATTCTAAAAATTGTGATGGAAATTCAACTGTATCCCATGCAACACCAGAGATTCCACTAACAAATGGTTCTTCTATTTTACTCAATAAATGATGAAGAGCATGTCCCATTTCATGAAAAAGTGTTACAACGTCAGAGTGTCTTAAAAGTGAAGGTATCTCTTTTGTAGATTGAGGGAAATTCCCTACAATATAAGCTGTTGGAAG
>RRZT010726621.1_pt1 | contig 25368 bp, 19 predicted proteins | sample 2165551 | NCBI WGS metagenome assembly RRZT01 (sample SAMN10456910, study PRJNA506462) | wastewater metagenome | biome: wastewater; feature: sludge; material: wastewater sludge; isolation source: wastewater sludge with Escherichia coli K12::gfp cells carrying plasmid... | place: USA: Moscow, Idaho... | reverse complement strand
TATTTGGGGTCGGGGTTTATTCCCCTCCCCCGTTATCCATTTATCTAAAACAACTATAAGGAGGTTCATATGAAAAAGCTTGAAATCGTCATTAAACCCGAACGACTGGAAGACCTGAAAGAAATCCTCAATACCTGCGATGTTCAGGGAATGATGATTACCAATATCATGGGCTACGGAAACCAGAAGGGTTATCAGAAATCCTATCGCGGGACGGCCTACACCGTCAACTTTCTTCCCAAAATCAAGGTTGAAACTGTCACCGATGCTGAAACAGCGGGAATTATTATTAAAATCATCAAAGACCGTCTGGCAGCTGATGATGAAATTGGCGGCGGCAAAATTTTCGTCTACGATGTTGCTGATGTTGTTCGGATTCGTACTGGTGATCATGGCGTTGATGCAATATAATATGAAGCGTAAAAATAATCTAAACTATCAAAGGAGATAGGTTTTAATGAGAAATTAAAGCTGTCTTCTTTTTTTATACCCCTAATGATTATTTTACTTCTATTTATATGACTTTATTTATCTGATTCAATTTAATGAGAGAGGTTATTATTATGGAATTATTAGCATTACAACAATATATCGATATTGTCTGGGTCTTCCTGGCTTCAGTCCTGGTCTTCTTTATGCAGGCTGGCTTTGCAATGGTAGAAACTGGCTTTACCCGGGCTAAAAATGCCGGGAACATTATCATGAAAAACTTTGTCGATTTTATGATTGGCTCAATCCTATTCTTCTGTTTTGGTTTTGCTTTTATGTTTGGTCCCGATGTCGGTGGTTTGATCGGTATCGGCGGATTTTTTAACCCCGAAAACCTGACTAACGTTTCGGCTTTTGAAGCGGTTACACCGGAGCTGTTCATCTTTTTCCAGACCGTCTTTTGTGCCACGGCGGCCACGATTGTCTCTGGCGCGGTGGCTGGACGGACTAAATTTTCAGTTTACTGTCTGATCTCAGCCTTTGTCAGCCTGATTATTTACCCCGTTGTCGGCCATTGGGCCTGGGGCGGTGGCTTCCTCAGCACGATGGGTTTCATCGACTTTGCCGGTTCCACCGTTGTTCACTCAGTCGGTGGCTGGACCGCCTTAATGGGCGCCATCATTGTCGGACCCCGAATTGGTAAATATAACAAAGATGGCAAAGCTAATGCCATTCCCGGGCATAGTTTAACCTTAGGCGCTCTTGGTGTCTTCATTCTCTGGTTTGCCTGGTTCGGTTTTAACTGTGGCAGTACCCTGGCTGTCAACCTGGATATTGGCCATATTGCCATGACCACCAACCTGGCTGCCGCCGCTGGCGGATTAACGGTGATGTTCCTGACCTGGGCCCGTTACAAAAAACCGGATATTTCCATGACCCTAAATGGTGTGCTGGGCGGACTGGTGGCGATCACCGCCGGTTGTCTGGTTGTCACCATCTGGGGCGCCATTGTCATCGGCATCATCGCCGGTCTGATCATCACCTTCGGGATTCCTTTTATTGATCAAAAGTTAAAAATTGATGATCCCGTCGGTGCCATTGGTGTTCACTGTATGAATGGTGTTGCCGGCACCTTACTGGTTGGTTTATTTGCCAACTACCTGCCGGGGACTGAAGATGCGATTCTGGGATTATTATACGGTGGCGGAATTGATCTATTAACAGTACAAGTTATTGGTGTCGTTGCCGTTGCGGCCTGGACCCTGGGTACTTCTTTCCTTCTTTTCTACGGCCTTAAGAAAACCGTTGGTTTACGAGTTGAAAAAGTCGTTGAAATTGAAGGCCTCGACGTTCACGAACACGGCATTGAAGCCTACTCTGACTTTGTCAGCCGGATGAACTAAGACCTCAATTCACTCTTCATCGCACATAATCACATCAGTAACCCGGCGGATCCGGAACACCCCCCTTGTTCATCATCCGCCGGATCTGATAAAGTCTCATAAAAACCACATGTTGTGACAAAAGCCCGGGAAGCAAAACTTCCCGGGCTTTCTGTTTGATTCAATGTTATGTATGCTCTTTTAAAATTCAGCAAAAGCCTTGCCGAACTCAACACAACGGCGGCGGCCAGCTTTATCGGGTTCTCCCAGGATGGTCAGACCATGATCGAACAGAATCGCTCCCAGATCCTTAACCTGGTTCTCCCATTCCTGCATCCACTCGCCGTCACCCCAACCGTGAGATCCGAACAGGGCAACCTTTTTTCCGTTGAGATGACCGGAAATAGCCTTGAAAAATGGCTCAAATTCACTTTTCTCGAGGGCTTCCCCTTCCATCGCCGGGCATCCCAGGGCAATTTTATAATAGCTGTCAATCGTATTAATATCAAAGTCAACCACGTTGACTAGAATCGCTTTTGCACCGGCTTCGTCAATGCCATTGGAAATTTTTTCGGCCATAATCTCCGTGCTTTCTTTGTAACTCCAATATATCACACCAATTTTATCTACCAGTTCCATTTCTGCTTCTCCTTCTTATGAAAATTTACGTTATCTAATTATATACCCCAAAACCTGATGATTATTCTTCAAGTTCCAATCCGGAATTTATTTTTTTTAATTCCTGAGCCAGCATTCCAACACAGACTTGCAGGTGGTCTTCCAGCAGCGCCGCAGATGAGAATGTTTGGTTTTTTGATCCCGGCACTGATTTCACCAAGGGTTTTATTAAAATCAAAATCATCAGGTCGATAGTCTTTCATTTTGTTCCCTCTTTCTTCGTACTGCCTGGTTCTAATAATTAGTTGCCACTTTTATACTCATTGTACCAGTGAATTGTTAATTTCATTTTAATTAAAATCTTCACCTAATTATCACAAAATAATCAAGATCCGAGCACAGACTGACGGTATACTAAGAATGTAAGCTACACCGGTACGATCTTTTGGCCGGGTTTTCACCAACGGATTATCCCTCAATAATCCCTTGGTTTAACATAGATTTTCTTTTCATGAACTCCTTTCTCACAAAAAAGAATCCTCTTTATTGAGAGGGTTCTTTTTTGATTTGTCCTTCAATTGACGCATGCAATTTATTCAAATTGATTCTTTAACTGAATTACAGTGTTTCAATATCCCCGTGATAAACAGCCACCATCATTTCCTGATAGCCACTGTAGCCGGATTTTTTAAGCGCTTCAGCCAACATTATTAATTCCGGTGATTCAATTTTATCCAGTTTTTTCAAGCGGCCCGGCGAAATCATCTTTTTTGACTGGATCTTTTGATAGGCTTCCGGGGTAAAATGCCATAAGATTAATTTAGAACCGTATCTTTTTTTGAGCTTATCGGCAATAAGCAAACCTTCCGGGTCAAAATCTCCGCTGTAATAAATCTCACCGCCACCCTCGACAATTTTATCGAGCAGCAATAAGGTTGCCACCTTGACGTTACCCGCCGAACACATCAGTGAGCCGGGTCGATCTTCGAGAAACCCGGCAATTTCACTAAATACGGTCGGGTTTTCAAAAACAAAGATCCGCTTCTTGAAGCAACTGACCCGATCGATCTTGCTGATATTCCACAATGAAATATGCAAGGGTTCCCCAACTTCACTAAAACCCGCCCATCCCGAATGGGTTTTATCCCCTACAAAGGCCCTTATCCCCCGGCAAATGGTATAATTAGAAACCTCATCGTAAATAAGACCGGCCTGGTATAAAAGTTCCATCTGGGCTTCAGCATTTTTGGGATAATCAAGCTTATAATAGGCCGCTAATGCGTAGAGAAGCAAGCGCCCGCCATCCCGATTCATATCAAAGGCATGGGGATCTTTTGTAATTTGCGAGGCAAAGAGGGCCAGCCGCACCTTTTCCGATTCAGCCACCGATCGATTCAAACCATTGCAAACCTGCCTCAGTAGTCTTTTCAAATGCTCAGGATCTTCATTATACTTTAAATTAAGCAGTGCATAGGCATTATTCTTATTCCCTAGAATATCTTCCAGCCATAAAGCCGCCGGTGAATCATTAAAGACTGTGATGATTTGCCGAAAATACTGGCTTTTCTCGTCAGCATACTGACTTCTTAAATTCTTTTTCCAGCTCAACTTTTCACCAAAATAACAGCTCAGTACCGCTTCAAAATCAATGCCCCGATAGCGGGTGGTTTCAAAGGAACTGATAAATTTTTCGACCGGAAAACTGGCACTTTTCTGGAGATAATTCTTTTTAAATAAGCTTCGCAATACCTCCCGCTCGTCATTGCTGATCTTATCCAGGCGGATGGTGCCGCCGAGATGGCCGAGCGACTGATATTTTTCGCGGATTTGTACAATGATTCGGTCATAACCGGGATTGCCTTTGAGATAGGCGACAAACTCATGAAGCATCATCGATCACCAGTTTTCGCACCTTACCGTTCCAGTGATAACGTAACACGGTGACAAAATCGGCGTTATCCGGCCGGATCAGTTCGCTGATCGCCAGCGCATCAACGGTATCATAATCGCCCCAGAGGATTTGGGAATTAATGATATAACTAAGATCCAGTTCATTGAGCAGCCGGAACATATCCCGGATATTTTGCTCATCCACCCCGGCAAAGGCTTCATCGAGGGAAAGAATCCGGGCACTTTCTTTGCCGGCGGCCTCGTACCGGGCGTTAACCGCCGAAAATAAGGGCACATACATCGCCATCGCTTTTTCGCCACCACTGAATTTAAAGAAGCCATTATTGGTCAGCTCCTTACTGAGTTGGCCGGTTTTCTTAAAAAAGAGTTTAAACTCAAACCACTTCCGGTAATCCAAAATATCCCGCATAATCGAATGGAAGGTCAGATTAACGCCCTTATCTTCCAGGGTACGCCTAGCCAGGGCAATTTTCGAACGAAAATGTTCGGAAAGGGCATTCAGATCGTCGTCCCGCAACAGATTGCCATCCATTTTCAGCAGGTTGACAAGCTTTTTGGTATCCAGTTGTTCTTCAGTTTCGGCTTTTTTACTGGCCCATTTGAGACTAAAGCTCAACCCCATCGAGGTGTCCATTTTTCCCATCAACTGGTTCATGTTATCGACCCATTTTTCACTGTGGAAAATCCGGGCGCTGATTTTTTTGCTGATATTCTTAACTAAAATTTCTTCAAATAGTTCCCGGTCGCTTTCTTTTAACAGCTTATCGGTTTCGTCCAGACTGTCTTTTAAATGATCTGATAAATCATAAAAGTTAACCACCTTACCTGTGACCCTGGCGGTGATATTCATCCGTTGCCGCAGATCCTGAACCCGCTTAAGGGCTTCATTATCCTCATCCATATCAAATGGCTGATCTTCAAAAACATACTGACTGTTGACAGCATATTCGCGCAGATACTGGCTGTTTTCATTGAAAATCCCCACTAGCCGCAGCGTAATCTGCTCCTTGTTCTGTTTCTCCGACTGCGGATTTTTTTGTATCAGCTCCCGGGCCTGTTCGACCAGCGGGTCTTCAGTTCGCTGGATCAGATAGCCCAGATCCAGTTCTTCTGTGAAGGTCTCTTCCATTAATTGAAAGACTTTTTCAGTTTGTACCAGGGTGTTTTTGACCGTTAGCTGTTCTTTAAAAAAGTGCTCCAGTTCCAGCTTTTGCCGCACCAGATTTTTCTCCGCCTCTTTTTCTTCTTTGGGCAGGGTTTTTAAAGCCACCAGACAGTGCTCCAGCTCCGCCTGGATCGCTTGATAATCCGTCAGTTGCAGCTGATCACTAAGGTTTTTCAGGGTTATTTCCATGGCCGTTCGTTTTGAATTAATCTGGTTGATTTCATAAAGGAGATCCTCAATTTCCTGAATTATTTCCTCATAACGGCTTTCTGCCATCCTTAGATTGGCTTGACTGTGCTGCAGCTGAATGGTTATTTTTTCTAACCGGTGCAGTTCGCTGCCATAGTTTGCAGCTGCTGTCTGAGCTGCTTCATAGATTTCTAAATCCAGGGGTAGGGTGATGCGAAGGGTGATGCGGTGAACCATTTCCTTGATCTGCTGCAGCTGTTTATAGCAGCTATTTTCTTCGCCACTTATTTTTTCCACGGCCTTGTCACTCATCTGAGCGTCAAATCCGGCCTGCTTGACCACCGCGGCAGCGGTGATCAGATCTTCCGAATTAAAACTGGCATCGTACTCCTGCCGAAGCAGTGCTATTGATGCCTTGATCTGATCAAGGATTTGGGTCTTAGCCGCCAGCCGGGTGGTAATCGCACTCAGTTCAGCTTCCAGGCTGTGAAGTTTTTCTTCCCGATATTTTTTTCTGGCTGAGGCACCAATAAATCGCGCTGTCACATTCCCTGTGGCCCGTCCCCATAAGATTCCCAGACGATAATTGCCCTTTTCATCCATATGGGTATGATGTGTATGATCAATCAGAATACTATTTAGTACATTGGCTATCTCTTCCTTCGAAATCCCAACAGGGGCTTCATCAACCTTCAGATACTGATTGATGCTATGGACCATAAACTGCGGCTCGGGAAAAAGATAGTGATCACCACTGAGCTCCGGCATCGCCAACAGTTTTTCTCGCTGGTTTGCCGGTAAGATCAGAGCATCCAGAATCCCCATATCGACCAGCGCTTCTTCAATGGCAGCCTGAACCTTTTCATCGATGCCTCCGACGAAGTCCAGCGCCTTATACAGAGGCAGGTGGGGTATCCCCAGTTCGACCAGTTTTTTTCGGTTTTCGATGACCTTCTCGGCTCTTAGTGGTTCAGGATCTTTAATTTTTTGCCAGGCCTCAATTTCCGCTTGTTTTGACTTTTTCTCCTCTTCAATCTGAGTCCATTGCGATTGTTCTCGGTAAAACTGTTCCTGTTTGACAGCTTCCTGGTGGTGATATTGCTGCTGCAGGATTCGAGTAATGTTGTTAGCATTGTCATCGGGTCCAAACTGCCGGATTTCCCGGGCCAACTGACTCAAGCCCTCGGCCGGAATAATGTACTCGCGGTTCTTTTGATTATTGAGATGAAGTTTTTCCACGCTTTCTTCCTGAATTTCCATTAATTGACGGTTAGCCTGTTCCAGTAACCGCTCTTTTTGCTGTTGTTCTTTTTTCAGCATTTCCAGCTCCAGCAACAGTTTTTCATAGCTCTCGGCCATCTGCTTTTCTTTTTCCATCGCCTTAATGGCCTGAGTAATTGTTTGGGTATGGGCGCTCAGGGTGTTTTGTTTATATAGGTGAAATCATAGGCCACGGTCAGCGTTTTGGTTATTTCATCGCGGGTGAAGGCGTGTTCATCAAAGGCAAAGGCTTCGGCCAGCTCATCCATCTCAGTAAGCTGCCGGTAAATGGAATGCTCTCCGGCCGCAACTTCCTGACGGTAACTAGAAATCTGATTATCAAGCTCCCGTTCCTGCTGTCTTTTGGTCTCGTGGTGCTGATCTTTTTCCAACCGTTGGCGTTTTTTTTCCGTGATTTCTTCTTCCATTTTGATGATTTTTTCACGAATCTTCACACTATCATGATCTTCCAGCTGTTGTTTTTTTTGCTGCTGGGTTTCCAGTTGAATGGCCAGATCATTGATAACGTGCTCAAGTTTTTCGATCTCAATCGTGGTTGTCTGAATCTCCCGACCAAGCTTTTCTTGACGTTTTTTCTGCTCGGCCAGTTGTTGATAGGCCTGTTCATAATGCCGAGCCTTGTCCACCACAATAAACTGATTATAACGGTCAAAGGCATGACGGATACGATCCGCCGCTCCCTTGCACTCCTTTAGCACCCCCAGCCGGCTCTTGATGTTATCCATGTTTTCGATAGCCTCGGACATCGGCCGCAGATCGTCCTCAGATAAGGGTTGTAATGAGTTTTCCATGATCTCATAGATAACCGTCGGTTTAAAATCTTTGGATAGCTTAGGACTACGCAACTGTACCAGCAGTTTAACCAACTCATCATATTCTTCCAGGTCATCAAAACCAAAGATCAGGTCGTTGACCAGCTTCATGTAGTTTTTCTGACCCTCGACTACCTGGCCACCGGTGCCGATCCGGTTTTCCAGCTCCCTCATGGTCAGTGGGATTTTTTCACCCAGCTGTTTGTATAAAAAGAAATCCACCCCAATTCGCCGACCATCGGTAATCGAGAAGCCCCAGGAGCTCAGTGGTTTTCCCCGTTTGGCCTTAAAGCCCATGCCGTCGGTGGGCATATACAGCTTGTATTTTGAGGTGAAAATCTGACTATTATTTTCCGGCAAGGTATATTTCACCACCGACTCACTTTTATCGGCACACAAGATAATGCCGATGGGAAGATTATCGCCTTCATTTTTCATCTCTCTGGTGTAATAATTGACGTACATCTGCATCTGCCCAATATCCTGATGGGTCAGTTTACCAACTTTTAAGTCAATAATCACAAAACATTTTAGGATATAATTGTAAAATACCAGATCAAGATAGTAGTGTTCACCATCAAAAGAAATCCGTTTTTGTCGGGCGACAAAAGAAAAGCCCCGGCCCAGCTCGAGCAAAAATTTCTGCAAGTGATTAATCAAGCCTTGCTCTAAATCTTTTTCGTAGAGGTTGGAGGTTTGTGTAAGTCCCAGAAATTCCAACACATAGGGATCTCTGATGATATCCTTGCTATCCAGCCCTGGTTCAAGTCCTTGAATTTCCGCTCGGACACTATCCAAATCCTGGCTAGATAGTAGCCTTTGATAGTAAAAAGAATTGATTTGACGTTCCAATTGCCGAGTGCTCCAACTGGATTTTGCACATTCATCGAGATAAAACTCCCGGGCCTTTTCATTTTCCACCTTCAACAGCAAGCGATAGTGGGTCCAGCTCAATTGGTCACGCAGTGCGTGACGGTTTGGAAACGCTATGTAAAACAAACGCATGTACTTCAAGTTTGTCAGCGTAAACCCTTTCCCAAACTCTGCCGTCAGTTTTGCCGACAATTCTTTTAATAAGCCGCTGCCATACTCCGCCCGGTCATTTTCTCCCTGGGCTTGATAGATCTGTCTGCCGATCTTCCAATAGGTTTCGACCATGACAAAATTCACCGTGGTATAAACTTTTTTCTGGGCCTCGGCGACAGTGATCCTGATGTTTTCATATAATTTGGCATTAACTAATGGTTCCATTTTATTATTCCTGTTCCTTATTATCCTCATTATTCTTATACGGCACCCGGGCCGAGGGTACAAATTCCGCGGTCGCATCGGTGTGGATGGCCTGGTCGTCAAAATAGATATGGGCGCCGAAGGCCTTCAGCACCTCCTGCTTACTCATGCCGCCCAGGAAAAAAGCTTCGTCAATCCGGACATCCCAGGCCCGTAGGGTTCGGATCACCCGCTCGTGGGCTGGCGCATTTCTGGCCGTGACCAATGCAGTGCGAATTGGCGCCCGGTTTTTATCAAACGCTTTTTGAATCGCTGACAGGCTTTTTAAAAATCTGGCAAAGGGCCCTTCAGGCAGTGGCTTGCGGGCATTTTTGGTTTCGTTGGCCTGAAAGGCCTCAATGCCCTGACTTTTAAAGATCCGTTCGGATTCATCCGAAAATAGCACCGCATCACCATCAAAGGCGATCCGGATCTGGTCGATTTCGGTGGTTTCGACATAAGCCAGGTGCTGGGTATAAATAATCCCCGCCGCGACCCCCGCGTTAATGGCCTCCTGAACATCTTCCTCATTGGCGGAAAGAAAAAGATCGGTGTTGAAGGCCTCCAGATAGGGTGCCAGCAGGGCTCCACTGACCAGGGCGGCCCGGGTGATATCCAGATTATAATGCCTGATTGAATTAAAAATCCGCAGACTGCTGTCGGCATTATTGCGGGACATGACAATGATTTCGGTTTTCCGTTCTTCCGAACCAATTTCGTTGAGCTTCAGCAGCGCCTTGATCAGGGCAAAACCGGTTCCCGGTTTTAAAATATCGTTTTCATGTTCAATCTGGTATTGGGTATATGCTTCGACCCCGGCTTCATCAAAGATCCGGTTTTCTTCCTCCAGATCAAAAAGCGCCCGGGAAGAGATCCCCACCACCAGACAATTTTCAAATTTATGCATGTTCTTCCTCTTATCTTCTATTTGGCAATGATTTTTTAGTCTTAACACATCTGTTGAAAGAGCATGTTATCCACAATTATGTTAGTTTTATCGACAATTGTGGATAAGTGCTTCGTTTTTCCAAAAAATGGCGCAAATTCCGCCTTTTATTTTTGATGTTATCCACAATTACCGAAGTTACCCACATTAAATGTGGATGAAATGGCCTTTTATCCACATTTAATGTGGGTAATCTATAGGCAGATCTCCATCCCCGCCTCACTGCTGACACTTTCAAATAAAATCTCACCATGACGGTCGCTTAGACGCAACCACACTTCCGCGGTGATACTCTCGACGATCTCCCGGTCCATCAGTCCATCGACGGGCGCCCGCAGTCGTCCGCCCCCGGCCATCCGGGCCGTAAAGGACAGCACCCCGCTCGGGCCTTTAAGCTCGCCGGTACAGGTTCCCTTATTTTGATCGACTGCCCATTTTACCAGCCGTGAGTGATTATAGGTGGCAAAACGCCGGGTGATTCCATTGAAATCGGTGAAATAGGCAAAAAAACCGGGGAAAGCCAGACCCAGAAAGGGGATGTTCGCCCGCGAAAAAACAAATGAGGCATTCCCCCCATTAAAATGGCTGGCCTGAAGCCAAAGATAGGTTTTGGGGAAGGATCGGCCATAGTCTTTTTCAATATAACCAACGCCGCCATTAAAATCAAGCAACTCGCCATCCAGCTCAATCTGCCCCGTTATTTGATGATACAAATGAATAATCGCGTGGTAACATTCCATAAAGGGCAATATTCCAAATGGCCCCATAATCCCCGGGTGCCTTAAACCCTTGGGAAAGGGATGACTGTTGTCAAAGGTCAACCGCCCTTTGATGCTGCCTTCCCTGGTATCGACATTTAGTGATAAACCCTCGGCATTAAAACTGTTATTCTCAATTTCCACATCAAACCGATCCGCTCTGGCATTGAACTCCGGATAGGGAAAATGATGATACCAGGTTTTTCCGGTCACGGCATTGATGACCTGAATAAAAGCCTGCCGGTTGCCCTGAGGATCAATAGCCATTCCCGGAATAATAGCAATGGCCTGTTTACGATCAGCACTGATACATTTAAAATACCAGCCTTCAAAATAACGGCGCTTTTTGTTTTTGCCCTGAAAATAAGCCTGTTTGATCATCGGTCTTTTCCTTTCATTAAACCCAGTATTCTGATAATTGCGAAACTGCCGTGAGCTTTGAGCCCAGTTTCACAATTACCTGAACCCACTACTGTCTATACAATCGCCGTTTTACTGGAGCTGGACAAAAAGCAGCACCATGGTGGCGGCCAGTAATGAACTGGCAAAATTAACAAAGTCATTGTTGACAAAGGTGATCCCGCTAACTAACTGGTTGGGTATATTGTTGTGATCCGGCTGCTCCGTCAGTTCACCGGTGTCATGGCTGATATACTTGGCCTGGATAGCAGCACCCATCAGGCTATCGAGGATTGACCCCAGCAGCCCGCCAAAGGCAATCATCAGAATTTGCATCCATAACAGCAGGCCGCTGTTGCCGGCGGCAAACTGATACAATCCATAGGTCAAGGCCACCACGGCCGACCCACCCAGCGAAGCCAAAAAACCCAGTGGACTGACGCCCCCGGAGAGTCCCGGGCTGACTGGTTTCAAGGTGATTAACGAAACTGGGGCCTTCTTGCTGAGGATCCCAATTTCTGAAGCCCAGGTATCGGCATTGCAGGCCGCAAAAGATGCTGCCACCGCCACCAGATAAGCAGGATTCTGAGATATCGCAAAAGGTACTGCCATTATCAGGGCGGCCCCGCCATTAGCACCAACCTGGAAAATATCCCGGGGCCCCGACTTGGCATGAATTCTGGCTTCAATCGGCTCTTTTAAGCTGGCTTTAAAATGGGATAAAAAGGTGGAACTGAGAAAGAAGACCATCAGTAAAATAAAGAACAAAGGCCCGCCGGTCAGATACAAGGCGGCTCCCAGAAAAAAGGCTGCCAGGGCGGCCGAAAAGGTTAATGATTTTCGGCGGTATGCAAAAGTTGCCCCGGCCAAAGACAAACAAAGATAGATCACATGTTCCAATAGCGATCCCGTTTGAGCCGCGGCACTATAATCGATTAAATTTTCCATTATGCTTCTCCTATCTGACAAAGATAAAATAATAGGCCCCGGCACTGACCAGCGGTACGGTTAGATTGTCCAGTCCCAGCGGCGTTATTGCTTCAAGTCCGGTTGCCAATAGTGCCAGCGTAAGGGCCGGCATCAGAACCTGGGGCTGACCGGTGGCCGCCAGTAACACCAGGGTCACCAGGAAGGATGTCACCAGCATGGTGAGACTACCGGACAGGGTTTTTTCTGCTCCCAATAGTTGATAGGGCCGCTTCGGCCAGCTGGTTCCGACGACTGCCGCCAGACCATCACCATAGCCCATGATCAAAATCCCGACCCCGCCAACGATCGGGTTCTGGAGTGGACCAAAGCTGATCAGGGCCAGCAAGAACAGCGAAATGGCATAGTAAACCGTGCCCAGATCTCCTTTTCCGGCCCCGCGTTCCATCGATGAAAAAAGCTGGAAACGGTAAGACAGATAATTCAAAGCGACAAAACAGGCTGGCACCACAGCCGCCCAGATTGGACTGTCAAAAAAAATCATCGCCACCAGCCACCAGTTGCAGACCAGTATGTGGACGGCCTTGCGGCTGGCTTCTTTACCAAAGCGCTCTAAAAACCGGGCCAGAAAAATGACGCTAAATACATAAATAAACGATACAATAATTCCCAGAATATTATGATAAATCACGCTATCTTCCATCAGATGCCTCCATTCTCCGCCGCTTATCGCCAAAACGAGGCCCATAACAGCTGTCTATTGGCCGAAACAAAAAGCAACAGCTTTTCCCATTTGGGAACATAAATCCGGCGATCCAACAGCCGATACCGGGCTTTGCGGCAACGGTTGATTATTTTACTATAATAAAGCAGGGACAGTAATACTGGCAATCGGGCCGTTTTGTCAAACACATCGAGATTTGCTGAGATGCGACGATAGCGGCCTTCGGCTTCGCCGGCAAGATGTTCCCAGAGCCGGATCAGTTCGGGGGTCGGCTCTGGTCCCACCAGATCCTCGGGGCTGACTCCCAGGGCGATCATTAAATCCTCTGGCAGGTAGATGCGCTTAAGTCGGTAATCGGTGCCCACATCGCGTAAAATATTGGTCAGCTGCATCGCAATGCCCAGTTCCACCGATAATTTTTCGGTTTCGATGGTCACTGGGTTTGCCAGCAGCGGACAGAGCATCAAGCCCACCGTTCCGGCCACCAGATAGCAGTAGTCGAGCAAATCATTGAAGCTTTTAGGCTGTTGAAATTCAACATCCTGAAGCTGCCCGATCAGCATTTCCTGAAACGGCCGAATTTGGAGAGGAAATGAGTCAAAAGCCCAGCGCAAGGCCCGCCACATCGGTTCATCAGGAGTCTCCCCGGCCTCAAAAGCCAACAATTTTTCGACCATCGCTCTGACCAGCGCGGGATTGTTGTCGACATCGATGGCATCATCGGCAATCCGGCAGAAGGCATAGATGGCAAATACTGCCTGGGCCTCTTGTCTGGGTAATTTCCGGAAGGCCCGATAAAAACTGCTGGAATTATTCTGGATCAGGGTTTCGCACCAGTTTAAATCATTTTGGATCGCTGCCGTGATCATTGAAAATCCCTCACCACTTCTGCCACGGTAATCTTGGCTGAGGTCAAGACAATTGGAACGCCCGCTCCGGGATGGGCGCTGGATCCGGCAAAATATAAATTCTGATAGCCCATCGCCTTAGGCTGGGGCCGCCAGTAATTGCTCTGCAAGAGGGTCGGCCGTAAACCAAAGGTAGCTCCGTACTGAGCATTGAAATCGTCCCTGAAATCAAGCGGCGTATAGGCTTTTTCGAAAATAATGTGGGCTTCAAAATCTTTCAGTGGTAGGATCTGGGCGATCTTATCCAGCGCCTGGCGGCGATAGCCGGCGACGACCTGATCATCCTTCCAGTCCAGTGGGCCATCTTTTAAGTTGGGTACCGGTACTAAAACGTAAAGCCCCAATTGCCCCGGAGGGGCCAGGCTCTCATCCAGCAGCGCTGGTGCATAAACGTAGATCGAGGGATCAGCGGGAAAGCGCCCGGCGAAAATATCGTCGAGATTGCCCTTGAAATCCTCCGAAAAGACCAGATTATGGACGTTCAAATCGGGAAAATCGCGTTTATCCAGACCCAGATAGAGCATGTAGGCTGAACAGGAATAATCCAGTTCAGCTACCTTGGCGGGCTGATATTTTTTGTGTTTGAAATCATCCGGCAGCAGTTCTTTCATGGCGTAAGGAAAATCAGCCGAACAGACCACCCCATCTGCGCTTTTCTGCTCACCATTAACAGTGATACCACAAACCACTTTGCCGTCAATATTAATCTGCTCGACTGCCGCATCAAGAAATAATTTGCCGCCCATTTCCAGAAACAGTTTTTCCATCGCCAGGGCCATGGCCCGCATGCCACCTTTTAAAAACCAGACCCCATAGGTCAGCTCAATCATCGGAATGATGGTGTAGATCGAGGGCCCGTTAAAGGGCGAGATACCAATATAGAGAGTCTGAAAACTCAGCAGTTCCTTAAGCTTCTGATCCTTGACAAACTTGCCGACTGAGTCAAAGGCATTGTCAAAGGTGCGCAGCCGCAGCCCCGCCAGCAGGGTTTTAGGATTATAAAAATCAGTAGCGGTTCGGAAAGAACGTTCAATAAAATGTTCCTTAGCTACCAGATAACGTTGATAGACGTCGGCCAGATAGGCCAGATAACCCTGGGTTTCGGTTTCACTAACCGATTCCAGAGTTTTTATCAGACTGCTCAGCTCCGACGATGCCTCATGGGTGGTGCCATCACCAAAATAAACCTTGTAAATGGGATCGAGCCGCTCCACTTGAATATAATCGGCCGGATTCCGGCCACAGCTGCTAAACACCTCATTGTAGATCTGAGGCATCATCAGAATCGTGGGCCCCAGATCAAAGCTGAAGCCATTGCCGCTGATAACACCCATGCGGCCACCAACCTCAGGGTTTTTCTCATAGAGCTCAACCTCGAAGCCCTCATTCAATAACCGCACTGCACTGGCCAGGCCGCTGACCCCGGCCCCGATGACGATGATTTTTTTCCTGCTCATGCTTCTATCCCTTCATTTCAAGTTTGTTTGCTTTTATACCCCAAACAATTCAAAAAACACCCCAGTTACCCGGGGCATTGACATGACCGTTAAATAATAATCCACTTCGGGTCGTTAAGCTTTAACCACCCTAACTCGGCAGCTACGGCCGATTATATTTTCCCCAATACTTCTTCCACATCCGGCAAGGTGCGAATTTCATATTTCTTGACCCAGATCACCATTCCAGTTTCATTAATCAAAATATTGGCTCGTTTGGAAGCTCCGTGTTCGTCACTAAAGATCCCATAGGCTTGGGCGACTGCTCCCAGGGGATTGAAATCTGAAAGGATCTTCAGTTGCTTCAGACATAGGGCCCGGGCCCAGACTGATTTGCTGGGCTGGGGATCAACACTGAAACCCAACACCACGGTGTTCTTCCCAGCAAAGCGATCGGCATTCCGGTCTAACGACCGCATCTGATCAGTGCATACTGATGTCCAGGCCAGCGAGCGGATTGTGGCATTACGGGAACTGCTGCTTGCCATCAGCTTGTTACGGTACATGCGGCTTTCAGCCAGGTTCAGCACCTCTTCCGGACTCTTTAACGCGTCACTGCTTTCGGCATAACCGATGGCCACGCTGACATTTAAATGGAAGTCGCGGATTTTTGCGATCTCCTCGGTAATCTCCCGAATCAGCTGACAGACCTGATCCTGATTAATATCTTTGAGCAAGATAACAAATTCATCACCGGGCCATCTGGCAATTATATCGGTGGGTCGACAGCTCCGCCGCAGTACCGTACTGACCGCAATCAGCACCTGATCGCCTTCCTGGTGGCCAAAGGCATCATTAGTCAGCTTGAGGCCATTGATATCACACATGATCATAAAATAATGGTCATCCTGCTGGTACTTGAGACTTTCAAACTGCAGCTTCATAAAATCGCGGTTTTTGAGCCGGGTCAACGGGTCTGAATAACTCAAAAACAGCACTTCTTCCTCGTTGATTTTCCTCGTGGTAATATCCGAAATGGTGCTGATAAAACGGAGCGGCTGATTATTCTGATCGCGCTGTACTACCTTGCCACGATGGTAGACCCAGATGATTCCATGCAATTCAGAAATCACCCGGTACTCTTCTTCAAAATAATCGACCCTTCCGCTGAAGATATCGGCAAACCGCTGCTCCAAGCGTTTTTTTCCGTCGCAATGAATTTTTGAAAAATAATCCTCAAAAAGTTGATGACCGTCATCACCCCGATAGCCAATTAATTGCCGCCATTCCGGGCTGATATAGGCCTCCTGCTTTTTCACCCAGATATCCAGATAACCGTCATTGGTGGCTTCCATCATCAGGCGGTAGCGTTCATCCATCATTTTTACATTCTGGTTGGCCTGATCAATTTCTTTAAGCATCTGATTGGTTGACACCGCCAGGGTTTTTAGTTCATCGCTGCCATCCATCTCGATCGCCAGGCTGGTATCCCGCTTTAAGCCGACTTCCTTGGTAAAAGCGATCAGTTTTTCAATTCTTTTCAGAAAAAAACGATCAACTAAAAAATAATCAATACCAAGCAGCAACAAGAGTAACCCCACGAAACTGAGCATAAACAGATTAAACTGTTTTTTTACAAAACCATAGTTTTCTTCAACCCGGGAAATCGTCAATAGCCGTAAAAAACCCAGTAAAAGATCCCATCGGTGACCGCCAACAATAACGCGGCACTGCAAAGGGCAATTATAATTATTTTGTGTTTTAGTTTCATTTGTCACCATCTCTGTTTTTGGCCATGTCTTTAAGCGATCGGGCAAAACCGTTTTCATTGTAAGGACTGGTTCTTAATTCTTAATCGCGAACGATGATCCAATTATAATTTTTACCGTTCTGCCGATTGTTCCCAATCGACCGGGACTGTCATTAGTAAAGCAACGGTTACTGACCTTATCATAACAATAATTACCACAAATTGACAGTCCCTATTTTTATAATTTTCATGGTCAAGGTTCAGTTTTCAGAAACTATTGTGGGCTTAAACTGATCCTTTTTCTTGACATTTTCTTTTCAGATGATATAATGCTCCCAATTACATACTGATTTGCGGGGGGACTTATTATAGTTGAGAAGGTTAAAACCTGACCCTTTGAACCTGTTAGTTAATACTAACGTAGGGAGGCAAGGCGTTTTAACTGAATTTTAATACGTGCTTTCGGTGCTTTCCTATTCTGGAAGGCACTTTTTTTATCCACAAAATTCAACTCTGAAAGGAAAATATTGTGAAAAAGTACAGCACTCAAATGGCAGCGGCAAAAAAGGGGATTATCACCCCGGCAATGGAAACAGTGGCCCAAAAAGAGGGTCTCGATGTTAATAAGCTGATGGCTCTGGTCGCCTGTGGCCAGGTTGCCATCCCAGCCAATGTCCGTCATCATTCGCTTTCTCCGGAAGGCATCGGTACCGGTCTGAAAACAAAAATCAATGTCAACCTGGGGGTATCCGGGGATTGCAAAGACTATCAGCTTGAACTGGAAAAGGTCAAACTGTCCCTGAAATTTGGGGCTGAAGCGATTATGGATTTAAGTAATTATGGAAAAACCAATACCTTCAGAAAACAGCTGCTTGAACTGTCGCCGGCCATGATCGGCACGGTTCCGATGTATGATGCCATCGGCTACCTGGAAAAAGATCTGCAGGCGATTACCGCCCAGGATTTTATGCGGGTGGTTCGGGCCCACGCCGAAGAAGGGGTCGATTTCATGACCATCCACGCGGGCATCAATAAGCGGGCAGTGGAAGCCTTTAAACGGGCCGGCCGACGCACCAATATTGTCTCCCGGGGCGGCTCACTGATCTTTGCCTGGATGGAAATGACCGGCAACGAAAATCCCTTTTATGAATATTACGACGAGTTTCTGGAGATCCTCCGCGAGTTTGATGTCACCATCAGTTTGGGAGACGCTCTGCGCCCGGGCTGCATTGACGACAGCTCTGACGCTTCGCAGCTCAGCGAACTGATTGAACTGGGTCATCTGACTAAACGGGCCTGGGCCAAGGACGTTCAGGTAATGGTTGAAGGCCCGGGCCATATGGGCATCAACGAGATTGCCGCCAATATGGTTATTCAGAAAAGGCTGTGTCACAATGCCCCCTTCTATGTCCTCGGCCCCTTGGTAACGGATGTGGCGCCGGGCTATGATCATATTACCGCCGCCATTGGCGGTGCCATCGCTGCTGCCAACGGCGCCGATTTTCTTTGCTATGTGACGCCAGCCGAACATTTACGGCTACCCGATATCAATGACGTTAAGGACGGTATCATCGCTACCAAGATTGCCGCCCATGCCGCCGACATTGCCAAGGGCATTCCCGGTGCCCGGGACTGGGATAATAAAATGTCTGATGCCCGGCGCCAGATTGACTGGGAAACTATGTTTGCGTTGGCTATCGATGGTGAAAAAGCCCAGGCCTATTATGAGAGCACCCCGACCGAAGAAAAACACAGCTGCTCGATGTGTGGGAAAATGTGTGCGATGCGGACCACCAATATGATTCTGGATGGTCAAAGCGTGTCCCTGCGCTCTGAAAGTTAATCAACTTTATTTGTTTTTTGATCAATTTCTGCTTATCTTTTTTCTTGATCAGCCGATATCTAAATTAGCGGATTGCGTCTTTTCTGGCGTGATCATTTCGTAAAAACATGGAGGTGGATTTATGAAAATCGAAAGTTCAAGCGTTACAATGGCCAGCCAAAGCAGCTATAAGGAAGCAACTAAAGCTGTTGAATCATTGCGAACCTGGGATACCCAGGGCAACTCTAAAACGATAACCACAACCATTTCTTCAGCAAAGGGAATGGATACCCTTGAAATATCGGATGCGGCTAAAAATCTGCAGTTAAACAACCAGGCACCGATATCGGCGGCCGCCGCCGAAGAGGAGGAAGCATCCTCCCTGACCAGTAAGGAAGAACAGCAGCTGACCTTGCTGAAGCGGATGATTGAGGCTTTGACCAAGAAAAAAATCAAATTTGTCAAGCCGACAAAAGCTACTCTGGCAGATCCTAAAATGAACCAGGCCATCCAAAGCGCCTATTCCAGCCGGAGTTCACTACTGACCGCAGCCGCCGGCTGGGCTCAGGGTTTAGCCGGTGCCCAGCCCCGCAGCAATGCCAGCGGCGCTTCCGGTGGTGGCTTTGAATACAGTCAGAGTGTCACCCACTATGAAGCCCAGAGCACTTCATTTCAGGCCCAGGCGGCGGTGACGACTGCCGATGGCCGCCAGATCAATATCGATCTGCAGTTAAATCTCAGCCGGGAATTTATCTCCCAGTCCAATCTCACCATCCAGGGGGGCGACCAACCCGTTCAAGTCGATCCGCTGGTCATCAATTTTGGAACCGGCAGTGCCTCTCTCTCTGAGCAAAAATATGCCTTTGATATTGATGCCAACGGTAGCCTCGATCAAATTTCCTTTGTCGGTCCCGGCAGCGGCTTTCTGGCCCTGGATCTCAATGAGGACGGTGCCATCAATGACGGCGGTGAACTCTTCGGTCCGCAAAGCGGAAACGGCTTTGACGATCTGGCTAAGTACGATGCGGATGGCAATAACTGGATCGATGAAAATGATGCCATTTATGACAAATTGCAGATCTGGTCCAAGGATGCTGCTGGCAAAGATGTTTTGATGGCCCTGGGTCAAAAAGGCGTCGGTGCCATTTATCTGGGCAACGTCAGTACCAGCTTTGCTCTTAAGGGTGCCGGCAATCAGACTAATGGCGAACTCCAACGCACCGGGATCTATCTCAATGAAAACGGCTCGGCCGGAACCATCCAGCATATCGATCTGACGATCTGACTACCTGAAAATTAAATAAATACCCGCTATCAAATTTCGCGTCATCGGCAGAGTGGCGAATAATAAAACGGATGAATTGCCTGGGCAATTCATCCGTTTTATTTGTCATTTTTTGATAATCTTGTAGATTTGGCTAAAAACCTGCTTTTTAAACGTCTCAAAACCGGCTGCGGTGAGGGGTTCTGGACAGGTCATCAGCTTCAGGGAAATTTTTTATTGAGATCACCCCGGTAAACCGGCTGATCATAACCGTATTGGGATAGATGAAAACCCAGCCGCTGATAAAAGCCAATTCGCCTGGAATTGGTTTCGGTTTTCTCATCTTCCACCTCAATCACCACCGGTTTTGTCGCCTGGACTAAATAAGCCGCCATCATTCCGGAACCGATTCCCGCCCCCCGCCGAGTTTGGTCTACCGCAACATGTTCCAGAAAAAGGTTGGATCCCAGATCCCACTCGGCAATAAAACCAAGAATTTGATCCGCTGCATTTTTTGAAATCCAAATGCAGTACTTGGGATTCCTCAATTGGGCTTTGGCATTTTCCCGGGGCCTGACTTCTTCGATGGGAAAAGAGCACTCCATCAGCGCATATACTTTTTCAAAATCCTTTTCATTCAATTTTAATAGTTCGATTGGTTACACACCCTTTCACGCATTTATTATTCGCAAATTACTTTTACCAGCTTTTAAGAAAAATCAGGGTATCCACGTAACGATTATCTTTTAGTCGATAGCCATCTTTAATGGTGCCAATGATTTTAAAACCCAGTTTCAGATAAAGGGTTATGGCCGGATAATTGGTGGCTACCACGGCGTTAAACTGGAGACCTTTAAAACCATTGTCACGGCTTCGCTTGAGGCAATCTTCCACCAGCAGACGGCCAATCCCCTGACCCCGATAGGATGGTTTGACTCCAAACGAAGCATTGGCGATATGCCCACAGCGACCAATATTATTGGGATGCAGAATGTACAGTCCGACAACCTCATCACCACAGTGGGCACAGACCGTTTCAGTCTGCTGGGCAAACATCGCCGCTACTTCCGCTTCACAAAGAAGCTGATCGCCGGGAAAACTATTGGCTTCGGCGACGATATAATTCCAGATTTCGGTGGCATGTGGCAAATCGGCCTGACTTAGCGGCTTCATTTCAATGTTCATAAGCTCCTCCTGAACAGTCATTTTTACTATAATAATCTTGCTTAAAGATTCGTTTTATTTAAATAATATAGCACAACTTGGCCTTTTCTCCAACCCCAATCCGCTCGGCTGGTATTGGGAATTCTAATCAGTCAATTTAAGCTAATTATATTTTTTTACGATTATTTTTGATTTATTTTAAGAACTCCGCTATAATGTGAAGCAACAAGACCGGTAAAAATAACACCTGACGCTGTCAACTGCTTAAGCTTCGTAACCCGACTGCTGCTGCCTGGCCCGATCCCCCAACCGAATTTCTTTAGAAAATTACCGTTACCCCGCCGTTTTACCGTATTCTTTCAAGAAAGGATTAACAAAGATGGAACCTGATCTGAATAAACTCAAAAACAACTGGCTAAACTTTGCTGAACATGGCATTCTGGATGGCAATACCCGACCAATTATCCAGCGTTCCTGGGAATACTGTAAAAAAATAAATATGGATGTGAACGGCGGTAAGGGCGAAAGCATTGATGCCCGCCAATTGGAGCAGGTCTTGGCGGAAAACCGGGAACTGATCAAAATCGCCCAACCGATCATGCAGAACCTTTATGAAATCGTTTTATCTTCCCATTTTGTTTTGGTCTTAACTGACAAAAACGGTATCCTTTTGGATACCATTGGCGATGAGGTCGTCAGTATGCGGGCTTCTGAATTGCGTTTTTTAAAAGGCACCGTCTGGACCAATGACGCGGTGGGCTCCAACGCTATCGGCATCGCCCTGGATGAAGATGGGCCGGTTCATGTGGTCGGTGCTGAGCACTATTGTGTCTCCCATCATACCTGGACCTGTTCCGCCACCACCATCCACAATGTCAAAGGAGAGATCATCGGCGTCCTCAATATGTCCGGGGAAAGCCATAAGCTGCACTCCCATACCTTGGGGATCGTGGTGGCGGCGGCTTACAGCATCGAAAATGAACTGGCGCTATCCCATACCTACCGGTCGATGTCAGCCTCGCTGGACAGCACCGAGGATGGGATTCTGGTCACCGATGAAAACCTGACCCTCCAATGGATGAATGTCGGTGCCCAGAAGGTCCTTCATCTTAATATGGACGAATTCAACGACATCGGTTTTCAAAAAATCTTTAAAAAAATGGACGTTGCCGATGAAATCTGGAATGGTGACGAAACCACCCGTTACTATACCGATGTCACCGCCCATATCGGCAATCGCAAAATTCAATGCAGCGCCAATATCTCAAAGATTCTGGAAAATGATAAAATTCAGGGTTACTCCATCGGCATCCGCGAAATCAAACATCTCCACAGCGCCGTCAACCGGGTCAGTGGTAACGTGGCCACCTATACCTTTTCCGACATCATCACCCAAAACCCACAGATGCGGATGATTATCAAAACGGCTGAAAAAATGGCCCGCTTTAAAAAATGCATCCTGATCGAAGGCGAAAGCGGTACCGGTAAAGAAATGTTTGCCCACGCCATTCACCGGGCCAGTGCCTTTGCCCAGGGCCCCTTTATTGTGGTCAATTGCGCCTGCCTGCCCCGGGATCTGGTCGAAAGCGAACTCTTCGGCTACGTCAAAGGGGCATTTACCGGAGCCCTCAGCGAAGGCAAGCCGGGGAAATTTGAATTGGCCGAAGGCGGTACCATTTTTCTCGATGAGATTGGCGAAATGCCACTGGAAGTTCAGGCTAAGCTGCTGCGGGTGGTGGAAACCTGCACTGTTTCCCGAATCGGCAGCCAAAGCGAACGCAAGCTGAATATCCGGATCATTGCCGCCACCAACCGTAATCTGGAGCAGGAGGTCAAAAACAAGAGCTTCCGGGAAGATCTCTATTTCCGTCTCAATGTGATTTATCTCCACATTCCGCCACTGCGGGTGCGGGGCGATGATATTGTCTGGGCCGCCTCCCACTTCCTGGATCGCCTCAACCGGGAATATCCCGAGCATATCAAAACCTTTTCAAAAGAATTTCTGGAAGGTCTTAAGCTTCATCCCTGGCCGGGCAACGTCAGAGAACTCCAGAATTATATTGAACGAACCTTTTACCTGTGTCCCGAACCGATTATCTCAAGCGATTATCTGCCCACACCGCCATCAAAATATAGCGAAGAAACCAGAGTTCTGCCGATTGCCGCCAGCCCCACCCTGGACGATCTGGTTAAAGCCAATCTGGAAAAAATCCTCAAAGAAACCCAGGGCTGTGTCGAGGCCTCCGCCGAAATGATGGGCTTGAGCCGGGCTTCCCTGTACCGGAAAATAAAAAAATACAACATCAATATCAAAGATTATCGTTATATGTCGCAAATGTGAGAATTTTCTCATTCTTGAGACAAACGATTCGCAATTATGAGATACGCCTGAGCAATCCGGTGTATCTTTTTTTGTGCAAAAAAGTCCATTCCCAGATAAAACCCCATTCTAAAGCCATTCTCAAAAACATCCCGCTTAATTTAAAAGTTGGCACGGTTCTTGTTATTAGATAAGTTATCTGAAATCTTTGGATAATACATAAAAGGAGAACATTGAATTTATGAAACTTGATAAAACAATTATCAAAGACATGTACATCCGCATGAAACGGATCAGGGAATTTGAAACAAAGGCTATGAACCTTTTTGCCGAAGGGGCGATCCCCGGTTTTGTGCACCTCTATTTAGGTGAAGAAGCGGTTGCCACCGGCGTCTGCCAGGCCCTTAACGATCAGGACTACATCACCAGTACCCACCGTGGCCACGGTCACATCATTGCCAAAGGCGGCGATCTGAAATACATGATGGCCGAACTATACGGAAAAGAAACCGGCTACTGTAAAGGTAAAGGTGGCTCCATGCACATTGCCGATGCGACCAAGGGCATTCTAGGTGCCAACGGCATCGTCGGCGCCGGCCATAACCTGGCTGTCGGAGCCGGTTTCAGTGCTCAATACCGCGGCACTGACCAGGTCTGCGTCTGCTTTTTTGGCGATGCCTCAACCAATCAGGGAACCTTCCACGAATCCATGAATATGGCCAGCATCTGGAAACTGCCGGTTATTTTTGTCTGCGAAAACAATGGCTATGGTATCTCGATGAGTCAATCCCGACATCAGGCTATTAAAGATATTGCTGACCGCGGTAGCGCCTATGGTATTCCCGGCATCTCGGTGGATGGGAATGACGTGATTGCGGTTCACGAAGCTGCGGTAGAAGCCGTTAAACGAGCCCGTAACGGCCAGGGTCCAACCCTGATCGAATGCAAAACCTACCGCCACCGCGGCCATTTCGAAGGCGATGCCGGTAAATACAAACCAACCGAAGAGCAGGAAATGTGGATGAAAAAAGATCCCCTGCCACGGATTGAGAAACACATGATCGACAGCGAAATCGTCACGGCTTCCGAACTGAAAGCACTCCAGGACTCCGTCGTTAAGGAAATTGCTGAAGCGATTGAATTTGCCAATGCCAGCGCTTATCCGGAATTATCCAGTGCGGTTAAAGATATTTACTATGATATTGTTGAGGAGGTTCGTTCAAGATGAAACAAATGACATATGGAGAAGCCATTCGTGAAGGAATGCGGATTAGAATGCGGGAAGATGAAAATGTTTGTATTTTCGGTGAAGATGTCGGCGCCTTTGGCGGCTGTTTCGGTGTCACCGCCGGTCTTTTCGATGAGTTTGGTGATAAACGGGTTCGGGACACCCCTATTTCCGAAGGCGTTATCATCGGCTGTGCCGTCGGTTCGGCTGCCACTGGCTTACGCCCCATTGCCGAGTTGATGTTTATTGACTTTTTAACCGTCGGGATGGACCAGTTGGTGAATCAGGCTGCTAAAATGCGTTATATGTTTGGCGGTAATATTTCCGTGCCGATGGTTGTCCGTTTACCCGGTGGCGGTGGTGTCAGTGCCGCAGCCCAACACTCCCAATCATTAGAAGCCTGGTTAACTCATGTTCCCGGATTAAAGGTCGTTTATCCATCCACCCCACAGGATGCCTTGGGTCTAATGCTCAGCGCCATCGATGACGAAGATCCAGTCATGTTCGTTGAGCATAAAGCGATGTACGGCATGATGGGCGATGTAGATGATGTCATTGGTCCGATTAAACTGGGTGTTGGCGACATCAAGCGAGCGGGCACTGATAGTACCGTGGTGGCCACTGGTAAAATGGTTCATGAGGCGCTTAAAGCCGCCGCCAAACTGG
>RRZT010541002.1_pt1 | contig 25415 bp, 21 predicted proteins | sample 2165551 | NCBI WGS metagenome assembly RRZT01 (sample SAMN10456910, study PRJNA506462) | wastewater metagenome | biome: wastewater; feature: sludge; material: wastewater sludge; isolation source: wastewater sludge with Escherichia coli K12::gfp cells carrying plasmid... | place: USA: Moscow, Idaho... | reverse complement strand
TGGAGCGATTATGAGCAATCCCGGCAATTTTGGCATCCTGTTCGGTGACGCCCTGGGATGCGTCAATCAGAACCAGGACTACCTGGCTTCGTTCCACGGCGGCAATGGCTCGAATGATGCTGTAACGTTCAATATCTTCGTAGATTTTTTTCTTGCGTCGTAATCCGGCGGTATCAATTAAGACATAGTCTTCCCCGTCGTATCGGACGCCGGTATCGACGGCATCCCTGGTGGTACCGGGGATATCGCTGACAATTAGTCGCTCTTCGCCCAGGACCTTATTGATAAGGGTCGACTTCCCCACATTTGGTTTACCGATAACGGCAACCCGCAGTCGGTCATCTTCTGTTTCTTCTTCGTCGTAATAACGTTTGACATGGTTTATGATTTCGTCCAGAAAATCTCCTAAACCCAATCCCTGCTCGGCTGAGATAGCAATTGGCTCCCCGATTCCCAGGTTATAGAATTCAAAGGCGTTATTTTCCAGACCCTGGCTGTCAACCTTATTGACGGCCAATAACACATCTTTGTCATGTTTTCGGATCATATTGGCAACTTCCAGATCCGAGGCGGTCATTCCTTCCCGACCGTCGACCATCAGGACAATCAGATCGGCCATATCAATGGCGATTTCAGCCTGAACCCGCATCTGTAAAAGAATGTCATCCTTGGTATGGGGTTCGATCCCGCCGGTATCAATCAGGGTAAAATGGTGGTTCTGCCATTCGGCATCGGCAATGATCCGATCTCTGGTTACGCCGGGGGTATCTTCAACGATGGCAATTCGTTCTCCAACTAATTTATTAAACAGAGTTGACTTTCCGACATTCGGGCGGCCAACCACTGCTACGATAGGCTTTGGCATTTTATTTCCTCACTTCATTTATAATCATTACTTATAATTTTATTTTTAAATCATGTTTTATTTGTTTAATAATATTTGCAGCAGGTCTTCACCATGAACCGGAACACCGAGGATCGTTACATTAAGAGCTGCGCCTAATGTTTTCAGGGTCCAGTCGTCCAATAAGGTATCAGTGCCGCTGCGTAGCGCGTTTTCCGGCAACAGCAGCAAATTACAGGGATGTTGCGCAAGCCGGGGTTTCATTTGGGTCAGGATGTCCGCACCGGTGAGCAGCCCGGATACAGTAATAGCTTCGCCAAAGAAATGGTTGGTGATCGGAAAAACGGTCAGCTCCAGTAATGGATAGGCTTGTTTTATCTCCGTAACCAGATTGTTAAGATAATCATCGGCCGCCGTGCCAGTCAGGATCCCGATTCTTTTGGCGCTGGTGGCCAAGTCCGTATTCGCATTTTTGAGCAGTTCCAAGGTTTCCCGGACTGAGGCTGTAAAATCTGCCATCATCCCCACTCCATTTTGAATTTGGGGAAAGCCGTTATAATAATCACTTTCGGGAATGGGCAGCTTCGCCAGTAAAAAAAACTCGTCGCTGGGATAGACAAATCCATCGCCGTGTGCTGCTTCCATTTCATCATGGACGGCATTAATAATTTCCAGGGTTTTCTGAGCATCATCCTGATTAAAGATACGGAGTTGTTCCAAACCCTGGCGATGGTTGGAAAGACCGACCGGGACTACCGACACGGACTGCAGAACGGGATAAAACGCTTTTAAATCTTGTAGCGTTTTTTTCAGTTCGACACCATCGTTAAAATCGGGGACCAGGACGATTTGTCCGTTCATTTGAATGCCATTATCATAAAAGGTCTCCAGATAGGACATCACATCGCCGGCAAAACGGTTCTTAAGCATCTTGATCCGTAATTCAGGATTGGTGGTATGAATCGAAAGATTCATCGGCATAATGCGGTAGCGAATAATCCGATTCAGTTCATCGGGGGTGAGATTCGTCATCGTAATATAATTGCCGGTTAAAAATGACAAGCGTTCGTCATCATCTTTGACATAAAGACTGTCGCGCATACCTGTTGGCAACTGGTCAATAAAGCAAAAAACACAGTTGTTTTTGCAGGTTTTTGTGCCAATCATCGCTTCCGGAAAGGTAACCCCTAAATCTTCCTCATATTCTTTTTCGATATCCAGTTCCCAGATTTCGCCATCCGGTTTTTCAATTTCGACCGCCAGGGTGTCGTCGGCAATCAGATAGCGATAATCCAATATATCAGTCACCGGCATGCCATTGATCGACAGCAGGATATCCCCCGCTTCGACTTCCATTTCACTGAGGATGCTATCATTCTCAACGCCGTTTATTATAAATTTTTTCAACACTTCTCTCTGTTTCTTTACAATTTAAAAACTGCCTGGCAAAACCAGCCGGCAGTTCTCCTGATCTATTATATAATATATTTACCGAAAAAAAAACCTATTTTAGAATTTTTCCCAATTAAAGCAGTGATTTATCACGCTTTCTTAAATAATTACATTAGAATTTGCTTATTTTCCGATTGGACAGGCAACGATACATAAACCGCAGACAACACCCCGACCAATATGCTGATAGGCTTCTTTCATATGGTGGCTACAGGCGAAAGCATCATACAGCTGATTGCGCGGCATTCCCGGTTTCCAGAGCGAGCCTTCGATGGCCATGGCCGGGCAGGCACTGACGCAGCTCCGACAGGAACCGCAGCAACTTTCAGTAACTGGCTCAGCGACGCGTAACGGGGCATTGGTTAAGATAGTCCCGAGGCGGACCCGGGGTCCGTAACGCTGATGAATAAACAAGGCACTGCGCCCGATCCAGCCCAAGCCCGACAACACAGCGGCGGTTTTATGCTGAAAAGCGCCAGTGAACTGATCTTCCGGGTCAGCCACGGACTGCGATGCGGGAATCGCCACACTGGGGTAACCCTGGGCTTCCAGCGCCAATAGGATCCGTAAACAGATGTCGTCAATCAGGCGATTAACGCTGCGGTAGTGACTGAAATAGGTTTGCGTGGGCTCAGCCCCAATCTGATTTAAAATACCATCGGAAAGTTTTATTACAACGGTGATAGCGCGATTAAAGTTCATTCGCTTTTGAGCTGGCAGCACCGATAAGTCGGAAAACCCGATTTCGGTCGCACCCATTACTTGACCCAGACTGAGAATGGTCTGATTGCAATGATTTTGCGGAAGTGCATGATTTCGGTTAACTTCATTTTTCATTTTTTCCTCTTTTTTACATAGAAATAGCGAAATTGATCCATTGATATGTTACAATATTCATAGTTAAACAAAGGTGGTGGTATTCATGCTCTTTAATTCTGAACAGCAGGCTGAGGATAAACTGATCATCCTCTATGTCTTAAAGAAAATAAAAACGTCTTTAACCCGGGAACAGATTGCGCTGATTATTGTCGAAAATTTACAGATTGGTTATTTTGATATTCAGTTATACATTGACGACCTGATCAAAGACGAATTTCTCTCCGCTCTGGATTATGACGGAAAGTCCGTGCTTACCTTGTCAGCGATGGGTAAGGAAACACTGAATGTTTTTCAGCAGAAGATTCCGGCTTATATTACCGATATGATTGATCTTTATCTGAAGGAAAACCGCGAAAAGATCTTCAAGGAAGTAAAAATTACCGCAAACTATCAGAAATTGGGAGAAACGGATTATCTGGTTGAATTAAAACTTCACGAAAATAATATCGTCCTGATGGAAATATCTTTAAATGCGCCAACCCTAAAACTGGCCCTTGATATCTGTAGCCGCTGGAAAGAAAACACCCAGGATCTTTATGCCTCGGTATTGAATTTGTTAACCTGATTTTGTTAAAGTCCAACCGATTAAATAAAACATTAAAAAGGTTTGCCAGCAGGTTTTAAAAATCCCCGTGGCCAAACCTTTTTTAGTGGTCGATTACGTTATTGCTTATTTTTATTTCTTAGTGAGTCATTTCTTATGAGTCCCGATAACATCACGCTTGATCCGATCTTCGACCCGTCGGTTTAACCACATAATTGCGGTTTCAATATGGACTAATGCCATTGCATTCTCAGTGCATTCAAACTCACCTTCCTGGTAGAGCTTTAAACGATCTCTGACAATCTCGAGCAAATCAGAATCAATGACCCCGACTTCCGATCCCGGTTCGTTTCTGGCTCCCTTTTGAAACTTGATTCTGGCCAGTTCAACCGGATCGTCTTCTTTGGTGCGAATGATGTATTCGCGGTAGGCATTGCCGACGGCTTTTTCAGCGACGCGATAAACCTCATTTAAATTGCCTTTGTACTGAACAGTTGTTATTTTTTCGCCCATTTTTTCGCCTTCTTTCCACTCAAAATTTAAGTTATATCTCAATTATACTTGTTTATACCCAAAATACAATCGCTTATTCAGTTCTTTTCAACATTGACGTTTTTAACGGTGCTCATTTTGAAAACTCTTGACAAAAGTTCTTCTTCATAATATTATTGTAAAAGGGTATTTTATATTTAAAAATACTTGATGTAGCAATGGAGCTTCAAATATACTATAACACGATGCGTATATTTATTGGAAGTTCTTTTTTTGGCTATTGACACTAGATTTGGAGGAAAAATAGTTGATAAAACTTCAAGATGTAAATAAATTCTTTGGTGAACATCATGTGCTTAAAGACATTAACCTGACCGTTGCCGAAGGCGAAAAACTGGTTATCATCGGACCGTCTGGCTCAGGTAAGAGTACCACCGTTCGTTGTATGAATTTTCTGGAAGCACCGACTTCAGGCCACGTTTTTGTGGATGGTGAAGAACTGACCCAAAAAAATAAAATTCAGCTGGTCCGGCGCACCTCGGCGATGGTGTTTCAAAGCTTTAACCTCTATCCCCATAAAACGGTATTGGAAAATCTGACTCTGGCACCGATCAAACTGCAAAAAGTGTCAAAAGAGGAAGCCATTAAACGGGCCCGAAAATACCTGGCCACAGTCGGTCTGAGTGAAAAAGAAAATGCTTATCCATCGACCTTGTCCGGGGGCCAACAACAGCGGGTAGCCATTGCCCGAGCCCTGGCAACTGAAAAAAAGATCATCCTTTTTGATGAGCCGACCTCAGCCCTGGATCCGGAAACGGTTCAGGAGGTGCTTGATGTTATGATCAAATTGTCCAAGGAAAATATTACCATGGTGGTAGTTACCCACGAAATGGGTTTTGCCCGGGTTGTGGCCGACCGCGTCATCTTTATGGATGACGGCCGGATTGTCGAAGAAGGAAAACCGGAACATTTCTTTGAAAACCCGACCGAGGAACGAACTAAACTTTTTCTCAGTAAGATCTTGCGTTAATTTCTAATATCGTCATCGATATTAGCTATTATAATTATATTTAGGAGGAAAATGATTATGAAAAAGGTACTCTCTGCTCTGCTTATTTTATGCCTGGTCTTTACCCTGGCAGCCTGTTCGTCTTCAACTGATAAAAAGGATACTGCAACAACTACTGATGGCAGTCTCGATGCAGTTGTTAAAGCCGGTGTTTTACGCGTCGGTGTAAAAGAAGACGTTCCCAACTTTGGCCTGCGCAACACCGCCACCGGCGAAATTGAAGGCTTTGAAATTGATATTGTCAAGCTGCTGGCCAAAGAAATTCTGGGCGACGAAAAAGCTTATGAATTAACACCAGTAACGGCTAAAACCCGCGGTCCATTACTTGATAATGGTGAGGTTGATCTTGTTATCGCAACCTTTACGATTACTGATGAGCGAAAACTGACCTATAACTTTTCGACCCCTTATTATGAAGATGCGGTCGGCCTGCTGGTTAAAAAAGCTGCCGGTTTCAAAGGTTTAGCGGATATGAATGGCAAAGTAATCGGTGTTGCTCAAAGTGCGACTTCCAAAGATGCAGTCCAAAAATCGGCTGAAGAACTGGGGATTACCGTATCCTTCTCAGAATATGCAACCTACCCGGAAATCAAAGCTGCCCTGGACTCAGGTCGAGTTGATGCTTTCTGTGTTGACGGTTCAATTCTTGGTGGATATGTTGACGATTCAACGATGATCTTACCCGATCGTTTTTCACCACAACAATATGGGGTTACCTCAAAACTTGACAACATCGCTTTGACTGAAGCAGTTGACGGTTATATCAATGGATGGCTGGAAGATGGAACCATCGAAGGCCTAATCACGAAATGGGGACTTAATTATTAATGAAAAGCTCTAATCCTTTTGCCTTATGGCGTTGGGAGAAGATGTTTGGAGAATGGCAAATGTTTGGCGAAGGGTTTCTGCTGACCATCGAGGTCGCAGCCCTCGCCTTAATCCTTGCTCTTGTTCTGGGTATTATCTTCGGCGTTATCTCAACATCAAACAATAAAATAATGCGAGGAATAGCCAGGGTTTATGTTGAGTTTTTTCAAAATACCCCTCTGGTTATACAGGTCTTCTTTTTGTATAATGGTTTGGCCATTGCTGGTCTGAGACTCAGTGTATTTTTAATTGGGGTCCTGGGAGTCGGGATTTATCATGGTGCCTACGTTTCTGAGGTTGTCAAGGCCGGGATTACATCAATTCCAGTTGGACAAGTCGAAGCAGCCAAATCCCAGGGTTTTACCTATGTTCAATACATGCGCTATATCATCTTGCCACAAACTGTCAAAATTGTTCTCCCACCGCTGACTAATCAAGCTGTCAATCTGATCAAGAATACGTCGGTTCTGGCGATGATTTCCGGCTTCGATCTGATGTATATGGCTGATTCCTGGGCATCATCCAGTCTGGATTATGGTCCATCCTATGTTTTTGCCGGATTTTTATATTTTATGCTCTGTTTCCCTCTGGCAACCTGGGCACGAAGATACGAAGAACGCCTCAAACGAAAAGATACGACACGTATTCCCTTTGATGCAAGTGGGGAGGCGGTTACATGTTAGAAGTTTTTAAAAATGTCTTTACGCCTTCAAACGTAGAGTTTTTAGCCAAGGGAATGGCGCTGACGCTGCTCCTTTCAATTTCGGTGGTGCTGATCTCGATCCTGTTTGGTACCATTCTGGCGCTGCTGCGAACCTATGAAAAACGGGTTATGGGCAAGCTGGCCGGCTTCTATATTGAAATGTTCCGCAACACCCCCCTATTGCTGTGGATTCTGGTCTGTTGTTTTATGATTCCTTACGGCACCATTGTCTTTCGGGGCGGTTTGGCTTTGACCTTATATACTTCAGCGGTTATTGCCGAAATCGTTCGTGGTGGTTTAAATTCTGTTGCTGAAGGACAATTCGAAGCCGCCAAATCGCAGGGCTTCACCCTGATCCAAACATTAATCCTGATCGTCCTGCCCCAATGCTTTAAGAGTATTGTCCCTTCCCTCTTATCGCAAGTCATTACGACTGTTAAAGATACCTCATTTTTACAGGTTGTGGCGATTCCCGAATATACCCGCAGCGGCTTTGTTGTCATGGGCCGCTATACCACCACACCAGAGGTCTTTATGATCTTTGGGTTGCTGGCCGTTGGTTATTTTGTGATCTGTTTCAGCCTTTCCTGTGTCGTCCGCGGCTATCAGAAAAGAACTGAAATCGTCCGCTAAGCAAACGAAATGATGGAGTTGCAATTAACTGATAGCGAAATAGCAAAAGCCATGGATTTAGATTAAATCCATGGCTTTTTTTAGTTCAAATGTTCTCCTTATCTTTTTTAAAAGCTGTACTGATAGGTAAAAGGATCACTCTGGTTTCCGATAAACATCAGATAAGATCCCGCCGTCACCGGAACGTCTTCAATCGCTGTATAGAGGGTGTCATATTCAACTGCCGAAGTGGGATCAAAAATGATCAGACGCCCAGCCTCTGGCGGGGTTACGCTAAAGCTGCCATCAGCAGCCAACTTTCTGATGACATTTTCACCGGCTTTTTCAATGGTTATTTTTTCATCCTGACCAAGCACCGGAACGTCGGCGGCATCAAGAAATAGATAGTTCATCGCCTGCATCGTCGTCTTGCCATTCTCTTCGGTGATGGTTGGCTCAACCAGATCCCGGGCATAAGGTAGATTCATATACCCGGTGTTTTCATCCTTGAGCGGATAAGGAGTAAAAGCGCCATCGCTGCCATAATAAATGGTCCCGGGGAGTTCCGGCAGGCTGCCGGTGACGGCGGAGAAAGCGTACAGATCCGTGGCGCGCAGACTAATCGGCAGCCATGCTTTGCCAGCAAAGTGGCTGGTATCAATCGGGTTGTTGGCACTAATGCCCTGCGCGATGACAAGTGAATAATCAGCCGAATTCATTGTCTGCAGCACGAGTTTTTTGCCGAAACTGTTTGAGAACGACATCTTATAATCATTTTGCATATCAAAATAACCGTTGCCGATGTATGGATAACTGCCCGTGGGAACAAAGCTATTGCCATCAAAGCGTTTGTACTCAAGGGTGTTGCTCTGCTGGTTGAATTCAATTTTAATGGCACTGCCGCTGGCGCCGTAATAGCCGGCAAATTCCAGCAGATCATTGGGAATAGCCACCGGGGTCGCGGTTGGCGCCATTTCTGCGGCCGCCTGAACAATCCCCTTTTCTTCCAGCAGGGTCTGGGTGATGGTTGAAGCAATCCCCGAGGCATCCCCGCTACCGGCAAAAATCAGGGCAATTGACAGCTTCGCATCCGGAATGACATAAAGCTGGGAATTAAACTGCAGGGTGCCACCGTTTTTGCTGACTACATGAACACCCTGTTCGGCAAAAGTGGCTACATCGACCATATCCCAGCCCAGACCGTAATTGGTGATCGGGGTGCCGGAAGGAACCGTTTCGTTACCGTACTGGGCACTGGTATATTCAGTAAAGGATTCGGCACTCATCAGCTTATTGGTGATCAGCGCATTGCCAAAGCGGCATAAATCAGCTGGGGTCGAGGAAATTCCCCCGGTTCCCATCAGATTAATGATTTCTGCCGGCATGGCCTGGCCATTGTCGCTACTGTATTTCAGGGCAATGTTTTTATTCCCTTCGATAAACGAACAGCTGCTGTCCTTCATCCCGGATTTTGAAAAGATGTGCTGCTTCATGTACTCATCGTAACTCTGACCGGAAACCAGCTCAATCAGCACTTCGGCCAGCATAAAGCCATCATTGCAGTAAACACTGACCACCCCGGGATCAGCCTTGAGGCCGGATCCGGCCAGATAGGCCATGAATTCAGTTAAAAACTGGGGATCTTTTGTTGATGCAAAACCATTGCCCATCATCGTTCCGGGCAGCCCCGAGGTATGATTCAGCAGCATCCGCACCGTGATATCTTTATAGCGGCTGTCGGCCATGGTGAAGTCTGGCAGGTAATCAACCACCGGCTTATCAAGCTCCAGCTTTTTCTCTTCCACCAGCTGCATCACTGCGGCAGCGGTAAACACTTTGCTGACTGAACCGATGTTAAACTGGGTGTTCTCGGTTACTGGTAGTGCAGCAACCCGATCGGCCATGGCAAAGCCTTCGGTATAGACCAATTTGCCATTGTCCATAATCGCGACGGTGGCACTACTGGATGTGCCGCTGCCAAGTTCCTTCCAGATTTCGGTGCGGGCGGTTTGAATGGTTTTCTCGTAACCCTGGGTTGAGGTCTTGGTTGTTGTAGTGCAACCCGACAAGGGGACGAGGACAAATAACAGACTCAAAATAAATGCGGTCAATCGTTTTTTCATCATTTTCTTCATTCCTTTCACGCTTTTGGCAAATTTTTAAGATTATGCTCACCACTGGTGATTGTGCATCCATGTTTATTTACCCAGTTTTTAACGGCTTAATCTAATGCTTGTAGTCATATGGGAAGGTTTCACCAGGTGTACCAATAAACATACTTGCTGTTTTATCAAGCTCGTTAGTATTTTTGCTCAACCATACCAAATGGCATATTACTTTGCACAAGTGAAGGTGGAACATTGTTGTTAACGCAGGCCACCTGAATCCAGCCCATCGGCCCAAAACGGGATCAGTTGCGAATCCCCGTGCTTCCCCGGTTATCATATCTTTGCGATGCAATGAGACGCTAAAAACCCGGAACAACGCTGAATGTTTCAGCGGTTCCGGGTTTTGGTTGATGATAATAAAATTAATGTTTATAAATTTACGCTAAGATCAGACGGGAGTTATCTATTTTCTAAAATAATCCAACCGTTCCAGAACTTTTTCCAGGGTTTCCTGGTATTTTTTCTGTTTGTCCCGTTCGATTTCGACCACCTTTTCCGGGGCCTTATCGGTGAACCCTTTGTTTGACAGTTTTTGGGCGACCCGATCAATTTCCTGCTGGAGCTTCTTTTTCTCGGCTTCCAGACGGGCTATTTCTTTTTCCTTGTCGACCAGTTCGTCGAGGTTAATATAGATTTCCAGATCTTCGACCACGGCGGAGACATAGTTTTCCTGAATCTCGGCTTTGCAGATCGGCAGAATAGTTGATACTGAGGCCAGCTTCTGGAAATAATGAAGTGAGTCTGCCATCAACGACAGGTGTTCCTGGTTATTGGAAATCAGGAATAGCTGCGTTTTTTTGGAATTGGGCACATCCATTTCAGCACGGATGTTGCGGATGCTGCGGATCGCGGCCATTAAAAACTCAACCTGTTTTTCATCTTCGGGGAAGACATAGGCGTCATTAAAGTGCGGCCATTGGGCCACCATGATATCGCCGGTGGTGCCCGGCAGATAGCCGTTGATTTCTTCGGTGATAAACGGGGTAAACGGATGCAGCAGTCGCAGGATCGTATCCAGCACCACCCGCAGGGTATACTGAGCGGAAATCTTGGTCTGTTCTTCCTCGCCGTATAAACGGGGTTTAACCAGTTCGATATACCAGTCGCAGTATTCATTCCAGGCAAAATCGTAGATCTTTGAAGCCGCGATCCCCAGTTCGTACTTGGTCATATTATGGTTGACTTCCGCCACGATGGTATTCATCCGGGACAGAATCCACTTGTCGGTATTCTCCAGATTGGCGATGGCGGTGTCTTTTTTGTCCATAATATCTTCATCCAGATTCATCAGCACAAAACGGGCGGCATTCCAGATCTTGTTAAGAAAATTACGGCTGGATTCCACTTTTTCATCCTGCCAGCGGATATCGTTGCCAGCGGAATTTCCGGTGATGATGGTAAAGCGCAGGGCATCAGCGCTGTAGGTTTCGATCAGTTCCAGCGGGTCGATGCCGTTACCCAGGGACTTGCTCATTTTACGGCCTTGAGAATCCCGCACCAGACCATGGATATATACATCTTTAAAGGGCGTTTCGCCCATTTCGAAGAGGCCCATAAAAATCATCCGGGCCACCCAGAAGAATATAATATCATACCCGGTGACCAGCACCGTGGTCGGATAGAACTTTTTCAAATCTTCAGTATTTTCCGGCCAGCCCAGGGTTGAGAACGGCCATAAGCCGGAACTGAACCAGGTATCGAGGACGTCTTCATCCTGGCTGATGTGAGTGCTGCCACACTTTGGGCAGCTTTCGGGAGCTGTCTTGAAAACCACCATCTCCCCACAATCGTCGCAATAATAGGCGGGAATTCGATGTCCCCACCATAATTGTCGTGAAATACACCAATCTCTGATGTTTTCCAACCAATTGTAGTAGATTTTGTTAAACCGCTCGGGAATGAAATCAGTATCGTGGTTGCGTACTGCATCCAGAGCTGGACCAGCCAGTGGTTCCATTTTGACAAACCATTGTTCAGAAGTCATGGTTTCCACCGTAGTTGAGCAGCGGTAGCATTCGCCGACATTATGTTGGTGTTCTTCAATTTTTTCCAGCAGTTCCAGCGCTTCCAGGTCTTTGATGACCGCTTTACGACAGTCATAGCGATCCATACCAGCATATTTTCCAGCCAGTTCGTTCATCGTGCCATCATCGTTCAGCACCCGAATCTGTTCGAGATTATGGCGCAGTCCGACCTCGTAGTCATTGGGATCGTGGGCGGGGGTCATTTTAACCACCCCAGTTCCAAAGCTCATATCAACATAGTCGTCGGCAACGATGATGATTTCTTTGTTAAGCAAAGGGAGCATCACGGTTTTGCCAATCAGGTGAGCATAACGCTCATCTTCAGGATGAACAGCGACGCCACTGTCCCCTAGCATTGTTTCGGGTCGGGTGGTAGCCACGACCAGATAGCCGTCACCCTCAGTTAGTGGATAACGGATGTGCCAGAGATTGCCCTGGTGTTCAGCATATTCCACCTCAGCTTCGGACAGCGCCGTTTTACAGGTGGTGCACCAGTTGATAATCCGGCTGCCCTTGTAGATCAGACCTTTTTCATAAAGGTTGACAAAGGCTTCGTTAACGGCCTGGCTGCAGCCTTCGTCCATGGTGAAGCGTTCGCGGCTCCAGTCACAGGAGGCCCCCAGTTTTTTGAGCTGGTCGGTAATCCGGGTTTTGTAAGTCAGCGCCCAGTCCCAGGCCCGTTCCAGATAGGCTTCGCGACCGATCTCCTGTTTGGTTTTACCTTCTTCTTCGCGGAGTTTATCGACGACTTTAACTTCGGTGGCAATACTGGCATGGTCGGTTCCCGGCAGCCACAGCGCGGCATAACCATCCATCCGTTTATAACGGGTCAAGACATCCTGCAGGGTGCCATCAAAGGCGTGACCCATATGCAGCTGTCCGGTTATATTTGGCGGTGGCATCACAATCGTAAACGGCTTGCCGTCGGGGTTTACTTCCGGCTTGAAATAACCCTTTTCCTGCCAACTGGCATAGGTTTTATCTTCTACTTCTTTGGGATCATAAGTTTTTGACATTTCTTTCTTCATTTTGCACCTGCTCTTCTTAATGGTCTTCTATTTCTTTGATTTTGTAGGGATCGGCTTGTGGCTCAGGGAGCGCTTTTCGGGTGGTATAAGCGGCGATGAGGTCTTTGCAGAGCTCGATGGTTTTACTCATTGAGCGTTTCTGAGCCTCCTCCGACATATTTTCGGACATCCGTTTAATGATATATTTATTTTCAAACAAAAAATCAACCATCGAGGTCAAATCTTTGATCTTATCAACTTTAATGGCCATGCCCCCATCAACCAGGTAATCGGCATTTTCTTCTTCCTGACCGGGATAATAGAACGGAATAATCATGGGGATGTTTTTTACAATCGCTTCAGTGGTGGTCAGGCCGCCGGGTTTGGTAATGATGGCGTCGGACTGATCCATCAGCTCGGAGACGTTATTGACAAAGCCATGGATCTCGACAATTTTATCGTCGTTTTTTTCGCGGGCATAGTGGGCCCGGATTTCTTTTTGAATTCGGGCATTATTGCCGCAGACGACAATGATGCGGATTTTCTCCTTGACCTTCATCAGTGAGGTGAAGGCTTTTTCCATTTGTTTGCTGCCGAGACTGCCGCCCATCAACAGAATCGTCCCGGCCACGTCACGGATGTCCTGGCGCTCGAGATGGTTGTTAGATAAGAAGGTCTGGCGGATCGGAATCCCGTAGGGATAGATAATTTCCGCGGCAACGCCCTTTTCGACCATCGTTTGTTTGGTGTAGTCGCTGCCAACAATATAGGCATCAATCATTTTTTTAAGATACAGGGTATGGATCTTATAATCGGTGACGATTGACAAAACTGGGACATCAAAAGCACTGTGTTCTTTCAGGGTGCCCAGGACGTTGGTGACAAAAGGGTGGGTGGTGATAATCAGATCCGGTTTGCCGGAATTAATCAGCGGCACAATATCGGGATTCATCAGCCTGGTCAGGACCTGAAAAATCCCCTGCTGAAAGCGATTCATGTTGTTAAATTGGTTGTACATTTGCTCGTAAAGCTTGGGCACATTGACAACCATTTGCTGATAACCTTTGGTAATCAGCCGGTCCAGTGTGATATTCGTTTCTTTAAAGGCATCATAAACCTCGGTTTGATAGCCGGCTTCATCCAAAGATTCCTTGAGGGACTGGGCGGCCAGATTATGGCCGGCACCGGTTGATGCTGTAAAAATAAATACCTTTGACATGGTAAACCTTATTCTTCGAATTCTTTAGTAAACTTGTAATTGACCCGCATCAATTTTCCGCCCATGGCTTCTTCTTTTCTTTTTTCAACAAAATAGATGCCACCAAAAACCATTAACATTCCTGCGGCAACGGCCGAAAATCCGACTAATATTTTCTTTAACATAAGAAACCTCCATATTTAATGTATTTGTATTACTCTTTCGAATCACTTAAAAAAACGGTGCCGATTTCTTCGCCGTCGAGAATTTTATAGAGAACCTTAACATCTTCCCCGGAGGCGATGACCATGTCGATGCCGCAGTCGGTGGCGTATTTGGCGGCCCCCAGTTTGGTGATCATGCCGCCGGTACCCAGACAGGAGGCGGTGTTGCCGGCGCTTTTCATCAGTTCTTTATCAACCTGGTGGACGGTTTGGATCAGTCGGGCATCTTTATTAAGGACCGGATTATCATCATATAGGCCATCGACATCAGAAAGGATGATCAGCAGGTCGGCATCGACCAGGTCGGCGGTCATCGCTGACAGGATATCATTGTCGCCGAAGCATTCCTCCTCGATTTCATCGGTGGCGATACAGTCATTCTCATTGACAATCGGGATGATGCCGCCTGCGATTAGAGCGTTGAAGGTATTCATCGCGTTATTGCGCTTGATTGCGTGTTTAAAAACATCTTTGGTCAGCAGAATCTGTCCCACGGTCTGATGATATTCATCAAAAAATTTATGATAGACCCGCATCAGCAAGCCCTGTCCGACCGAGGCCGCGGCCTGTTTCTGTTTGAGCGTTTTTGGTCGCTCGGTCAGCTTCATCCGGTTCATACCGGCGCCAATGGCCCCCGATGAGACCAGCACCATTTTTTTACCGCTATTTTCCAGATCCGTCAACACCCGGGCCAGGATTTCCAGTTTCCGCAGATCCAGGGTTCCATTGCCGTGGGTTACTGATGTTGTTCCCATTTTAACAACAATTGTGGTGGCGTTTTTTATCTTTTCTCGCATCTAAATCTCCTAAGTTGTGTATCCTAGTTAATTATTATATCAAACAATGAGAAAACATCAAAGGTTTTTTAGCTGCAGCCAGTGGTGGTACCGCAGTCGAGACATAATTTACAGGTGCCATTTTGCATCATCCGGTCGCTACCGCAATGACTGCAGGTTTCGCCGTATAAAACCTCGCCGGAGACGTCCTTGTTGTAGTCCGGCGGGGTGTTGTCGGCGGCACTGACACTTTTGACCAGGTTCTCTTTATTCATTAGAGTGAAGTTTTTCGGTTTGACCTGACAATTGGAAAAGTCCCCATGTTCGATATCAATGACCTTACTGATCAGATCCGAAATTGACGAGGCAAATTTGATATAGGGATGGCGCGACACAAAACCGGAGGGTTCATATTTCTGACCTCTTAACATCTTCGAAATCTGATCCGGTGGGATGTGATATTGAAGCATGTTCGAGATCGATTTGGACAAGGATGCCAGCAGCCCTTTGACCACCGTCCCCTCTTTGTCGGTCGAGACAAAGATTTCCGCGATGCCGCCATCTTCATAAAAGCCGATCGTGATGTAAAGTTCAATATCACCGATTTTGGCGGCATGAGTGCGGCTGAGGCGCATCCCTTCCGGCCGAACGCGATTCAGGGCGGTGTTCTTGCCTTCTTTAACCAGCGTTAGTAGTTCAGCATAGGAGTAATCATCGAGGGCCTTATCCTGATCCTCGGCTATCCCCGAGCTTAACGGTTGCGAGGCCTTGCAACCATCGCGATAAATGGCGATTGCCTTGGTGCCGGTCCGATAGGCCAGTAAATGGATGTTTTCAACATCTTCGACGGTGGCATCATTGGGCAGATTAACGGTTTTGGAAACCGAGCCACTGATCATTGGCGTAATCGCCGAAACCATTAAGACATGACCCATTGGTGAAATGGTGTTGGCGGTATCAAAAATTGGCAGATGTGCGGCTTTGATATGGGGAGCGCCAGCCACACCTTCATGGAGAAAATAACCGTTGGCGTCTTTTTCCAACAGATAAGTCAGGATCTCGCCGATTTCTTTTTCGCTGTAACCGAGATTGTACAGGGCCATTTCCATCACCGGATTGACGATTTCCATCGATCCGCCGCCAATCAGTTTTTTAAAGACAACATGATTATAAAAAGGTTCGACCGAAGTCGCACCGCAGTCCATCGCAAAAGAAATTGTCCCGGTTGGGGCAATAACGGATACCTGGGCGTTGCGATAGCCATGGGCAGCACCAGCTTCTTCAGCCAGTTTCCAGGCATTTTTCAACCCGCTGCTGATATCTTTAAAGCCGATTTTTTGAAGTAGCTTATGGTTAATCTTAATCGGTTCGTAATGCAGTTCTTCATAATCGTCGCTACGGGCCCCGGCCACTCGACTGTGGTTGCGGATAACCCGTTTCATATAGGCTTCGTTGACCTGGTATTTGGGGAAAGCGCCGATTTTGCCGGCCATCAGTCCGGAAACATAGTAGGAGGTTCCGGTCATAATCCCGGTGATGGCGGCGATCAGATTGCGGCTTTCTGCGGAATCATAGGGATAGCCCAGAGCCAGCAGCAAGGATGCGGCATTGGCAATCCCGAGACCGGTGGTCCGGAACAGATAGCTTTTGCGGGCGACATCTTTGGTGGGAAACTGGCCATGGTAAATTGAACCTTCGAGGGCGCATTGGATCAGGCCGACCAGATGAATATAGGGTTCAAGTTCAAAGCTGTTGTCTTCCTGATTGTAAAACTTGAAGATGTTAATCGAGGCCAGATTACAAGCTGTATCATCTAAGAAAGCATACTCCGAACAGGGATTGGTTGCATTGATGCGATTGATTTTATCATTGAGGTTGCCGTTTTCGCCGCCGGGACAGGTATGCCAGGCATTGAAAATATCATCAAACTGAATGCCTGGATCGGCACATTCCCAGGTGGCGAGATTGAGATGGTTCCATAATTCCTTAACCGGTACTTCGCGATCAACCTGATCGTCAACCCGGCCGCGCAGTTTTTGTTTATGATCTGGCTCGTTTTTTAAGTTTAAGACGGCCCGCATAAATTCGGCGTTAAGGCGGACCGAGTTGTTGCTGTTCTGGCCACTGACGGTTTGATAGGCTTCCCCATCCATCGAAATGTCGTAGCCCATCTTGCCCAGATCCCGGACTTTTTGTTCTTCTTTGACCTTCCAGTTGATAAAATTATCAATTTCCGGATGATCAATATCGACGATTACCATTTTGGCTGCCCGTCTCGTCGTTCCGCCGGATTTAATGGCGCCGGCATTGCGATCGAGACCCTGCAGAAAACTCATCATCCCCGACGACTGGCCGCCGCTGGTCAGGCCTTCGTTGGCGGCCCGGAGGTTGGAGAAATTGGTGCCAACCCCGGAACCGCCTTTAAATAATTTAGTTTCACTGACATAATGCTCGGAAATGGAATGATCACCAAGTAGCCGGTCCTGGATCGATAAGATAAAGCAGGCACTGGCCTGGGTGCGGGTATAGCGATCTTCCGATTCCAGCACCTGACCGCTGGTTTCATCGTAATAGTAAAGATCATCTTTGGAGCCGGCAATTTGATAGCTACGTTTAAGCCCGGTGTTAAACCACTGCGGCGAATTAGGGGCCCACATTTGCATCAGAAACGCGTAAACCAGCTCATCGTAATAAATCTGCCACTGCTCATCACTTTCGATCAGGCCTTCGGCGCGGATGGCGTCGGTCCAGAAACCGACCAGACGATCAGCAATTTCGCGCATACTATGTTCATAACCAAACTGGTTAGGCACCCCTTTGCGGCGGAAGTATTTGGTGGCGATAATATTACAGGCGTTCTGCGAGTAATGCTCCGGGAATTCCAGGTCTTTCATTTCATAAATGGTCTCACCGGTTTTATAATTTTTTAAAACGACGTCGACTGTCTGCCAGGCAAACAGATCGTAAACAGTTTTGTCTGTATTTTCCAGCTCTTTGGTAAAGACCCGCTTAAACAGTTGATTTATTTGATCCAATGTTTTTGTTCCTCCTAATTTTCATACATGATCTGGGGTTTTATCTCTAATTATAATCATAGATATAGTGTTTCACAATGTATTTTTATGTATTTTAATATTAATGGTAATCGCTTCTTTGAGCAAACAAAAAGGCTCATGATCGAGCCTTTTATCCTAAAGTCTTGTGTATTGATTATTGTGTTTTTTAATTTTTCATCTTGACTTTCTGGCCCAGCTTGCTTTCGCGGCCCTGAATGATCCGGCCGATATTTTTGCGGTGCTGGAATAAACTGAACAAGCATAAAACAACCGCAAAAACAACCTCGGTGATGGTGCGGCCAAGTAGCAGGGTGAAAACTGGCAGCATCGTCATCCCGACCATTGAGGTCAGGGAGACCATTTTCCAGATCGCCAGTACAATTAAACCGATCATGATGGCAATGATGGCAACCTCCCAGTCATAGACCAGAAAGACGCCGATTGATGTTGCCGTCCCCTTGCCACCGCGAAACTGCAGAAAGGCGGGCCAGTTATGACCGGCAACGACTGCGATGCCGCCGCAGACCAGAAAAACCTCATCCAGGTTTAACAGATAGCGACCAACCACAATCACCAGACAGCCTTTTAAGGCGTCCAGCAGAAAGACCGGAATGGCAACATTCTTCCCCATCACCCGCAGCACATTGGTTGTTCCGGCATTACCGCTGCCGTAGTCGCGGACGTCTTCGTTTTTTAGAAATTTCACCAGGATGTAGGCAAAATTAAAGTTTCCTATTAAATAAGCTGCGACAACAAAAACAAGTCCTATGATAATCGACATTTTACTACCCCTTTAACAGATTAAATTTTAGTTGTTTTGAGTTGTTCAATGAGTGTTCCCAGTTTTTCCAGGACCTCATCATAGTGCTCGCGATGGTGAGGATAACTGCAGGCACTGCAGTTTTTAATCCCCTTATCGGTATAAGTAAAATGGCCGCCACAGTTACTGCCCAGGGCATACAGCGGGCAATAACAAAACAGACAATTAAAATCCTCTAAATCATCGACCTGATGGCAGGGAAAGTACTCACAGTCACGATGCTGAAAAAATTTATAATTTGAAGCGTCGTTATTCATTTTTAAACAGCATTCATGCCGGCCTGGAGGGCTTTGACATTAAGATCTTTAAATTGGGGTTTGACATTCTCGGCAATAATGGCTTCCCAATCGATGTCGGTCAGCCCCATCGATTTGATGATTGAACCCAGCAGAATCACATTCATGACCTTGGGATTACCCAGTTCTTCGGCCATTTTAGTGGCTGACATCACCCGCATATTAACCTTGCTACCGATTTCTTCAAGAATATTTTCGGGATAGGTGGTGGCCCCGATAATTACCGACAGCGGGAAGATTTCAGTATCATTGACGATCATCTTACCGGTCGGTTTGAGGTATTCCAGGGACCGCAGACCCTCCATTTTTTCAAAGGCCACGACGATATCGGCACTGCCGATCTCAATCACTGGTGACTGGACATTATCACCGTAACGAACGAGCGAAGAAACCGAGCCGCCACGCTGGCTCATCCCATGAATTTCGCTCATTTTGACATCAAATCCGGCTTCCATTAAACCGGTGGTTAACAACTTGGCAGCCAAAATGGTGCCCTGACCGCCAACGCCAACTAATACGATATTTTTTGTTTCCATCACTATCTCACCTCCACGGTAATGGCCTGTTTGGGACAGATCTGGGCACAAACACCACAGCCAACACAGGTCTCTTTCAGAATGCCCGATTTTTTATTGGCGCGGTCAAAGGCCAAGGCTGGACAACCGGATTTGAGGCATTTTTTACAGCCGATGCATGTGTCCAGATCGACGCTGGCCACCATTTTAAAGGCGGTTGGAAACTCTTCATTATCCTGAGCCGAGAATTTTTTAAGGACACAGGGCCAACGGGTAATAATAACCGCCGGTCCGTCAATATTCAGACCCCATTCAATTGCTTCCTGAACGATCTTAAGATTATTGGGATCGATGGAAATCAGGTTTTTGACCCCACAGGCTTTAACCATCGCTTCGATGTCGATCATCGGCGCGGCGTCGCCCTTTAAATCGTAGCCGGTACCCGGATTCTGCTGGTGACCGGTCATCCCGGTAATGCGGTTATCAAGGATAATGGTCAGGGTATTACTTTTATTATAGGTAACATCCATCAGACTGGTGATACCAGAATGGAAAAAGGTTGAATCGCCAAGAATCGAGACCACTTTTTTTGAATGATCGCCTTTGATATCAAAAGCTTTTTGAACCCCATGACCGGCACTGATACTGGCACCCATGCAGATCATCGCATCAGTGGCATTGTAAGGCGGCATCAGGCCTAACGAATAGCAGCCAATATCACTGAAGATCATCAGATCTTTGCGGCGGCCCAGTTCATAAAAAACGCCACGATGCGGACATCCGGCACACAGGGCTGGTGGTCGCGGTAATACCATTTCGGGGTTTGGCTCAATAATTTGGGCATCCTCATTTAAAAGGGCTTTGCGGACCCGGTCGGGAGTCAATTCACCCATCGCCGGCAGTTTTTCTTTACCAATGCAGTCAATGCCAGCCGCTTTGATTTCGGTTTCCATAATCGGATCATTTTCTTCAAATATATAGAGGGTCTTTTTGCCTTTGGCGAAGGCGGCAATTTTTTCCATCGGCAACGGATAAGAGAAGCCAATTTTCAAATAGGAAACCGTTTTGCCAAACACTTCCTTGGCGTAGCGATAGGCTACCCCAGAACCGATAATCCCTATATCAGCGCCGTTATCTTCAATATAATTAAAAGGTGAGTTATTGGAATAGTCTTCCAGTCGCGCAAAATTATCCGCCAGCTTAACCTGCATGCCACGGGCAAAGGCCGGTAGCGGGCAATATTTGCGGATGTTTTTTTCGTAAGGCTTATCAGCTGGCTCGACCCGGTCGCTGCAGTCGACAATTGACTTGGAGTGACAAACCCGGGTAGTCATCCGAAACAACACCGGCATGTCATAGGCTTCACTGACGGCATACGCTTCTTTAAGCATATCCTTGGCTTCCTGACTGTCTGATGGCTCAAACATACAGACCTTGGCATGGCGGGCATAATTACGGTTGTCCTGCTCGTTTTGTGATGAATGCATGCCTGGTTCGTCGGCGGTGACCAGGACCGCCCCGGCGTTAACGCCCAGATAGGCAAAGGTAAACAGCGGATCGGTGGCAACATTGACGCCCACGTGTTTCATCGCACATAAACTTCTGACACCGCCAATCGAAGCGCCGGCCGCAGCTTCCAGGGCGACCTTTTCATTGGGGGCCCATTCGGAGACAATTTCCTTATAAGTAGCCACATTTTCTAAAATTTCAGTACTCGGTGTTCCGGGATAGGCGGTGGCAAACTTTACCCCAGCCTCCCAGGCCCCTCTGGCGATGGCTTCATTTCCTGTTAATAATAGCTTCATTTTTTTCTTGATGCTCCTCTCGTATTTGGTGACAGTTATCCATCTTCTGGGTTAAATATGCCCCGAGAATAATGGAATTTAATTTATTTTCATAAGAATCCGATCGGGACGTTAAAATAATCGGCACACAGGCACCCATTACGATCCCTCCCAATTGGGCATTACCCAAATGAGTCATTACTTTTATGATGGCATTGCCGGTTTCAATATTGGGCATGATAATCACATCAGCATCGCCGGCCACATCAGAGACATAGCCTTTGACCTGGGCGGCTTTTTTGGAGATCAGCAGATCCATCGCAATCGGACCTTCAACCAGGACGTCCGCGCCAAAATAGTGGTCCTGAGCTAATACTTTTAAGGCTGCCCCATCGACGGTCGCCGCCATTTTGGGATTAACCTTTTCTTTGGCGGCCAGGCAGCCAACCTTAATCGGAGCAATCCCCAGTAGTCGCGCAAAATCGACGGCATTGGCAATAATCCCCTGCTTTTTTTCGAGATCTGGGTCGATGATCATGCCACCATCTGATAAAATCAGAAATTTGTGATAACTGGCGATGCGGACCATCATAATACTGCTCAGCAGCCGGCCCACCATCAGACCGTCGATCTTATTGATCACGGCTTTAAGAAATACCGCGGTGTCGACCAGTCCCTTCATAATAAAATCAGCCTGTCCCTGGCGGACTAAAGCCACAGCTTTTTCACAGGCTGCCGTCATATCAGCGACATCGATGATCTCCATTTGACTGATGTCGATGCCTTCATTACGACTGATCATTTCGATTCTGGTGGGACTGCCAACCAGGATGACTCTTTTTAAGTATAATTGCCTGGCGCTGGCCAGGGCTTTTAATAAGTCGCCTTCCGCCGCCGCGGCGACAACTAGAGTTCCCTTTTCGCCACCGTTTACGGTTTCGCCAAGGTCATTAAAATTATCAAACATCTTAACCTCATTTTTTCATATGAAACATTATACACTAATTCAAACCCATAATAAAGAAACAATTTTGTTGCAATTACTTTTGGACCAGCAGCGACTGCTGTTAAAGGCCATGAGACAAAATTTGTGATAAAAAAAGCTTCCTGATCTATTCTAGCACAAAACAGATCAGGAAGACTATGAAAATTACAGAGATATTTTACATCAAAAAAACAGTCGCTCCGATTAAGGAATTTATTCTCGCTCGTCCAATGGTTCGTAAGCCCGTCGCTCGCTGACATTCATATAGGCGGGACGAATAATTTTACCGGCATTGATCAGTTCTTCGAGACGGTGGGCGCTCCAACCGGCAATTCTGGCGATTGCAAAAATCGGGGTAAACAGTTCCAGTGGTAGTCCCAGCATGCTGTAAACAAAGCCGCTGTAAAAATCGACGTTTGCACTGACGCCTTTGTAAATTTTTCGTTCTTCGCCGATCACTTCCGGAGCCAGTCGTTCGACCATAGAATAGAGTTCAAACTCGTCATGCAAGCCCTTTTCTTCTGATAAGCTGCGGACAAAGCCTTTAAAGACGTTGGCCCGGGGATCAGAGACTGAATAGATGGCGTGACCCATCCCGTAAATCAGACCGGCATTATCAAAGGCCCGTTTATGGAGCAGATCGACCAGATATTGGCGGACCTGTTTTTCATCGGTCCAATCATCTAAGGTTTTTTTCATATCTTCGAACATTTCCACCACTTTAATATTTGCGCCGCCATGTTTTGGCCCTTTTAGAGAACCCAGCGAAGCGGCAATAACCGAATAGGTATCAGTGCCGGAGGAAGAAACCACATGGGTGGTAAAGGTCGAGTTATTCCCACCGCCATGTTCGGCATGAAGAACCAGGGCAATATCCAGAATCCGCGCTTCCAGCTCCGTATACTGGCTGTCTGGTCTCAGGATATAGAGAATATTCTCGGCGGTTGACAGCTCCGGTTGGGGCTGATGAATAAAAAGACTCTGATCATCATGATAATGCTTATAAGTCTGATAGCCATAGACTGCCAATAATGGAAATAAGGCAATCAGCTCCAGCGACTGTCGCAGCACGTTGGGGATCGAGACATCACTGGCATTGTCATCATAGGAAAAAAGTGTCAGCACACTTCTCGCCAGGGTGTTCATCATATCCGAACTGGGCGCCTTCATAATGATGTCCCGGACAAAGCTGGTTGGCAGGCTACGATAGTTACCCAGCACTTTGGTGAAATTATCCAGCTCAACCTGGGTGGGCTGATCGCCAAAAAGCAGCAGATAGACGACTTCTTCAAAACCGAAACGTTTTTCTTTGACAAAGCCATCGACCATCGCTTCAACGTCGACGCCACGATAAAAGAGTTTGCCTTCGGTACCGATTTTCTTGCCTTCTTCAAAGATATAGGCCTCAATTTCTGATATTTCCGTTAGGCCGGTTAAAACACCGTTGCCGTCTAAATCTCGCAGGCCGCGGTTAACTTGATATTTTTTATATAATTCAGGTTCGATGTAGCTATTTTTTACACATAATTCACTATACTCTATAATTTCAGGGGTAATTTCCGAAAAAATGCGATTCATCATCAATCTCCTCTATCTCACTTATTTTTTCTAATTATACCTTAAAACAAGATCCAGATAAAGTTAATTTATCATTATTTTATGCATTTTTGAAAGACATTTACAAATAATCCCTTTTTTCGCTTCGGTTTCCGTAAATATCGTGAGTATTTTTGAAAATATGAAAGTTTAATTTTATTTCTTTCATTATTAGCATGATGGCGTCTGCTTAAATAAGACTAAGCCGGGTTGGCAGCGGCGGCATAAAAAAAACTCCGACTCAAGAGAATCGAAGTTTACATTTCATTAAAATGGCAGGGGCAGAAGGATTTGAACCCTCGGCACGTGGTTTTGGAGACCACTGCTCTACCAACTGAGCTATACCCCTACAACAGCAACTACTATATTATAATTGCTGGTGCGGTTCTTGTCAATAGCTATCTATTATTTTGTTGATTTATTTTTTGCATTTTTCTTGATTAAAGATAAGACAAGGCTGCCAGGCTTAGACTTTTAAGTCAATCTTATTTAAGTCAAGCAATGCGCGGTTTGAATCCAGGACGGGGTTTACTTCTTCGCTGATGAAATCATCGACCTGCTGGGGTGCCCGGCCGACATAAAGGATGGGATTGAGCAGGGCATCGACATCTTCAGCTTTTAAATTAAACGATGGGTCCTTTAAGATTCGGTCAATTAAGTCATTAGGCTTGCCTTCGACCTTAACGGTATGACCCGCTTCCATCGACAGGACTCTGATTTTTTCATGAAGCTCCTGACGGTCGCCGCCGCGTTTGACCCCTTCCATAATAATGTTTTCGGTAACCATAAAGGGCAGTTCGGCATTGATGTGCTGGAGGATAACCTTGGGATAAACAACCAGGTTTTCCGATACGTTCATGGCGATCATCAAAATCGCATCGGTAGCTAAAAAGCCTTCAGGGATACTGATCCGTTTGTTGGCCGAATCATCGAGGGTTCGCTCAAACCATTGTGCCGAGGCCGTCAAGGCTGGATTTAAGGCATTGACGATCACATAACGGGCCAGCGAACAAATCCGTTCCGAGCGCATCGGGTTGCGCTTGTAGGCCATTGCCGAGGAACCGATCTGATTTTTTTCAAACGGCTCTTCGACCTCTTTTAAATTCTGGAGCAGGCGGATGTCCGTGGCAAATTTTGTCAGCGTCTGAGCAATACCACTTAAGACGTTCAGTACCTGGGCATCAAATTTTCGCGAATAGGTCTGACCACTAACTGCAAATGATTTTTTGAACCCCATTTTTTCAGCAACCAGATCGTCCAGGCGCTTAACTTTTTGATGATCATTATCAAAAAGTTCCATAAAACTTGCCTGGGTACCAGTGGTTCCTTTAACCCCCAGCAGTTTGACATTATTGATGACGTGGTCAAGATCGGCTAAATCCATTAATAAATCCTGAATCCATAAACACGCCCGTTTGCCGATGGTGGTTAATTGGGCCGGTTGAAAATGGGTGAAGCCTAATGTTGGTAAATCTTTATGTGTACTGGCAAAGTGGGAAAGATG
>RRZT010941917.1_pt1 | contig 25417 bp, 23 predicted proteins | sample 2165551 | NCBI WGS metagenome assembly RRZT01 (sample SAMN10456910, study PRJNA506462) | wastewater metagenome | biome: wastewater; feature: sludge; material: wastewater sludge; isolation source: wastewater sludge with Escherichia coli K12::gfp cells carrying plasmid... | place: USA: Moscow, Idaho... | reverse complement strand
TTCCATACATTTTTCAATTTCAATTTTATGATCTTCATATATTTTCCTAGGTATAATATCTATATTATTTATTGACCTAAACATTCTTGTTACTTCATTTTTACTAAGTGAATAAGTAAATGTTTCCTCTACATAAGTAATAGCCCCTTTTATTTTTTTCATATATTCTTTATCTTTTAGGTTTTCTATGGTATATAGATTGTTTATCATATCTATTTTATCTTTTTCTGTCATTCGCCATGAATTTCTTTTACTAAATTCTTCTCTAAGTTTATCCCTAGACATATAAAATATATCTTCATCATTTACAAATCCAATTCCTGAACAAATATTGTCTCCACCATCAAATACATATATATTTGTTTCATCTTCTTTTAAATTATATTCTCTATCTCTGTAGCATCTTCCCATCCTTTGAAACAGACCATTTATATCCGAAAGTTCTGTTATCAATATATCAAAATCAATATCTAATGAAGCTTCTGCTACCTGTGTACATATCCATATACCAGATACTTTATTATCTAAATCACCAAATTCCATTATTTCTTTCTCTACTTTTTTTCTATCTCTTTTTATAAATCCACCATGAAATACATTTAATTTTTCTTCTTCAATATCTTCTGATAATTCATTATAAAGTTCTTGTGCTTTTCTAACAGTATTTACTATTACCAGAACTTTATTATCTTTATATTTTTCTTTTATAAATGAAGCATTTATTTCTTCTTGTTTTAATTTTAAACAATGCCTTATTTTCCCTTCTTTAAAATATGGTTTGTCTGGCATTTTATATTTTATATCTCGTTCATCTAATAAATTCAATATAAATGGAGGTAGAGTTGCTGTTATTATAGAGAATTTTCCTCCAACTTTAGTTATCATATCTAATCCTAGTACTAAATAAGCTAGCAAATCAGGAGAATACATCTGAATTTCATCAATAACAACTTTAGAATACGATAATGTTGCCAACTCTTGTTCAAAACTTCTATACTTATAAACAAATTTAAATATCTGATCTATTGTAGAAACTGTCAAAGGCAATGATTTTTGTCTAGCCCTATCATCATAATCCAGTATTTCCAATTCTTCAAAACCTAAATTTTCTTCTTTCTCACTATCATTTCTACTAAACAATTCATTTAATGAGTCAGAATGTAATAATGCTAATCTTTCATCTAAGTTTATATTTTTCAAAATTCTTCTACTTATCCTATCATAAATTGAATTTATAGCTGATCTAAGTGGAAGTGTGAAAAATCCTTTATTATCTCCTATCCATAAAAGTCCTGCCTCTGTTTTTCCATATCCCGTTTCTGCAATAGCAATTATATTTTCTTCTTGATTTTCTTTCATATAGTTTTGTAATTCATTATAATCTGCATTTTTATTTTTCTTTCTCCAGACTTCTTTAACCATAGTATCCATAGCAGATATTAAAAAATCATTTTTATACTCTATATCATAATATCCACTTGCAGCATAATCTATTTTATTTAATAATCCTTTTACTAAAATATAGTTTGTTTTATCTTCTTCATTATCAAACTCTCTTATTTCATTATCTAATATTAATTCTATTGCCTCAATATCTACATAGTCATTAATATTTGGTAATTCATCATATTTGAAATCTTTTACAATTTCTTTTAGCCTATGTATCTCTTCTATTAAATTTTCTTCTCTTTCTTCTAAGTCAAAATCTCTTGTATGATGTTTTGCTACAGTTGTTACTAAAATTGCTATTTGTTCTTCCGTATATTTTTCTAATAGAGAATATACATCAATAAAACCTATACTTAAATAACCATGAGGTATTTCAACTTTTCCAGTTTTATTTGGAATTTTTCTTATTTTATTTTGAAATATTTCATTCACTTTTCCTAAATCATGATATAGACAGGCCAATTTTAAAATTGACCAATCTATATTAATTTTATTTTCATACATTTCATATAACAATTTATAATTTTTCAATAAATTATCCGTATGTGTTTGAATACTTTCTTCTGGGTTTGACTTTGCTAAAAAAATAATATCACCTCATTATAAAAAGAATACTGGACTATTTTTCTCATCTACTTCTAAACTTATATTAAACTTTTTAAAATCTTTTATATATGCTACATCAACTCTATTCCATTTTCTAAAAAACTTTGGATTTTTTTCAGTACCAAAATTAACTCGCTCATAGTCTTTATTTAATATATATTTTGCTCCAAGTTCATAACCATCAAGTTTTTTTGTTTTTAAATCTTTAAATCTTTTCATTAATATATATTTATTATAATTATCTTCTATTCCTGCTACTTCTCTTCCTTTTATATCTTTTAATTCTACAATTCCCACATCTGTTATAAGTGCAATATCTTCTCTTCTTCCTAGTGATGGATATTCTTTAGGATATTTTAAAGCATTATATATTTCCTCCATTAGACTTTCATCATCCGGCTTTATATGAATTAATAATTCTACATCTACTAATAACTCTATCGTTGATATCCCTCTAGTGATACCTATCTCCTTATCATCTTCTTTTACTACTAATTGATGTCTACCTTTTTCGTATTTTTGATTCCCAAATTCATACATAGTATATAGATCACTTACTTTAGAATAATACTTCCCTTGTATACTTACATCCATTGGTTTATATTCTTCATATCCACACAGATTGTGTATCATACCTATGATCGTTGAAGGTGGCGGAAGTGGATATGTTTCTTTTAACTGAAAGCTATTTGGTTTTCTGTAATTAGACATATTTTGATAAACTTTAAATCTAATTGCTTTCATAATAATCCCTTACTTTTAATTTTAAACTATTGAAAAACTCATTTATTTCAATTGGGTTTAACCCTTCTATATCTTCTTGATTATCAAACACTCCTCTTACTAAACCAATTTCAGTTTCTTCTTTTATTTTTTCATCTAATAATACAGACTCAATTCTTTCTAAAACTATTTTATTATTTTTTATATCTAGAGAATTATAGAACAACGGATTCTTTATATCATATACTCCTCCAATTATAAATAACGGGCTCAAATCTTCTCTTCTTCCTTTTATATCTCTATATAAATATCTTATAGTATCTAATAAACTTTCTATTCTATTTGCTTTTTCACTATTTTCTATTTCTATATCATCATTTTTATCTATCCCAACTTGATCCAAGTCTATTGTAATAGTATAAGCATAGTATGATCTATGAATTTCAGATTGCGCTATATTTCCACCAGCTTTTTCATCTGCATATCTATCAAAAAGTCCTTTATTCGTTAAAAAGTCCAAATCTCCTTTAAAAGTTTCTAGTGAAACTGCATTGGAAAGTCTTGCTACTGCTGACCTTGTTTTTGTATCTTTTCCAGTTTTCATATAACCGAATAAATCTATCTCTGGATATTCATCTATTTTTGCTTCTGGAGAAAATTGAAGTACAGAACCATCTAGACCAATCGGCGTATTATCTATTCCCATTTGATTTACAATATTGTATCTCATTGCCTGTCTAGAAATATAAGTATATTGATCTCCAGCACCTCTAGAAAGTTTTTTAAGTGATGTTACATTTCCTATTCCTTCTCCATAATTTGCTGATTCCGCTTGAAATATAATTGAAATTGTTAATCCTTTACTTTTCATCTTCATTTCCTCCTTTATTATTTTTATCATCAGAATTAATTCCTACTACAAAAGCATATCCAACCGTTTCTAGTTTTACTTCATCTTTTAATGCTTCAGCTAAATACATTGGTATTGTTTCATTAACATAAGAATATATATTTACTAAAGTGTTCATAAAAGCACCTTTATTATTTGTATTTAATGCATTTGACATTTTATAAGTTATACTCTTCATACGATTTTCTACTCTTTTTCCATCTTTCATAAATTCCATATATCTTTTTCTTAAATAAAATCCTGCTGCTCTTGAGAAATCTGTTAGCTCATCTATGGTATATTCTCTTCTTTCTTTTTTCTTTTCTATCGTATCAATATTCTCTTTTTCTTTCTTCATCTTATAACCCTCCCCTATCATTCTAGTATTTATATTTAACAACCTTGAAACATGATAAATATTATAAAACTTCATTATCCCTGCACTATTTGAAATTAAATTCACTATTAGAAAATGGATTAAACTAAATAAGTTTTGATTATTAAATATTCTATCTAATACTAAATCATATATACTAAATATATTTTGTTTTCCCTCTCTATAACCTGCTTTCTCTATTGCTTCTAAATCTGCTTTAGAATCTCTTATTATCTTTAATGCATCTTTTGATAGTAGATTAAATTTATAATTTTCATCTTTATATCTAACGATTTGCATATCTCTTATTGTGTATTCGATATGATTGTTATATGCATTTTCTATTGCCATAACTAATTTTCTGTAAGAATATGCATTTTCAGGACGATTTAATTCCGCCAAAGAATATTCCTTTAAACTTCTATTTACTTTTTTAAGTCCCTCTAAATCATAATTGTAATTTACAAATATTCCTTCATTCATAGAATAGTGAAATCCAGCTGATAAACAAGAATATAAGAATAAACAACTGTTACATATCGCAAAATCGGATTCATGGTTCCATATATAAGATGATTTTCTCATCTGGTCAAATCCTGTATTTTTTACTAAATTCATATTTAATTTCATATTTTTTATAGGATTATTACATGAAAAACAATTTAATTTATATTTTTCTTTATCTTCCTTTTGATATTCTAATAATGTGTCCAAGAAATATTCCTTATAATCCAAAAATATATCTTTTATTTTTGTTTGTGGATTTAAAAATGAAACACCTTCAATACCTCTGTTAATAAAGGTATAAATGGCTCCCTTAGCTCCCATATAATCTCTAGCTTTTTCACTATTTACATAGTCTGTTATCTCACTTAATAATCTTAATTCACTTTCTATTTCTTCTACTTTATCTTGTACTTCTTCTTTTTTCTTGAGATTTATTTTTTTGAGTTCTTTTACTTTTGCTTCTATATTTACATTTTCATCAATTAGTTCATAGACTTTGGTATAATTTGTTCTTCTCATATAATCTTTTACTAAATCAATTTGTTTATTTAAATCTTTCAGTTTCTCTTCATCAAACTCTCCTAAATTATTGAGATATTCATTTATTTGATTTTTATAACTTGCTATTCTATACCAAGGGAGGCTTTTCTCATAAACATCAATAAAATATTTAAAATAATCATTTTCAAATCCTTCTAGGACATTCTCTTCTATTGTTAATATTTGATTTTCTTCTCCTGTTATTTCATCTTTTCCAAATTCATATTTCTTTCCACTATGGTCTAGTATATTCATTAAACCCAGCAACGACACATTTGTACGCCAATCTCCCATTTTAAACTCAATCATCTTATCACCTCCTACTCCACTAAATCTAAATAACCAAAACCTTGTGATTTTCTACTTCCCAATCCATTTAAATATAATTCTTCTAAAATATATGTTTTTGCTTCAATTTCAAATTCACATAAATTGCTTAAAATCACTATATCGTAATGTTTTACTTTTACATCTTTATTCCAAATAATATTTATATTTATATCATTCAAATCATTTTCTTTAATATTTGGAAACTTATCCTTTAATTGATATCTAATATTCTCTAAAAATATTCTTTTACCCTCATCGTTATCTAAACTATTATAAAAAGTTTTATTATTATCCCCATCATGTGAACGAATTACTATTGGAGATTTAGTTATAAACCTTGCTTTTTCATCTGTTATTGGTCTTGGATTTATAATATTAATTCTATTTATCAAGACTAAATTATCAGTTATAGGTATTTCTAATCCTTTATATTTTACAAAAGAATTATAAAGTGAAATTCCTATAACTGAATCTGATGTTGTAAAATTTACTATTATCTTATGTGACGGTATTTCTATTTCATCTTTTAAAAACTTTGCACCCTGTCCTAAATACATAGAAAAAGATAGATCTTTAGGATTACTTATATTATCTTTATATAATTCTCTAAATATTCCCTTACTCTCTTTTTCCATTAACAATTTTACAATATGCATTACAATTCTGTTTTTATCTTTATTTATTTTATTATTTTCTAATAATAGTTCCACACTTAATCTCATTTTTTTCACCTCCTTGTTTTTCATTATTAATTTAATTATAGCAATATATTATGAAGTATATGGTATAGTTAAATAATCTTTCAGAGTATTTTTTATTTATTTGAAATACTCTGAAAATATTATTTAAAAAAATAGTTTATTGTTTATTATGTTATAAGAAAAATAATTTTAAGTACAAAAATAAAAAATAATAATTCTAATAAACTAAATTTTATATTTATCTTTATATCCACCATATTCTCCTCCTTATGAATTTAATATTATTATACTATTAGCTATAATAATATATCGGCAACTCCATCTTAAATTATAATAATAAGTTAATTTTTTATTTTATATTACGATAAAGATTATATAGTGATTAAGTTGAAATAATTAATAAAACCATACTGGAATGTAAATTCTTATATTATAATAATTTAAGAAAAAACTTTTTAATAGAACCAAATTGGAAAATATATTTAATCCTTATATAGACTTAGAGTTTTCTCTAGGTCTTTTATAATTTCCTCTTTTAATTCAATTGGTTTTATTATTTCTACATCTGAACCCATGCTTTTTATCCAAGATATTATCTCTGTCTTTCCTGACATATTAGCTTTAAGTACTATACTCCCATCAATATTATTTTTTATCTCTTGATTTTCAGTATAAATTCTTTCTTTTACTATCTCACTTGACGGATATTTTATTTTTAGCTCTAAATCTATTTTTTCACCTTGGTGTATTCCATAAGATTTGCTTATTTCTTTATCCACATCATAGTTTTTATCTCTAATAAATTTCTCATCCAAAATTATATAATCTTTAATTCTAGATAATTTAAAATATCTATAATTGCTTTTTTCATTGCAATAAGCGGACAGATATATTCCATCTTTATAATTAAATGTTATATAAGGGTCTATTAGCCTCCAACCTGTCTCTATTTTATTTTTTCCAAGTTTTGAATACAGTATTTTCATTTTTTTATTATTGTAAGTAGCTTTTCTTATTATAGATAATAATTCTAATTCCTTATCTTTCAATTCTTTATTTTTTAAACTCTTTTTACTATAGTGATATGATTCATCAATATCTATATTAGATTTGATTTTTTCAACCAATGTTACAAAATCTTTTGTATAAAATTGATCATTATTTTTTACTATTTCATTTACAATATTTAAAGCATTCTTTTCATTCTCACTAAAATTTATTTTATTTAAATTTATATGTTCTTCTATATAATATCCACCATATCTGCCTTGTTTTGAACCTATGTATATACCCGCAAGTTCTAAGTCATTTTTATATTCTGCTATCATTCTTGTTGAAACTTCTAATTCATCTGCCAATTCTTTTCCAGTCATCATATTTCTACTCATTAAAAGAAAATACATATTTAAAGCATTTGATATCTTTGACATTTTTCCCCTCCCATTCCATCATATAATATAAAAACTATAATATTCATATCTAAAAGAAAAAACTACCTCCCTCTCGAAAGATAGTTTTAGACCTTTGATTGATTACTCAATCAGTACTTATTTAGTTTAATTTGGGGTTTAATTATAATATGAACTTAATATACAGAAATTTTATTTTTGTTCATATAATTATATATTTCAAGCCTACAATTATCATAGGCGTTGAATACTTTCTCTGCATTTTCTTTGTCTTTAAATACTTTCCAATAACCATTTAATAGACATTCTTTTTTAGTTGGATATATAAAATGAACTACATCATGAACTGGATATCCTAAAAATACACCAATTTCATGAGAACAGGATAGTTCATATCTATTTCTCAATTGAATTAAGCATTCTTCAATCATATCAAAATTTTTATATCCAAAATATGATAAAAACTTTCTATTTGTTTCTGTCTTTAATATATTCTTCAATATTTTTGATTTGTAGAAAAGAACATGAATACTCTTATCAGTTTCTTTCAATTCTATGAATTCTATATTTAAGTTTGTTTTTATATAATCTTTATATTCTTTCCAAACATTAAAGAAGTCTCTATTTTTGTTTTTACCAAAAATCATTAAATAAGAAGGTTTGATTCCTTTTAATGTTGGAGATATATTATATTTAATGTAGTTTAATAAAAAATCTTTATCATCAAATTCTTCTATAATATCTAAATATGATTTTATACATGCTTTTTCCAAGGCTATCCTCCTACATAATTTTAAGCACTTGCTATTTTTCTACCATATTCTATACACTCTTCTTCATCCTCTGGGGCATAGTTTACTATCAATCCATCAAATAATAGTTTACCCTTTGAATTTTTTATGCTTTCTTCCCAACTTCTCATCCACTCTCCATCTCCCCAACCATAGGATCCAAAAAGAGCAATATTTTTACCTTCTAGTTTGTCATATATATTATCCATAAATGGTTGGAACTCAGATTCTTCTAATACTTCATCTCCCATAGATGGACAACCAAGAACTAAAGTCTCAGAATTTTCAATAGCATTTAAATCTATTGAATCCACACTATAAAGATTTGTATCTCCTTCTAACTCTTTAACACCTTGTAGTATTAAATTTGCCATTTCCTCTGTGTTTCCAGTACCACTCCAATAAACTATTGATACTTTACTCATTTTACACCTCCTCTAGTAGTTGATAATCATTATCAACTTAAGCTGATTGTATAATATTTTTATTTTTAAGTAAATAAGTTCTTTGTATTATGTGAAATTTTTTTAAATATTAGCAAGATATTTATAATTATCTATTTTATAGTTCATATAATATAAAAACTAGCTATTTTAGGCATTTACCTATATTAGCTAGTTTATTCTATAAATATTTTTCTAAAAATACTTCTATTTCATTATATAGTTTTATTCTATTTTTATTTTTAAATATTCCATGTCCTTCATCTTGGAATTTTCTAAATCTTAGTTTATTTAATATTAAATTATTTTTTAATACTTTTTTTCATTTCCTCTTTTAAAATTTCCTGTAACTTTTGCAAGAACTAATTGCTCTTCTCTTCCTGATAATCCATCAATATCTTCAATAAACGCTCTTGCTTTCTCATTTGCTAATATTTTTATCTGCTTACCTTTGTATGATATTAGCACTTTTTTATCTTTTGTTATTTTATATTTAAATATTTCTTTATCTAGTATATTTCTTTTATCAATACTATTCATAATAGACCTCCATACTATTTCTATTAATTTTATTAACTCAACAATATCATATAATAAAATAAAAAAGAAGTAGATTCCTCTACTCCTAATTAAATAACACTCTATCACTAATATCTTTAAACATGGATAATAATTTTTCTTTGGTTAAATTATTTTTATCATTTCCAGATACATCTGCAATTATCTCTCCTCTATGAATCATTATCAATCTATTTCCATATTTTATTGCCTGTTCTATATCATGAGTTACCATTAATGTAGTTAAATTTGCATTTTTTATTACATCATTTGTAACTTCCATTACTTTTTCAGTACTCTTTGGATCCAATGCCGCTGTATGCTCATCAAGTAGCAATAGTTCTGGTTCTCCTAAAACTGCCATCACCATAGCAATAGCCTGTCTCTGTCCTCCTGATAATTCAGAGACCTTTGTCTCCATCTTAGTTTCTAAATCCATATTTAATTTTTTTAGTTCTTCTTTAAAAGCTTCTCTTTCGCTATTTTTCATTAAAAAACCTAGACCAAATTTATTTCCTTTATTATTTGCCATGGAAAGATTTTCAAATACTGTCATACTTGGATTTGTACCTAGTGATGGGTCTTGAAATATTCTTGAAATAAATTTGCATTTATTATATTCTTCCTCATGAGTTATATCATCTCTATTTAAGATTATTTTCCCACTATCAGCTTCCAACTTTCCAGATATTATATTTAATAGTGAAGATTTTCCTGCTCCATTACTTCCCAAAATACATATAAAATCTCCATCATTTATTTCCAATGAAAGATTATTAAATAGATTGTATTCATTAACATCACCTAAGTTAAATGTTTTTGTTATGTTTTCAAGAATTAGCATTTTCACTACCTACTTTCTTAATGGAAAATTTACTAAAATCAAACTTTCTCAATAATTTGCTCTCTTTTATAATGCTTTCAGAATTACCTAAAACCAATGCAATAACAACAATTATTGATGAGATAAGTCTTAGATCACTTGCATTTAATCCTAATTTCAAACTCATAGCTATACTAAATCTATATATAAAAGTTCCCACTATTGAGTGTATGGCAAAGTTTTTAACCTTGGTTTTTCTAAATAAATTATAACCTATTATAATTGCTGCTAAACCCATTATCATCGTTTCTCTTCCCATATTTATATCTGAGAAACTTTGATATTGTGCCATTATCCCACCAGCCAATGCAATGAAACTATTTGATATTGCAAGAGCCAATATTTTAATCTTTCCAATATCTATACCAAGGGAAGTTATCATACTTTCGTTATCACCAATCCCTTTTAATAAATATCCTAATTTAGTTTTAAAAAATAATGTAAAAAATAAAAATGCCAATATAACAAATCCTATAATTACTATTAAAGTGCTATTACCTTGAAAAATAGTTTTAGCATCAAATAACGGTAGATTGGATACTCCACCCATAACTCTTAGGTTTATGGAGTGGAGCCCTACCATTACTAAAATACTTGCCAATATATCTTGAATTTTTAGTTTTACATTTAATACCCCTGTTACTACTCCAGCCATAGCTCCAGCTATCATTGCTATTAATAATGATATAAAAGGATTTAAGCCATTTAATATTAAAATTGCTGAGGTACTTGCTCCCAAAGTAAATGTTCCATCTGCAGATAAATCTGCAAATTTTAATATATTGTATGTTATATAAATTCCCATTACACCTATGGAAAGTATTAAACTTTGTTGAATAATTCCAATTAGAAATTTATTCATACTTACTCCTCCTCAACTAAATCTACATTTCCCTCTAATTCTTTTGGAAGCTCAATACCTAAACTTTCAAGCATATTTTTATTTACACTTAAAGTCGTCTCTTCCATATTTGATACTGGGATTTCCTTAATTGTTTTACCTTTAATAATATCCACTGCCATTAATCCTGTCTTATATCCTAAATCATAGTAATCCAATCCTTCACATGCCAATGCACCTTTTTCTATCATTGGTCTATCCACTCCAATAGCAATTTTATTGCTTTCAAGGGATACTTTTTTTACAATACTTACACTAGATGCTATAAGATTATCTGATGGTAAGAATAAAAAATCCACATCATTTATTTTTGCATTTAATGCTGCCTCTAATTCTGAAGAATTATTTATAGGTATTTCTACTATCTCTAAATTTAATGCTTTTCCTGCCTCTTTTGCTTCTTTAATTTGGATTTGTGAATTTACTTCACTATTATTAAATGGAATGCCTACTGCCTTAGCTTCAGGAACAAATTTTAAACCTAGTTCAAATTGCTCACTCATAGAAACTAAATCTGTAGTACCAGTTATATTTTCTTCAGGATTATCTAGATCTTTTACCAATCCAGATTCCTTTGGATCTGTAACTGCTGTAAATAGAATTGGAATATCTTTTGTAGAATTTAATGCAGATTGGGCTGAAGGTGTTGATATAGCAAATATCAAATCTACATCACTATTTACAAAATCTTCTGCAATAGTTGTAGTCAATGCAATATCCCCTTGTGCCATTTGAGTTTTTAGTTTTATAGTTTTTCCATCTTCAAAACCATTGTCCTCTAATGCTTTTATAAAACCTTCTCTTGATAAGTCTAAAACTGGATTTTCAATTAATTGAGAAATACCTATTGAAAAAGTTTCCTCTTTAGATTCACATCCAGCTAAATTTAATGCTAAAATCGTTATAAATAAAATTAAGCCTAAGCGTGTGCTTAGACTGGTATTCTTTTTGGCTACCATTCTACCATCCTCCTAAAATATTTAATTTTCTAATGCTTTATTTAATGCTTTAATTTTCTTACATTCTACCTTAGCCATCTACGGCTGCTACAATTCTACTTTATAAGAGTATAATACTTTTAATAATCTTTGTCAATCCTTTTTATAAAGGAACAGATCTATGTCCAATTGAAATTGCCAAATCATTTAAATGAAGTAAACCTATACTTATAAACATACAAACTACCATATGCTCTCCACTTCTTGCTATGCCCAACTTGCCACCAAAATTAAATCCTAAAGCCTTTGTATCAATTTGGCTTATTGCATCTCTAGTCGCTCCTGCAATGGCACCTTCATGCACATGTGTATCTTTTATAACCCCTGTCTTTTTAGATGCTACAATTGCCCTTTCTATAATCTTCGGTATAGATTTTAATAAATCTCCACCAATATCTACGGCAACTCCTTTATAACCTTTTCCTTCAATATTTTCTATTATTTGCTTTTCTTCTTCTCTTGAGGACATTGCCAACTCCACAGCAACTTTTGCAACTTCTACACTACCTATTGTCATTTTATCCCTCCTCTTTACTTTATATAATCATTATATCAAAGATAATTAACTTTGTATGATATTATCTAAATCTTAAACAATCTTTGTAACTTTATTTTTGTTGATAGAAAAATCAATTTATGATAGGATTTTTATAGTATAAATACGATTATAATATAGTTTAAATAAATATAGGGGGAAATTTTTATGAAAAGGAATTTATATGTACTTTATGGTGGAAAATCTATGGAACATGAGGTTTCTATCATCTCTGCGACTTCTGTGCTAAATGCAACTGATAAGGAAAAATATAATGTATATCCTGTTTTTATAACTAAAGAAGGAAAATGGTGCCTTTTTGGAAAATTGGATAGAAAAATTGAACAGTCTTCTGAACTAGAACTTGAAACAGAATTATCCGTAACAGAATCACTAGGAGAATTTATTAAATCAATAGATACAAATAAAGAAAATATTGTATTTCCAGTATTACATGGAAATAATGGAGAAGATGGTACTGTACAAGGGCTATTTGAATTAATAGATATCCCTTATGTAGGAAATGAAGTTCTATCTTCAGCTGCTGGAATGGATAAAGTTATAATGAGTGATATACTTTCAAGCCACGATATCCCTCTACCAAAATATACTTCTATAAATAGTTTTCAATGGAATAACGATAAAGAAAATGTTGTTGAGGTAGTATTGGAAAATGTTAATCTACCTTGCTATGTAAAACCAGCTAATTCTGGCTCTAGTGTTGGTATATCAAAAGCTACTACAAAAGAAGAATTAATTGAAAGTATGAAACTTTCTTTTATATATGATACAAAAATATTGATACAAGAAGAAGTTATAGGTCGTGAAATCCAAACTTGTATTATTGGAAATGATGAGCCAAGGGCTTCTGTTTCTGGAGAATTGATTATGGAAGATACTTTCTATGATTATGAAACAAAATATATAAATAATACAACAATACCAGTTATTCCAGCAAGATTAAATGATGATGTAAGAGATAATTTAAGAGAGATTGCATTGAAATCTTATAAAGCACTAGATTGTAGAGGAATTGTAAGAATAGATATTTTTGTAACAGATGAAAATGAAATCTTAGTAAATGAAATAAATACATTGCCAGGATTTACGCCAATTAGTATGGCTCCAGTATTATGGGAAAAAACTGACGGAACTACTTACCCACAATTAGTAGAGATTTTAATAAACTACGGTCTAGAAAGATATGCACAAAAGAAAACTCTTTCTAGCATAAAGATAACAAAATAATGATAGTTAAATCATTAAGTGAAATTGAATTATTATCTGAAGGAAGTGGGCTTTTAGATAAATACAATAATATAAATATTTCTGGCGTTTCTACAGATACAAGAACTATTACAAGTGGAAGTTTATTTGTACCATTAGTTGGAGAAAACTTTGATGGTCATAAATTCTTAGAAAAAGCTATTGAAAATGGTGCTGTAGCAACTCTATGGCAAGAAGATATAGAAATACCTAAAATAGATTTTCCTTTTATATTGGTAAATGACACTCTAGAAGGACTTCAAATACTATCAAAAAACTATAGAAATACATTAAAAAATATTAAAATAATTGGCATTACTGGCAGCAATGGAAAAACTTCTACTAAAGATATACTTGAAGGAATATTATCAACTAAATATAATACTAAAAAAACTATGGGAAATTACAATAATCATATTGGTGTACCTCTTACATTATTGAGTTTAGATGATGATACTGAAATATCAATAGTTGAAATGGGAACAGATAATTTTGGACAAATATCAGTTCTTACAAATATTGCTAGCCCTGACTATGGAATCATCACAAATGTAGGTCCATCCCATTTAGAAGATTTAAAAACTAAGGAAAATGTGGCAATTGCAAAATTAGAAATTTTAGAAGGATTAAATAGCGATGGAACTTTTATCTATAACGGTGATGATGAAATATTATCAAATGCTGTAAATGCTCTAGATAATTATTCTTCCTTAGAATTTTTAAAATTTGGGCAGAATATTGATAATGATATTATAGTAAAATTAATTGATGAAAATATTGATGGTATAAAATTTTCTATAACAATAGATAATGTAACTGAAGAGTACAGTCTACCTATGATTGGAAGGCATAATATATATAATGCAAGTGGAGCTATTGGCATAGCTAAAAAAATAGGTTTAGAGTACAAAGATATCCAAAAAGGATTATTGCAAATTGAAAAAACTAAGATGAGAAATGATATTATAGAAAAAGATAATTATACAATAATAAACGATGCTTATAATTCAAATCCAAAGAGTCTATATGCTGCATTGGATACTATGAAAAGCATAGATGGATATGATAGTAAATTCATCGTAATTGGTGATATGCTTGGACTTGGTGAAGATACTGAAAAATATCATATAGAAATTGGAGAAATTATAAATCCAGATGATATTGATAAAATATTTACCTTTGGAGAATTTTCAAAAATCCTTGGAGAAAGAGCTAAGAAAAACTTTGATGAAGAAAATATAATCCACGGAGAATCCAAGGAAGCATTAGCAGATATTATTTTAGAAAATATAAAAGATAAAACTTTAATATTAGTTAAAGCTTCAAGAGGAATAGCTATGGAAGATTTGATAAATAAATTGATATAATATAATTAAAAGATTATAAAAACATTATTTTTATAATCTTTTTTATATTATTCTATTTTAAAGCTCAGTTCTCTAAATATTGGTATAACATAAAATATATTTAAAATATACCTATATTCTACTTTACTCTATTCTTCTATATTTTTTAAAGCTTCCTTTTAAAAATCTATTATTTTGATAGAATAATAATATAAATTTAATAGACAATAAATTTTGTCTTAAAAAAAGGAGAAATTATATGGAAAAAAACATTTTAAGTATTGTACTAAAAAAATATCGGAAGAAAATGGAATCACTCAACAAGAATTGGCAGAACTATTAGAGGTAAGTGATAAAACTATTTCAAACTGGGAACTAGGTAGTAGTTATCCAAATAAAAGAAATATGATAAAAATTGTTGATATACTAAATATCTCATTAGAAACTTTAATTATTGAAGAATCAATAGAAGAAAAGAATAATGATACTGATAATTTAAAACAAAGTATTAAATATGGAATTATTAGTTTTTGTGCTATATTCTTTGTTTCTATAATTATTTTTTCATTTAAAAATGATTATAGCTATATATTAAATAAAAATATAAATGACAAATTATCAATACTATTTAGTATATCATTTAGAATATTAAGCCTTTCTATACCACCATCAATAATAATTTCTTTTGTTTTTTACTTTTATATTTTACCTAAAAATAATGATAGAGATTAATCATGTTTTAAGAATATTAAAATTTGTAAAATAATTCTTGACATAACAAATTATTTATTATATACTCTAAAACAATATAAATAATATAAACCGTTGAAGCGAAGATAACGGTATTTGTGCAGTCACAGAGAGTAAGGGTAGCTGAGAGCCTTATACAACGCAGAATATCAAATGGATCGCTGAGGGCGTAGTGAAAAAGATTTTCTTTAGTATTCTACGACGTGCGCATACGTAAGTTGCAGAGAATATGTTAGTATTCTTATAAGTTGTGTGAGCTTATCACAAAACAAGGTGGTACCGCGGTAGTTAATATCGTCCTTGACTTTTTTAGTCAAGGACGTTTTTTTATTTACTATTATTTTAAGGAGGAATTATTATGTTATTACCATATGTGGATATTTGGTGGCGTATTTTATATTAATCAAAACAAATATAAAATAAAGGAGAATTATTATGAAAAAAGGTTATTTTGGAGAGTTTGGGGGACAATATCTTCCTGAAATATTAATGAATGCAGTAAAAGAGTTAGAAATTGCTTACGAGAAATCAAAAACAGATACAAATTTTCAAATTGAATTACAAGAATTACTTGAAAGCTATGCAAATAGACCTTCTCTATTATACTATGCAAAGTCAATGACTGAAGATTTAGGCGGAGCAAAGATATACCTTAAAAGAGAAGATTTAAATCATACAGGTTCACATAAGATAAATAATGTACTAGGTCAAGCATTATTGGCTAAAAAAATGGGAAAAACAAGATTGATTGCAGAAACGGGAGCTGGGCAACATGGTGTTGCAACGGCAACTGCTGCGGCTCTTTTAGATATGGAATGTGAAATATTTATGGGTGAAGAGGATACCAAAAGACAGGCATTAAATGTTTACAGAATGAAGTTACTAGGAGCAAAAGTTAATTCAGTTACATCTGGAACTAAAACATTAAAAGATGCAGTAAACGAAACTATGGCTGAATGGACTAAAAGGATTGATGACACACACTATTTAATTGGTTCTGTTATGGGACCACATCCTTTTCCACAAATGGTAAGAGATTTTCAATCAATAATAAGTAAAGAAGCAAAAAAACAAATATTAGAAATGGAAAATAAACTTCCTACCGCTGTTATTGCTTGTATTGGTGGTGGTTCAAATGCTATTGGTGCGTTTTATAATTTTATTGATGATAGTGAAGTAAAATTAATAGGATGTGAAGCTGCTGGAAAAGGAATCGAAACTGGACTTCATGCTGCTACTGCTACAACTGGTACAAAAGGAGTTTTCCATGGTATGAAATCCTATTTTTGTCAAGATGAAAACGGTCAAATATCTCCAGTTTATTCAATTTCTGCTGGATTGGATTATCCAGGAATTGGTCCTGAACATTCAAATTTAATGGTATCTGGCCGTGCAGAATATGTTAGTATTACTGATGATGAAGCTGTTGATGCTTTTGGTTATTTATCAAGAGTCGAAGGGATTATCCCTGCTATAGAATCCTCCCATGCCATTGCTCATGCTATAAAAGTAGCAGGAACTTATTCAAAGGAAGATATTATTATTATCTGCCTTTCTGGTAGAGGAGATAAAGATGTTGCTGCCATTGCTCGATATAAAGGAGAGGAAATATATGAATAAATTAGATAATATTTTTAATAAAAATTTAATTATTGGTAATTTAGTGTTTGGAGATAATTCTATAGAAGAATCAAAAAATTATATTTTTGAACTCATAAAAAATGGTGTTGATATATTGACTATTACTGTGCCTTTTTCTGACCCTGTTGTAGAAAACGAAATTATGATAAATGCCCATTTAAATGCTTTGAAAAATGGTATTTGTTTAGAAGATATTTTCCAGATTTTAGAATCAATTAAAAATAAAATTGATATACCAATATTATTATTTTCATATTTAAATCCAATTTTCAATTATAAATATGAAAATTTTATAGATAGATGTAAAGAAACTAATATTTCCGGATTGATAATACCTGATTTACCATACGAGTCAAAAGATGAAATTCAACAATATATTAAAGATGATTCTATATATTTAATTCCTTTTATAGCAATGGACAATATGAATAGAACAAAAGAAATAGTAGATAATTCAAATGGATTTGCTTATTTAATTCCTAATAAAAATTATAATTATATAAATAATTTTTTAGTTGAGCTTAGAAAATATTCAAATTTACCTATTGTAATTCCATTTGTGGATAATTCTTCTATCGAATTATTAAATATAGTTAATGGTATTATGATAAATCAAATTAAAGATATGGAAAACTTATAAATAAAAAATATAAATTTAAACATAGCTTATAGATCAAAATTCTTTAAGCTATGTTTTTTATTCCAAGTAAATTTCCATAACTTTAAATCTTAGTAAAAATTTTTTTACTAGAATATAACTAATTAACAAAAAATTAACATAATATATGTTTTTTATAATCTCTGATGTTTTTTTAACAATTTAAATTATATTTTTCATTATAATAGTTTGTATTATTAGTAATATCACAACTATTTATTATTTTTTTTTATTTATATTTATATTTTTTAAAATTGTTTGTGAATATTTAGTCATTTATTCTAATTTTTTGACTATTGTTTAATTTTCAATGCTTACATCATCTTATTCTTATTGTTTTTTGAATATTTAGTTTTTTATTCTAATGAATTTTTTCTTATTTTTATGTACCATTTTGTTGACTTCTTATAAATTTAGTTATATAATAAACAAATCAACGTTGATGTAATATTCATTCACTTCAGAATATTCTGCACTACAATTAAGGGGGTTAGTTTATGACAAATTTAAACAAGAATAATAAGGCAGGTTTTGCTACTGCTCTTGGTCTTGCTAGTACTTGGTTTGGTCTTCACTGTGGTGGGGGATTTGCAACTGGGGCACAAGGTGTTCTTTATTTTACACAATATGGAGCATGGGAAATTATAACTACATTTATATCTGCAGGTCTTATGGCTTTCTACGCATATACACTTTGGGACTATGCAAGAGTTGCTAAAACATTTACTTACAGATCTGTTTACGAATCAATTTATGCACCTTATGACAAAATATTTGCTAATATACATGAAATTATGTACTTAACAATACTTGTTATGGCAATGGGAGGAGTCTTCTCAGGTGCTGCAGAAGTATTTAGTTATGCATTTAATGCATCTTACTTAGTGGGAGCAATTGTAATTAGTTTAATTGTATTCCTTATGACGATATTTGGTAGTGATTTTCTATTTAAGTTTTCATCAACATTATCAATTATACTTATATCAATATTGGTTATACTTTCATTATCTGGAATTATAAATCAATTTGATGTTATTAAGTCAAATCTAATGAACTGGGAAACTGGTGGAAAATCTTTCTTAACTGCACTTTGGCCGGCAATAGTATATGCAAGTTTCCAAAGTACAGTATTAGTTGGTACTGTATCAGTTGCAGATGAAGTACCAGATTCAAAAAACATGAAAATAGCAGGCTTATTAGGATTCTTACTTAACTTTACAATGATGATATTTATGTCAACAATGTTATTAGGATTCTATCCTGATGTAGTTGGTCAAAATGTACCTATACTATTAGTACTAGAACGAATTGGAAGTCCTTTCTTGAGAGTATGTTATTATGCAGCTCTATATATAGCTTGTATAACAACAGGAATAACGCTTGTATTCTCACTAGTTAAAAGATTAGAAAGATATGGAGAAAAATTTGTACCAAAATTAGATACGAGAAGAAGAATAATATCACTTGGTATTATAGTAATATGTTTCTTTATTTCATTAGTTGGATTACTTGCTATAATCGGTAAAGGATATAGTCTAGTAGGATACTTTGCAATACCTCTAGTATATTTACCAACTATAATTATATGTCCAATTAAGAAAAGAAAAATGTTAAAAGAACAAGGTTTAACTCAATAGAATAAATATTATAAATTAAATAATAGAGAGGATGATTTAAAATGAAAATTGCAATTGTTGGCGCAGGAGCAATGGGTAGTTTAATTGGTGGATTACTTGCTAAGAATGGTGAAAGTTTATATTTCTTAGATAGCTGGCAAGATAATATCAATGCTATTAATGAAAATGGATTGTATATGGAAGTTACTGGAGAGGAAGGAGAATATGTAAATATTACTCAAGGTTCTACAGTTCCTAGTGAAATTGGACCAGTAGATGCTATTATCTTCTTAGTTAAAGGAACTAATACTATTCCAATGATGAAAGATATAGCACCAATGCTTAAAGACAATACATTAGTACTTACTTTGCAAAATGGTTTAGGTAATCCTGAAAAAATAGCAACTATTATTGATGAAAATAATGTAGCTTATGGAGTTATTGACTTCTCATCTGTAATGTTAGGACCTGGAAAGATTAGATATCAATTGGCTGATTCCCTTATCTATGGAAAAACATTAACTGAAAAAGAAAATCCTATTTTTGTGGAATTAGTTGCTAAAATGAATGATGCTGGTATTAACTTTAAGATAACGGATGAAGCTGATGAAAAAATTTGGTCAAAACTTATTATAAATGGTGTTTACAATGGACTTTGTGGAATTATTGGAATTCAAATGGGTGAACTTCTTGGTGTTGAAGAAGGTCAAGGTATTATGAAAGAAGTTACAAAGGAAATTGTAGATGTAGCAAATGCAAAAGGAATCAAATTAGATTTTGATGAAAGCTGGGAGCATGTTGTTGATTTAGGAGAAAAAGTTGCAAATCACTATCCATCATTATCTCAAGACGTTGCTAGAAAAGTTTTCACTGAAATTGATTCACTAAATGGGGCTGTTGCTAGAGAAGGTAAGAAAGTAAATGTTCCAACTCCATATAATGATGCAATTTATAAGATATTAAGAACGATTGAAGAAAATTATGAAACTGGAAAAGAGTTTATAATAAAATAAATAAAATAAAAAACGCCAATGGCGTTTTTTTATTTTATCTCTAATATCTTTAATGGACAATTCACAACACAAGTATTGCATTTTATACATTCTCCACTTGAAAAGATTCCACTTTCATCAAAGTTCTCATGTGGTTTTAACTGTATAGGACACACCCTTGAACAAAGTCCACAATTTTTACATTTATCAATATCTATTATAGTAAGCTTCTTATTGGTATTTTTATTAATATGTAACTTTGTACCAATTTTATCCATTATTTTCTGCATACTTCCCATTGGACAAAATTGACACCACATTCTTGGATTAATAAATACTCCTAATAGTCCTCCAACTGATAATACTAAAAGATATGTAGTCACAAATACGAAACCCAATTTATCTAAAAAATCAAAGTTCCCCCAACTATTAAATGTTCCTAATATCTTTTTTAAAAAATTAAAAATAAAAAAAATAAAAAAAGCAATTGCAAAATATTTTGATTTTATGAATTCTGGTATTTTTTTATTCTTACTTTTCGAAAGTATTATATTGTCAAATAAACTTCCATGAGGACAAATATTACCACACCAGTATCTTCCATTAAATAATGATGTTATCATAAGCCCTGCCATTATAAATAATACTAGTAGTCCTAATTTTGGTATAAATAATCCTCCTATTGCAACGAGTATAGTAAATAACCAGCTATATTTTCTGACAATAGTGAAGGATCTATTTGTTTTTATATAATTCAATTTATCTCTCCTTTCTATACCCTATGTAGGTATTTAGATGATATCATATATTTTTTTATTTGCAATATATAAAACATAAAAAAAGAATTAGCTTTCACTAATTCTTTTTTTTTTTATAATAACTATTTTTATATCATCATAGCTTATACTATCATCTAAACTCTCTTTTATCTCTTTCAAGCTATTTGTATTAAGTTTTTCAATTGAGTCTAGGATATACTTTTCAATATTATCATCAATAAATCTTGACCAATCAATTTTATATCCTATATCTTCACATTTTTCTAAATGATTTATTATTGTACCTATTGTATATTCTCTTTCTTCTGCCATTTCCTCTAATGTATATTCTTGTCTATATAGACCATAAGTTTTTAAATATCTATCTAAATGTCTTTCTTTATTATCATCTTTGTTTTTTTCTATTTCTTCTATATTTCTATATTTTTCAATAATTTCTTTCAAATCATTTCCATAAGATTCATATTTTTTAGTACCAACTCCATTGATTGATAAAAATTCACTATGTGTTAGAGGCTTTTTTATTGATAACTCCTCCAATGTTTTATCATTAAATATTACAAATGCTGGTACTTGCTGTTTCCTTGATTCATTCATTCTAAACTCTTTTAATTCTTCAAATAATCTACTATCAATATCCTTGATTTCCTCCTTCTCAGGATAAAGTAAATCTTCTTTATGATATACCTTTATCTTACCTTTTAAAATAGGTATGGATTTCTCTGTCAATATTAATATTGGATATTTATCTAATGTAACATTAATATAGCCCATTGAAGTTAATGCCATTATAATTTCTTTAACTGTTTCTTCTCTATAATCTTTCATAATTCCATAAGTGGATAATTCATTTAATTTTCTTTCCAATATCCTTTTATTTCTAGAACCTCTCAATACTTGTACCACCATAGTTATTCCATATTGTTGATTCATTCTATATATACAAGATAATATTTTTTGGGCTTCTAATGTTATATCTATCATTTGAGAATCCGATAAGCAGTTTCCACAGTTCTCACAATTTTCTTTTTCGTAAGTTTCTCCAAAATACTTTAATATATTCTTTCTTAAGCACTCATTAGTATTACAATAGTCTACAAGATACTGTAAATTTTCATATAATTGTTTTTCTCTTTCTATTTGAGAATTGTTTGATTGAATTATTATCTTTTGTTTTACTATATCTTGTGAAGAATATAATAATATACAATGTGAATATTCTCCATCTCTACCTGCTCTGCCTGCTTCTTGATAATAGGCTTCCATATTTTTAGGCATATTATAATGTATTACAAATCTCACATCAGGCTTATCAATTCCCATACCAAATGCATTTGTCGCTATTATTATTCTCTTTCTATTAAATATAAAATCTTCCTGATTTCTATCTCTAATACTATCTAACATACCACCATGATATCCTGTTACAGAATATCCATCTTGTGATAATCTTGATACTAGGGATTCAACGGTCTTTCTTGTTGAACAATATATAATACCAGAATCACTTTTATAGTTATTCTCTAGATAATCTTTTAAATAATCATATTTATTTCCTGGCTTTATTACATTATAGAATAAATTTGGTCTGTCAAATCCTACAATTGATACTAAAGGATCTATTAATCCAATTGTATCTACAATATCTTTCATTACAGTTTTTGTAGCCGTTGCAGTATAACAGGAAACTACTGGTCTTTTTTCTAATGAATTTATAAATTTAGGAATCTCTCTATAGCTTGGTCTAAAATCATGACCCCATTGGCTAATACAATGTGCTTCATCTATTGCTATCATAGATATTTCAATTTTCTTAGTTAAATTTAAAAACATTTGACTATTTAATCTTTCCGGTGCTATATAAACTAAATTATATTTGCCCTTTTCAATATTTCTTATTCTTTGAAAGTATATCTCTTCATCTAGAGTACTATTTATAAAAGTTGACTCTATCCCCATTTGATCTAAGGAATCAACTTGATCTTTCATAAGAGATATAAGGGGAGATATAACTATAACTATCCCTTTAAATATTAAGCTTGGCAATTGATAACAAAGAGATTTACCTCCACCTGTAGGCATTACTGCTAGTGCATCATTCCCATTTAAAACAGTTTCTATTAAATTTCTCTGTCCATCTTTAAATTCATTAAATCCAAAATATTCACCTAAAAGACTATATATGTCCACAATAATCCCCCTTAAAGCATAAAATCAAAAAAATAAGAAAATATCGATAAAATTCTAATCAATATTCTTTTTATAAAACTAGCTTTTTTTGTTTCTCTACTATCTTCTATATATTTATAATCATTATCTACTTTTAAAGACTGCCCTTTTATTGTATCAAATTCTTTTAACAAATGCTTGCTAAATTCTTCGCTATCTATTAATATCATTGTCTCTGTGCTTAAATAAGCTGACCTATTATCAAAATTAAAGGAACCAACTGCTGATAACCTTTTATCCATTATATAAGATTTGCCATGTATAGAATCTCTTTCTTGATATTCATAAACTGCATTTAAATTATCTACAATTTTCTTTCTATACTTACCAACATATCCTGATATACCAAATAAATTTGGACTGGAATATTCTGAATTTGTTATCAAATTTATATTGCTTAAATCCACATTATATTCTTTCAAATAATCTCTCATCCACTTAGAAGGTATTACATACGGACTTTGCCCTTCTATCTTATCTGCATTACTAAATAGCTTTACCAATGTTTCAAAGACTAAGGGATATTTATTTAGTCTATTAATTGGATTAGATACTATGGATATTTTATTCGTAGCAAAACTCATTTCTTCATAGTCTATTTTTTCACTTAAATCTCTATTTTCTTCACTTTCAATTTTGTAAGAATGCAATAATTTATCCTTCATAACATTGGCTTTATTAATTTTCTTTTCATTCATTCTCTTTACTGGTTTTACACTGTATTCACTATTCAAAAGTTTTTCAAAATAATCTATAAATTCGTCTACTGATGAATTTAAATTATTATCTTTTCTATAAACAAAAACATCTCTATCTCTTACTTGTAATCTTTTTGGATAATCCTCTAAAAAATATCTATCTCCAAGGTTTCTCCCTCCAGATAAATATCTATTTCCATCTATTATAATTACTTTATCATGCAATCTATTATTTAATGTCCATGGCTTCAACGGTTTAATTGTTTCATAAAATTTTAATTCAATATTAGGGTGATTTTCAAGAGTATATTGTAAATCCTTCAATTCTCTTTTCATACTGTGAAATACGCCATCAATCAAAAATCTAACCTTGACTCCTTCATCCGCCTTATTAATTAATGATCCAAAAAATGCCCTAGTTGTCTCACCATCATTAATTGTATGATAGGCAATATCTATAGTATTATTAGCATTTTCTATTAAATCCATTCTTGTTAAATAGGAAAAATATCTATCTTCCACTAATACAACCCTATCATTTCCAATTTCTCTTCCGTAAAAATTATTTATATTTAGATTTTTATGGATATCTCTTGGTTTTATAAGAAATATCAATACGCCAGTTATTAATAAGAATATTAGATATAAAATAATAATATTTTTTATAATAATTATTATATTACCTTTGCTCATATTCTCCCTTCTTTCTTTATGAATATAATCTTTAATATATACTATAACATAATTTTTAAGTATCTATCTTATATTAAATAAAATGTTATCTATTTTAATAATTTCCTATA
>RRZT010757989.1_pt1 | contig 25424 bp, 26 predicted proteins | sample 2165551 | NCBI WGS metagenome assembly RRZT01 (sample SAMN10456910, study PRJNA506462) | wastewater metagenome | biome: wastewater; feature: sludge; material: wastewater sludge; isolation source: wastewater sludge with Escherichia coli K12::gfp cells carrying plasmid... | place: USA: Moscow, Idaho... | reverse complement strand
GGCTTCCGCGGCGCCAGCCGTTACGTCGACCCGAGCTTCTCGGCCGCGTTCGCCCTGGAGTGCCAGGCCGTGCTGCGCGTGCGCAACGAGATGGGCCTGGACAACCTGTGGGTGATGATCCCGTTCGTGCGCACCCTGGGCGAGGCCTCCCAGGTCATCGACCTGCTGGCCAGCCATGGCCTCAAGCGCGGCGAGAACGACCTGCGCGTGCTCATGATGTGCGAGCTGCCGTCCAACGCCCTGCTGGCTGAGGAGTTCCTCGAGTTCTTCGACGGCTTCTCGATCGGCTCCAACGACCTGACCCAGCTGACCCTGGGTCTGGATCGCGACTCGGGAATCATCGCCCACTTGTTCGACGAGCGTAACCCGGCGGTCAAGAAGCTGCTGTCCAGCGCCATCCAGGCCTGCAACAAGGCCGGCAAGTACATCGGCATCTGCGGTCAGGGTCCGTCGGACCACCCGGACCTGGCCCGCTGGCTGATGGAGCAGGGCATCGACAGCGTGTCGCTGAACCCGGACTCGGTACTGGATACCTGGTTCTTCCTCGCCGAAGGCCAGGCGTGATTCCAGCGCTCATGGTGTAAGCGAAAGGGCGGGGCAACCCGCCCTTTTTGCGTGTACAGAACAGCGAACGCATGCAAAGCAGCAGCAAACTCTTTCCCGTCGCGCTGGTTTCCGCCGAGTTGCGCGGCGATCTCGTCGAAGACGTCTACCGTCTCAAACCCAACAACAGTCCCGACCGCTCTGTGGAGCTGGCGCTGACCCGCCTGGGTCTGGCCGGCGCCGCACGGCGCGGTGTGCCGGTGATCCTGCTGCATGGCGGCTTCGCCAATCGGCGTTGCTGGTATTCGGCGGGCGGCCACGGTCTGGGCGCCTGGCTGGCGCGTGCCGGTTTCGATGTCTGGCTGGCGGAGATGCGCGGCCACGGCCTGTCGCCGCGCAACCAGCGTTACCGCAATAACTGCATGAGCGACTACGCGCGTCACGACCTGCCGGCCATCGCCGCCTTCGTCGCCGAGCAGTGTGGCCGGCCGGCCCACTGGCTGGGGCACTCGCTGGGCGGCCTGAGCGTTGTCGCGGCGCTGGGCTGTGGTGCGCTGGCGGCTGGGCAGGTGGCTTCGCTGACGCTGTTCGGCTGCCAGGTCCGCCACCTACACTGGAGTCTGAAGGTGCCGCCGCTGGTCTGGGCGCTGCGCCTGTGGCTGCGCGGGCGCGAACAGCTGTCGGCCGGCCGGCAGTCCCTCGGGCCGGAAGACGAGCCGCTCGGCATCGTGTGCGATGCGTTGCGCTGGTATGGCCTGTGGGGGCGCTTCGGCGTCGCGGGCGAGGACTGGGCTGCCGCTCTACGCACGCTGCAGGTCCCGGTGCTGGCGGTGGCCGGGGCGGGCGATCGCACCGATCCGGCCGGTGCCTGCCGCGAGTTGCTGGAGTGTTTTGCCGCCGCGCGGCGAGCCTATCTGTGCCTGGGCAGGGCGCAGGGATTTGCCGAGGACTACGGGCATGCCGGCATGCTGGTCGGGCGTCATGCGCCGCGCGAGGTCTGGCCGCTGATCGAGCATTGGCTGCAGCATTGCTGCCTGCCCGCGACGGTCGGCGAGGCATCCGCGACGTTTGCCTAGTTCCCTGGCGGCCGGCTTGCCGCTAGGATCGGGCCTCAGCGTACCGTTGCCCGGATCGCGGCACTGTCCCGCCGAGGGCGGGCTAGCCGTCCATGGTGGCCTGTTTCGCGCCACCGTGCCGGCGGGTGCCGCGGCATCCATTCCCCCTGCAAGGAGCCTTACATGCAATACGTGACCCCCGACCTCTGCGACGCCTACCCCTACGTCCACGTCGTCGAGCCGATGTTCAGCAACTTCGGCGGCCGCGATTCCTTCGGTGGCCAGATCGTCACCATTAAATGCTTCGAGGACAACTCGCTGGTCAAGGAGCAGGTCGAACTGGATGGCCGCGGCAAGGTGCTGGTGGTCGACGGTGGCGGCTCGCTGCGCCGCGCCCTGCTCGGCGACATGCTGGCCGAGAAGGCCGCCAAGAACGGCTGGGAAGGCATCCTGGTGTACGGCTGCATCCGTGACGTCGACGTCATCGCGCAGACCGATCTGGGCGTGCAGGCGCTGACCTCCCACCCGATGAAGACCGAGAAGCGCGGCCTGGGCGACCTGAACGTGGAAGTCACCTTTGGTGGCGTGACCTTCCGTCCGGGCGAGTACCTTTATGCCGACAACAACGGCGTGATCGTCTCCCCCGACGCTCTGGCGATGCCCGAGTGATCCGCTGCCGACCGGCGCCCTCTGAGGTGCGCCGGTCGGCCGGGCAGACGCCATGTTCAGCGAAATCCACGCCAGCGAGCGCGGCCTGGTCCACGGCTACGTGCTGGACGGCGAGGGCGGTGCGCGGCGGATTTCCCGCAATGCGCTGGATGTCCTCGACCTGCGTCCCGGCGAGAGCCTGTGGCTGCACTGGGATCGCGGTGTGCCGGAGGCGCGTGGCTGGCTGCGCGAGTCCAGCGGGCTGAGCCCCTTTGCCTGCGACCTGCTGCTCGAAGAGGCGACCCGGCCGCGGCTGGTGCCGCTGGGCGCCGAACGCCTGCTGGTGTTCTTGCGCGGAGTCAATCGCAATCCGGGTGCCGCGCCCGAAGACATGGTATCCCTGCGCATCTATGTCGATGTGCGCCAGGTGATCTCCCTGCGCCAGCGCCCGCTGCGGGCCGTGACGGCGCTGTGCGAGGCCTTCGAGCGCGGCGAAGGCCCGCGCACCGCCTCGCAGGTGATGCTGTTTCTCGCCGGTGCCCTAACCGATGGGGCGGATGCGCTGATTGCCGATCTGGGCGAGCAGCTCGATGGTGTCGAAGATGCCCTGGAGGCCAACGAGAAGGCGGTACCCGACCGCAGTCTGCTGTTGGCCCTGCGCCGCCGCGCCGCCGGCCTGCGCCGCTACCTGGCGCCGCAGCGCGAGATCTACGCCCAGCTGGCACGCAACCACCTGTCCTGGCTGGCCGCGGACGACTGCGACCGCTGGAGCGAACTGCACAACCGCCTGACCCGCCACCTCGAAGAGCTGGAGCTGGCCCGCGAGCGGGTCAGCCTGTTGCAGGAGGCCGAGCACCGCAGGGTCACCGAGCGGATGAACCGCACCATGTACATGCTCGGTATCGTCACCGGCTTCTTCATGCCGATGAGTTTCGTCACCGGCCTGCTCGGCATCAACCTGGGCGGGATTCCCGGCGCCGAGCATCCGCTGGGCTTCTTCGCCGCCTGCGGACTGATCGCCCTGATGGCGGCGTTCCAGTGGTGGCTGTTCCGCCGCCTGCGCTGGTTGTAATGTGACCCGCGGCGTGCGCTTCGCGTCTTGATGGAACACCTCCCGGGGGTTGCCTCAACCATGCACGATCCCTTCGAAGAATCCCTGCGCGACCTGCTCAAGGGCAAGGCCGCCGAATCGGCCGATAGCGCCCGCCTGGATCGCGTGCTGAAGACCGCCAATCGTCAGGTCGGCGTGGGCGATCTGTTCAAGCTGCTCGGACACTGGTTCGACGCGCTGACGATCGCCCTCAACAGCGGCACGACCCGTCACAAGGTGTCGGCCACCCGTCGTCTGCGTACTCCTGCGCCACCGGCGCATAAGGCTGAGTGAAGATGGAATTCGATATCTGGACCCAAGGCCTGCTCAGCGCGATGAGCACTCTGTGGAGCAAGCTGGCCGGCTTCATTCCCAACCTGCTGGGCGCCGTGCTGGTGGTGGTGCTCGGCTTCGTGGTCGCCAAGCTGCTCGATACCCTGCTGTCCAAGCTGCTCGGCAAGCTCGGCCTCGACCGCCTGCTGGCCGGCACCGGGCTGACCAAGTTGCTCGAGCGCGCCGGTCTGAAGATCGAGGTGTCGACGCTGATCGGCAAGATCGTCTACTGGTTCGTGCTGCTGGTGTTTCTGGTCTCGGCCGCCGAGTCCCTGGGCCTGCAGCGGGTCTCGGCGACCCTCGACGTGTTCGCCCTGTACCTGCCCAAGGTGTTCGGCGCGGCGTTGGTCCTGCTGGCCGGCGTGCTGCTGGCGCAGTTGGCCAGCGGCCTGGTGCGCGGCGCCGCCGAAGGCGTGGGGCTGGAGTACGGCAGCAGCCTGGGACGCATCGCCCAGGCCATGGTGATCGTCATCAGCATCTCGGTGGCCATCGGCCAGCTGGAAGTGAAGACCGAGCTGCTCAACATCGTCATCGCCATCGTGCTCGCCGCCGTAGGCCTGGCGCTGGCGCTGGCGCTGGGGCTGGGCAGTCGCGAGGTGGTGGCGCAGATCGTCGCCGGCATCTACCTGCGCGAACTCTACGAGGTCGGCCAGCAGATCCGCGTCGGCGAGATCGAGGGCACCATCGAGGAAATCGGCACGGTGAAGACCATCCTGCTGGACGAGGAGGGCGAGCTGGTCACTCTCAGCAACAGCCTCCTCCTGTCGCAACAGGTGCGTAGTCGCTGAATTCTCTGCGGGTTTCCTGCTAGATTACCCGGCTGTCCCTTCGCCCGCCCCCAGTGGTGGGCCTCCCCCTGACGACCCGATGCCGGCCCGATTCGCTTGAACAAGCCCCACCCCCAGTCCCTGCGCTACGACCCCCGCGAGCTTACCGACGAGGAGCTGGTGCAGCGTGCGCGCGAGGAGCTGTTCCATGTCACGCGCGCCTATGAGGAACTGATGCGCCGTTATCAGCGCACCTTGTTCAATGTCTGTGCGCGCTATCTGGGCAATGACCGCGATGCCGACGATGTCTGTCAGGAAATCATGCTCAAGGTGCTCTACGGGCTGAAGAACTTCGAAGGCAAGTCGAAGTTCAAGACCTGGCTGTACAGCATCACCTACAACGAGTGCATCACCCAGTACCGCAAGGAACGGCGCAAGCGGCGGCTGATCGATGCGCTGAGTCTCGATCCTCAGGAGGAAGCCTCCGAGGACAAGACGCCGAAGATCGAGGAGCGCGGCGGGCTCGACCGTTGGCTGGCGCACGTCAACCCGATCGATCGCGAGATTCTCGTGCTGCGTTTCGTCGCCGAACTGGAGTTCCAGGAGATCGCCGACATCATGCACATGGGCCTGAGTGCCACCAAAATGCGCTACAAGCGCGCGCTGGATCGTCTGCGCGAAAAGTTCGGCACTGGCGCGGAAGACTGAGCGAGGATTTCCGGCGCTTCCAGGCCGCGTGTTAAACTATCTGCCTTGTTGCCGGTCTGACGGTGGCAGCTTGCAAACTACCTAGATGGGGATTTAACGGATGAAACTGAAAAACACCTTGGGCCTGGTCATTGGTTCTCTGGTTGCCGCAACTTCGCTGGGCGCTCTGGCACAGGGCCAGGGTTCGGTCGAAGTCGAGGCGTTCGGCAAGCGCTACTTCGCAGACAGCACCCACGACATCACCAACGGCAACCTGTTCGGTGGCAGCCTCGGTTACTTCCTGACCGACGACGTGTCGCTGAACCTGTCCCACGGTGTCTACAAGAGCCTGGAAGGCGAAGGCCTGGCCCGTGGCCAGGAAATCGACGGCCACCTGACCGCCCTGGAAGCCGCCTACCACTTCGGCACTCCGGGCGTGCGCAGCCTGCGTCCCTACGTGTCCGCCGGCTTCGCCCACCAGGAGCTGGACAACACCTACGGCCGCGGCCAGAACAAGAGCACCCTGGCTACCGTCGGTACCGGCGTGAAGTACTACGTCTCCGAGAACGTCCTGCTCAAGGCCGGTCTGGACATGATGCACGGTCTGGATCAGGAGCAGACCGAGTGGATGGCCGGCGTCGGCGTCGGCATGAACTTCGGTGGCGGCAGCCAGCCGGCCCCGGCTCCGGTGGCCGAGCCGGCTCCGCTGGTCGAAGCGCCGGCCCCGGTGGCCGAGCCGGTACCGGAAGTGGTGCGTGTCGAGCTGGACGTGAAGTTCGACTTCGACAAGGCCCAGGTCAAGCCGGAAAGCTACGGCGACATCCAGAACCTGGCCGACTTCATGAACCAGTACCCGCAGACCACCACCGTGGTTGAAGGTCACACCGACTCCGTCGGCACCGATGCCTACAACCAGAAGCTCTCCGAGCGCCGTGCCGCGGCCGTGCGCCAGGTGCTGGTGAACCAGTACGGCGTCGATGCCGGTCGCGTCAACTCGGTCGGCTACGGCGAGTCCCGCCCGGTCGCCGACAACGCCACCGACGCCGGCCGCGCGGTGAACCGTCGCGTGGAAGCCGAAGTGGAAGCCCAGATCAAGCAGTGATCGGCTGACCAGGCGTTGAACGCACAAGGCCCGCATCGCAAGATGCGGGCCTTGTCGTTTGTGGCGCCGTCGTTGCGCGGGTTTCAGCGGAAGAACTTGCCCAGCATCCGCGAGACGAAGCCGCCGTCGAGGCTCTTCTTGACGAAGGGCGCGTAGTGCTTGTCCTCGCGCTTGATGTGGTTCATCAGCCACAGGCCGATGTCGGTGCGCACCTCGCGGGCCAGTCGGAACGGGTCCTGGCCGTTTTCCAGGCGCTGGGCATAGCCATGGGCGCGTGCCTTGAAGGCTTCGTGCACCTGATGGTGGGCATCCAGCATGGGATAGCCGGCCTTCTCCATCAGGCTCTCCTCGAAGGTGTTGTGAGAGATGGCGTAGTCGATCAGCTCGTGGATCACGTGCTCCACCGCCTCGACCGACTGGGTGGTGATGGCCTGATCGATCTCCGCCAGATACTCGAAGATACGCTTGTGCTGCTCGTCGATGATGTCGATGCCGGTGGCGAATTCCGGCGACCAGGAAATGACGATCCCCATGCTGCATTCCTTTCTTTTGACGTCTGGCGGTCATGTGCCGATGGCTGCGTGCCGCTATGGGCGGTGCAGGCCGTTTCATAGCACGGGCTGCGGCGAAAGACCACATGAGGGACGCGGGCTCTGCCGCAGTCCGTGCGCCAACTGTGACGCCCGGCACATTTGTTCTGCGATGGCGTGTGCGGACGCGCGTTTGACGCCCGTCACACAAGTCTCTAACCTGCCGGCCTGCTTCAGGTGCCCCCCAGCCGCCGGCTCGGCGGGGTGAAACAGGGAAGCCGGTGCGTTCGCTGCCATCGCGGACCAGGCCGGCGCTGCCCCCGCAACGGTAGGCGAGTCGAGAAACCGCATGGGCCACTGTGCTTGGCACGGGAAGGCGCGGTTTCGGGCGCGACAGGCGCCACTCGCGAGCCCGGAGACCGGCCTGTGGCATCCACGGTATCGCGGAGGGCGCTGGCCGTCGGGTGGTGCGGCGCTCGCCGCCGTCGCCCGTCGTCGCTGTCGTCCTGCGTGGCCACCCTGCGCGGGGAGCGCACAGCGGAGACAGACATGCACGACAGCGACACCCAGGACCAGCAACGCGACCAGCGCCACGTGGCGCGCATGCAGCGCAAGAAGGCGCTGATCGACGCACGGATCGCCGAAGCCAGCGCCGAGCGCGGCCTGCTGCTGGTCAACAGCGGCAACGGCAAGGGCAAGAGCAGCGCCGCCTTCGGCATGCTGGCGCGCGCCCTCGGCCACGGCCTCAAGGCCGGCGTGGTGCAGTTCATCAAGGGCGCCGCGACCACCGGCGAGGAAGCCTTCTTCCGCCGCTTCCCCGACGAGGTGCGCTACTTCGTGATGGGCGAGGGCTTCACCTGGGAAACCCAGAACCGCCAGCGCGACATCGAGAAGGCCGAAGCGGCCTGGGCGGTGGCCCGCGAACTGCTCGGCGATCCGCAGATCGCCCTGGTGATCCTCGACGAGCTGAACATCGCCCTCAAGCACGGCTACCTGCCGCTCGAACGCGTCCTGGCCGACCTCGCCGCGCGTCCGCCGATGCAGCATGTGGTGATCACCGGGCGCGGCGCCTTGCCCGGCCTGATCGAGGTGGCCGATACGGTCAGCGACATCGCGCTGGTCAAGCACGCCTTCCAGGCCGGGGTGAAGGCGCAGAAGGGGGTGGAGTTCTGATGGCTGCGTCGCGCCGCTGCCCGGCCCTGCTGGTCGCCGCGCCTGCTTCCGGACAGGGCAAGACCACCGTCACCGCCGCGCTGGCCCGTCACTACGTCGACCAAGGGCTGCGGGTGCGGGTGTTCAAATGCGGTCCGGACTTCCTCGACCCGATGATCCTCGCCCGCGCCTCGGGCGCAGCGGTCTACCCGCTGGATCTCTGGCTGGTCGGCGAGGAGGAGTGCCGGCGGCGCCTGTGGCAGGCGGCCGGCGAGGCCGACCTGATCCTCATCGAAGGGGTGATGGGCCTGTTCGACGGCAGCCCCTCGGCCGCCGAACTGGCGCGGCGCTTCGGCGTGCCGGTTCTGGCGGTGATCGATGCCAGCGCCATGGCGCAGACCTTCGCCGCCATCGCCCACGGCATGGCCAGCTACCAGAGCGATCTGCCGTTCGCCGGCGTGCTGGCCAACCGGGTCGGCAGCGCACGCCACGGCGAGATCCTGCAGGTCTGCCTGCCGGCGCACCTGCCCTGGTATGGCGCCTTGCCGCGCGAGGCGGCCATCGAGCTGCCGCGCCGGCACCTCGGGCTGGTGCAGGCCGCCGAGCTGGACGACCTCGACACCCGCCTGCAACGCGCCGCGGCGAGCCTGGCGCAGAGCGCCGCGCTGCACCTGCCGGCGCCGGTGACGTTCGCCGCCCCGGCACCGCTGGACTGCGCGCCGTTGCTCGCCGGGGTGCGCATCGGCGTGGCCCGCGATGCCGCCTTCGCCTTCGTCTATCCGGCCAACCTCGACCTGCTGCGCGAGCTGGGCGCCGAGCTGCACTTCTTCTCGCCGCTCGCCGACGCGCGGCTGCCCGAGGTGGACAGCCTCTACCTGCCCGGCGGCTACCCGGAGCTGCACCTGCAGCGCCTGGCGGACAACGCGCCGATGCGTGCGGCGATCTGCGCCCATCACGCCGCCGGCAAGCCGATCCTCGCCGAATGCGGCGGCATGCTCTACCTGCTCGACGGTCTGACCGACGTGCATGGCCAGCGCGCGCCGATGCTCGGCCTGCTGCCCGGCGAGGCGGTCATGCAGCCGAAACTGGTGGCATTGGCCATGCAGGAGGTCGAACTGGACGGCGAGCGCCTGCGCGGCCACAGCTACCACCACTCGCGGACGGATAGCCCGCAGGCGCCGCTGACCCACGGCGAATGCCCCAACTACCGGCGCACCCGCGAGCCGCTGTACCGCAGCGGCCGGCTGACCGCCAGCTACATCCACTTCTATCTGCCCTCGGCACCGCGCGCGGCTGCCGCCCTGCTGCGGCCATGAGCGCCGTGGCGAATCCTCCGGCAGCGCCTCGGCCGTGCGCCGCGCCGCTGCCGCCCAAGGCTCGACCATGAACGACGAAGCTCCCAGTCAGCGGCCGGAATTTGCCGGCAACCCCCACGCCTTCAGCGCCGCCGAGCGCGCCGCGGTCTACCGCGCCATCGCCGAGCGCCGCGACATGCGCCACTTCAGCGGCGGCACGGTAGCCCCCGAGCTGCTCGCCCGCCTGCTCGACGCCGCGCACCAGGCGCCCAGCGTCGGCCTGATGCAGCCGTGGCGTTTTATCCGCATCACCGACCGCGCGCTGCGCCAACAGATCAAGGCGCTGGTGGAGGCCGAGCGGGCGCGCACCGCCGAGGCCCTCGGCGAGCGCAGCGACGAGTTCATGCGCCTCAAGGTCGAAGGCATCGAGGACAGCGCCGAGCTGCTGGTGGCCTGCCTGATGGACGGCCGCGAGCGCTACATCTTCGGCCGTCGCACCCTGCCGCAGATGGATCTGGCTTCGCTGTCCTGCGCCATCCAGAACCTCTGGCTGGCGGCCCGCGCCGAAGGCCTGGGCATGGGCTGGGTGTCGCTGTTCGACCCGCTCGCACTGGCCGAACTGCTCGGCCTGCCGGAGGGCGCCGAACCGCTGGCGCTGCTCTGCCTTGGCCCGGTCGAGGCGTTCTATCCGCGACCGATGCTGGTGGAGGAGGGCTGGGCCGAGGAGCGGCCGCTGGCCGCGATGCTCTACGAGAACCGCTGGGGGCAGCAGCCATGAGCCTGGGTCTGGCCCTGTGCGCCGGCGTGGCGCTCGACGTTGCCCTCGGCGAGCCGCGCCGTCATCACCCGCTGGTGCTGTTCGGCCGCCTGGCCGAGCGTCTGGAGGCGCGCTTCAACGCCCACGGCGGCGGCTGGCGCAGCCACGGCGTCAGCGCCTGGTGCCTGGCGGTGTTGCCGCTCACCGTGCTGACCTGGGGGCTGGTGCAGCTGCCGCTGCTCGGCGGGGCGCTGGAGATCCTCGCCCTCTATGCCGCGCTAGGCCTGCGCAGCCTGCACGAGCACGCCCTGCCGGTGCTCGACGCCCTGCGTCGTGGCGACCTGCCGGCGGCGCGCGCCGGCGTGGCGCGGGTGGTCAGCCGCGATACCTCTGCGCTCGATGAGCACGGCGTGGCCCGCGCCGCCACCGAGTCGGTGCTGGAGAACGGCAGCGACGCGGTGTTCGCCGCGCTGTTCTGGTTCGCCGTGGCCGGCGCGCCGGGCGTGGTGCTCTACCGCCTGGCCAACACCCTCGACGCCATGTGGGGCTACCGCACCGAGCGTTTCGAACGCTTCGGCTGGGCGGCGGCGCGCATCGACGATGCGCTCAACTACGTGCCGGCGCGCCTCACCGCGCTGACCTACGCGCTGCTCGGCCAGACCCGCCGCGCGCTGGCCTGCTGGCGCCGCCAGGCGCCGCAGTGGGACAGCCCCAACGCCGGGCCGGTGATGGCTGCCGGCGCGGGGGCCCTCGGCGTTGAGCTGGGTGGCGCGGCGGTCTACCACGGCGAAGTCCACCAGCGCCCGGCGCTGGGTGAGGGCGCGCCGGCCGATGCCGAGAGCATCGCCGGTGCGCTCAGCCTGCTGCGCCGCGGCGTGGCGCTGTGGCTGGTCGTCGTGCTGCTGGGAGGCTGGCTCTATGCTTGAACATGGCGGTCGGCTGCGTGCGGCGGCGCAGCGCTACGGCATTCCCCTGGCCGACTGGCTGGACCTGTCCACCGGCATCGCCCCCGAGCCCTGGCCGCTGTCGGCGATCCCGCTGGAGGCCTGGGCGCGCCTGCCCGAGGACGACGACGGCCTCGAAGCGGCCGCCTGCGCTGCCTACGGCGCCCGTCATGCGCTGGCGGTAGCCGGCAGCCAGGCGGCGATCCAGACGCTGCCGCAGCTGCTGCCGGGCGGCCGGGTCGGCGTGCTGGCGCCGAGCTACGCCGAACACGCCCAGGCCTGGCAGCGCGCCGGCCATGAGCTGGTGCGCCTGTCCGCGGCGGCCATCGACGCGGCGCTCGACGATCTGGACGCGCTGGTGCTGGCCAATCCCAACAACCCCACTGGCGAGCGCTTCGCCGTCGCGCAACTGCTCGACTGGCACGCGCGGCTGGCGGCGCGCGGCGGCCTGCTGCTGGTCGACGAGGCCTTCGCCGACTGCACCCCGGAACTCAGCCTGGCCGCGCACAGCGACAGGCCGGGGCTGGTGGTGCTGCGCTCGTTCGGCAAGTTCTTCGGCCTGGCCGGCGTGCGCCTGGGCTTCGTGCTGGCCGCGCCGACGCTGCTGGCGCGGCTGCGCGAGGCGCTCGGTCCCTGGCCGGTCAGCGGTCCGGCCCGGGCGCTCGGCCTGCAGGCGCTGGGCACCGGGCAGGCCGGTGCCCGCCGGTGCCGCGCCGCCGAGCTGCAGCGCCATGGCGCCGCGCTGGCCGGGCTGCTGCGCGCCCACGACCTGCCGCCGGCCGGCGGTACCGCGCTGTTCCAGTGGCTGTCGTACCCCGATGCGGCCGCGCTGCACGACTTCCTCGCCCGCCGCGGCATCCTCGTGCGCCTGTTCAACGAGCCGGCCAGCCTGCGCTTCGGCCTGCCGGGCCGCGACGCCGACTGGCAGCGCCTGGCCCAGGCCTTGGCCGAGTACCGCCAGCCATGAGCCCACGTCCCGTAGGGTGGGCCACTCGCGCAGCGATTGCCCACCAGCCCGGCTGTTGCCTCGTTGCCGCTAGAAAACCGCGGTGCGGTTTTTCTGCCTCATGGGCGGCTGTGACTCACGATCCGAAGGAAACGACATGACCACCCTGATGGTGCAGGGCACCACCTCCGACGCCGGCAAGAGCACCCTGGTGACCGCGCTGTGCCGCTGGCTGGCGCGCCAGGGCGTCGCCGTGGCGCCGTTCAAGCCGCAGAACATGGCGCTCAACTCGGCGGTCACCGCCGATGGCGGCGAGATCGGTCGCGCCCAGGCGGTGCAGGCCCAGGCCGCCCATCTGGCGCCGCACACCGACATGAACCCGGTGCTGCTCAAGCCGAGCAGCGACACCGGCGCCCAGGTGATCATCCACGGCCGCGCGCTCACCTGCATGGACGCCGCCGCCTACCACGACTACAAGCGCGTGGCCATGCAGGCAGTGCTCGAATCGCACCGCCGCCTCGGCGCGCAGTACCCGGTGGTGATGGTCGAGGGCGCCGGCTCGCCGGCGGAGATCAACCTGCGCGCCGGCGACATCGCCAACATGGGCTTCGCCGAGGCGGTGGACTGCCCGGTGATCCTCATCGCCGACATCGACAAGGGCGGCGTGTTCGCCCATCTGGTCGGCACTCTCGAACTGCTCAGCCCATCCGAGCAGGCGCGGGTGCAAGGCTTCGTGATCAACCGCTTCCGCGGCGATCTGGCCCTGCTGCAGCCCGGCCTCGACTGGCTGGAGCAGCGCACCGGCAAGCCGGTGCTCGGCGTGCTGCCCTACCTGCACGACCTGCACCTGGAGGCCGAGGACGCCATCGACGTGCGCCAGGTCGACAAGCGCGAGGAGCGTCTCAAGGTGGTGGTGCCGGTGCTGCCGCGCATCAGCAACCACACCGACTTCGACCCGCTGCGCCTGCATCCGCAGGTGGAGCTGAGTTTCGTCGGCCCCGGCCAGGCCATCCCGCCGGCCGATTTGATCGTGCTGCCCGGCTCGAAGAGCGTGCGCGCCGATCTCGCCCACCTGCGCGCGCAGGGCTGGGAGGACGCCATCCGCCGCCACCTGCGCTACGGCGGCAAGGTTCTCGGCATCTGCGGCGGGCTGCAGATGCTCGGCGGCGAGATCGCCGACCCGCTCGGCCTGGAAGGGACGCCGGGGAGCAGCCGTGGTCTCGGCCTGCTGGATATCGACACCGTGCTGGAAGCCGACAAGCAGCTGCGCAACGTGCGCGGCCGCCTGGTGCTGGAGGAGGCCGAGGTCAGCGGCTACGAGATTCACGCCGGGGTCAGTCGCGGCGCTGACCTCGAACGCGCGGTGGTGCAGCTGGACGACGGCCGCTGCGACGGCGCGCTGAGTGCCGACGGCCAGGTGCTCGGTACCTACCTGCACGGCCTGTTCGAGACGCCCGCGGCCTGCGCCGCGCTGCTGCGCTGGGCCGGTCTGCGCGCGGTGGAGATGCCCGACTACCACGCCCTGCGCGAGCGCGACATCGAGCGCCTGGCCGATCTGGTCGAGGCGCATCTGGATACCGCGCGGCTGCGCGCGCTGTGCGGATTGGCGCGGTGACAGCCTAAAGTCGTCGGCGCGCAGCGGCGTGCGTACTTCGCAGGGTGGAAAACCGCGCAGCGTTTTCCACCGGGGACGCTCGGCGTCATTCATGGTGGAAAAGACCTGCGGTCGTTTTCCACCCTACACAAGACTTCGTGAATCGAGAGCCACTTCACCATGCTTGAACTGATCCTCGGCGGCGCCCGTTCCGGCAAGAGCCGCCTGGCCGAGCGCCTGGCGCTGGAGTCCGGGCTGGCGGTCAGCTACATCGCCACCGCCCAGCCCGGCGACGGCGAGATGGCCGCGCGCATCGCCCATCACCGCGCGCGGCGTCCGGCCGACTGGGAGCTGGTCGAGGAGCCGCTGCAACTGATGGCGGTGCTGCGCGACCGTGCGGCGGAAAATCGCTGCCTGCTGGTCGATTGCCTGACGCTATGGTTGACCAATCTGCTATGGATTGATGACGGCATGCACCTCGCCGGCCAGCGCGACGCCCTGCTCGACGGCATCGCGACCCTGCCGGGACGCATCATCCTGGTCGGCAACGAAACCGGGCTGGGGGTGGTGCCGCTGGGCGAGCTGACCCGTCGCTACGTGGACGAGGCCGGCTGGCTGCATCAGGCGCTGGCCGAGCGGGCACAGCGGGTGGCGTTCTGCGTGGCAGGGCTGCCGATGATCTTGAAGGGAGAGGCGCTATGAACGAGCAGTGGTGGCTGGCCGCGTGCCAGCCGGTGGACCATGTGGCGCGGCAAAAGGCCGGCCAGCGTCAGGCACGGCTGACCAAGCCGAGCGGCTCGCTGGGCCGTCTGGAGTCGCTGGCGGTCGAGCTGGCCGGTCTGCAGGGGCGCGAGTGTCCACACCTGGAGCAGCCGTGGATCGCGGTGTTCGCCGGCGATCACGGGGTGGTTGCGGAGGGAGTGTCGGCCTACCCGCAGGCGGTGACCCGGCAGATGCTGCACAACTTCGTCGCCGGCGGCGCGGCGATCAGCGTGCTGGCCCATCAGTTGCAGGCACGCCTGGAGGTGATCGACCTGGGTACCGTCGGCGGCGAGCCGCTGGGTGGCGTACACAGCTACGCGCTGGGGCCGGGCACCGCCAACTTCACCCAGGGGCCGGCGATGAGCGTGGCGCAGTGCGTCGCCGCGCTGGACGCCGGGCGGGCCAGCGTCGAGCGGGCGCGACAGGTACGCGCCGGGCTGTACATCGGCGGCGAGATGGGCATCGGCAACACCACCGCGGCCGCCGCGCTGGGCTGCGCGCTGCTCGATCTGCCGGCGCTGGCGCTGACCGGGCCGGGTACCGGACTCGACGCGGCGGGGCTGTCCCACACGCAGCGGGTGATCGACGGCGCGCTGCTGCTGCACCAGCACGCCGGCAGCGAGCCCTTCGAGGTGCTGCGGCGCCTGGGCGGCTTCGAGATCGCCGCGCTGGCCGGCGCCTTCGTCGCCTGTGCCCAGCACGGCCTGCCGGTGCTGGTCGACGGCTTCATCACCACGGTCGCCGCGCTGTGTGCGGTGCGCCTCAACCCGGCCTGCCGGCCGTGGCTGTTGTTCGGCCACCGCAGCGCCGAGCCGGGCCACGCCCTGGTGCTGCAGGCGCTCAAGGCCGAGCCGTTGCTCGATCTGGGCCTGCGTCTGGGCGAGGGCAGCGGCGCGGCGCTGGCGGTGCCGCTGCTGCGCCTGGCCTGCAGCCTGCACGGCGGCATGGCGACCTTCGAGGAGGCGCAGGTCAGCGACCGTCCGGCATGATCCTCGACCTGTTGCGCCACGGCGAAACCGAGCAGGGCGGCGGCCTGCGCGGGCGTATCGACGACGCCCTGACCGCGCGCGGCTGGCAGCAGATGCGCGCCGCCGTGCCTGCGGCGACGCCCTGGCAGGCGGTGGTCAGCTCTCCGCTGCAGCGCTGCGCGGCCTTTGCCGCCGAGCTGGCCGCGCAGCGCGGTCTGCCGTTGCACCTGGAGCCCGGCCTGCGCGAGCTGGACTTCGGCGCCTGGGACGGGCGCAGCGCCGCCGAGCTGATGGAAACCGATGCCGAGGCGTTGGGCCGCTTCTGGACCGATCCCTATGCCTTCACCCCGCCGCAGGGCGAGCCGCTGGTCGACTTCGAGGCGCGCATTCTCGCCGCGTTGCAGGCGCTACATGCGCGCTTCGCCGCGCGCCAGCTGCTACTGGTCACCCACGGCGGGGTGATGCGCCTGCTGCTGGCCCGCGCTCGCGGTCTGCCGCGCGGCGACCTGCTGCAGGTGGAGGTGGGGCATGGCGCCTTGTGCCGGCTGCAGGTCGCCGCGTCGGACACCACGGGGCTGGGCCTGCGCGAGTAGGGGCGCGGCATGCTTGACCCCGCTGTCGCGGGGGCCATGTCGTTCGCGGTTATCTCAAGGCGCGACCGTCTCGACGGCGCTGATCCAGGGCTCCAGACGCTGGCCGAAGGCCAGCTCTATGCGCAGATCGGGCGTCGTCCGGTTGTCCTGCGTGCCGCTCTGCAGACCGCGCAGGGCGTCGTGCCAGGGCTTCGGCACGTTGATCCGCTCGACGCTCAGCTTGTCGAGGTAGCCGCGCAGACGTGGCGGATGGTCGTGCAGGACGGGACGTACCAGACCCTGGACGATGGCGTGGCGGCGCCGGTCCGGATAGCGCTGGCGCAGGGCGTCGCGGTCGCGGCCGACCGCCACCGCATACAAGCGGGTGTCGCGCAGCAGCTCCTCCAGCTGCTGCTGGCGCTGCCGGGCGAGCTGCTGCAGGTCGGCGCTGTCGGGCTGCGCCGCGAGGCTCTGGCGGGCCTGTTCGAGGCGTTCCTGGTGTCGGCGCAGCGTCTCGTGGTAGGCCGGGCCGTCCAGCTCCAGCACCACCAGGGCCAGCCGCGCGGCCTGATGCCGGCAGCGCGGCTGGCAGTCCTGCGCCTCCGGCGCGCGAAATCCCAGCTCGCGCATCTGCGCCTCGCTCAGCGAACGGTCGTGGCGCCCGCTGTCGGCATTGGCGCTCGGCGGCATGCGCCACTGCAGGTGCAGGGCCTGGCCGCTGTTCTCCCGGCGCGGATAGCTCGGCAGGCCGGCCAGCTCGCGCGGGCCGAGCGTCAGGCGGCTGTCCGGTTCGCCGCTGCGGTTGTACCAGGCGCCGGCCAGGGCGGCGGCGTTGACCGCCAGGATCAGCGCCAGTGCGGCGAGCAGGGTGGGACGTGGCGTCAGGGGCTTCATGCGTCGCGACCTCCCGGGCGCGCGTGGCGCAGGCGGCGCAGCACCAGCAGGGTCAGCACGGCGATCAGGCTGAGCAGCAGGAAGAACAGGTACCTCGGCAGCAGCGTCCAGCACCAGTCGAACAGCCGGATGTAGAGGAGCAGGATGAAGAAGCCCAGGCCGGTGTTGAGCGTCTCCGGCCAGTCGCGGCGGCTGCCGAGCCAGATGGCACCGCCGGCGAGGAGGAAGCCGAGTACCTGGTAGAAGCCCTCGACGATTGCGACCGGCCAGGGCAGGTGGCTGCCCTGGCCCCAGTGGCCCAGCACCAGGACCGGCACCAGCAGGGCGAGCAGACCGAACACCCGGTAGAGCGGCGCGAAGCCGGCGAAGCGCCATTGCGGCAGCCAGCGCGGCGCGGCGAACAGCAGCAGACCGGCGGGCAGGAAGTGCTCGGGGAACTCGGCCATGTTCAGCCAGTAGACCCCGCTCCAGGTGCCGGTGTGCGCGGCAAGGAAGGCCAGCAGGCAGAGCAGGCCGCAGCCCAGCAAGAGGCGGCTGTGGCAGGCATAGGCCAGCAGCAGGGCGAACGCCGCCCAGGCCAGCAGGGCATGGTCGCTGGGCGTGAGGTTGAAGATCTGCCTGAGCATCACCGTGTTCAGCACCAGGCAGGCGAAGGCGAGTATCGCCGCGAGCGTGCTGAAGTAGCCCGAGCTGTCGCGCTCGCGCACGGCGAAGGTCAGCAGCAGGCTGCCCAGCGCGGCGCCGGCGAGCAGGGCGACCTGGGTGGCGGTGCCGAACAGTCCCCAGAACTGGTAGAACAGGAACAGCACGCTGGCGGCCAGGGCCAGGGCGCCGAGCAGCGAGGCGATGCGCATGCCCAGCGACAGCTGGCGGGCGCGGCGGTCCTGATCGATGTCGAAGCGCTGGCGATAGTCGTCGAGCAACTGGCGGTGGTGGGCATCCAGGCGGCGCTCCTGCGCGCCGTCGAGCTGCAGGGCGTGCTCGCGGCGCAGGCGCTGCAGCTCGCGCTGGAAGGCCTGGATGTCGTCGGCCCGTTGCTGGGCCTGGTTGCGGTCGAGGGGCATGGCCTGTCCTTGCTGCCGGTCCTGTCCTTCCCAGCAAAGCAGAAAGGGCGACTTGCGTCGCCCTTTCTGCGGGTGGGGGTGGGGTTGCCTCAGCGAGCGCGGCGCTGCAGGGCCTCGATGCGCTCTTCCAGCGGCGGGTGGCTCATCAAGAGGCCGGCCAGGCCGTGCTTGAGGCCGCCGTTGATGCCGAAGGCGGTCAGGCTGGAGGGCATCTGCACCGGCAGCTCCTGCTCGGCGCGCAGGCGTTGCAGGGCGGCGATCATCGCGCCGGTGCCGGCCAGGTCGGCGCCGGCTTCGTCGGCACGGTATTCGCGCTTGCGCGAGAACCACATGACGATGATGCTGGCCAGGATGCCCAGCACCAGTTCGGCGAAGATGGTCGCCACGAAGTAGCCGATGCCGTTGCCTTCCTCGTTCTTGAGCACCACCTTGTCGACGAAGTTGCCGAAGATCCGCGCGAAGAACATCACGAAGGTGTTCACCACGCCCTGGATCAGCGACAGGGTGACCATGTCGCCGTTGGCCACGTGGCCGATCTCGTGGGCCAGTACGGCCTTGACCTCGTCCGGCGAGAAGCGCTCGAGCAGACCCTGGCTGACGGCGACCAGGGCGTCGTTGCGGTTCCAGCCGGTGGCGAAGGCGTTGGCCTCGTAGGCGGGGAAGATGCCGACCTCGGGCATCTTGATCCCGGCCTCGCGCGACAGCTGCTCGACGGTCTGCAGCAGCCACTGCTCGTGGCGGGTGCGCGGCTGGCTGATGATCTCGGTGCCGGTGCTCATCTTCGCCATCCACTTGGAGATGAACAGCGAGACCAGGGAGCCGGCGAAACCGAACACGGCGCAGTAGATCAGCAGGCTGCCGTAGTTCTGGCCGGTGAAGCGGTCGACCCCGAGCAGCTTGAGAGTGATGCTGGCAATCACCAGCACGGCCAGGTTAGTGGCCAGGAACAACAGGATGCGCATCATGATGGGAACCGTCTCCTTGCGGGCAGAATCGCGGTGAGTCTGTGCGGCTATATAAGGGAGTGACCGGGGCAGTTCAACCGACGGGCTATTTCAAACTGTGTCGCGCAGGCCGTCTGGGATGGGCTGCAGCACTGTCCGGAGGGGATGCCGCGGTCCCGGCCCCGCGCGCTGCGCAGGGCCGGGGCGAGGTCACTGGCGGTAGGTCTTGAGGAAGTTGCCGATACGGCCGATGGCCTGTTCCAGGTCGTCGACCCGCGGCAGGGTGACGACGCGGAAGTGGTCCGGCCACGGCCAGTTGAAGGCGGTGCCCTGGACGATCAGCAGCTTCTCGGAGAGCAGCAGGTCGAGGACGAACTTCTCGTCGTTGTGGATCGGGCAGACCTTGGGGTCGATCTTCGGGAAGGCGTACAGCGCGCCCATCGGCTTGACGCAACTGACCCCGGGAATGTCGTTGAGCAGCTCCCAGGTGCGGTTGCGCTGTTCGAGCAGGCGCCCGCCGGGCAGCACCAGGTCGTTGATGCTCTGGTAGCCGCCGAGCGCGGTCTGGATCGCGTGCTGCGCCGGCACGTTGGCGCACAGGCGCATATTGGCGAGGATGTCGATGCCCTCGATGTAGCTCTTGGCCTTGTGCTTGGGGCCGGAGATGACCACCCAGCCGGAACGGAAGCCGGCGACCCGGTAGGACTTGGACAGGCCGTTGAAGGTCAGGCACAGCACGTCGGGCGCCAGCGAGGCGGTGCAGATGTGCTGGGCGTCGTCGTAGAGGATCTTGTCGTAGATCTCGTCGGAGAAGATCACCAGGTTGTGCTGGCGGGCGACCTCGACGATCTGCTCCAGCACTTCCTTGGGATACACCGCGCCGGTCGGGTTGTTCGGGTTGATCAGCAGGATCGCCTTGGTGTTGCTGGTGACCTTGGCCTTGATATCGGCGATGTCCGGGTACCAGTTGGCCTGCTCGTCGCACAGGTAGTGCACCGGCTTGCCGCCGGCCAGTGCGGTGGCCGCGGTCCACAGCGGATAGTCGGGCGCCGGGATCAGCACTTCGTCGCCGTTGTTGAGCAGGGCCTGCAGGACCATGACGATCAGTTCGGACACGCCGTTGCCGAGGTAGATGTCCTCGATGCCGACGCCTTCCACCTGCTTCTGCTGGTAGTACTGCATCACTGCCTTGCGCGCGCTGAACAGACCCTTGGAGTCGCTGTAGCCCTGGGAGATCGGCAGGTTGCGGATCACGTCCTGGAGGATTTCCTCTGGCGCCTCGAAGCCGAACGGCGCCGGGTTGCCGATGTTCAGCTTGAGGATGCGCTGGCCTTCGTCTTCGAGGCGCTTGGCGTGCTTGAGTACCGGCCCGCGGATGTCGTAGCAGACGTTGGCGAGCTTGTTGGATTTGCTGACCTGCATGGAAGGAACCCCGAATAACCAGCGCCCGCCATTCGCTCTGGCGCAAATCGTCGGGCAGGCGGGCGAGGGCGCAGTCGGGGCGCTCCACGCGGTCTGCGAAGGCGGCTTGGCAGTCTCGAACGCGGGTGACAGACTGAAAGTCGAGCATCATACGACTGCCCCGGTCCCGGTGAAAGGGAAGGGGCAGGCTTTTTTCCCAGGCGAGGTGTTTTGTATGCAGAAGGTGGAAAAAACCCTGGAGCAGTGGCGCGACGAGCTGTCGGAAAGCCAGTTCCAGATATGCCGGCTCAAGGGAACCGAGCGGGCGTTCAGCGGCGAGTACTACCACTGCAAGACCCCCGGCGTGTACCGCTGTGCCTGCTGCGCCGCGCCGCTGTTCGACTCCGACGCCAAGTACGATTCGGGCAGCGGCTGGCCGAGCTACTTCCAGCCGGTGTCGCCCGAGGCGCTGCGCCGCGAGGAGGATTTCGCCCACGGCATGCACCGCATCGAGGTGCTCTGCGCGCGCTGCGACGCCCATCTGGGCCATGTGTTCCCCGACGGTCCGGAGCCGACCGGGCTGCGCTACTGCATCAACTCGGCTGCGCTGCGCCTGGAGGCGCGCGAATGAGCCTGCAGTGCCGCGAGCGGGAACCGGGCATGAAGGGCCGGCTGGACGGCTTTCTGGCGCGGGCCGAGCAGGTGCTCGAACGGCTCGAACCCTGGCTGCCGGCACAGCCGCAGCGGATCGACTGGCAGCATCGCCTGGCCGCCCGCTGGCAGCGTGAAGGACGCCACGGCAGCCTGCGTGCGTTGCAGGTGCGCCTCGATCTGCGTCTCGACGACCTGCTCGGCGTCGACCGCCAGCGCGCCCAGCTGGAGGCCAACACCCGCCAGTTCGTCGCCGGCCTGCCGGCCAACCACGCGTTGCTCTGGGGCGCGCGCGGCACCGGCAAGTCCTCGCTGGTGCGCGCCCTGCTGGCCGCCTATGGCGAGGCCGGCCTGCGGCTGATCGAGATCGAGCGCGACGACCTGGCCGACCTGCCGCAGGTGGTCGCGCAGCTGGCCGGCCTGCCCCAGCGCTTCGTGCTGTTCTGCGACGACCTGTCCTTCGACGCCGGCGAGGGCGACTTCCGGGTGCTCAAGAGCGTGCTGGACGGCTCCCTGGAGCAGGCGCCGGACAATGTGCTGCTCTACGCCACCTCGAACCGTCGCCATCTGGTGCCCGAGCGGCAGAGCGACAATGCCGACTGGCAGCGGGTCGACGGCGAGCTGCATCCCTCCGAGGCGGTGGAGGACAAGATCGCCCTGTCCGACCGTTTCGGCCTCTGGCTGTCCTTCTATCCCTTCAGCCAGCCGGAGTACCTGGCCGTGGTGCAGCACTGGATCGCGGCACTGGCCGCGCCCTGCGGGCTGCGCTGGGCGTGGAGCGAGGAGCTGGCCAGGGAGGCGATCCGCTGGGCCCAGGGTCGCGGCAACCGCAATGGCCGCTGCGCCTACCAGTTCGCCCGCCACTGGGTCGGGCGTGCCCTGCTCGACGCGCTGCCGCGCTGAGCCTGGGCGGCCGCTCAGGGGTACTTGAGGCCGAGCTTGTCGAGCTTCTTCCTGCCGACTTTCGCCCAGGCGCGGGTGTCGAAACGCAGCACCGCCATGGCGCAGGTCGGCAGGTTGCTGTCCTTGCCCGTCAGTTGCAGCAGCAGGTCCGACAGCAGCGGGTTGTGGCCGACCAGCATGACCCGCTTGTGCTCGCCGTCCAGCTCGCGGATCAGCTGGAGCAGGTCGTCCACCTCGCCGCGGTACAGCCGTTCGTCCTCGACGATGTGCCGGCGCTTGATGCCGAGCTTGCGGGCGATGGCCGTCGCCGTAGCTCGGGCGCGCCGGGCCGGGCTGGATACCAGCAGGTCGAGCGCCGTCTCGGACTCGGCCAGGCGCTGCCCCACCTTGGCCGCGTCGCGCTTGCCCTTGTCCGTCAGGGGACGCTCCCGGTCGTCCAGGCGGACGTCGTCCCAGCTCGACTGGCCGTGGCGAACGAGGAGCAGTGCTTTCATGGCAGGCGCCTCGGGTGTGCGGGTTCGAACTTCAGGTTAGCCTGCGCGGATGACAAACGGATGCAGGCGATCCGCCCGCCGTCGGGCGTGTATGATCTCGGCCAGTCCGCCCTTTCAGTCTCCCGACATCCCCTGCAGGAAAGATGGTCATGGAAGCCAATAGCCGTCCTCTGATGCGCATTTTCGAACCTACCGTGTGCTACCAGATACCGCTGTTCCAGCGCCCCTACGTGTGGCGCCGCGAGTGCAACTGGCAGCCGCTCTGGGATGACTTCGAGCGGCTGCTCGGCCAGGCGCTGGACGGCCAGCGCCTGCGCCCGCATTTCCTGGGCACCGTGGTGCTCGAACAGCTGTACAACCCCAGCGGCTGGGTGCAGCTGCGCCAGGTCATCGACGGCCAGCAGCGCTTCACCACCCTGCAGCTGCTGCTGATCGCCCTGCGCGACCTGTGCCGCCGCCTGGACAGCCGGCGCTACTTCGAGCGCTTCGACTCGCTGGTCTCCAACCGCGCCTCGATGGTCGACAGCCCGGAGGAGATCTGCAAGCTGCTGCCGACCAACTTCGACCGCCAGGCCTATGCCCGGGTGCATCGGGCCGGCAGCCCCGAGGCGCTGCTGGAGCAGTTGCAGGAGGCCGGCGAGAGTCCCGACCGCGAGCAGGGCATCGCTGGCGCCTACCTGTACTTCCATGGGCGGCTCGACGACTGGCTGCAGGCGGCGGACGCGGAGCTGTTGCGCCTGCCACGCGAGGACCGTCTCGAAGCGCTCTGGGCGGTGGTGCAGAAGGGCCTGCAGTTCGTGGTGATCGAGCTCGGCGACCACGACGAGTCCCAGGTGATCTTCGAGACGCTGAACGCCCGCGGCACCCAGCTGCTGCCAGCCGACCTGATCAAGAATTTCCTGTTCCGCCTGGCCCAGGCCGAGGGCGACGATATCGACCTGCTGTACCGGACGCACTGGGCGGCCTTCGATGGCGAGTTCTGGCGCGAGGAGCTCAAGCAGGGTCGTGACAGTCGCCCGCGTATCGACAGCTTCATTCGTCACTTCCTGACCCTGGTCCTGCGTCGCGATATCCGCCTTGGGCATATCTTCAACGAGTACAAGCACTACGTGCAGTACGCCGAGGAGGGGCGCTCGTGCTTCCTTGCCCGCCCTGCGACGGCGCGCGAGCACATGGCGCTGCTGGGCGATTACGCCGAGCATTTCCACACCTTCTCCAGTCCGCCTCCGGGGTCGCGGCTGGCGCGCTTCCTCGCTCGTCTGGATGCGGTCGACACCTCGGCCCTCTATCCGTTCCTGCTGCTGTGCAGCCAGCAACTGTGCCCACAGCGGCAGGACGAGTTCGAGGCGATCCTCGACGTGGTCGAGTCGTTCCTGTTCCGCCGGATGATCTGCGGGCTGAGCAGCAAGCACTACAATCGCCCGTTCCTCGATCTGATCCGCCATCTGGAGCGCGAAGGACGGATCAGCGCCTGTGCGGTGGCGCGTTTCCTGCTGGGCTGCGAGGGCGAGAGTGCGCGCTTCCCGGGCGATGCCGAGTTCCGCCGGGCGATCCTCGACTACCCGCTGTACCAGTGGTGGCCGCAATACCGGGTGCGCGCGGTGCTGGAGGCGCTGGACGATGCGCTCGGCGGCGCCGGAGGCGAGGTGTCCGGCCCTGCTTCCGCGCCGAGCGTCGAGCCCATCCTGCCGCTGAAGTGGGAGGAGCACTGGCCGTTGCCCAAGGCCCTGGGCAGGAACCCGGAGGCCCGACAGGCGTTCATCGAGCGGCGCGAGCGGCTCAAGCACACCCTGGGCAACCTGACCCTGGTCGCCGGCGGCCTGAGTCCGGCGCTATCGCGCGCCGGCTGGGCGGTGAAGCAGGCCGAGCTGCTCAGGGGCGCTGCGCCGAACCTGAGCGGCGGACTGCAGGATCTGCAGGAGTGGTCGGAGCAGGAGATCCTCGCCCGTGGCCAGCGGCTGGCCGATGTGGCCTGCGCGCTGTGGGCCTACCCGCTGCTGCAGCGGGAGACCTCGTAGGCCGCGGATCTGCTGTGTCGAAGGAGCTTGGGCGTCGATACATCGGCGCCCAAGCTCGGCGTCAGTGCGGCGCTTGGGCGCGGGCCAGCAGCTTTTCGAGCATCCGGCATTCGTCGGGGAGAATGGCCTGTACGCTGTCACGCTGGCACAGACGAGCCTGCAGGGCGGCCAGTCCCGGCCAGCGTACGGCATCGATCTGGGCGTTGCCGTGTTCCATGTTGATCACCTGACAGGCGAAGGCGAGGTCGGCCATGCTCAGCCGGTTGCCGACGAAGTAGTCGTTGCCGGCGAGGGTCCTTTCCAGGTAATCGAAATGGCGCGGCAGCTTGTCCTCGATGGCCTTCTGTACCGCCGCTTCGTCGCAGGGCTTGCCCATGGTCGGATTGAGGGCGCGGTTGACGAACACGCAGAAGGTGGTCAGCGGCGCCAACTCGTAGTCGGCATACTTTTCCAGCCAGCGGATCTGCGCCCGCTCGGCGGCCGAGTGACCGTACAGGGCGACGGTTTTGGGATGCTGCTCTTCGATGTACTGGGCGATCACGCTGGAGTCGGCCAGGCTCAGCTCGCCATCCCTGAAGCCGGGAATGCGCCCGAGCGGGCTGATCTCGAAGAACCAGTCCGGCTGGTTGAAGGGAGCGACGATCTGCAGTTGGTAGTCCAGCCCTTTTTCGGCCAGCAGCAGGCGCAGCTTGCGGACGAAGGGAGAGAGCGGGGCGCCATATACCGTCATGCTCATGGTGCGGTTCCTTGTGTGGGCGGGGCGGACCTCTTTATAGCACGCGCCGAAGCGCTGCCAAGGCGCCTGCCACGGCTTCGTATCAGGTCGCTGGCGCGGCGCAAGCCATTGATTTGGAAAAAATTAACGAGCAGGGGTTGACGCCTTCCAGGGCGCTCCATAGAATGCGCGCACTTCCGATGCGAAGCCGGTAGCGAAAGCGAAAGCAGCAGAAGAAGTTGGAAATGTGGCAGTCACAAGCTGTTGTAAGTTCCAGGCCGCGTCCCCTTCGTCTAGTGGCCTAGGACACCGCCCTTTCACGGCGGTAACAGGGGTTCGAGTCCCCTAGGGGACGCCACTTAAGCGGGAATAGCTCAGTTGGTAGAGCACGACCTTGCCAAGGTCGGGGTCGCGAGTTCGAGTCTCGTTTCCCGCTCCAGATTTTATCGATTAGCACGTGGTTGCTGATCGAAATACAGACCCAGAATGATGGGTTGGCATAGGCTGACAAGCCTGATGTAAAGATTTAATGCGGGAATAGCTCAGTTGGTAGAGCACGACCTTGCCAAGGTCGGGGTCGCGAGTTCGAGTCTCG
>RRZT010062772.1_pt1 | contig 25426 bp, 22 predicted proteins | sample 2165551 | NCBI WGS metagenome assembly RRZT01 (sample SAMN10456910, study PRJNA506462) | wastewater metagenome | biome: wastewater; feature: sludge; material: wastewater sludge; isolation source: wastewater sludge with Escherichia coli K12::gfp cells carrying plasmid... | place: USA: Moscow, Idaho... | reverse complement strand
TTCATCGTGGGTGTGAGCTCATGCAAGACGGTCTCGGCTTGGCTGAGATCGAGGTGGTTACCGTTCGGCATGGGTCCCCTTTGAAGGCGGGACGCGTGACCAGGCGTGGGCGAGTCGACCCTCGCGTGGAGGACGCGTCCAGGAGGTGAGCTGTGTGCCTGGTGGTGGAGTATCTGGCTCATCCGACAGGGTGATCTGCTGGACTCACAGTGGCGCGACCGCACCGGAATCTCACCGGCTTCCTCGTCCCCGAAGCGTGTACAGGCTAGCAACGATTGTGTGTCGTGGCCCGGCGTCCACGTGAACACCGGGCCACGACTCTCTGAGGGGTGGAGTCAGGTCACTCCTGCGCGAGCGCCGTCGCCGGTGAGACCGAGGCGGCGCGCCCTGCAGGCAGCACGGAGGCGATCCAGGCCAGCCCGAGCGTGAGCCCGATCAGCAGCAGCAGTTGCGCATAGGGGATGCCGATCGTTACGGCGGTCTCCTTGCCAAGCATCGCTTCCATTCCCGCGATCCCGTAGCCGATGCCGAGCAGGACCCCAGCGACGCTCGCGACGCCGCCCAGCAGGAGTGCCTCGCCTCCCAGCAGACGCTTGACCGCCGAAGCGTCCAAGCCCAGGGCCCGCAGCAGCGCCGTCTCGCGGCGGCGCTCCAGCACCGACAGCCCCAAGGTGTTCCCGACGCCGACCAGTGAGATCAAGACGGAGACGCCCAACAGGCCCAACACGACGGCCAGCACCGCCGCGAACGATTGAGCGATCATCTCGCGTTCGGCATGGGCCGAGGTGATCGTCACGCTGGCACCGTCGAGCGCCGTGCCGATGTCACCCAGGAGCGTTGCGGGATTCGCATCGGCGGTCGGCTTCACCAGCATCACCTTGCTGGTTTCGGCTCCGGGTGTGGACAGCACGGCCGGATTCACGGCCGTCATCGCGGCCTGGGGAACGATGCGGGCGCGGAGAGGAATGGCGCGGCCGCCGATCGTCAGGTTGACGGTGGCTCCGTTGGCGATGGTGGAGGATCCCATCGCGATCTCGTCGGGGGCAAGGTTCTCTGCGGACGCCCACCCCAGGGGGGTGGCCTGTGCGGTGGTCAGCCCGATGGCCATGACCTGGGTCGACTTCCCGTTCGCCTCCAGCGTGCCGTCGGCGACGGTTGCGTCAACCGCAGCGGCAACGCCCTTCACGGCTGCGACGCGTTGGGTCAACTGCGAGGTGACGTCGCCGTAGATGAGGATCTCGACCGGATGACGCCGGTCAACGGTGTCTTGGATGGTCGTGTTCGCGATGGCTGCACCGGTCAGAACCATGGAGACCAGCGTCGTCCCGATCAGCAGGGCACCTGCGGTGGCAGCGGCGCGACGGGGCGTGCGGCGGGTGTTCTCCCCGGCCAACTGCCCCACGATGTGCCCGCGGAACGGACGCCCGAGTGCGGCGGCCGCGGCCGGGATCCACCAGGGCCCCAGCAGCAGGACGCCAGCAAAGTTGAGCACACCGGCGACGACCCCGATCAGCACACCGGTCTCTTTCCCGATCACGGCGGCGGCGACCAGACCCGCGCCACCGGCGACGAAGGTGAGGATCCCCATCGTCGTGCGGAAGGCGCCGATCGCCCGGCCGCTTGCTGGGGCCAGATCGGGGCGCAAAGCCGCCAGGGGAGGTACCCGGGTCGCGGCTCGTGCGGGCAGCGCGGCGGCAGCGACCGTGACGACGACGCCCGTGAGCCAGGGGGCGATGAGCGCGACGGCGTCGGGGGTCATCGCTTCAGCGCCAAACACGCTGGGGGCGAGCAGCGGAAGGAGGGAGACGAGCCCCCAGCCCACCCCGAGACCGATGAGGCCAGCCACCGCCGCGGTCAAGAATGCTTCGCTGAGGACCTGCCGGAACGTTTGAGCGCGCGAGGCGCCCAGGCAGCGCAGGAGCGCCAGGCGGCGAGTGTTCTGAGCGACCAGGATGGAGAAGGTGTTGCTGATGACCAGCGCGGCGACGAAGAAGGCGATGACTCCGAAGATGAGCAGCACATACGTGGTCACCGAGGTGTTGTTCGTGTAGGCGGCGACCTTCTTGGCCGTCCAGTCAGCCGCCGTCGCGACGGAGGCCTTGTCGGTGCTGATGCCGGGCAGGGCCTTGATCGAGGCGACCAGTGCATCCGGGTTGTTGCCGCTGACCATCACCAGGGCGTAGTTGCCGCCGCTCAGCCGCAGGGCCGTCGCGTCCGGTGCCAGCACCAAGGGGCTTGCGGTGGACGATGTCGCGTCGGATCCCGGCTTCACGATCCCGACGATGGTGTCCCCGGAGCCCTCTTTCCAGGGGAGCTTGTCGCCCACGGAGAGGTGCCCGACTTGGGCGAGGTCGTCGTTGATCACGACCTCGCCGGTGGCGGCGGGGAGCCGACCCTGCACGACGGTGGTCTTGCCGCTTGCGGGCAGCGTGACGATCTGGACGTAGAACTCAGGGGTTCCGACCATGGTTCCGTACTCCACCAGCGGACGGGTGGCGGTCACGCCCGGCACTGTGCCGATCGCCTTGACGGTGGCCGGGGACAGAGCTGAACCGGTGACGACGACGGACGCGTCACCGACCCGGCCTGCGACCTGGTCGGTGTAGGAGCGGGACAGGGACGACCCCAGGATCAGCGTGGCGCAGGTGAAGGCGACGCCCAGGATGATCGCTAGGGCGGAGGAAACGAGACGACGTGGTTCGCGCAGCACCGTTCTCACCGCTCGTCAGCGACGATGCGGCCATCGGCCAGGCGCACGACCCGGTCGCACGCGCGCGCGGCGGAGGCGTCGTGGGTCACCATGACGACGGTCTGGCCGTACATGTCGACGGCCCGGCGCAGGACGCCCAGCACGTCGGCGCTCGCGGCCGAGTCCAGGGCGCCGGTCGGTTCGTCGGCGAAGATGACGGTGGGGCGCATGACCAAGGCTCGCGCCACGGCGACGCGCTGCTGCTGGCCACCCGACAGTTCGGAGGGGCGGTGGGTGAGACGCTCGGTGAGGCCAAGGGTGGAAACCACCTCGTCGAACCATTCCTGATCGGGACGGCGCCCCGCCAGGCGCTGGGGGAGCAGGATGTTCTCGCGGGCGTTCAGCGTGGGAACGAGGTTGAACGACTGGAAGATGAAGCCGATGTGATCGCGGCGGACCTTGGTGAGCCGCTTGTCATCCAGTCCGGTGATCTCCACATCACCCACCCAGGAGCGGCCATAACTGGCCTGGTCTAGGCCGGCGAGCAAGTGGAGCAGCGTCGACTTGCCGCTGCCCGAGGGCCCCATGATGGCGGTGAACTCACCCGACTCGAGCTGGGTGCTGACGGCGTCCAAGGCGGTGACGGACGTCTCGCCGGAGCCGTACACCTTGGTGAGCGACTCGGCGCGGACAGCGGGTGGTGCGATGGGCATGGGGAATGATCCTCCTCGTGTGGGCTACCTCTCCACCCTGCCGGACGCCTGCCTTCGCGTCATCGGTCCGCCGCAGCGTGGGGGGTGCTGCCATTGGCGGGGGTGTCCCTCGCCCCTGAGGTGCAGTCGGTCAGACCACAGGATGAGGGGGCGGCTCACGCCTGCGGGGAGACCAGCCCGGCATCGTAGGCGAGCACGACCAAACCCACCCGGTCACGGATCGCGAGCTTCGCGAGGATGTGCCCGATGTGGGTCTTCACGGTGGCTTCTGCGAGAAACAGTGTGGAGGCGATCTCGTTGTTGGTCAGCCCCTGGGCCACCAAGGTGAGGACTTCGCGTTCGCGCTCGGTCAGTTCCTCCACGCGTGCGGCTGCGCGGGTCGCGGCGCCTGCGCCCGGCAGCAGAGGCACGAAACGCTCCAGCAGGCGGCGGGTGGCGGTGGGGGCGACGACGGCCTCGCCGCTGTGCACCGCCCGGATCCCGGCCAGCAATTCCGCCGGTCCGGCGTCCTTGAGCAGGAAGCCGGACGCCCCCGCCTGCAGGGCCGCGAAGACGTACTCGTCCAGGTCGAACGTGGTCAAGACGAGCACTTTCGTCTGCGCGCCCGATTCGACGATGCGGCGGGTGGCCTCCACGCCGTCCATGATCGGCATGCGGATGTCCATCAGCACGACATCACAACCGGTGGGGCCCGTGGCGGCACGCACCGCGTCCGCGCCGTTGCCCACCTCGCCGACGACGGTCATGTCGGATTGGGCGTCCAGCACCATGCGGAATCCCAAGCGCACCAACTCCTGATCGTCGGCGAGGATCAGGCGGATGGGCTCGGTCATGCTGTGGCTCCAGGGTTGGTAGGAATGAAGGCTTCGATCACGAAACCTCCGGTGATGTGGTTGCGTGCGGCCATCGTGCCACCAAAGGCGGCGACGCGCTCGCGCATGCCGACCAGCCCGTGTCCGAGACCGTCGGTGACCCCTGCTCCCTTGCCGTTGTCGCGGATCTGCAGCGACACCCCGGCGGGGGAGTGGTGAATACGGACCCGGACGGCGGCGTCTGGCCCGGCGTGTTTGACCGCATTGGTGAGGGCTTCTTGGACGATGCGCACGATGGCCAGTTCCATCGCGGGGGTCAGCAGGCGGCGCAAGCTGACGTCGCCGGTGACCTCCAGGCGCACGTCGCGACCCGCATCGACCAAACCTTGGATGATGCCCTGAAGATCACCAAGGTTGGCGGCCGGGGCGAGTTCGGGTGCCTGACCGTCGCGCAAGACACCGACGAGACGGCGGGTCTCGGCGAGGGATTCTTGGGCGGTGGTGCGGATGGTGGTGAGCGCGCGCTCAGCCACGGCGAGACGCTTCTCCGGGTCGCCGTCCATGCCCGCGGCATACGCACCGCCATCGGCCTGGACGACGATCACGGCGAGGCTGTGGGCGACCACATCGTGCATCTCCCGGGCCAGACGCTGACGCTCCTGCGTCGCCGTGAGCAGCATCGCCTGCTGGTATTGCTGCTGCTGGGCGAGGAGGGCGTGGAGGGAGGCGTCCCGGGCGACCGAGCGGGAGCGGACGGCGCTGCCGATCGCCCAGGAGGCGGCCACCAGGGAGGCCATCGCGGTGAACGATGCGGCCAGGGCGAACATGTCGCTCTCGTCCGGATGCCACGACATCCCCGACCAGGAGATCGCCGCGAGTAGCGCGGCGGCAAAGCCGATGATCAGCCAACTGTTGCGCCACCGCTCCCGCCCGTAAGCGGCGACGGTGTACAGCATGATCGGGACGGCGATGTTGGTCAGCGACGGCCCCATCGCGAATCCGACCTGGAGCAGGTGGACCGGGATGATGGCGAGCGCCACCAGGTCGGGGAACTTCAGACGCCACAGCAGGGGGATCGCGATGCCGACGAGGCGAAGCAGGAACCACGAGCCGCCACCGACGTCCCACTGGTCGAGGGCAACGAACATCACGAGCGCAGCCAACATGGCATCCGTCGGGCGCGGGATCCAGAAGGACGACTCCCGCCACCGGGGGAGGGTCGTCTGCTCAGGTGCGGGGAGCGGTGTGGTCACCTGACCAGCGTAAACACCCCGCACCAGGGGAGCATCAGCCCTCGGGATGGGCTGCGCCTCATCCCCTGGGGCGGTTGCAGTGGGCCATATCCGGCGTGCTGTCGGGTCGATGGGGCGGGCATGCTGGATCGTCGAGGAGGTCCGTGGTCGCCGGGTGTAGCGCGCCCAAGCCGTAGGCCTTCTCCACGTGTTCGCGGGTGAGGACCTCCTCGGGAGGGCCCGCCGCGAGAACGCGGCCTCCCGTGAGGAGCACCCAGTCGGCCGCGCGAGCCTCGTCTAGGTCGTGGGTGGTCAGCACGACGCCGTGGCCTCGCTCGCGTTCAGCGTGGATGATGGCGTCGATCGTCCGCATCGAGACCAAGTCGAGCCCAGTGAGGGGCTCATCAAGCAGCAGCATCTGGTGGCGTTGGGTGATCCCTTGAGCCACATAGACGCGTTGGCGCTGTCCGCCGGACAACTCATCGAGGTGCCTGCCTGCGAGCGCGGTCACGTCCAGGCGTTCCATCGCCTCCTGCACCCGGGCCCGGTCGCGGGCGCGGGGACGCCGGAACCAACCCAGGTCGGAGTACAGCCCCATAGCGACGGCCTCGCCGACAGTGATGGGGGTGTCGGTCGGGAACGCGGGTGACTGCATCACGTATGAGGTGACCCCGCGGCGTCCAGGTGGGCCCCCCCAGCACGCTCAGCGTTCCCCCCATGACCGGGAGGATGCCGGCCAGGGCGTTGAGGAGGGTCGATTTTCCTGAACCGTTAGGGCCGATGATGGCGGTGACGCCCTGAGCTGGGATGGTGAAATCGGACGCCGCCAACGCGACCTGATGGCCATAACCCAGCGTCACCCCGGTGCCGAGAGCAAACGGGGGTGTCGCGTTCATGCGTGGACCTCCTGGGCGGGTCGGGCTGCCAGCCATGAGGCGGTGCGCCGGACGGTGAGGGTGAGGAAGAAGACGGCGATGGAGACCAGCGCCATGGTGGCCGAGCCTGCCGTGCCCCAGTGGTAGCTGAGCGTGAGGCCCAGCCACACGGCGAAAGCCGCGAGTACCACGGAGGTCAGGAACATCTGCGGGACGGTGCGCGCCAGGAGCGCTGCCGTGGCAGGGGGACCGACGAGCAGGCCGAAGACGAGCAGAGTCCCGACGGCCTGGAAGCTGCCGATCACTGCCGTGGCGATGAGCACGAGCAGGGCGGCATGGGTGAAGCGCGGGTTCATGCCCAGCGTCTGCGCCTTCGCCGAGGAGAACGCTAGCGCCAGCAGTGGCCGGTACAGCACCAGCGAACCGGCGACGACGATGACACCCAGAACGCTCATCGACACGACGGTGGACTCATCGACTCCGAAGATGTCGCCGAAGAGGATGGAGGTGAGCGACCCCGTATAAGAGCGCGACTTACTGATCAGCGCCACGCCCAGGGCCATCATCCCGACGAACAACAACCCGATGGCGGTGTCCTCCTTCAGCGACGTCTGCCGGTGGATCAGTTCGATCCCGGCGACCATGACCAGCGCCGCGATGGCAGCTCCCAGGAAGGGGCTGAAGCCGAAGATGACCCCGGCGGCGATGCCCGGCAGGACGCCATGGACGAAGGCGTCCCCGAAAAAGCTCATGCCGCGCAGGACAAGCCACACCCCGACGACGGAACAGGTGGCAGCGGCCACCATTCCGCCGATGAGTGCGCGTTGCTGGAAGCCCAGGAGAAAGGGCTCGATCCACCATTCCATGGCTGGCCTGCCCTCACGCCAGCGCGTCAGCGATGCGCTGCGCGTCGGTGAGCATCATGCCGCGGTAGGTGTCGGCGCCAGACCCCGCCGGGCCAACGGACCCTTCATACAGTTCGACGACGGCGAGCGGGGTGCCCGCCTCGCGGGCGACGGCGTCGACCAGGCGCGGATTGACCGTGTTGTTGGAGAAGATGGCGCGCACTCCGGTGCGGTGGACGACGTCCACGAGCGCCGCCAGTTCGGCGGAACTGGGCTCGGCGTCCGTGCCGCCGCCGGGGATCACGACGCCGGCGACGGTGAACCCGTACGCCTGCGCGAAGTAGTTGTAGGCCTCATGATCGGTCAGCAGGACGCGTCGCTCCTGGGGGATCATCGACAGGATCTGGCGAACCTCGGCGTCGGTGTCGCGGAGTTGCTGCTCGACCTGGGCGCCGCAGGTCATGAACGTGCTGTTGCCGGTGGCGTCGGCGAGGGCGGATCCGACGAGGGCGGCCCCTTTGGCCATGCGTCCGGCGTCCATGTGAACGTGGGGGTCGGTGGTGCCGTGGTCGTGTCCGGCGTGGTCGCTGTGGGGTTCGGCGCTTCCGCCGTGCTCGGCAGCATCGCTGTGCTGTGCTGATCCGAACGGGATGGGGTCGAGTTGGGGTGCCATCTCGACCAGGTGGGCGCCGTCCTTGGCCGCGTTGGCGAGGGTGGTGCGCAGGCCGCCCTCGAGCCCGAGCCCGTTGGTGATGACGAGTTTGGCCTTGACCAGGTTTGCCACCTCCGCCGAGGACGTGGAGAACTCGTGGGGATCGTCCCCGGGTCCCATGAGCGTGGCCGAGGTCGTTCCCGCGCACTGGCTGATGTCGGACAGGATCGAGCCCTAATGGGTCGTTGTCGCGATGGCCAGCGGCGCGTCCGCGGCGGAGCCTCCGGGAGGGGAGGAGGGCGTCGCGGCCCCGGATGAACAGGCGGTGGCTAGCAGGGCAAGGGACGCGATGAGACCCGGAAGGGCCACGCGGGAGGCGCGCATCGGAAGCTCCTAACAATAGTGAGAATCGTTCTCAATACTAACGTGTGCGGAGTCCTTCGACAAAACGGGGCCCGTGGATCGCTGCGGGTGGGTTACGCCTGGGGATCGGGGGTGGTGAGGGGGGTCAGGGCCTCGGTGAGCGTGGCGCGCTCCTGGGGGGAGAGTCCGCCGAGGACCCCCTCCGCGCCGCGATCGCGCGCCTGTGCGACGCGGGCCAGGAGGTCGCGGCCCGAGGGGGTGAGGGAGAGCAGGGTGGCGCGTCCGTCGGAGGGGTCGGGGGTGCGTGCCACCCAGCCGCCGGCCTCGAGCGTGTCGATGACCTCCGTCGCCGACCCTCGGGCGACGCGGAGGCGTCCGGCGACCTGCGAGGGGCGTGCGGGCTCGAGTCGGGCGATGGCGCGCAGGGCGTGGGCCTGGTGAGGGTTGACGGGGAGCCCGTCGAGGGCGGCCGCGTGGGCAGCGCGCAGGCGTCGTGCCGCGCGCAGGATGAGGTCGGCCAACTCGGACGTGGCGGGAATACTCACAGAGCCTCCGCAGTTGATAGTGAGGTAACCTCAGTATAACGACAGAAAGGGGCACCACATGGCTATGGGCCCCCCAGAACTCCGCGGCCCCGCCCGCATCGATCCCGCCGACCGCGCACAACTCGCCGAATCGCCTGTGAGTTGGGAGCGGGTCGTCCGCCTCTTCCGGCCCCACCTCGGCGCGCTGAGCGTCGTCATTCTTGCGGTCGTGGCCGCATCGCTCGTCGGCTTGGCGCAACCCTTCCTGCTGCGCGCCGTCATCGACGACGCGCTCCCTCACGGCGACCTCACCCTCCTGGCCTGGGCCGCCGGGGGCATGATCGCCATCGCCATCGCCACCGGAGTGCTTGGGGTCGTCCAGACATGGCTTGCCACCGCGATGGGGCAGCGGGTCATGAGCCGCCTGCGTTCCGACGTCTTCGCCCACCTGCAACGTCAGTCGATGGCCTTCTTCAAGCGCACGCGCGGCGGAGAGATCCAATCGCGCCTCATCAATGACATCGCGGGGCTTCAATCCGTCATCACCACCACGGCGACCTCCGTGGCCTCCAACGTCACCACCGCCGTCGGCACCGCCGCAGCCATGGTTCTCCTGGACTGGCGCCTCAGCCTGCTCAGCCTCATCGTCCTTCCCCCCGCTGTGCTGCTCACCCGCCGCGTCGCGTTGATTCGCCGCGACATCACCGCTCAACGGCAGGCCACCTTGGCGGACCTCCACGCCCAGGTCGACGAGGCCCTCAGCGTCAACGGCGCCCTGTTGACCAAGACCCTCGGTGCCGCACAAGCGCGCGTCGACGCCTTCGACGAAACCTCGGCGACGCTCGTCGATCTGGAGATCCGCAGCCAACTCGCCGGGAAGTGGCGCATGGCCACCATGCAGATCATCTTCGCCGTGATCCCCGCGATCATCTATCTCGCCGCAGGCTTCCCCGCGCTCACCGGTGACATCACGATCGGCACCCTGGTCGCGTTCACCGCCTTGCAGTCGCAGATCTTCCGTCCCATCCTGGGGCTGCTGAGCATGGGAGCCCAGTGGGTCGCGTCCATGGCGCTGCTGAGCCGCATCTTCGGCTACCTCGACCTCCCCGTGGATGTCCCAGAATCCACGCATCCCACACCCCTGCCTGCCGCGTCCGTGCGTGGCGAGGTCGTGTTCGAGGACGTCAGCTACCGCTACCCCGACGGTGACGTGGACGTCGTGTCCGACGTCGATCTGACGCTCGCGCCCGGACGGACGGTCGCCGTGGTGGGGGAGACCGGCTCAGGCAAGTCCACGCTGGCCTCACTCCTGGTGCGGCTCGCCGACCCCACCCGCGGGCGCATCACGCTCGACGGGATCGACCTGCGCGACCTCTCCTTGACCGACCGCGCCCGCGCCATCGGCGTCGTGAGCCAAGAGACGTACCTGTCGCATGCCAGCGTCCGCGACAACCTCCTCCAGGCCAAGCCGGACGCCGACGACGCGGAACTGTGGCGTGCCCTCGGGGTGGCTCAGGTCGCAGAGACCATCGCCGCGCTGCCCGCGGGGTTGGACACCCTGGTCGGGGCGCGCGGTCATCGGCTCTCCGGTGGCGAGCGCCAACGCATCGCGGTGGCGCGCACGCTGCTGGCCGATCCGCGCGTGCTGGTCCTCGACGAGGCGACCAGCGCGCTCGACACCGAGACCGAACGAGAGTTCCAGGCTGCCCTGGACGCGCTCGCCCAAGGACGCACGACGCTCACGATCGCCCATCGCCTCAGCACGGTGCGCGACGCCGACGAGATCGTCGTCATGGACCACGGGCGCATCGTCGAGCGGGGCACGCACGAGAGCCTGCTGGCAGCCGGTGGTCGCTACGCGGAACTGGCGGCCTAACCCCAGACGCCAGGCTCAGTCGCGACCGCGAGGAACCTTGTTGCGCAACAGCCGCCAGCGCCAGCGCAACTGGTCGCGTCGGGCCTGCATCGACGGGTCCGACCCGGCGTGTTGCGTCGCGCGCAGGTAGCGCTCCCCATAGGACGCCAGGAGTTCGTCGTCGAGGGCGCGGACGCGGGAGATGCCGGTGCTATCGCGGCGCAGGTTGTTGGCCACCAGACCGGCGGGCAGCCGTTCGAGACGGCGCTTGATCTGGTCCAGCGGGTCGCCGATGGCGCGCAGGAGTTCCACCGCGAATCGCAGCCCCTGATCTGAGGGTTCCTCGGCGTCGGGGTATCGGGCCGCGATCCAGGCGCGGACGGCGGCGATCTCGATGTCGTCGGCATTCGGCTGAGGTACAGGAGGCTGACTGGGCAGCGCTGCAGGCGCGTCGTCGCGGGGCGCGACGGTCGCGGCGGGGCCGGGCAGGTCGCGCAGTCGGTCGGCGATGCTGAGGAACGAGTCGTCGAGGCGCTGGCGCAACTGATGCGCCTCCAGGAAGAGGGCGTCGATCTCGGCGCGTCCTTGCGGTGAGAGTTCGGCGTACTGGGTGCTCTTGTAGCGCAACGCGTGCTCATACTCGGCCCAGGCGTGCGCGGCCACCGTCCGGACTTGGATCTCCAGGCCGTTGAAGGCGTGGAAGTAGTGGTCCAGGTCGCCGCCGCGTCGGATCCACTGGGAGTCGAATCGCTCGCCGGTCACGATGAAATGCCAGCAGTCGTACCCCTTGTGGTCGCCGTCGCGTTCGTCGCCCGGGTTGCGGTCCTCGGTGAGGGTGAACCGGGCCCGGATGGCCGCCATCGCGCGCTCCCGTTCCGCAGACGTGTAGACGATGACACGGGCGGCCACGAGATCGGTCACCTGGTGGCGCGGGTCGGCATACCCCTTTGCGCGGCACTTACGCAGGAACGAGGCGATCGACTTGGATCGGGCGGTGATCAGGTGGGCGTTGATGGGCTCTTCGGCCATCAACCGACGCAGATACTCCTCAAGTTCCACCGCAGCGCCCGGCAGCCAGTCCCATTCCTGAGCCAACTGCTCGTCGAAACCCACGGGGGTCAGTGCGGACGTCATGGCGTCCATTGTTCCTCGTTGCGCCCGTTCCTCGTCGCGCCGGGCTTCGGACGCCTGGTGCGGTGGAGCGGTGAGGGGCCTAGTCTGCACGGACATGGAGCAGAAGCTGACCCGGGCGCAGCGCCTGGACCGACTGCCGTTCACGCGGCAGCACACCCGACTGCTGGTCGGGTCGGGGGTCGGGTGGGCGCTGGACGCCATGGATGTGGGCCTGATCTCGTTCGTGATGGCCGCCTTGGCGGTCTCGTGGAAGCTGGATCCCACGACGCTCAGCGTCATCGGGTCGATCGGGTTTGTCGGAATGGCGCTGGGGGCCAGCCTGGGCGGGCTGCTCGCCGATCGGGTGGGTCGTCGCCAGGTCTTCGCGCTGACGCTGCTGGTGTACGGCATCGCCACGGGAGCCTCCGCGCTGGCCGGATCGGTCGCAGTGCTGATCGCGTTGCGCTTCCTGGTCGGGCTTGGTCTGGGTGCCGAACTGCCGGTGGCCTCCACCCTGGTGAGTGAGTTCGCCCCCCGTCGGATGCGCGGCCGCGTCGTGGTCGCGCTGGAGGCATTCTGGGCGGTGGGCTGGATCGGTGCGGCGCTGCTGGGCTACCTGCTGGTGCCGGCAAGCCCCGACGGGTGGCGTTGGGCGCTCGCGGTGGGCATCGTGCCCACCCTGTACGCCGTGGTGGTCCGCTACGGGTTGCCCGAATCGGTGCGGTTCCTGGAGAGCAAGCGCAGGTTCGCCGAGGCGGAGGCGTCCGTGCGGCGCTTCGAGGATGCGGCAGGGGTGGCCCCGGTGCCCAGCCCGGACGAACCCCCCACCGTCACGGCGGGCACGGTGTCCATCTGGAGTCCGGCTTTGCGTGGCCGCACCGCCGCCTTGTGGGTGGTGTGGTTCTGCATCAACTTGTCCTACTACGGCGCCTTCATCTGGATCCCCAGCCTGCTGGTGGGGCGAGGCTTCCCCCTGGTGAAGAGCTTCGAGTTCACGCTCATCATCACGCTGGCGCAACTGCCCGGCTATGCGGCGGCTGCCTGGTTGATCGAGAAGTGGGGACGCCGCCCCACCTTGGCCACGTTCTTGGCGGGGTCGGCTGTCGCTGCGGTCGGTTTCGGCGTGGCGAACGCGGAGTGGTCCATCCTGCTGACGGGCTGCCTGCTGTCGTTCTTCAACCTGGGCGCCTGGGGTGCGCTGTACGCGGTGGGCCCTGAGTTGTACCCGACCACGCTGCGGGGCACCGGTGCCGGGGCGGCGGCCGCTTTCGGGCGCATCGCGTCCATCATTGCTCCCCTGGCGGTACCGGTGATGCTGGCGTCTGGGGGTTCGGGGCTGGTGTTTGGCGTCTTTGGTGCGGCGTTCGCGCTAGCCGCTGCGGCCGCGACGCGGCTGCCGGAGCGTCGAGGTACGGCGCTGGAATCCTGACCTGCCGCAGGGCGCGGCCCTCTCCCCACCGCCGGGGAGAGGGCCAGGGCCCGGGCGTCCGCAGCCAGTCAGACGCCCGGGGTCAGGGTCGGGCCGTCAGCCGTGGGCGTGATCGTGCTGGTCGGCCTCTTCTTCTGCGGTCATGCCGTTCACGACGGCGACCTCGATGGGTGTCGCACCCAAGGCGAGCGTGTGCGACACCGCGCGCGAGTGAAGATCGATGACCGTCACGCTGGAGGCTTGGGCGTCCGTCACGTAGGCGGTATCGCCGGCGACGGTGATCGAGGGCCCGGCTTCTTGCCAGTCCGCCTTCTCACTCCAGGGGCCGATGGCCGGGATGGACGCCTCGATGGCTCCCGACTCGGGGTTGATGATCTTCACGGCACCGTCGTAGGTGAGGACGAGCGCTTCGCCGTGGGGGCCGCGAGCCAGGGAGCGGAACCAGTACGAGGAGCCCAACTCGACCAAGGACAGCGCGTTGGTGCGCGTGTCCACGAGCGCGACCCGCGTCGGATGCTCCTGCTTGGCCTGGGCATCGGACTTGTAGTCGGTCAACACGATGGGCGAGACGGGGGATCCGGCGGCGTTTCCGGTCCGCGCGTACGCGTCGGGGGCCGACACCTTGTGGAAGGCGCCGTCGCGCCACACGACCGGACCATTGGTGCAGCCCAGCAGAACCGTGTCGCCGTCGGAGGTGCTCTGCGCGGTCGCTTCGCCATGGACGCCGGGGCAGTCGTCGGTGTGGGCGATGATCTGGTCGCCGCGCCGGACCTGCACCGTCGAGCGGGACTGCTCGGTGCCTTGGGTCACGAGCACGGCATCGTCGCGCAGCGGTACCGCGACGCCGTGGTGGGGCGCGTGGTCGCCGTGGGGGCGGGAGCGCACCCCGGCGTCGTAGACCAGGAACCGGTCGCCGTCGGTGACGACGACGTGGCGCCCGTCGCCAGCCTTGTTGAGCCGTAGGAAACCGGGGTGTGCGGTCTCCTGGACGACCTCCCCGGACGTGGCATCGATCAGCGTGAGGCCGTTGTCGTGCGAGAAGAGCAGCCGGGTTGTTTGGCTGCGTCCTTCGCGGGAGTTTCCGCCGACCTGGGTGGCGGGGTCTGGTGTCGGGGTTGCGGTGCCTGCGGAGGGTGCGGGGGCCGCGCAGGCGCTGAGGAGGAGAGTTGCGGCGGCGAGACCGATGGCGGGACGGAGGGGAACGGGTGTTCGGCGTGGCGTCATGCCACCAGTCAACACATAATGAGAATCAATATCAAATGCGAGAGGGCCGCGTCCCCGGGACGACGAGGCGTGGCATCCGCCGGGCAACAGTGCGCTTTGGCGTGAGGGTGTGCTCTACCCTGACCTCGTACCCTGTCCGCACCCATGTGCAACGAACGAGGAGTGTTGATGACCGCATTCACCTGGACCCAGCAGGACCAACGCGCGGTGGATACCGCGCGGGTACTCGCCGCCGACGCGGTCGAGAAGGTGGGCAACGGCCACCCCGGGACGGCCATCTCGCTGGCCCCCCTGGCATACCTGCTGTACCAGAAGGTGATGACGCTCGACCCGGCCGAGCCCCGCTGGCTGGGGCGCGACCGCTTCGTGCTGTCGGCCGGTCACGCCTCGATCCTGCAGTACAACCAGCTCTTCCTGGCCGGTTTCGGGCTGGAACTGTCCGACATTGAGGCATTGCGCACCTGGGGTTCGGCCACCCCCGGCCACCCGGAGTTCGGCCACACCGCGGGCGTCGAGGCCACCACGGGCCCCCTCGGTGCGGGCGTCGCCAATGCCGTCGGGTTTGCCATGTCCGCGCGTCACAGCCGCGAGCTCTACGACCCGACCGCAGCCCCGGGCACCTCGGTGTTCGACCACTACGTCTACTGCATCGCCGGGGACGGCTGCATGCAGGAGGGTGTCTCCGGCGAGGCCTCGTCCCTGGCGGCAACCCAGGAACTCGGCAACCTGATCCTGTTCTACGACGACAACCGCATCTCGATCGAAGGCGACACCAAGATCGCCTTCTCCGAAGACGTCGAGGCCCGTTACACCGCCTACGGCTGGCACGTGCAGCACGTCGACTTCACCAACGGCTTCACGACCTACGAAGAGAAGGTCGCCGAACTGTACGCCGCCGTCGAGGCCGCCAAGGCCGTGACCGACCGTCCGTCCTTCATCAAGGTGACCACCGTCATCGGCTGGCCGCTGCCGAACAAGGCCGGGGACCACAGCGTCCACGGCTCCAAGCTCGGCGGCGCCGAGATCACCGCGCTGAAGCAGGAACTCGGGTTCCCCGACGTTCCGTTCGGTATCGAGAACGACATCGTCGCCTACACCCGGGCCAACGCCGCCGAGCGGGCCAAGGCCGCCCACGCCGAGTGGGATCCCCGCTTCGAGGCGTGGCGAGCAGCCAACCCCGAGCAGGCAGCCCTGCTGGATCGCGTTGTGAGCAAGCATGCCCCCGCCGACCTGATCGGCCAGCTCCCCGTCTTCGAGGCAGGCTCCATGGCGACGCGCGCGGCGTCCGGCAAGGTCCTCGGGGCCCTGGCGACGGCGGTTCCGGAACTGTGGGGTGGGTCTGCTGACCTGGCCGGGTCGAACAACACGACGATGTCCGGGGTCGCTTCGTTCCTGCCCGCCGATCGCTCCAGCGAGAGCTTCGAGGGTGCCCCCGGTGGCCGGACGCTGCACTTCGGCATCCGTGAACACGCCATGGGCAACATCATGAACGCGATCTCGATGGACGGCCTCAGCCGCGTGTACGGCGGCACCTTCTTGGTGTTCTCCGACTACATGCGCGCCACCCCGCGTCTGGCGGCGCTGTCCCACGTCCCGACCACGTTCGTGTGGACGCACGACTCCATCGGCGTCGGCGAAGACGGCCCCACCCACCAGCCGGTGGAGCAGGTGATGAGCCTGCGGCTCATGCCTGGTCTCGACGTGGTCCGCCCCGGCGATGCCAACGAGGTCGCCCAGGCCTGGGTCCGGATCCTCAACGACTGGGATCGTCCCGCCGCGCTGATCTTGTCCCGGCAGAACGTGACCACCTACGAGCGGTCGGCGGAATCCGGCTTTGCCGCCGCCGACGGGGTTGCGCGGGGTGGCTACATCCTCAAGGAGGCCTCTGCCGCACCGAAGGTCGTCCTGGTCGGGACGGGCTCCGAGGTCGAGATCGCGGTCGCGGCCGCGGAGAAGCTCGAAGCCCAGGGCGTCCCCGCCCGGGTCGTCTCGCTCCCGTGCGTCGAGTGGTTCCAGGCCGAGGACGCCGCCTACCAGGAGGAGATCCTGCCTGCAGGGCTGCCGAAGGTCGTCGTTGAGGCGGGTGTCACGGTGGGCTGGAAGGATCTGCTGGGGGCCAACACCGAGGCGATCGGTGTCGACCAGTTCGGCGCCTCGGCTGCGGGGCCGACGATCTTCGAGAAGTACGGGGTCACGGCGGACGCGGTGGTCGCGAAGGCCACGGCGCTCATCTGAGCAGCCACGCCGCTCGTCTCCACAAACGGTCGGTGCCCCGCCCATCAGGGCGGGGCACCGACCGTTTCCTCACAGCCTGATCACGGTGTTCCGGCCCCCCGTGGCGGCTGCGGCGACTCCGCGCGAGGAACACCTACGATGGAGCGACCGTAGTGATCAGGACGCAGGAGAACACATGGCCGATTCAATGAGCGCGGACCCTCGCGGCGGGCGGCGTCCGCGGCGCGGCCTGGTCGTGGGTGGCGTCCTCGCCACGGTAGCGGTGCTTGCCGGAGTGAGCTACGGGGTCGCCTACGCCGTGTCGGGGAACACGCTGGCCCCCAAAACCAGCATCGCCGGGGTCGACGTGGGCGGCCTGACGCCCGCCGAAGCGCAAGCGAAGCTGACGGCCGACCTCACGCAGCGCTCCAGTGAGCCGATCACGGTGACCGCAGCCGATCAGAGCACGACGCGCACCCCGGCCGAACTCGGTCTGGCCGTGGACTATGCCGCCTCAGTGCAGGCGGCGGGGGGCGCCAAGTCGTTCGATCCGCGCATCATCTGGGACAACCTGACCGGGGGCTCCGCGCGTCCGGCTGTGGTGACCGTGGACCAGGGGGCCGCCGAGGCTGCGCTGAGTGAATTGGCGACAGCAGCACGCACCGACCCGGTCAACGCCGAGTTGGCCGTCGTGGACGGCAAACCCACGGTGAGCAACGCGAGTGCTGGTCGAAGCCTGGACGTCGCGGGGGCCATCAACGCCCTCCAGCACGGTTTCCTCACCTCGACACGGATCGAGGCCCCCCTCAGCGCCGCCGATCCCGACATCACCACCGAGGAAGCCAACGAGGCACTCGCCACTGTCGCGCAGCCGGCCCTCTCTGGCCCCGTGAGGATCTCGATCGGTGACAAGACGCTCGATGTATCGGCCCAGACCATCGGGTCGGCGTTGACCTTCCAGGCCGCCGACGGCAAGCTCACCCCGCAGGTGAACCCCACCACGCTGCTCAAGGCGTCCGAGGAGCGATTGAACCAACTGGGCATGACGGAGCCGAAGGACGCGAGCTTCACCTTCGCCGATGGGCGACCCAAGGTGGTGCCATCCCAGGACGGAAACGGTGTGTCGGCGGACGCGCTGGCGGCTGCCGTGACGTCGACGATGACGAAGACCGCCGATCGTGTCGCGTCGGTCGAGGCGGGCCCGCTCAAGGCTTCGTTCACGACCGAGGACGCCGAGAAGCTCGGGATCAAAGAGGTGACGGGCGAGTTCACCACGAACTTCCCCGCCACGGCCTACCGGGTCAACAACATCGGAAAGTCCGCAGGCCTCGTCAACGGGGTGCTGGTGAAGCCTGGTGAGACGTTCTCGATGAACAAGCTCCTCGGCCCCCGCACCTTGGCCCAAGGCTGGATGGCCGGGGGTGCGATCGACGGTGGCAAGGTGGTTGAGCGGATGGGCGGTGGCATTTCCCAGACGACCACGACGACGTTCAACGCGATCTTCTTCGCCGGGCTGCAAGACGTGTATCACAAGCCCCACTCCCTGTACTTCAGCCGCTACCCGATGGGCCGCGAGGCGACCCTGGATTACGTCTCGGTGGACATGAAGTTCAAGAACAACACCGACTACGGCGTCCTCATGCAGGCCTACACCAACAACCCGAAGGTGGGCGGCCAGGGCACGGTGACCGTCAAGGTGTGGTCCACCAAGTCTTATGACGAGATCAAGGCGTCCGACCCGGTGCAAAGCGACTTCCGTTCGCCCGGTCCCGCCGTTCAAAGCGACGCGGCCGTGTGCAGCCCGCAAAGTGCGATGCAGGGCTTCCGCGTTGACTACAACCGTCTGTTCTACAAGGGCGGACAGGTCGTCAAGACCGAGCCCTTCACCTGGACGTACAACACGCTGCAAGCGGTCACTTGCACCAACCCCGACGCGCGCGCCGACCGCATCGAACGCTAGGCCGCAGCCCCGTCCAGCGAGGTGAACCCGGCGGCGAGGAGGGCCTGCGCCACAGCGTGTGAAGCCTCATCGTCGGGCACCCGCACCTGCACGCTGCGTGCACCCATGCGGGTGGCCCACCAGGCTGCTGCGCGCCAGACGGTGACGTCGCCGCCGGGCACGGTCACCCACTCGCCCTCCATGCGCGCCGTGACGGCCCCGAACGAGGCGGTGGGCCCCCAAGCCGGGACGGACGCTGGGGGCGTTTGCCCGGCCAACAGATCGGTGATGCGCGTGACCCACGGGGCGCCGGGGGCCTGTGCACGATCGGCGAGGGCGTCGAGAAGGTCGCGAGGGGTCGCCTGAGGGCGGCGTCCGCGCGCAAGGGGGACCCGGCGCAGCGCCGCCACTTCGCGGCGCCGCCCCTCGTGGGCCTCGCCGTGACGGTCGAGCACGGTGAGGAGATCATCAGTGAGGTCCGTCACGAAGCCGAGGACCTCCGTGGGCTGGCCGTCGACGGGGGTGAGGAGGACGCTGACGCGTTCACCAACGACCAGAGGCGGCACAAGGCCCGCAACCGGATCGGTGTGTCCCTGTTGCATGGTTCCTCCCGAAGCGAGTTGTAGAGTGACCCTGTCTTGTCTGACCGGCCCGTCACTAATCTAGGGGAGCAGTTTTCATGACCTACGTGATCACGTCACCGTGCGTCGACGTCAAGGATCTCGCGTGCGTGGAGGAGTGTCCGGTCGACTGCATCTACGAGGGCAATCGGATGCTCTACATCCAGCCCGACGAGTGCGTGGATTGTGGCGCGTGCGAGCCGGTGTGCCCGGTGGAGGCCATCTACTACGAAGATGACGTCCCCGCCGACCAGGCCGAGTACTACGACATCAACGTGAAGTTCTTCGACACGATCGGTTCTCCGGGCGGCGCCGCCCGCATGGGCAAGATCGACGGGGATCACCCGACCGTCGCCGCGCTGCCCCCGCAGGGAGAGTGACTTCGCCGCTGTCGGAGCGCCTACCCGACTTTCCCTGGGACACCATCGCTGGGGCGAAGGCGCGCGCCCAAGCTCACCCGGACGGGTTGTGTGACCTGTCGGTGGGCACTCCGGTCGATCCGGTTCCTGAGGCCGCGCAGCGTGTGCTGGCCGAGTCGGCGTCCGCCTGGGCGGGATACCCCACGGTGTGGGGCACCCCCGGGCTTCGGGCAGCGATCCGTGGTTATGCCTCCTCGCGGTGGAACGCCTCGGGGCTGAGCGATGCCCACGTCTTGCCGGTGGTGGGCACGAAGGAACTCGTCGCGTCCCTGCCGCTGCAACTCGGGGTCGGCCCCGGGAGCACCGTCGTGATCCCGACGACCGCCTATCCGACGTATGAGGTCGGCGCGCTGATTGCGGGAGCCACCGTGCTGGCCACCGACGACCCGGCCGAGGCTGCTGCTGCCCATCCCGCCCTCATCTGGATCAACTCGCCGGCGAACCCGCACGGCGCCATCTTGTCCGCGGACGCGATGCGCGCCTGGGTGGAGGCCGCTCGCTCGGTCGGAGCAGTGCTGGCTTCCGACGAGTGCTACGGCGAATTCGGTTGGGAGGCCGAACCGGTTTCCGTGCTGGATCCGGCGATCAACGGCGGCAGCCTGGAGGGCCTCATCGCGGCGTTCTCGCTGTCCAAGCGCAGCAACGTCGCGGGCTATCGCGCGGGCTTCCTCGTCGGGGACGCTCCGCTGATCGGGGAACTCCTCGCCGTCCGCAAACACATGGGCCTCATTGTCCCGGGGCCTGTGCAAGCGGTCATGGAGACCATGCTGGGCGACGAGGACCATGTCGCGGTGCAGCGTGAGCGTTATCTGGCGCGTCGCGCGATCCTCAAACCCGCCTTGGAGGCCGCGGGCTTCCGGATTGATGCCTCGCAGGGGTCGCTCTATCTGTGGGCGACCCGCGGCGAAGACTGCCGCATCACCGTCGATTGGCTGGCCGAGCGCGGCATCCTGGCCGCCCCCGGCGACTTCTACGGAGAGGCGGGTCGCCAGCATGTCAGGATCGCGCTGACGGCCACCGACGAACGCATCGCTGCCGCGGCATCCCGCCTGGCCTAAGCCGCGTCAACCACGCCCACCCGGGGCGGGCAAGCCCGACGCGGGGCCGACCGTCAGCGGCTCGGCGTCGGCTGTGGCGGGGCGGGATAGGTGATCGTGACGCGGGTCTCATTGGTGGGATCGCCCGTCCAGGACCCTGTGGTGGTGGGGCTGGGCGTCCACGTTCGGCCGCCAACCCGAACCGTCGCCGCCCCGTAGTAGGCGGTGTTCCCGACGGCGATGTGCGCGGCCGACCAGGCATCACGGTTGGTGCGGGTGGTGACGGTGACCACGTTGCCGTCCCGGGCGACGGTGGCAGAGGTGGGTAGCGTCTTGGTGAGGAACGTGGCAAGCCCTTCGGGATTGGCCGTCGGGGGATCCTTGACCAGGCAGGTGAAGGAGGCCGGGGTCTCGCCGGTCAGTGCGCTGGCCAGCCGTCGGGCGTTCTCGACGTGGCGGGCGTAGCCATTCGGGTGGCCGCTGCGCTGCACCGCCTGGGCGACGTCGTTGACGTTCCCACTGTCCCAGCCGTCCACTTTCAGCAGGGCGTCATAGAACTTGCCCGAGGCGTAGTACGGGTCACGCACCTGGGTTTCGGATCCCCAGCCTTGGGAGGGACGCTGCTGGAACAGGCCGAGTGAATCCCGGTCCCCGTAGTCGAGGTTGCGAATCCCTGACTCCTGGTACACGGTCGCCAAGGCGATCGTGGACGCGCGCGGTACCAGGCCGCGGCGTGTCGCGACCCCCACCACGATGGTGGCGTTGTGGGTCTGCTCGACATCCAAAGGAACAGACAGGTCTTGAACCTGGGCGATGCACTGGTCGGCCAGCGGCAGCGGCTCCTTGTTGTAGGAGTACAGCAGCGTCAGACCCGCCAAGATCAGCACGGCGGTCAGCCCGGCGACCGCCAGCCCCGTGAAGACGCGTCCCCAGGCACCCATGGGCGGCTAGTTGGCGTGGAGTGCCGCGTTGAGTTCGACGGTCCGGCCTGCGCGGGGCTTCACCGACACGGCTCCGCTTTGGGAGTCGCGGTAGAACAGCCAGCCGTTGGTGCCCGACAACTCGGCGGCCTTGACGACGCTCCCGTCGGGCAGGGTCAGCTTGGTGCCTGCAGTGACGTACAGACCCGCCTCCACGACGCAGTCGTCGCCCAAGGAGATGCCGATGCCGCTGTTGGCGCCCAGCAGGCAACGCTCGCCGATGGAGACCTGCTGCTTGCCGCCTCCCGACAGAGTGCCCATGATCGAAGCGCCGCCGCCCACGTCGGAGCCGTCGGCCACGACGACCCCAGCGGAGATACGACCCTCCACCATGGAGGTGCCCAGCGTGCCCGCATTGAAGTTGACGAATCCCTCGTGCATGACCGTGGTGCCCTCGGCGAGGTGAGCGCCGAGCCGGACGCGGTCCGCGTCCCCGATGCGGACACCGGTCGGGACGACGTAGTCGACCATGCGCGGGAACTTGTCGATCCCGAAAACGGTCAGGTGGCCGCGCTCGGCGCGTAGCGAACAGCGCACCTCCTCGAAATCGGCGACCGCGCAGGGGCCCGCCGACGTCCACACCACGTTCGGCAAGACGCCGAAGATCCCGTCGAGATTGAGAGTGCGGGGCTGGGCGAGCCGGGTGCTGAGCAGGTGCAGGCGCAGGTAGGCGTCCGCGGTGTCGGCGGGGGCAGCGTCCAGGTCGATCTCGACGAAGACAACATCGACGCGGACGCGACGGCTATGGTCGCTGATGCGGGCCGTGAGGAGAGCGGCGGGGGTGTCCTCACGCTCAGCAGCACTCAGGGTGCCGAGGCGTGGCTGCGGGAACCACACGTCGAGGGTGTCGCCGGAATCGGTGATGGTGGCTAGTCCCCAGCCCCAAGCAGTGCGCGCAGACGTCATGTCTGCAGCTTACCGGGGGCTTAGGACCAGACGACGGCGAGCGGCTGCTGGGTCAAAGCCACCGTGTAGGTGCGATCCGCCTCGAGGCGCTGGGTGGCGTCCGTACTGAGACCGTTTTGCGTGATGGTCGCCGTGGCATCGACGGAGAGGTGCAGGCGGCCCGTGACCCGCATGGTGGCGGGGTCGAGGGCAGGGTGGAAGTCCGCCCACGGGTCGTTGGCCAGGGCGAAGCGCACCGATCCCGGGGCGACCTCGACGTTGTCGGTGCGCACGCCGAACGGGCAGTTCGCCGGGCGTGACTCCGTCGCTGTGAGGCACTCATCGAGGCGGCTCTTGACGGTGTTCAGCACCGTTTGGCGTCCTTCATCGCTCAGCGCGGCCGCGACGGTCAATGAGGCGGGCTCGGAATCGGGGGTCGCCAACAGTGCGGTGGTGTCGCCTTGAGCGATCACGGTGGGCGCCGAGTTCGTTGCGACGACGTAGGAGCCCGGGAAGGCCGGGTTGGTTGACTCGGTGACCGGGACGCCGTTGACGGTCAGACCGGTCGGCGCGCTGAGGGTGAGGTCGGCTGTGCCATCGACGAGCAGCCAGGACGTGCGGCCATCGCCCACGAGACGCAGGGTGGTGGAGACGTCACGTCCGCCGAGCTTGTAGGAGGCGGAAACGCTGGCTCGGGTGTCGCTGTCCAGCACGGGCGATGTGACGACAATGTCGGTGAGAGGGGCCCGCTCCTGGGACACCCGCAGCACGTCGCCGGTGAGCAGCGCCTCGTTGGTGGGACGCTCGGCCAGGGTTGCCAGCGCCGCCTGGGCGTCGGAGGCAGCAATGGATTGCAGGTAGGTGGTGGCGGTGGACGTGATGGCGCGTTCGCGGTTGCTGTTGGTCACCGCGACCACAGCCCAGGCGATCAGCGCGACCAGTACGACGGCCGCCACGGCGACCAATGCCCAGAACCGGGGTGTGCGGCGGGTGCGAGGGGCTGTCTCGTCGACGTGAGCGGTCGCGCTGGCTGGGGAAGGCGTCGCCTCTGGTTCGGCCTGCGATGAGGTCCCCTCACTGTCTGCGGCGTGCTCGCTCAGGGCCCCCTCCGCCACCGGCTCCAGCGGACGCGTTGGCTCGCCTTCTTCGGGTTCGAGCACGCGCGTTGCCTCACCCTCGACCGGGTCGAGCACGCGCGTTGCCTCACCCTCGACCGGGTCGGGGGGGCGCGTGGGGCTCTCATCGGTCGAGAGGTCTTCTGTGGGCAGCTCTCGGGTTGGCTCGTCGTGCGGCTCCCACCCGCTTGGGGTGGCCGGGGAGTGGCTCATGGCGTCCTCCTGTGTCGTGTGCCACCAGCCATGATGCCATGTGGGTCATCTAGGCTTGCGGTATGCCCCTTGACCTGCGCGCCGATCTGCCGGATCTCCTCACCTCGGTGACCGACATCGAGTCCGTCAGCGGGCATGAGGGCGCCCTGGCTGACGCGGTCGAAGCGGCCCTGGACGCTGTGCCTCACCTGGAGGTCACCCGCGATGGGGATGCCGTGGTGGCGCGCACGTTGCTGGGTCGCGACGCTCGCGTCGTTATCGCCGGGCATCTGGACACCGTCCCGGTGGCAGGCAACCTCCCTTCGCGACGCGAGGGCGACCGCATCTATGGGCGAGGGACCGCCGACATGAAGGGTGGCGTCACGGTCGCCTTGGCGGTCGCGGCGGCGCTGACGTCGCCGCGCCATGACGTCACCTGGATCTTCTACGACAACGAAGAGGTCGAGGCCTCCCGCAACGGCCTGGGACGGCTGGCGCGCCAGCATCCCGAACTCCTGGCGGGCGACTTCGCCGTGCTGATGGAACCGACCGGCGCCGTCATCGAAGGCGGCTGCCAAGGCACCCTGCGTTTCGAGATCGCCACGCGGGGCCTGGCCGCGCATTCGGCTCGCAGTTGGCTTGGTCACAATGCCATCCACGAGGCCGCCCCGATCCTCGACACGTTGGCCGCCTACTCCCCGCGCACGGTGATGGTGGACGGGCTGGAGTACCGCGAAGGCCTCAACGCAGTCCGGATCGAGGGTGGCATCGCGGGCAACGTGATCCCCGATCGCTGCACCGTGACCGTCAACTTCCGCTTCGCGCCCGACCGCAGCGTCGGGGACGCGCAGCGCCATGTCGCTGAGGTGTTCGCCGGGCATGACCTGGTCTTCACCGACGTGTCGGCCGCGGCCCGTCCGGGGCTTGACCATCCGGCCGCGGCGGCGTTCGTGGCCGCCGTGGGGGGCGAGCCCCGCGCCAAGTACGGCTGGACGGACGTGGCCCGGTTCTCCGCCCTCGGGATTCCCGCGGTGAACTTCGGCCCGGCCGATCCTGGCAAGGCCCACGCTGACGACGAGTTTTGCCCCGTCGCGGACCTGTACGCGGTGCGCGACGCGCTGGAGCGCTGGCTGGCTTAAGCCCACGGGCCCCCCGATACGCTGGCCATGTGAAGAAGAAGCGCAGCAAGGACTACCGCCAGCAGGGTCCGGTAATCCGGCGGGGGGACCAGGTCCAGGCCACGACGACCGATCAGCGGCTGCTCCAAGGCGGCAGCGGCAGCGACTGGGTGCACACCGACCCCTGGCGGGTGCTACGGATCCAAGCGGAGTTCGTGGAAGGCTTCGGCGCGCTGGCTGAGTTGGGGCCCGCCGTCAGCGTCTTCGGCTCGGCGCGCACCTCGAAGTCCGACCCGATGTACGAGGCGGCGGTGGAGTTGGGGCGCAGGCTCGCTGAGGCGGGATACGCCACGATCACCGGCGGGGGCCCCGGCATCATGGAGGCCGCGAACAAGGGTGCCGCCGAAGCCGGGGGAGTCTCGGTCGGGTTGGGCATCGAGCTTCCCTTCGAGGACTCCCTCAACAAGTGGGTCAGTCTGGGGATCAACTTCCGCTATTTCTTCGTGCGGAAGGTGATGTTCCTCAAGTACGCCCAGGGTTTTGTGGTCATGCCCGGCGGATTCGGAACTTTGGATGAGTTG
>RRZT010235489.1_pt1 | contig 25432 bp, 22 predicted proteins | sample 2165551 | NCBI WGS metagenome assembly RRZT01 (sample SAMN10456910, study PRJNA506462) | wastewater metagenome | biome: wastewater; feature: sludge; material: wastewater sludge; isolation source: wastewater sludge with Escherichia coli K12::gfp cells carrying plasmid... | place: USA: Moscow, Idaho... | reverse complement strand
CCCTGTTTGAGCAATTTGATCTTGTAGCAATCGCGCAGCGCCCCATGCAACTCGGCACCGGGAACATGGGGTTGTTCCAGGCGCTTCTTGAGCAACTTGCGCAGCACGCTTTTGACACTGCCATCAAGTGCATTCCACTCGTCCAGTGCCTCTGGCAGAAATTTGAGCCGGTACGCCGACATATCAACGATCAGATTTGATCGATGTCGACTTCAATGGCGGTGTCCTTGAGCGTCAAACGCTGACGCGCGATGTCGACCAAATCACGGTCTGCCATCTCCTCAATCAAGGCTTCGAACAGCTTGGGCGTGACCATGTAAAAGGCCGGGCGGTTGTGATTCAACACGGCCACCGGCTTCTCTCCGGCCGTGCGCAAAACCTCTGCCGGGTTCTTCTTGAACGCGGACATGCTGATGGAGTAGTCGGCGTAGATCGCATCCATGGCTGGCATCCTTTAACTAACTAACGGCTCTAAATATAGAGCCATATCTGGCTCTCGTCAAGATGGATAAAACATCCCCACTCTGCAAATCGAATACCGCGCCATCGATGCGCTGCTGCCCTATGCGCGCAATCCGCGCACGCATTCGCCAGCGCAGATTGCCACTTCGCTGTGGACAGACGAGGGAACGCCGCAATACATCATCAGCAACCTCAAGACGGCGCTGAACGCGTGGATGCGCTACATCAACGTCGCCGACAACTCGCTCGTTGGCCCCGAGTTTCGAGAGGGCTTCGAGGAAGCCCTGTACCAGTTTTCAACACACGAAATCGAACACGGTCGAGGCAAGAGAACGGCTAAAGACCGTTCAGAGTTCATCATCCGATGGAAGAAAATCTACGACGAAAACAGCATGCTGGACTTGCTGCCATCGTCGTTTTCAGAAGCCTTGGCTGAACTGTTGCGCTGAGCGAATTTCGACGCCTACGGCCGTACCTCAAGCACGCGGACAAACCCTACCTTTTTCAGGGCTCATCGACCAATCGGGAATCTACACACGACCGCTTCGGCATTCAACTTCATGATAGGGACGGCATGTGGACAGCCGAAAGCGTCTCCGTCCGCATCGCGGAATGCGTCATTCTCTACATGCCGGGCCAAACTCCGTTCCGTGGCCACGCGATTAGGCACATCATCGCAACCGACTACGCTCGTTGTTAACTTTCCGGTACTTCACGGCCGCACACGGATTGGGCAGCGGCGACCAGTTCCATACTTTGTTCGCGTAAACAAAAAACGGGCTCAAAATCGACAACTCGTTATTGATGCTCGAGTTGCTAAAGCGGTCGTCTATCATCGCATTCTTCAGCGCCTCGATATCATGCGCAGCGATATCGCGAACGCGCATGGTCGCCAGTGCCTTGCGCTGAGCAGCGGTGCGAGGGCGTTTTTCGAGACGCGCGGTGCGGTAGGCCTCAAACGTTCGCGGCAGGCAACGTTCGCTGACGGGCCGCTCGGTGATTCTGAACGCCAATGGGATATCCTTGCCTTCCTCCGGGGGTATTTCTTCGGCGTGCAGCACTGCGAGCCCAGCACTTTCGAGGTACACGTTGACGCGCGAAACAACCGCCTTGCAGCCTTTCTGCATCGCGACGCATTCGTAGACATAGTCGCGCAGCGCGAGCGCGAGGGGGGGTATCGCGCCCCATGCCCCGGGGAGCCTTTTGTTCGTCAAGCTCGGTTTCCTGCTCGCGCGCCCATTTTTTCGCGCTCTTTTGCGAATCGAAACCGCCCTTGTAGATGCTTTTCCCGTTCATGCGCACCCGCGCCGACCAGCCCGAGCCCTCCTTGTAAATGCTCGCCATGATTACACCCTCCTCGACACGACGGCAGGCGTGACATACATGAGTGGCAAGGAGAACGGACGAACCTGGTCAGCGTACGCGTCGCAGAAAACGGCGGGGTGAAGCGGTAAGGCGAATGACGGGAACTTCCGACAGGGAACCTCAGAACTGTGAACTGCAGCAATCATTCCCAACTCCAAAAAAATGAATCGGAGTTGAGTGAAGCGAGCGCGCTGGCCTGTGGATTTTAGGCCGTTTAAGAAACGCACTCGAGCGCAGTCGTTGGCGGTCATCCACACTGACACACCGTCGCTGTGTCAGAAGCCGTGTCAGACCGAACGCCTTCTGCCCATTATTTACGCAAAAAAACAGGGGCCTGGTTGCCCAGGCCCTGTTTCTTTTGAAAAATCTTTGGTGGTGATGGGCAGAATTGAACTGCCGACCTATGGGTTATGAATCCATCGCTCTAACCAACTGAGCTACATCACCAACAAGGCGCGAGATTATAGGGGGTCGCCTCATCTCCGGTCAAGCGTTACGATCACACAAGGAATTTCAGCATTGTCTATAATGCACGCATGCCACTACCCGCATCCCTCATTGCCTCTGTTGTTAGCGCCGTTATTGAGGCTGCCGTGCAAAGCTCGGGCACCACGACCGGTGTGCAGCAATACGAGTATTACACCGCGACCCGAACCCTCCCGCCTGAAGCCAAGCAAGGGGTCATGTTCCCGCCGCTCGGCGATGGATTCGTGGTGATCGATGGAAAATCCTATCGTTTGGCGACGACCGCTCAGTTCCGCAGCCCGCAGAACCTGATCGTGATGCCGATGACGATCCAGGGCAAGAAGGACGTGGTTTATCTCGCAGACACGTACGGCGCTGTTTCCCGCGTGTGGCTGCTCAGCTCAGCCGAAGTTTCGGCGCTTCAAGAAGACTAATCAGGAAAACATGGTAAAAAAACTGTTCATCCGCACCTTCGGGTGCCAGATGAACGAGTATGACTCGGACAAAATGGCCGATGTACTCGGTGCCTCTGAAGAAATCGTCAAGACCGACCGGCCCGAAGACGCCGACATCATCATCTTCAACACCTGTTCGGTACGCGAAAAGGCGCAGGAGCGGGTATTTCACGACCTTGGCCGGGTGCGCCCGCTGAAGAAGGACAAGCCCGACCTCGTGATCGCTGTCGGCGGCTGCGTTGCCAGCCAGGAAGGCGAAGCGATCGTCAAGCGGGCGCCGTACGTTGATGTGGTGTTCGGACCGCAGACCTTGCATCGTTTGCCGCAACTGATCGCTGAGCGGCGCAGTGCAGGGAAGTCGCAGGTCGACATTTCCTTCCCGGAGATTGAGAAGTTCGACAACCTGCCACCGGCCAAGGTCGAGGGTGCTTCCGCCTTCGTCTCGATCATGGAGGGCTGCAGCAAGTTCTGCACCTTCTGCATCGTCCCCTACACGCGTGGCCAGGAAGTCTCGCGGCCGTTCGACGACGTGCTGACCGAAGTCGCCGGGCTCGCCGCGCAAGGGGTCAAGGAAGTCACGCTGCTCGGCCAGAACGTCAACGCCTATCGTGGCGCGATGGCGGGCAGCGAAGAAGTTGCGGATCTGGCGCTCGTCATCGAATACATCGCCGAGATCCCCGGCATCGAGCGCATCCGCTACACGACGTCGCACCCGCGCGAACTCTCGCAGCGCCGGATCGACGTCTACACCAAGGTGCCGAAGCTCGTCTCGCACCTGCACCTGCCGGTGCAGTCCGGCTCCGACCGCGTGCTTGCCAACATGAAGCGCGGCTACACGGCGCTCGAATACAAGAGCCTGGTGCGCAAGCTGCGTGCGGCGCGGCCCGACCTTTCGCTCTCTTCGGACTTCATCGTCGGTTTTCCCGGCGAGACCGCCGAGGACTTCGAGAAGACGATGAAGCTGATCGACGACATCGGTTTCGACGCGTCGTTCTCCTTCGTCTACAGTTCCCGCCCCGGAACGCCGGCCGCCGAACTGACTGACGACACGCCGCAGGAACTCAAGCTCGAACGGCTGATGCGCCTGCAGAAGCGCATCGACGATCTCGCGCAGGGAGTCTCGCAAGCCATGGTCGGTTCGATCCAGCGCGTGCTCGTCGAAGGACTGTCGAAAAAGGACGACACCGAGTTGGCCGGACGCACCGACAACAACCGCATCGTCAACTTCATCGGCAACCTGCGCCTGGTACACCGCTTCGTCGACGTGCGCATCACTTCCTCCCTGCCGCATTCCTTGCGCGGCGAAATCGTCACCCGCGAGTCATGAGCACGAAGAATCCGACCAAAACCGCCACGAAGCCGCGCGCCATCGAACTGCTGCTCTCGCCGGTCAACAACTCGCAGCTCGCGAACCTGTGCGGCCCGCTCGACGAGAACCTGCGCCAGATCGAGACCGCACTCGACGTGTCGATCGCCCGCCGCGGCGAGCGCTTCACCTTGCGCGGCGAGCGCGAGCAAACAGCGCGCGCTTCGGAAGCCCTGCAGATTTTCTACGCTCAGGCCAGGGATTCGCTCTCGGTCGACGAGATCCAGCTCGGCCTGATCGAGCTGATCAACAAGCCCGCGCGCAAGGACGCACCGGTCGGCGGCAACGCGCCGCTGCTGATGACGCGCAAGACCGAACTGCACGGCCGAACGCCGCGCCAGGTCGAGTATCTCAAGCAGATCCAGGAACACGACATCACCTTCGGCACCGGCCCGGCTGGCACCGGCAAGACCTATCTTGCCGTCGCCTCGGCGGTCGATGCGTTCGAGCGCGAACTGGTGCAGCGCATCGTGCTCACCCGCCCGGCGGTCGAGGCCGGCGAGCGGCTCGGTTTCCTGCCCGGCGATCTGGCGCAGAAGGTCGACCCTTACCTGCGTCCGCTCTACGACGCGCTCTACGACCTGATGGGCTTCGACAAGGTGGCCAAGCTCTTCGAGCGCAACGCCATTGAAATCGCCCCGCTCGCCTACATGCGCGGGCGGACGCTGAACCACGCCTTCATCATCCTCGACGAGGCGCAGAACACGACGCCGGAGCAGATGAAGATGTTTCTGACGCGCATCGGCATCGGCGCCAAGGCCGTCGTCACCGGTGACGTCACACAGATCGACCTGCAGCGCGGCCAGAAGAGCGGCCTGATCGAGGCGCGGCAGATCCTGCGCGAGGTGCGCGGCATCGCCTTCACCGAGTTCCAGAAGGAAGACGTCGTGCGCCACCCGCTGGTCGCGCGCATCGTTTCTGCCTACGAGGCGCATACGGCGGCGCTGGAGGCCCAGCTCAATGACAAGTAAGCGCCTGAATCTGGGCGTGCAATACGCCTGTAACCAGAGCGGCTTACCCTCTCGGCCGCAGATCCGTACCTGGGTGCGCGCGGCGCTCGATGTCGACGGGAAACGCGGCGGGCAGATCACGATCCGCTTCGTCGAGCCGGAAGAAGGCCAGTCGCTCAACAGCGACTACCGCGGCAAGGACTACGCGACCAACGTGCTTTCCTTTCCCTACGAAGTCGAACCCGTCGTCGCCGGCGATCTCGTCATCTGTGCCGCCGTCGTCGAACGCGAGGCCGCGGAGCAGGAGAAAACGCTCGAAGCGCACTATGCCCACCTGATCGTGCATGGCATCCTGCATCTGCAGGGCTACGACCACGAGATTGGCGAAAACGAAGCACGGCTCATGGAAGACAAGGAACGCACGATCCTCGCGCAACTCGGCTTTGCCGACCCTTATCGCAACGACGCTGACTAATGGACCCTGACAAACCGTCTTTTTTCGAACGCATCTCCTCCCTGTTGCTGAGAGAACCGGAAGACCGGGAACAACTCATGCAACTCTTGCATTCGGCGCACGAGCGCAAGCTGCTCGACGCCGATGCGCTCTCGATCACCGAAGGCGCGCTCGCCGCGTCCGAGGTCAGCGTGCACGACGTCATGGTGCCGCGCGCGATGATCGAGTTCATCGACATCGACGCGCCCCTCGAAGAAGTCATCGCCCAGGTCAATCGCACCGCCCACTCGCGTTTTCCGGTCATCGACGACAGCCGCGACAACGTCGTCGGCATCCTGCTCGCCAAGGATCTGTTGCGTGTGCGCGCCGACCGTCCGTTCAAGCTGCGCGACTGGCTGCATCCGGCCGTTTTCATCCCGGAATCGAAGCGTCTCAACGTCCTCCTGCGCGAGTTCCGCGTCTCGCGCAACCACATGGCGATTGTCATCGACGAATACGCCGGTGTCAGCGGTCTCATCACCATCGAGGACGTGCTCGAACAGATCGTCGGCGAGATCGAGGATGAATACGACTTCGACGAATCCGAAGGCAATATCCGGCCGGACCAGTTCGGCCGCTTCCGCGTCAAGGCGCAGACGACGATCGAGGACTTCAACGAACATTTCGGAAGCCACTTCAGCACGGACGAATGCAACACGGTCGGCGGACTGATCCTCAACCACCTCGGTCGGGTGCCAAGGCGCAAGGAGGAAATCGTGCTCGGCGGCCTGAATTTCGTGGTCCTGCGTGCCGACCGGCGGCGCATGTACACGCTCCTTGTCACCCGCGAGCAAGCGCCGGATGAGACTTCCTGAGCCGGCAACGCGGCGACTAATCTTCGCGGGACTGCTCGGTGCCGCCAGCGTTGCCGCCTTTGCGCCGCTCGACTGGTTCGTAATCGCCTGGATAACGCACGCCGGCCTGTTCGTGCTCCTGAGCCAGGAGGCTGAAACCAGCGACGCTAGCGACACCGGCCGGCGCCCGCGCCGAGGCGCGTTGATCGGCGGCGCGTTCGGTTTCGGTTTTTTCATCACTGGCGTCTCCTGGATCTATGTCAGCCTGAGCACTTTCGGCGGCATGCCTTCGGCACTGGCTGCGCTGGCCACGCTGCTCTTCTGCGCTTTCCTTTCCCTCTACCCCGCGCTGGCCGGTGCGCTGTTCGTTCACCACGCTCCCGCGCGCTGGTGGCAGCGCGCGTTGCTCCTCGCTTCCCTGCTGACGCTCGGCGAGTGGCTGCGCGGCTGGATATTCACCGGATTCCCGTGGCTCGCGTTCGGCTACTCGCAGACCCCGCCGAGCCCGCTCGCCAGCTACGTACCGCTGTTCGGCGTATTCGGCGCGTCGTTGCTGACGCTGTTCGTCGGTGCCTTGCTCGGCGAATCGCTACAGAGGTTTCGTGCCGCGCCGGGACCTTCGCGCGCGGCGATCGCCACACCGACACTCCTGGTTTTGGCGGTATTGGCCGGCGGCGCCCTGCTGCGCGAGATTCGCTGGACGGCGCCACAGGGATCGCCCGTCAGCGTCGCGCTGCTGCAGGGCAACGTCGCGCAGGATCTCAAGTGGCGGCCCGAGAAATTCATCGAATCGCTACGTACCTACTACCGCCTGGCGCTGGAGAATCCGGCGCAGCTCACCGTCCTGCCGGAAACCGCATTGCCGGCCTTTCTCGACAACGTGCCGCGCGAGTATCTCGACGAGCTCAGAAAACTGGCGGACCGCGAACGGGGCGACCTCATCTTCGGCATCGTCGTCGGCAACCACGAAAACTACAGCAACAGCGCGGTCAGCGTGGGCGCGTCACCCGAGCAGCACTACCGCAAGTCGCACCTCGTTCCCTTCGGCGAGTTCACTCCGCCCGGGTTCTCCTGGTTCCTGAAGCTGGCTGACATCCCGATGTCGTCCTTCACCCCGGGCGCATCGCCGCAAGCACCGATGGCGCTTGCCGGGCAGCGGGTGGCCGTCAACATATGCTACGAGGACGCCTTCGGCGAGGAAATCATCCGCAGCCTGCCCGACGCGACGCTGCTCGTGAACATCTCGAACGTCGCCTGGTTCGGCGACTCGCTCGCGCCGGCGCAACACCTGCAGATCGCCCGCATCCGCGCGCTCGAGACCGGCCGCATGATGCTGCGCGCGACCAACACCGGCATGACCGCCATCGTCGACACGCGCGGTGAGGTGCAAGGGGTCCTACCACCCTTTACGCGCGGCGCCCTGCGCGGAGACGTCGTCGGCCACACCGGCGCCACGCCCTACGTGCGCTGGGGCAACTGGCCGGCGATCGGCTTCGCGTTCGCCGTTCTCCTGCTCTCGCTCACCGTTTTCCGCAGGAACGACGCCGTATCCTGACCCACTCGCCATTAGCCGATATCGCCATGACAACCACCATGACCTCCCCCGCACCCGACGCACGGCACCTCCCGGATGGCGTCACCCTCACCACCACTGCCGACCTTTATCCGCAGCTGCACACCGCCGGTGAGGCGGGGCTCCCCGTGCTGCTCGTCGAAAATGCACACGGGCGCGCCGTCATCGCCTTGCAGGGTGCGCACGTCCTCGCCTTCCGCCCGATGGATCAGCGCGAAATGCTGTGGCTCTCGCCCAGGTGCAAGCTGCAGCCGGACACGGCGATTCGCGGGGGCATCCCGCTCTGCCTGCCGTGGTTCGGCGCCGGCCCGGACGGCAAGTCGGCACATGGTTTCGTGCGCACGGCCAACTGGACCCTGGCAAACGCGGCGATCACGCCGGCGGGCGCAACGCGCGTCACGCTCGAACTCGCCGGCGACGCATCGACCAGCGGACTCTGGCCGCACGCCTTTGTCTTCCAGCTCGAATTCCTCGTTGCCGAGACGCTGACGATCCGGCTGTCGGCGACCAACCGCAGCGCTGAAACCGCGCCCTTCGCCTTCGCCTTCCACACTTACTTCGCGGTTCCCGACGTTGCGCAGGCGCGCGTCAGCGGACTCGAGGATACCGACTACATCGACAAGATGGACGGCGGCGCACGCAAGCGCCAGGCCGGTGAGGTCACGATCGGTGCGGCCACCGACCGCATCCATCTCGACGTTCCGGCGAGGCAGACGATCGAAAGCGCGGACGGCCGCATCGTCATCGAATCCGACGCCGGCTGCGCGATCGTGTGGAACGCCTGGGACAACGACCGCAACATCGCCGACATGGGCGAGGGAAATCACGTCGGCTACCTGTGCGTCGAGCGCGGCGAAGTGGCCGAGCGAGCGCTGACGATTCCGGCGGGCGAAACCTGCCACAGCTGGATGACCCTGTCGCTGTAGTCCGCATGCCGGCAGGGCCAGGAAGACCGGGTGCCAAGCATCGCCATGCGCCCGATCCGTCTTTCTCGTCGGCTGCAAAACCAAGTAAAATCGCGGTTTCTCCCGTCTTGTCGAAGCCTCACATGCCCATTCAGCCTACGTTTCAGGAAGTCATCCTGCGTCTCCAGAGTTTCTGGGACAAACAGGGTTGTGCGCTGCTCCAGCCTTACGATATCGAGGTCGGCGCCGGCACTTTCCATACCGCAACGTTTCTCCGCGCCATCGGCCCGGAACCGTGGAACGCCGCCTTCGTACAACCTTCGCGCCGCCCGAAGGATGGCCGCTACGGCGAGAACCCGAACCGTCTGCAGCACTACTACCAGTACCAGGTCGTGCTCAAACCCTCGCCCGACAACATCCAGGAACTGTACCTGCAGTCGCTCGAAGCGCTGGGCATCAACCTCAAGGAACACGACATCCGCTTCGTCGAGGACGACTGGGAATCGCCGACGCTCGGCGCCTGGGGCCTCGGCTGGGAAGTCTGGCTCGACGGCATGGAAGTCACGCAATTCACCTACTTCCAGGAAGTCGGTTCGCTGACCTGCAAGCCGGTGCTCGGCGAAATCACCTACGGTCTGGAACGCCTGGCGATGTACCTGCAGGGCGTCGAAAACGTCTATGACCTGGTGTGGACCCACGCCAACGGCCAGACGCTCACCTACGGCGACGTCTATCACCAGAACGAAGTCGAGCAATCCAAGTACAACTTCGAGCACTCCAACGTCGAGATTCTGTTCCGCCACTTCAGCGACCACGAATCGGAAGCCAAGCGCCTGATGGACCTCAACCTCGCGCTCCCGGCTTTCGAACAGGTGATGAAGTGCTCGCACTGTTTCAACCTGCTCGACGCGCACGGCGCCATCTCGGTCACCGAACGCGCCGCCTACATCGGCCGCGTCCGCGCCCTGGCGCGCGAAGTCGCGCAGTCCTACTACAACTCCCGCGAAGCGCTCGGCTTCCCGATGTGCAAGGGAGCGAAATAACATGACCACAGCCACCCTCCTCGTCGAACTCCTGACCGAAGAACTGCCGCCGAAAGCCCTGTCGCGCCTCGGCGAGGTCTTCTCCGCACAAATTCATGCCGGTCTCGCCGCGCGTAAGTTGCTGACCGCCAGCGACCAGTACCAATGGTTCGCCACGCCGCGCCGTCTGGCGATTCAGGTGCCGGGCGTACTGGCCGTTGCGCCGGACGCTGCCGTCACCGAAAAGATCATGCCGGTCAGCGTCGCACTCGACGCCGCTGGTCAGCCGACGCAGGCGCTGCTCAAAAAGCTCGAAGGCAAAGGCATTCCGGTGTCGGAAGTCGCCAAGTTCGAGAAGCGCATGGACGGCAAGGCCGAGGCACTGTTCTACGAAGCCACCGTCAAGGGCGTTGCGCTCGATGACGTGCTCGCCGGTATCGTCGCCGACGCACTGAAAAAACTGCCGATCCCGAAGGTCATGCGCTGGGGCGATTCCGACCACCAATTCGTGCGCCCGGTGCACGGTCTGATTCAGCTGCACGGCGAGCGCATCGTTCCCGGCGAGGTGCTCGGCCTCAAGAGCCGCGACTTCACTCGCGGTCACCGTTTCCTCTCGGCCGGGGACATCGCGATCAAACAGGCCGACGCCTACGCCGACGTGCTCAAGACCGACGGCAAGGTCGTCGCCAGTTTTGCCGAACGCAAGGCTAGTATTGCCGCGCAACTCGACGCCAAGGCCGCCGAACTCAAGGCCACGATCAACCCGTCGGAAGGCCTGCTCGACGAGGTCACTTCGCTGGTTGAATGGCCCGTGGTTTACGTCGGCGAATTCGAATCCGAGTACCTCGACGTGCCGCAGGAATGCCTGATCCTGACGATGCAGCAGAACCAGAAGTACTTCCCGCTGCTCGACGGCACGAAGAAGCTGCTCAACAAGTTCCTGATCGTCTCCAACATGCAGGTCGACGATCCGAAACACATCGTCGACGGCAACGCCCGCGTGGTGCGGCCGCGACTTTCGGATGCCCGCTTCTTCTTCAACCAGGACCGCAAAGCGCCGCTGGCCTCGCGCCTGGAAAAACTCGGCAACGTCGTCTACCACAACAAGATCGGCTCGGTGCTGCAACGCGTCGAACGCCTTGAAACGTTGAGCGGCAAGATCGCCGGCAAACTCGGCGCCAACGCCTCGCTCGCCGCGCGTGCCGCGCGCCTGGTCAAGGCCGACCTCGTTACCGACATGGTCGGCGAGTTCCCGGAACTGCAAGGCATCATGGGCCGCTATTACGCGCTGCACGACGGCGAGGACAAAGACGTCGCCGACGCCGTACAGAGCCACTACCAGCCGCGCTTCGCCGGCGACGCGCTGCCGGCCGGCAACATCGCCTGCGCCGCCGCGCTCGCCGACAAGCTCGATGCGCTGGTCGGCTTCTTCGGCATCGGCCAGATCCCGACCGGCGACAAGGATCCGTTCGGCCTGCGCCGCGCCGCGCTCGGCGTGCTGCGCATCCTGATGGAAACGCCGCTGCCGCTCGACCTCGCCGAACTGATCGCCGACGCGCAAGCCGGTTTCGCCGCCGGCGTGCTGACGCAACCGGTCGCCGAGCCGCTGCTCGACTTCATGCTCGACCGCCTGCGCGGGCTGCTCAAGGAAGCTGGTTATGCGCAGGACGTCATCGAGGCCGTACTGGCGCAACGCCCGACGCGCATCGACCTCGTGCCGCCGAAGCTCGCCGCGGTGCGCGACTTCCTCGGTTTGCCGGAAGCGCTGGCTTTGGCCGCGGCGAACAAGCGCATCGGCAACATTCTGAAGAAGGCCGAAGGCAGCCTGCCCGAACCCGACGTCGCGCTGCTGCAGGAAGCTGCGGAGAAAACGCTGTTCGAGCGCGTGACGCTGATCGCGCCGGTGGTCAAGTCGCACGTCGCCAACGAGGACTACGCCGACGCGCTGAAGGTACTCGCCTCGGTGCGCGCCGAGGTCGACCAGTTCTTCGCCGAGGTGATGGTCAACGTCGACGAACCGCTGATCCGAGCCAACCGTCTCGGTCTGCTCAAGTCGCTGTTCGACCTGCTCAATGCAGTCGCCGACATTTCCAGGCTGGGCGTATGAAACTCGTCATCCTCGATCGCGATGGAGTCATCAACTACGACTCCGAACACTTCATCAAGTCGGTAGCGGAGTGGAAAGCACTGCCGGGCAGCCCTGAGGCCATCGCCAAGCTGACCCAGACCGGCTATCGCGTCGTGGTGGCAACCAACCAGTCCGGCATCGGGCGCGGGCTGTTCGACATGGACACGCTCAACGCCATGCACGACAAGATGCATCGCGCCGTGCAGGCGGCGGGCGGGCGGATCGACGCCGTGTTCTACTGCCCGCACACGGCGGACTCCAACTGCAACTGCCGCAAGCCTAAGCCGGGCATGATGGAACGCATCGCTGACTGCTTCAATGTCGACCTCAAGGGCGTTTACGCCGTCGGCGACTCGCTGCGCGACCTCGAGGCCGCGGTGACGGCCGGTGCGCTGCCCATCCTCGTCCTCACCGGCAAGGGTGAAAAGACGCTCGCCGAAGGCAACCTGCCGGCCGGAACCCTCGTTTTCAACGATCTGACCGCAGCCGTCGAACACATCCTGAGAACATGATTCCCGTCATCCGGTCCGTCGTCTACCTGATCCTCGCCACCCTGATCACCGCGCCGTTCGGCTTTCTGGTGACATTGGCCATTGTCCTGCCGATGCGCGTGCGCTTCTGGCTCATCTCCGTCTGGCGCGCCGGCTTCATGGCGATCTGCCGCTACGTTCTCGGACTGCACTACCGCGTCGTCGGGCGGGAGAACATCCCGAGCTCTCCGTCGATCATCTTCTCCAAGCATCAATCGGCCTGGGAAACGGTCGGTTTGCAGGCGATTTTTCCCGACCAGGTCTTCGTGCTGAAGAAGTCCTTGCTGATGATCCCCTTCCTCGGCTGGGCGTTCGCTGCGGTAAAGATGATCTCGATCGACCGCAAGGCCGGCAAGGACGCGCTGCGTCAGGTGATCGATCAGGGTTGCGAACGGCTGAAAGCTGGCTACTGGGTCGTCATTTTCCCGGAAGGAACGCGCGTCGCACCGGGTGAGAAACGCCGCTTCAAGACGGGCGGTGCGCACCTCGCCGTCGCCTCGGGCGCCTTGCTCGTCCCGGTCGCGCACAACGCCGGCGAATTCTGGGCGCGCAACGCCTTCGTCAAGAACCCGGGCGTCATCACGGTCAGCATCGGCCCGGCGATCGACCCGATCGGCCGGACGGCCGACGAGATCACGGCAATCGCCGAACAATGGGTCGACGCCGAAATGCGCCGCATCTCGCCGCAGCACTACGCGCGCGCTGAAACCACCGCCCCCGCTGTCGCCGGTTGAACGAAGCGCCGTTCTTGTTCCCGCTTGAAAAACCGCTGTCGGCCGACGAGACGGCGCGCACGATCGCACTCGGTGACCGCATCGTTCCCTACGTGCTGCGCCGCGCCCGGCGACGTACCATCGGTCTGACCATCGACCACCGCGGATTGCGCGTCGGTGCCCCGCCGCGTGCCTCGATCAAGGAAGTCGAAGCGCTGATACTGCACCATGGGGCTTGGGTCGCCGACAAGCTTGATGAGTGGCGCACGCGGCGTCCCGCTGAAGCATTGAAGGTCATCGACGGCCTTCACCTGCCACTGCTCGGCGGAACGCTGGAAGTCCGCCTGTCCGTCGGTGCCAATCGCGCACTCTGGAGTGCGCAAACGCCGCCGGTTCTCACGCTTCTTCTGCGCGCCCCCGATGACGCCGCTCAGGTGCTGGAGCGCGCGTTGCGCAGGCGTGCCACCGAGCTGTTCGCCGAACGGCTTTCCCTCTTTGCCGCGCAAATGGCGCTGCATCTGCCGCCGCTGTCGCTCTCTTCGGCACGCACACGCTGGGGCAGTTGCAGCCGAAGATCAGGCATCCGGCTGAACTGGCGGCTGATCCATTTTCCGCCGCATATCGTCGACTACGTCGTCGTGCATGAACTGGCGCACCTGCACGAGATGAACCATAGCCCCAGATTCTGGGCAGTCGTCGAACAGCATTATCCCGATCACCGCCGTGCGCGCGGCGAGCTGAAGCTGCTCGCCGCGACTTGCCCGCGCTGGTAACCAGCCGCTACTCAGTGCCCGCCGCGCAAAGCCGCGGTTTCGACACGCTCGATCTCCGCGCGCACCGCGGCCTTCATTTCGCGCTCACGCCGCGACTGCGTGCGAATCGTCATCAGGCTGTAGGCGATGATACCGACCGATACGGTGAGGATGAGGATCGTCGCCGCAGCGTAGATCGACGGATTCACGCCGCGCCGCGCGTAACCGAAAATCACCTGCGGCAGCGTGGTGACGCCCGGCCCGGAGAGGAATTCCGAGATGACCACGTCGTCGAAGGACAGCGTGAAGGTGAGCATCCAGGCGGCGATCAGCGAGGGCAGGATGTTGGGCAGCGTGACCAGAAAGAACACCTGCACGGGACGGCAACCGAGATCCATTGCCGCTTCTTCGATGCTGCGGTCCATGTCGCGCAGGCGAGCGCTGATGACGACCGTCGCGTAGGCCATGCCGAGCAGGGTGTGCCCGATGACGATCGTCGTCACACCGCGATCCGGCCAACCGACGGCGTGCTGGACCGAGACCATGAGCAACAGTAAGGACAGGCCGATGATCACCTCGGGCATGACCAGCGGTGCACTGACCAGGCCGGAGAACAGCGAACGCCCGCGAAAGCGCTGGTAACGCACGAGGACGAAGGCGGCAAAGGTGCCGAGGATGGTCGACAAGGTCCCGGTGACCACCGCCACGCGCAGCGACAGGAAGAAGCCGCTGACCAGCCGCGAGTCGTTGAGCAGCGCTGTATACCAACGCGTCGAGAAGCCCGTGAAGATGCCGTCCTGGCGCGTGCTGTTGAACGAAAAGAGGATCAGGAAGACGAGCGGCGTATAGAGGAACAGATAGACGACGACCATCCAGAAACGGCCGAAATGGTTCTGCAGGAAACGGGCGAGGGTTTGGGAGAGCTTGCTCACGTCATTCCTCCGCCGCGTCGCGCTCGGCGCTGTAGTGGTTGTAGACAGCCATCGGCACCAGGATGAAGAGGATCATGACGATCGCCAGCGCGGCGGCGCGCGGCCAGTTGTTGCTGCTGAACATTTCGTCCCAGACGACGCGGCCGATCATGATGTTCTCGGCACCGCCGAGCAGCGAGGGGATGACGAACTCGCCCAGGCAGGGGATGAACACCAGCATCGAGCCGGCGATGATGCCGGCCTTGGAGAGCGGCACGGTGACCAGCCAGAAGGCTTTCCACGGGCTGGCGCCGAGGTCGTGCGCGGCTTCGAGCAGGCGGAAGTCCATCTTCACCAGCGTCGCGTAGAGCGGCAGGATCATGAACGGGCAATAGACGTAGGTCATGCCGACCAGCATCGAGACGTCCGAATAGAGGAGCTGCAGCGGCTCCGCAGTGATGCCGAGCCAGATCAGCGTATTGTTCAGCACGCCCTGGTCGGCAAGGATGCCCTTCCAGGCGTAGACGCGCAGCAGGAACGAAGTCCAGAACGGCAGCATGATCATCATCAGGAGCGCCGGCTGAAACGACTTCCTCGCGCGCGCAATCGCGTAGGCAAACGGGTAGCCAATCACCAGGCACAGCACGGTCGTCCAGAACGCGTACTTGACCGAGGTCAGGAAGGCCTCGATGTAGATCGTCTGCCCGAACAGCGCGGCGCCGCTGTCCGTCGTTTCCTCGAAGATCGACACATAGTTCTGGTACTTCAGCATGATGCGCAGCACGCCGTCGACCGTTTCCATCAGCGGTGCGAACGGATCGACGCCGTTGCCCATGTCGGTGACGCTGATGCGCACCAGGATGAGGAAGGGGACGACGAAGAAGATCAGCAGCCAGACGAACGGCACGCCGATGATGAAGCGCTTGCCCAGACGCAGTTGGGAAAGTCTTTCCAGGATCATGACGCCCTCGCCTTATTGCGTCAGAACGACGGGATCGGCCTCATCCCACCAGAAGAAGACCTGATCTTCCCACGTGATGTCGATGTTCTCCAGCCGGCTGCCGTTCGGTTCGGTGACGACGACGGTGCGCCCGCTCGCGGCCTCGACGACGAACGAGGTGTAGCTGCCGAAATAGGCGATTTCGCGCACCTTGCCGCTGAAGAGATTGACCGAGACATCCGCCGGCCGGTTCTTCGCGATGTAGATCTTCTCCGGCCGCACGGCGACGGCCAGCGGCATGCCGATGGCGCCGCCGATGCCGTGCGAGATGTGCATGACGCCGTGATCCGTCGTGATCTCGCAACGATCCGGCTCGTCGACGCTGAGTTGCCCGTCGAAGAGATTGACGTTGCCGATGAAGTCGGCGACGAAGCGGTTGATCGGGCACTCGTAGATTTCCTTCGGCGTCCCGACCTGCAGCACCCGCCCGTGGTGCATGACGGCGATGCGCGAAGCCATCGTCATCGCCTCTTCCTGGTCGTGCGTCACCATCACCACCGTCACGCCGACCGATTCGATGATGTTGACCAGCTCAAACTGGGTGCGCTGCCGCAGCTTCTTGTCGAGCGCGCCCAACGGCTCGTCGAGCAAAAGCAGTTGCGGCTTTTTTGCCAGGCTGCGCGCCAGTGCGACGCGCTGCTGCTGACCGCCGGAAAGCTGATGCGGCTTGCGCTTGGCGTAAGGGGTCAGTTGCACCAGATTGAGCATTTCCTCGACGCGCGCCTTGATCTGGGGCGCGGGCATGCCCTCGCGCTTCAGGCCGAAAGCGATGTTGTCCCAGATGTTGAGGTGCGGGAACAAGGCATACGACTGGAACATCATGTTGATCGGCCGCTCGTAGGGCGGGAAGGACGCGATATCGACACCGTCCAGGAACACCTTGCCCGAGCTCGGCTTCTCGAAGCCGGCCATCATTCTGAGCAAGGTCGACTTGCCACAGCCGGAACTGCCCAATAACGCAAAGATCTCGCCTTTCTGGATCGAAATCGAAACCTCATCCACGGCGATGACCTCATCAAATCGTTTGACCAGATTATCGGTACGTAAAAACCCCGGGTTACGAGGGTCCAGCTGGCTCATGGCGGTTAGTTCCTGCTCTTGGGTCAAATGCATGAAAAAAGCTGTGCCCGCCGACCAGGGCGAGCACAGCCTCGAAACCGATGACGCTCATCGGCGCGGCTTATTTGCCTTTCTTGAACTGCGTATAGACGTTGCTCATCGATTCGCGCGCCTCGTTGCTGAAGCTCGACGGCGACACCATCTTCGCCATCGTCTCGGCATCGACGAACACCGTCTTGTTCTGCGCAATTTCAGGATTCACCTTCTCCAGGCTCGCCTTGTTGGCCGTCGCGTAGCTCAGTTCGTTGGTCAGCGTGGCCGAGACCTCCGGGCGCAGGTAGTAGTCGATGAACGCCGCGGCATTCTTCGGATGCGGCGCGTCCTTCGGAACCGCCAGCGAGTCGAAGAAGATCAAACCGCCGGTCTTCGGCAGGAGAACCTCGATTTCATTGCTGCTCTTGTTCTCAATCGCCCTGCTCCGTGCGATGTTCATGTCACCGGCCCAGCCGAGCGCCACGCACGCCTTGCCACCGGCCAGGTCGTCGATCATCGTGCTGGTGAACATGCGAACGTCGCCGCGCACCTTGGCCAGCATCTCGCCCGCTGCCTTGTGATCGGCCGGATCGTTGGAATAGGCGTTCTTGCCGAGGTAGTGCATGGCTGGCGGAACGATCTCGGTCGGCGAATCGAGGAAGGCGATACCGCAGGATTTGAGCTTCGCCGTGTATTCCGGGTTGAACACGAGATCCCAGGCGTTCTCCGGCATCGGCGTCGAACCAAGGGCCTTGGCAACCTTGCCCTTGTTGATGCCCACCGTTGTATAACTCCACGCCCACGGCACCAGATAATCATTGCCGGCGTCAACCGAAGCGAGCTTGCTCATGATCGCCGGATCGAGGTTGCCGAGGTTCGGAATGCGCGCCTTGTCGAGCTTCATCAGCAGACCGCCGTCGATCTGCGACTTGGCGAACACGGCGCCCGGAACGACGAGGTCAAAACCGCTGTTGCCGGCAACCAACTTGGCGTGCAGGCCTTCGTTGTTCTCGAAGGTCTGGTAATTCACCTTGATGCCCGATTCCTTCTCGAAATTGGCCACCATGTCGGCCGGAATGTAGTCGGCCCAGTTGTAGATGTTCAGCACCTTTTCTTCGTCGTTGGCGGCGACCGGTGCAGCAGCCGGTGCGGCCTCGGCGGGAGCGGCTGCCGGGGCGGCGGCTTCAGCCTTCGGCGCTTCGGACCGTACCGGAGCCGGCGCTGGCGCCTCGGCCACGGGCGCCTCCTTTTTCCCACAAGCCGTCACAGCGAGAACCGACAGCGCAAGAACCAGGATATTCCGTTTCATCGTACTGATAACTCCAAAAGAAAAACGCGGGGGAACAGAGGGAAGGAACCGTGGCGTACCAAGGGATGCCGGGGTGAATTCTATCCCGAATTTATCGTTGGTTTCGTCAATATTATCGACATGACCACTGTGTTTCCTGGTTGCCAAGCCGGACGCAATAAGCGCAGAATCAAGCGGCATAGCGTGCGAACATTCCCGAACCAGAAAACGAGCTCGTCCATAGCCAAATCCGGGCGCGGGCGAAAGGGTAATCGTCATGTCAGGCATCCGGCAGCCACTCCTCTCGATCGTCACCGCGCCCGCGCCCTGTGCTTGCTCTGGCCTTGCGTTAGCCGACCCGCTCGACCGGTCGTCCTGCAAGCTCCTTCCGGGATCGGGTATCTGACCATGCCGGCGAGCCGCGCACGCCCGAACCTGCACAACGCATCGATGGCTTTCGCCGTACTCGCGGCGCTTCTGGCGATGGTCGGCGGCGCTGTCGTCCTGGCCGGTTATCTGCTCGATCTCCCCGCCTTGCGCGCCATCCTGCATGGATGGGCGCCGATGAAGCCGACCTCGGCGTTGTGCTTCATTCTCAACGGGCTGGCACTCCTTTTCTCGCTGCTCACTACCGGCCGGCCCGACGGCGCCAACACGGCACCCGCCCGTTGGTCCGGTCTGCTCGCGCTGCTGCTTGTTCTGCCGGTACTCGTCGGCCTGCTGACGCTCGCGGAACACCTGTTCGGAAGAAGCCTGCAGATCGAGGCGCTCCTGGTCAACGAGCGCCTCACCGCAACGGCTTCGGCGACCAGCTTCCGCATGGCGCCCGAGTCGGCCGTCAGCCATACGCTGCTGGCGATTGCCCTCTGGCTGAACATGCACCCGAGCCTCGCACGCCGACGCCTGATGATTTCGTCATTCCTCAGCATCATGGTCGTGGCGCTCGCCGTCTCGGCCATGAGCACCTACTTCTCGCCGGCGCTCGGCATGTTTGGCTGGTTTGGTCTGAGCGTCATGGCCGGCGACGCGGCGATCCTGTTCATGCTGCTCGGCACCGCCTCTTTCCTGATGGTCTGCCGGCAGAAGACGTTCTCATGGGAACTCGGTAAGACCACGACGACCGGCTTCGCGCTCGGGACGGCTTTGCTCGTAATCATCGGCATCACCGCGATCCGCTCGCAGTACGAAGTCTCCGAGACCAACCGACGTCTGTCGAATGCCGACACGCTCTACGCGCGCAGCGCCGACACCTACTCGTACATCGCACAGCACCAGAGCTTCATCCTCAGCTACCTGCTCACCAACGACCTGCGCTCGCTCAACTCGGCGCAGGTTGCCGTCGACCGGGCGCGCTTCATGATCGACGAACTCGGCAACGGAAACTCGCCGTTGGGGCAGCTGGACAGCGCCCGCATTCCGTTCATGGAAAGGACCACGACCCTGCTCAAATGGTCGTCCGAAACGCTAACGACGATCCGGCGTGGCCTCAAGACTGAGGAAAAGACGGCCATCGCCACCGAAGGCGACAGGTTGCTGAACGAACTGGGCCTCGCCTTCGACCAACTCGAGGAAAAGCACCGGCACGTTTCGACCGGACTGCGCCAACAGACCGAATACGTGCGCAAGGCGGCGTTCCTGATCACCACGCTCGGGATGCTGGTGAGCATCGAACTCTTCGCGCTCGTCATGCTCCGCGTCAACCACCTGGTCAGCGAGCGGCACCGGGTCAAACGCGAGCTCATCGAGAGCGAACAGAACTTCCGCACGCTTGCCGACTCGGGACAGGCGTTGATCTGGACGGCTGGCATCGACAAGGAGTGCAACTACTTCAACCAGAGCTGGCTCAACTTTACCGGCCGCAGCCTGAAACAGGAGCTCGGCAATGGCTGGTCCGAAGGCGTCCATCCGGACGATTTTGAACGCTGCCTGGAAACCTACGTATCGGCCTTCGACCGGCGCGAGAAGTTCAGCATGGACTACCGCCTGCGCCATCATTCCGGCGAATACCGCTGGATTCAGGACGAAGGCGCGCCGCGCTACGACGCAGCCGGCGAGTTCGTCGGCTATATCGGCAATTGCTACGACATCACCGAACGCAAACTGGCGAGCAAGGTGCTTGAAGAAAGCGAGTTGCGTTTCCGCAAGCTGCTCAACGAGATCTCGTCGGTCGCCGTGCAGGGTTACGCGAGCGATCTGACGACACGCTACTGGAACCATGCCTCGGAGCTGATCTACGGCTATCCGGCGAGCGAAGCGATCGGGGAAAAACTCACCGAACTCATCATTCCGCCCGAAATGACCGAAGCGGTCGAAAACGTGGTGGGCGAGATGCTGACTACAGGGATTCCACGACCGACCGAGGAACTGTCGCTGATGCGCAAGGACGGCTCGCGCGTCGATGTAATCTCAAGCCACGCGATCGTCGAGGTGCCGGGCAAGACGCCGGAACTCTTCTGCGTCGACATCGACATCAGCGCGCGCAAGCAGGCCGAGGCCGAGCTGGAAAAGTACCGCAACCACCTGGAGGAGCTCGTCGCCGACCGTACCAACGCGCTGGCCGAACCGAAGAATGCCGCCGAGACGGCCAACCGCGCCAAAAGCACCTTCCTGGCCAACATCAGTCACGAGATCCGCACGCCGATGAACGCGATCATCGGCCTCGCCCACCTGCTGCACAAAGACATCAAGGAAACCGGCCCGCGCGACAAGCTGGCGAAGATCGGCGAAGCGGCGCAGCATCTGCTCGGCATCATCAACAACATCCTCGACCTCTCAAAGATCGACTCCGGCCGCCTGACGCTCGAGGAAAGCGAGTTCTCGCCCCGAAAGCTCATCGACAGCACGCTGTCGATGCTCAACGAACGCGCCGTGGCCAAGGGCCTGCAACTGTGCACGGCGATCGACAGCACGGTGCCGCCGCTCCTGATCGGCGATCCCTTGCGCTTGTCGCAAATTCTGATCAACTTCGTCGGCAACGCGATCAAGTTCTCCGATACCGGCACCATCAGCGTGCGCCTGCGCCACATCGAGGACGACGAACAGAGCGTCCGCCTGCGGCTCGAAGTCAGCGACCAGGGCATCGGCCTGAGCGAGGAGCAGCAGAAACGCATCTTCCACGCCTTCGTCCAGGCGGACAGTTCGTCGACGCGCAAGTATGGCGGCACCGGGCTGGGCCTCGTCATCAGCCGGCACCTGGCGCAGATGATGGACGGCGACATCGGCGTCGACAGCCAGCCCGGTGACGGGAGCACCTTCTGGATCACCGTTCGCCTGAAGAAACCGGCGAGAGCATCTACCGAGCAGGCGGCGGCCGAAGGAGACGTCATGCTGGAAGACGTCATCCGCGCGCGCTTCGCCGGCCATCGCGTGCTGCTCGTCGAGGACGACCCGCTCAGCCGCGAAGTCGCCATGGAACTGCTCCGTCTTGCCGGATTGGTCGTAGAGGCCGCGGGCAACGGCGAAGAAGGTGTCGCCATGGCACGGGAGCGTGATTATTCGCTGATCCTGATGGACATGCAGATGCCGATCATGGGCGGTCTCGAAGCCACCGAAGCGATCCGCCGTCTGCCGGGAAAAGCAGAACGACCATTCATCCTCGCCATGACCGCCAACGCCTTCGACGAAGACCGGCAAGCCTGCCTCGATGCGGGCATGGACGACCACATCCGCAAGCCGGTCGACCCGGACTCGCTCTACGCCACACTGCTGCAATGGCTTGAGCGCCTCTGAGCGAGCGCGTCGCCAGCGGGTTTGGAACTTCGGCCGGCGAATGCTGCCAAGGTAGAATCCTTTCCCCACCGCCCGCTCGCACGCGGGAAGTCAAACGGCACAACCGCTACAGGAACCCCATGAGAATCCTCCACACCATGATCCGCGTCGGCAACCTCGAACGCTCCATCGCCTTCTACACCGAAGTCCTCGGCATGAAACTCCTGCGCCGGCAGGACTACCCGGAAGGCCGTTTCACGCTGGCCTTCATCGGCTATTGCGAGGAAAGCGAAGGCGCCGTCCTCGAACTCACGCACAACTGGGACACGCCCGCGTACGAGCTGGGCAACGGCTTTGGCCACGTCGCGCTCGGCGTCGACGATGCCTACGCCACCTGTGCGTTGATCAAGGAACGCGGCGGCAAGGTCACGCGCGAGGCCGGCCCGATGAAGCACGGCACGACCGTCATCGCCTTCGTCGAGGATCCCGACGGCTACAAGATCGAACTCATCCAGACCGGTACGCTCTGATCGCCAATGACCTTCCCGTCCTTTTTCTCCGACATCCCGGCCATCGTCGTGCATGACCGGCTGGCCGAATTCCTTGGCGCCGCCGAGGGCGGCATCATCGAATATCGCTACGCCGATGCCGTCAAACTCGCCGGCCATTCCTGTCCGACGGTCGCCGGTGCCTACCTGCTGGCCCGCCGTGCGCTCGCCGCGCTCTACCCGGACGCGCTGCCGGAACGCGGCGACATCCAGGTCGAGTTCCGCAACGCGCAGGAGAATGGCGTCACCGGCGTCATCGCAGCGGTCGTCGGGCTGATCACCGGCGCAGCCGGGGTGGGCGGGTTCAAGGGTATCGCCGGCCGTTTTTCCCGCCGCGACCTGCTGCGGTTCGACGATCCCGATCAACCCGGCGAAGTCGCATTCATGCGCCGTGACAACGGCAAGCGCTTCGAGTTGACGCTGCATCTCGAGCAGGTGCCGCCCGATCCGCGCACGGCACCGCTGTTGCAGCGCCTGCTGGCGGGCGAGAGCGACCCCGCCATCGCGCGCGCTTTCGCCGACCTGTGGCAGGAACGCGTCCGCCGCATCCTCGTCGACCACATCGACGACCAGCGTCTGGTGACACTGGTCTAAACCTCCCCCACGAGGGTTGTTGATACGGCGAGGAAATGCTTGAAGTCCGTTCGGGCTGAGCTTGTCGAAGGGAGGGCGGACTTCGACAGGCTCAGCCCGAACGGAAATTGAGACTTCTTCGTGCCAGATCAATAGTCGCCGCGAATCAACGCGATGAGATCGTCGGTCGAGGGTAGTGACGATGCATCTCCGTCATCCAGAATGCTGTCGGCCAGCGCCCGTTTCTCGTGGTGCAGGTCGACGATGCGCTCTTCGATGCTGCCCTTGCTGACCAGCCGATAGACGGTCACCGGCCGCTGCTGGCCGATGCGGTGGGCGCGGCCCATCGCCTGGTCCTCGGCCGCCGGGTTCCACCAGGGGTCGGTGATCACGACGTAGTCGGCAGCGGTCAGGTTGAGGCCGAAACCGCCGGCCTTGAGGCTGATCAGGAAGAGGTCGGCGTCGCCGGCCTGGAAGGCGGCAACGCGTTTGCTGCGTTCGGCGGCCGGCGTCGCGCCGTCGAGGTACTGGTAGCGGATGCCGGCGGCGTCGAGCGGCACGCGCAGGATCTGCAGGAAATCGACGAACTGGCTGAAGACGAGCGTCTTGTGACCATTGGCCGTGAGCTCCGCGGCCAGTTCGGCGAAAGCCTGCACCTTGGCGCCGGCGATGCCGAATTCGGGACTGGTCAGGCGCGGGTCGCAAGCGGCACGGCGCAGCTTCGTCAGCTGAGCCAGGATGTTGAAACGCGCCTGCCCGGCCTGGGCGGCGCTGAGGTTGTCGTTGAGCCCATTGACGTCGCTGATCGCTTGCCGGCGTAGCGCTTCGTAGTGGGCCGCTTCCGCCGTATCCGGCGTCACCGAAAGGACGAGTTCGGTACGCGGCGGCAGATCCTGCAGCACCTGCGCCTTGGTGCGACGCAGGACGAAGGGTCCGATCAGGCGTTTCAGCACGTGCTGAGCCTCGCGGTCGCGGCTGCGCTCGATGGGGCCGGCGAAGCGTTCGTTGAAGCGACCGATGGTGCCGAGCAGACCGGGGTTGGCGAAGCGCATGATCGACCACAGCTCGGCCAGGCGGTTCTCCACCGGCGTGCCCGACAGGGCAAGGCAGAAATCGGCCGGCACGTCGAACACCGCCTGCGAGCGCTTGGCGGCCGCGTTCTTGATCGCCTGCGCCTCGTCGGCGACCAGCGTGTGCCAGCTGCGCCCGGCGAAACGGGCCTGCGCCAGTTGCAGCAAGGTGTAGGAGACGATCAGCACGTCCTGCGGTCCGGCCTCGGCGATCAGCTGCTCGCGCTCGTTTTCGTCCGCCTCGCTGTAGATGCGGGCGTTCAGACCTGGCGCGAAGCGCAGCGTTTCTGCCAGCCAGTTGCCGCAAACCGAGGTCGGCGCGACGACCAAGCACGCGCCGCCGCGCGCGCGTTCAAGCATGACGGCGAGCGCCTGCAACGTCTTGCCCAGCCCCATGTCGTCGGCGAGGCAACCGCCCATGCCGGCCGCCGCGAGACGCATGGCCCACTGGTAGCCGTCTTCCTGATAGGGGCGCAGATCGGCCTGCAGGGTTTTCGGCAGTTTCGCCTCGACCGACTGGGCGGCGCGCAGACGCTCGATGGCCTGGCGAAAGTCGGCACCGGCCTCGAGCTCGGTGCCATCGAGCACCTCGTCGAGCCAGGCGGCGGCGATCTGCGGCACTTTGCTGCCGTGCTTGTCGGTTTCGGCGACGGCGGCAAGATCGAGCAGCTTCTGCTTCAGCGCACGCGTCAGCGCGACGTACACGCCGTCGCCCATCGGCATGAAACGGCTCTTGTCGCGCGCCGCGGCAAGCAGCGTTTCCAGTTGTACGACCAGGCCCTCGTCGAGGCGCGCCTGGCCGGACACCCGAAACCAGTCGCGCTCCTTGCTGACGGTGATGCCGAGCTTTCCGGCATCGACGCTGATCGTACGAAGGCGTTTTCCTTTCGGCCAATCGACTTCGGCAATGGCGGCATGCGCAGGCAGGCCTTCGACCAGCCCGAGCGCGAGCTCCGGGTCTTCGATCAACCAGTCGCCGTTTTCCGCATCGCCGGTATCTTCCAGGAACGGAAAGGCATCGAGCAGGCTCTCGAGGTGCTTCTTCTCGGCCGAAAGATTGCGTTCCGTGCCCACGGTCTCGCCGCCGATTGCCGCCATCAGCCGCACGCGCCCGCCGCCCACCGGCAGGCGCGGGCCGTCGGCACCGAACGGCGCGGCGACGAGGCGCAGCGACAACGACTCGCCGACCGGCGCCAGCTCCGCCCGCAAACGGGACTCGCTCGGCACTTGCCGCGAAGCCTGCGCCGAATCGGCGTGCACCTGGAAGTG
>RRZT010281474.1_pt1 | contig 25533 bp, 23 predicted proteins | sample 2165551 | NCBI WGS metagenome assembly RRZT01 (sample SAMN10456910, study PRJNA506462) | wastewater metagenome | biome: wastewater; feature: sludge; material: wastewater sludge; isolation source: wastewater sludge with Escherichia coli K12::gfp cells carrying plasmid... | place: USA: Moscow, Idaho... | reverse complement strand
CCCTCGGCCGATGGGCGCAGCCTGCGGGTCTGGTTCGTCGACGGCGACGACCTGCCGCCGCGCTCGGTGATGGCCAGCCGGCTCTCGCGCGTCGAGACCGCCTTCGCGATGACGGTGCACAAGTCGCAGGGCTCGGAGTTCGCGCATGTGGCGCTGGTGCTGCCGCCGCAGATGAACCCGGTGCTGAGCTGCGAGCTGGTCTACACCGGCATCACCCGCGCCAAGGGCGCCTTCACGCTGGTGGCGCCCGACCGCAGCGTCTGGGCGCGTGCGCTGCAGCGGCGCACCCGGCGCGCCAGCGGGCTGCCGGGGCTGCTGAGCGGCTGAGCGGCTGAGCGGTCGGATCAGACCGGCGTCACCCGGAACAGCTGGTCGGTGCGCACGCTGGAGCAGGTGCGCTGCTCCGCCTTGCGCCCGAGCAGCAGGTCGAAGCCCATCTCGACGCACTTGTTGCTGTGGCGGTTGCGCAGCATCACCTGGCCGGCGGCGACCTCCTCCAGCCGCCAGTGCAGGTCGCGCTGGCCGTCGTTCAGGCCGATGGTGATGTCCACGCCGTCGAGCGTCGACAGCAGCGAGCCGACCTTCATCACCAGCCCGGTGGCGTGCTGCGGCACCAGGATCTGGCTGCCCTCGGCCTCCGGCACCAGGCGGAAGCGCTGCGCCGAGGCGCTGCCGCAGGCCTGCGCCTGCAGCTTCGTGCCGGCCAGACCCAGGTTGAGGAAGGCACCGACGCAGGCGCCCGAGGCGGTGCGCAGCTGCACTACCGGCTGGCCCGAGAAGCCGGTGTTCAGGAAGTTCGCCGGCGTCGAGCCCTTGGCGTAGCCCGCTGCGCCGACCGCCGGCAGTGTCACCGTTGCGTCGGTGGCGCGGCCGCTGCCGTCGTTCGTGACGCTGGCGGTCGAGCCGGGATGGCCGTTCGGAATGCGCAGCTCGGGGTGATCGAAGGGCGCGGCGTGGAAGCGCACGCGGTCGTCGGTCAGCGCCTTCATGAACTCCACCAGCGCGGTCTTCTCGTCCTCGGTCAGCCCGAGCGAGGTGATGTCGGCATCCAGGTCAGCCAGGTTCTGGTCGTGGAAGTTGCCGCCGCGGTTGTAGAACTCGATCACCTGGCGCAGCGTGGCCGAGTCGCCGTTGTGGAAGTAGGGCGCGGTCAGCTCGACATTGCGCAGCGTCGGCGTCTTGAACTGGCCGTTGACCGCGATCCGCTCGGTGGCGGAGACCGCCAGATTGGGCGCGATGCCGGTCAGCGCCTGCATCCGGCCGAGCTGCGCCAGCGCCGACAGGGCCAGCGGGTTGCCGAACGGGTCCTTCCCGCCGGCGCCGAGGTCGTCGAGCGTCGGGCGCACGCCGATGTTGTAGAAGCCCTCGTCATAGACGGCGGTTGCGCCGTTGCCCATCGTCATGCGTGCCATCGGGGTGGCCAGCATCTTGCGCACCGAGGCGTTGGTGAACTCCGCGCCGCCGTGGCAGTTGACGCAGCGTCCCTTGCCCATGAACAGGCCGAAGCCCTGCTGCGCCGAGGTCGACATCGCGGTGGTGGTGCCCGCCGCCCAGCGGTCGAAGGGCGCGTCGTCCGACACCAGCGTGGCCTGGTAGAGCTGCAGCGCCAGTCCGAAGAACAGGCTGAAGTTGTGCTGCATCTGGGTGTACTGGTTCGCCGCCGGCGTCGAGGTCAGCGTCACCAGCGTCTTCGAGCCGTCGGCATTCACCTGGATCAGCCGGTCGCCGTTCCACCACTCGGGGCGGAAGGCCTTCTTCACCATCGCGGCGTAGTTCGCCTCGTTCAGGCCCTGGCCGCTGCCGTGGCGACGCGCGCCCAGCACGCTGTCGGTGCTGCTCACCGCCTGGGTCTGCAGCGGGCGCAGATAGAGCATCTTGCGGCCGATGTCGGCGAAGCTGCGGCCCTGCGCGCTCATCTCGAAATGGTTGCCCGGCGGGCCCGAGGCCTGCGAGGCCAGGCTGGCATGGGTCAGCCGCACGGCGGTCGGCTGCATCGACCAGGTGGTGCCGTTCTGCACGTTCCTGAACACGCGTGCATTCGGGTCGCGCAGACCGAAGGGGTTGACGCCGTTGAACACGAACTCGGCGCGGCCGTCCCAGAAATTGCGCAGGTTGAAGACCGCGTTGATGACGGTGGGCGTGTTGCGAGGCTCGACCCGGCGGGTGTTGATCCCGGCGATGCGGAAGAGCGGATCGGCCACCAGCGCACGCTGCTCGGTGGTCGAGGCGTACCAGGTGGCGTAGGCATCCTGCAGCAGCGTGCCGTTGCTCAAGGGCGGCATCGTCGGCACGCCGAACAGCGTGCCGGTCACGCCGTTGAACTGCTCCAGGAACACGCCCTGCGAGGCCGCCACGTCGTTGACCGAGCGCTGCACCGTCGAGTTGCGGTTGTTCGGGTCGGCCAGCCTGTGCAGCGGAAAGTCGGCCAGCGTGAACTGATAGTTGAGGCCACCGAGCTGGAAGCTGGTGTCCGGGTTCGGGCTCGTCAGCGACGCCATGCGGTTCAGCCCGGGCGAGAGCTGGTTCTTGCTGCGGCTGTCGGCGCCGGCCTGGAAGTGGCAGGAGGCGCAGGCGGTCTTGCCGTCGCTGCCGAGCTGTAGGTCCCAGAACAGCGCCTTGCCCAGCGCGATCGCCTCGGTCTTGTTCTGCACGAACTCGCCCAGATTGGGCGGCTCCGGCCGGGCGACGCTCTTGAGCGATGTGGGCGCATTGACCGGCTCGGCCGTCTGCGCGAAGGCGGTCGAGCCGCCCCCGCCCAGGGCCAGGGCGCTCAGCGTGAGCAGCGTGCAGGTGGCCATCCGGGGCGGCGAGGGCAGGGCAGCGTGGCGAGGCGCGTGCATGGGATGTCTCCGATTGATACCTTGGGTTACCAAGAGTAAACAATTGTTTACAATCGGGCACTGGCAGACATCCGCCTTGACACAGTCTTAAGCCGGGATTCAGTTTCCAGGGCGGACGCGATGTGTTTCCGCCACTTCGGTCAAGGTCTTCAGGAAGGCCACCAGCGCCGCCTTGTCCTCGGCGGACAGGCCCATGCCGGCGGGCGGATGCTTGGCCAGGTTGGGGTCGAGATTCGGAGTGCGCTCGACGCCGTGGTCGTAGTGCTCGATGACCTCCTCGAGCGTGCGGAAGCGCCCGTCGTGCATGTAGGGCGCGGTCAGCTCGACATTGCGCAGGCTCGGCACCCGGAAGCGGCCGCGGTCGCCCTCCAGCCCGGTGACGCCGGCGCGGCCGGGATCGTCCGGGCGGCCCTTCAGGCGCGGCAGGCCGATGCTGGCGAACTGCTGGCTGGTGAACAGGCTGCCGCCATGGCAGTGGAAGCAGTCGGCACCGCGCAGGCCCTGGCGCGGGTCATGCTCGGTCAGGAAGAGCTCGAAGCCGCGCTTCTCGGCCGGGCTGAACTGCGCGCGGCCCTGCATCACCCGGTCGAACTTCGCGTCCTGCGCCACCAGCGTCAGCAGGTACTGCTCCAGCGCCAGGCCCAGGCGCGGTGCGCTGACCGGACCGCCGAAGGCCTGACGGAAGCGCGCCTGCAGCGCCGCATCCCGCCCGAGCCGCTCGACCACCTGAGGCAGCCGGTCGCCCATCTCGTGCATCAGCTCGATCGGGCGCAGCGCCTGCTCGCGCAGCGTGCTGCGTCCGCCATCCCAGCCGAAATGGCGGCTCCAGGCCAGATTGCTCAGCGCCGGGGTGTTGCGCTGGCCTTCGCGGCCGTCGATGCCGCGGCTGGTCGCCCGGCCCGGATCGACGAAGGCCCGGTCGGGCACATGGCAGGTCGCGCAGCTGATGCGCCCGTCGCGTGACAGGCGCGGATCACCGAAGAGCTGGCGTCCGAGCGCCACGCCCTGCACGGTCAGCGGGTTGTCGGCCGGCAGCGTGACCCGGGGCAGATGGGCGCCCACGCTCCAGCGGTAGGGCGTGGTGCCGATGGGGGCCGCGCCGGAGGCGGTTGCGTTGCTGCGCGGGTCCGCGGCCGCCTGCGGTGCCAGCGCCTCGACCCGGAAGGCGCGTGCCAGCGCCGCCCTCAGCGCCCGCGAGGGCGGATCGTCGCCGCGCGAGTGGGTCGAGTCGCCGTCCTTCGAGATGTCGACCGCCGCCAGCAGTCGGCCGGCATCGAGCTTCAGGCGCAGCGTGCCGCCGGCGGCGAGCTGCAGCGGGCCCGGCAGCGTCACGGTGATGCGGTTGATGTCGCCGGCCAGGTGATAGGAGAGGCCGCCGGTGCGGCCGGCGCTGGCGCGGTCGAACTGCCACAGGCCCTCGATCGCGGCGAAGACATAGCCGCCGGTCCAGCCCCAGTGCATGTCGTTGACCAGCGGATGCAGCGGGTCGCCGGGCGCGAGCCGGTTCGGGTCGGCATGGTTGGCCTCGGGCGCGACGCCGATCGCGAAGCGCAGCGCGCGGTAGCGGCCCGGCGCCAGGCCCGGCAGGGGCTCGTGCCGGTCGGGCAGGGCGGCGCGGAAATGGCCATGCCAGCCGGCCGGACCCACCCAGCGGCCATCGCCGGTCTGCAGCTGCAGGCCCGAGAGCATCAGGTCGAGCCGGCTGATCGACAGCGCCCGGCCGCGCCGGTCCTGCACCGCGCCAAGCCGGTCGGGCTCCAGTGCCCGGCCGGTCCGGTCGATGACCTGCAGCGTGATCCGTGGCGTGGGTGCCTGTGGTGCGGGTGACGCGGCTGGAGCCGCCGCAGCCGAGGCCGGCAGCAGGCAGACCACGGCAAGGCGGGCGATCCGCCGTGCAGAGAGAAGCGGGATGGATGTCAGAGCAGAGCGCATGCGCGAAGGCATCGGCGAGAAGGAGGGGGGCATCAATGTAAATGCATGTAACATAATTTGTGAATTGATACACAAGCACGCCCGACACAAGCCCTGACATGACCGCACTGACAGCACTGACCGCACTCCGACCGGGACCGCTGCTGGCCCGCCTCCTCCTGGCTGCCGCGCTGGCGCTGCCTGGACTGACCGTCACCGTGCCCGCTGCGGCCCAGACCGCCTCCGCGCCGCAGGCGCTGGCCAGCGGCACCGCGGTCGGCGGCATTTCCGGTGCCTATGGCAGCCAGCGCCACTACACGATCGAGGTGCCTGCGGGCGCCCGTACGCTGTCGATCTCGATCGCGGGCAGTTCCGGCGACGCCGACCTGTATGTGCGGCGCGGCGCCCAGCCGACGCTGTCGACCTGGGATTACCGCCCCTACCGCAGCGGCTCGAACGAAGCGGTCTCGGTCAGTGCACCGGCGGCCAGCACCTGGCATGTGATGCTGCGCGGCTACAGCGCCTACAGCGGCCTGACGCTCAAGGCCACCCATGACGGCGGCGGCGGCTCGGCGGCGACGGTGGCTGCGCCCACCTTCAGCCCGGCGCCGGGCACGCACTCCGGCCGCGTCAGCGTCAGCCTGGCCTCGGCCACGCCCGATGCGGTGATCCGCTACACCCTGGACGGCAGCACCCCGAGCACCGGCTCGGAGGTCTACACCGCACCGATCCTGGTCACCGCGACCACCCAGGTGCGTGCGGCGGCCTTTGCCGGCAGCCAGTCGGTCAGCAGCGTGAGCTCCGGCACCTACACCATCATCAATCCGGTGCAGACGCTGGTGATCGGCGCATCGATGGCCAATCTGGCCGGCGCCCAGGGCAGCGTGGCCAATTTCCGCGTCGCGGTGCCGGCGGGCGTCAGCAGCGTGAGCTTCTCGATCTCGGGCGGCAGCGGCGATGCCGACCTGCATGTGAAGTACGGGCAGCTCGCCACCACCTCGACCTGGGACCAGCGGCCCTACCTGTCGGGCAATGCCGAGACGGTCACGATCGCCACGCCGCGCGCGGGCGACTATTTCCTGATGCTGCACGGCTACCGCGCCTACTCCGGCGTGACGCTCTGGGCCACCCAGTCCGGCACCGCCAGCACCGGCAAGCCTGACATCACCATCGCGATGGACGCCGCCAATCCGCGCATCACCACCGAGACCTTCGCGGCGAATGCCTGCGAGATCGAGGAGGGCACCATCACCGCCGGCACGCACCGGCTGCTGCGCTTCAACACCCAGACGCGCAACATCGGCTCTGCCGATCTGGTGCTGGGCAATCCGGCCTCGAACAGCGCCTTCGAGTGGGGCGGCTGCCACGGTCACTACCACTTCCGCAGCTTCGCGCAGTACCGGCTGCTCGACAGCAGCGGTGCGGTGGTGCGCACCGGCAAGAAGGTGGGCTTCTGCCTGATGGACATCACCCGCATCGACAGCGGCGCCAACCCTTCGGCGCGCTACACCTGCAGCAACCAGGGCATCCAGGCCGGCTGGGCGGATGTCTACAGCTCCAACCTGTCGGGTCAGTGGGTCGACATCACCGGCGTGCCGGCGGGCAGCTATGTGCTCGAGATCGTCATGGACCCGATGAACCTGATCGACGAGCTCGACGAGAGCAACAACACGGGACGCCTGAATGTCACCATCCCCTGAGCCCTCACGTGCGCCGCGCCGCGTGGGGCCGGCCCGGCGGGTCGTGGTCGGGCTGGCACTGGCGGCGGTGGCCGGCACGGCCGTCTGGCTGACCCGCGACCGCACCGCTTCGGCTGCGCCCCAAGGCGGCGCCACGGCGGTGGCTGGATCGACGCAGGACGGCCTGAGCGTCCCGGCCGGATCGACCGCCGGCTCGCCGTTCGGCAGCGGCGCATCGGCCGCGATCGTGCTGCCGGCGCTGCCGCCTGCGGCCCGAGCCACCGCCGGCGAGATCGGCCGGCTGGCCGCGCTGCCTCCGGGCGACGACGCGATCGCGCTGGCCCGCCGGCTCGAGGACACGGCCGATGCGGCCAGCCTGCCGGCCTGGCGCGAGGCGCTGCTGCGCAGCCCGCATCCAGCGGTCGAGCGCAGTGCCATCAGCGTGCTGGCCCGGCTGGCCGACGCCGAGACGATCACCGCGCTGGGCGAGGACTATGGCCGGCTGCCGCCTGAATGGCGCGGCCGCATCCTGCAGGTGCTCGAGCAGGCCACGCGGCCGGAGGCGCTCGACGGGCTGGTCCACATCGTCGAGGCCGACACCGGCGAGAAGCGCTCGGCGCTGGCGATGTCGGCCCTGCATGGGCTGGCCCATCTGGGCACGATGGACTCGACCGACTACCTGCTGCAGCAGGTGCGCAGCAGCAACATCGATCATGCGCTGATGGTGCTGGGCCGCGTCTCGAGCCGCCAGGGCGTCGAGATGACTCGCGCGGCAGCCGCCGGATCCCGCGGCTTCGAGGGGCTGGAAGCCGGCGTCCGTCAGGCCCTGCTGCGCAGCGCCGCGGCCGCGGAAGGGCAGCTCGCGCGGCCTTGAGCGGATCTGCCACCCCTTCAGGTGTCTGCGTGGATTCTGGAACAGGCCGGCTTGCCGGTGCCCAGCGCCAGCGAGGAACCCGCCCGCCTGCGCGTGATTGGTCAACAGGGATGAGCTTGATTCAACACTGTTCGGTGTGTACGATACACAAATGACGAGTGCCGACCTGATACGTGACCTGCAGCGTGCTGGCTGGGCGCTTGACCGCGTGACCGGTTCGCACCACATCTTCAAGCATCCCAGCCGGTCCGGAATCGTTGTCGTGCCGCACCCGAAGAAGGATTTGGGCATCGGCCTTGTGAAGTCCATCCGGCAACAGGCCGGCATCTGAAAGGGAACCTGCATGCGCTATCCCATTGCCATCGAACCCGGCACCGACACGACCGCTTGGGGTGTCGTGGTGCCCGACCTGCCGGGCTGCTTCTCTGCGGGCGACACGCTGGAAGAGGCCATGATTCAAGCCGAAGAGGCCATCACGGCATGGGTGGAAGTCGCGATTGATTCGGGCGAGAGCATCCCGAAGCCGTCCCCCCTGGAGGCCCTGCGCGCCGCACATCCCGAGTTTGAAGGCTGGGTGTGGGCGCTGGTGAAGGTGGACCCCGCCATGCTGGATGAGACGGTGGAGCGGGTGAACATCAGCCTGCCGCGCCGCGTGCTGCACCGCCTGGACGACCTGGCCCGCCGGGCCGGTGAAACCCGGTCTGGCTTCATCGCCCGGATGGCCATCGAGGGGCGCGCACCGGTAGCGCCGGCCTGAGTTTCTGCCACGGCTAGGCCCGCGTCGAAACCGGGCCGAAAAGCGGGACTGAACCGCCCCGGGAATCACGGAGGCTCCTACTCTTTACAGGATGCCGACAGACCCGCCACAAAGCACAACGGGTCAGCCCCGAAACAGAGCTAACCCGTTGATTTGTATGGTGCCGGAGATAGGAGTCGAACCTACGACCTTCGCATTACGAATGCGCTGCTCTACCAACTGAGCTACACCGGCATCGGTGCAAGACTCACATTATAGGCCGGAAAGATTAGGCCTGGGAAGTCTTTTCGGCGTCTTCCAGATGGTATTCGGTCACGCGGCGGACTTCGTTGCGCGAGCCCAGGATCACGCTGACGCGCTCGTGCAGCTTGGTGGGCTGGATGTCCATGATGCGCTGCGTGCCGTTGGTGGCCATGCCGCCGGCCTGCTCGATCAGGAAGGCCATCGGGTTGGCCTCGTACATCAGGCGCAGCTTGCCCGGCTTGTTGGGTTCGCGCTTGTCCCACGGGTACATGAAGATGCCGCCGCGGGTCAGGATGCGGTGCACGTCGGCGACCATCGAGGCCACCCAGCGCATGTTGAAGTCCTTGCCCCTGGGGCCTTCCTTGCCGATCAGGCACTCGTCGATGTAGCGCTTCACCGGCGGGGCCCAGTGGCGCATGTTCGACATGTTGATCGCGAATTCCTTGGTGTCCTCGGGAATGGACACGTCCTTCTGCGTCAGCACCCACGAGCCGGTCTCGCGGTCGAGGGTGAACATCGCCACGCCCTGGCCGACGGTCAGCACCAGCGTGGTCTGCGGGCCGTAGACGCAGTAGCCGGCCGCGGCCTGCTGCTTGCCCGGCTGCATGAAGTCGTCCTCGGAGACGCCGCGGGTGTTGTTCACCTTGCGCAGCACCGAGAAGATCGTGCCGATCGAGACATTGACGTCGATGTTGGACGAGCCGTCGAGCGGGTCGAACATCAGCAGGTACTCGCCCTGCGGATAGCGATTGGGCACCACATGGATGGTGTCCATTTCCTCGGAGGCCATCGCCGCGAGGTGGCCGCCCCATTCGTTGGCCTCGATCAGCACCTCGTTGGAGATGATGTCGAGCTTCTTCTGGACTTCGCCCTGGACGTTCTCGCTGTCGGCCGAGCCGAGCACCTCGCCGAGTTCGCCCTTGTTGACGGCGATCGCGATGCGCTTGCAGGCGCGCGCGACGATCTCGATCAGCAGGCGCAGCTGGGCCGGAATGTGGCCGTGCTCGCGCTGCTGCTCGACCAGGTACTGAGTGAGGCTGATGCGTTTGGGCATGGAATGACAGGGTTACAGGCAGGTTTCAGGATGGGCGCGATCCTACCGGTTCCGGAAGGCGCCGACCTGACGCCTTCCAGCCCGAGCCTCAGTCGGCCAGCGCGCGCGTGACGATTTCGCGGGTATCGGGCGAGAGTTCCGGCTTGGCGGCCACCTGCTCGATGGCGGCGCGCGCCAGCGTGCGGTAGGGCTCGGCCAGCGCGCGCCAGCGGTCCAGCGCCCGCGCCAGGCGCGAGGCCAGCTGCGGGTTGAAGCCGTCGATCTCGCGCACCTTCTCGGCCCAAAAGGCGTAGGCGCTGCCGTCGGCGCGGTGGAAGGCGCCGGGGTTGAGCGCGGTCATCGTCATCAGCAGGCTGCGTGCGCGGTTGGGATTGCGCAGCGAGTAGTCCGGATGCTTCGCCAGCGTGCGGATCCGCGCGAAGACCTCGCCGTCGTGCTCGGGCGCGGCGGCCTGCAGTGCGAACCACTTGTCGATCACCAGCGCCTCGCCGCGGAACATCGCGTGGAAGCGCTCGAGCGCGCCGGCGGCCAGCGGCGAGCGGCCGTGCACCAGCGCGGCCAGCGCGCCGAGGCGGTCGGTCATGTTGCCGGCGTCCTTGAAGCGCTGCAGCGCGCGGCCCGGCCAGACCGTGTCCCCGCGGGCGACCGCGTCGAGCACCAGGTTGGCCAGCGCCAGATTGGCCAGCGCGCGGCGTCCGCACGACACCGGGTCGGGCCGGTAGCCGCCGGTGCTGGCGTGTGCGTCCCACAGCGCCGCCCAGTCCTCGTGCAGCTCGCGGGCGAGCTGCGCGCGCATCGCCTCGCGCGCGGCGTGGATCGCCTGCGGATCGACCGGCTCGCCGGCCTCGGCCAGGCGCTCGGCCAGATAGCCCTCGCTGGGCAGCGTCAGCACCAGCTCCTTGAAGGCGCAGTCGAGCGCGGCGTCGCGCAGCACTGCGCGCATCGCGTCGAGGTAGGCGGCATCGAGCACCAGCGGCGCGCCGGCGCGCACCGCGCCGAGCAGGCGGGCCACCGCCAGGCGCTGGCCGGCCTCCCAGCGGTTGAAGGCGTCGGTGTCGTGGCCGAGCAGCGTGAACAGCTCGGCTTCGCTGGCCTCCCATTCCAGGATGACCGGCGCCGAGAAGCCGCGCAGCAGCGAGGCCACCGGCGCGGCGTCCAGCGCGTCGAAGGTCCAGGACTGCTGCGCCGAGTCCAGCACCAGCACCCGCTCCGAGCCGGCCACCGGCGTGCCGTCGGCCTGCAGCAGGCCCATCGCCACCGGGATCACGAAGGGCCACTTGTCGGTCTGGCCGGGCGTGGCGGGCGTGTGCTGCGACAGCGTCAGCGTCCAGCTGCGCGTCTCGGCGTCGAAGCGGCCGGCGGCCTTCAGGCGCGGCGTGCCGGCCTGTGCGTACCAGCGCTTGAAGGCGTCCAGCCGGGTGGCCAGCGCGCTGTCGGGGTTGGCGTCGGCGATGGCCTGCGCGAAGTCGTCGCAGGTCACGGCCTGGCCGTCATGGCGCGCGAAGTACAGGTCCATGCCGCGGCGGAAGCCCTCGCGGCCGACCAGCGTGGCCATCATGCGCACCACCTCGGCGCCCTTGTCGTAGACGGTGGCGGTGTAGAAGTTGTCGATCGCCTGGTAGCTGTCCGGGCGCACCGGGTGGGCCATCGGGCCGGCGTCCTCGGGAAACTGCGTCTGGCGCAGGCCGCGCACGTCCTCGATGCGCTTGACCGCGCGCGCCGAGGGGCTGCCGGCCATGTCCTGGCTGAACTCCTGGTCGCGGTAGACGGTCAGGCCTTCCTTCAGGCTGAGCTGGAACCAGTCGCGGCAGGTGATGCGGTTGCCGGTCCAGTTGTGGAAGTACTCGTGGCCGACCACGCTCTCGACATTGCCGAAGTCGATGTCGGTGGCGGTGGCGGGGCTGGCCAGCACGAACTTCGTGTTGAAGATGTTCAGGCCCTTGTTCTCCATCGCGCCCATGTTGAAGTCGCTGACCGCGACGATCATGAAGCGCTCGAGATCGAGCTTCAGGCCGAAGCGCACCTCGTCCCAGGCGATCGACGCGATCAGCGAGTTCATCGCGTGCTCGGTCTTGTCCAGGTCGCCGGCGCGCACGTAGACCTGCAGGGTGTGGTCCTGGCCGGAGCGGGTGCGGATCTTCTGCTCGCGGCAGACCAGATCGGCCGCCACCAGCGCGAACAGGTAGCTGGGCTTGGGGTGCGGGTCGTGCCAGACCGCGAAGTGGCGGCCCTTGTCGAGCGTGCCCGACTCCACCAGATTGCCGTTGGACAGCAGCATCGGGAAGCGCTTCGCGTCGGCCTTGAGCGTGACGCGGAACACCGCCATCACGTCCGGGCGGTCGGGAAAATAGGTGATGCGGCGAAAGCCCTGGGCCTCGCACTGGGTGAAGAAGCCGCCGCCCGAGGTGTAGAGACCGCTGAGCTGGGTGTTCTTCTCCGGCGCGCAGGTGTTGCGGATCTCGAGCTGGAAGGGCTCGGCCGGCAGCTTGTCGAGCACCAGCTGGCCTTCCTCGAAGTGGAAGGACACGCTCTCGCCGTTGACCAGCACGCGGGTGAGCGTGATGTCCTCGCCGTCCAGGCGCAGCGGCTGGCCGGGGCGGTCGGCATTGGGCTCGACCTGCATGCGGCTGATGACCAGGGTCTTGGCCGGCTCCAGGTCGAAGCTCAGGTCGACCGTGCGGATCCAGTGGCTCGGCGCGACGTAGTCCTCGCGTCGGGTCAGGGTGTCAGTACCTTCACGCATGGCTTGTCTCGGGGTCCAGGCTGTTTGGCCGGTTGTGCGGCAGGCTGTGGGGCAGGGAATAGTCGGAGAAGTCCGCGATCGTCGCGACGACGTTCGGGAATCCGGCGAAGGCGTCGGCCGGCAGCGTGGTCGTCAGCGCGACCGCGGCCATGCCGCCGCGCCGCGCCGCCTCGATGCCGAGCGGCGCGTCCTCGAAGACCAGGCAGCGCGCGGGCTCCACGCCCAGGCGGCGGGCGGCCTCCAGGAAGATGTCGGGGTACGGCTTGCCGCGCAGGCCGTCGGCCGGGCTGGTGATGGTGTCGACCAGCTCGCCCAGACCGAAGCGCTCGCAGGCCAGCGCGATGTTGGCTGGCGGCGCGGCGGTGCAGATCGCCAGCTTCAGGCCGCGCTCGCGCGCCTGCGCCAGCACCGCGCGGGTGCCGGCGATCAGCTCGAGCTCGCGTACCGCGATCTCGCGGTAGATCGCCTCCTTGCGCTCGGCCAGACGCTCCAGCTCCGCCTCGTCGCGCGCCGGGAACAGGTCGCGCAGGATCTCGAGGTTGGTGCGCCCGGCGGTGGCGGCGAAGAAGCCGGCGTCGTCGAAGGGCAGGCCGAGCTCGGCATGCCAGACCGCCCAGGAGCGGTCGTGCAGCGGCATGCTGTCGATCAGGGTGCCGTCCATGTCGAACAGCAGTGCGGCCAAGGGTGAATTCATGTTGCCTCAGGGAGGTCGAGCAAGCGCAGCACGGCCTGCTCGAAGCGTTGGAAAGAGGATGAGCGCTGCCGCAGGCGATCCAGGTCGAGCTGGTGGACCAGTTTCACCTGGTGCACGGTTTCCTTGTAGGCCAAGCCTTTGGGGCGGGCCTTGGAAATCCATTCCTTTGCGCCGCGCACGACTTCCGCGTCAGCGGGCCACGCGGTTTTTGCGGGGATGTCTGGAAATACTTGGCAGGTGGATTCGTGATCGCACAGAAACAGCGACTCGAATTCCTTGACCATCAGTGCAAATTCAACAGGCTGGCGTTTGTAGGTATTACGAGCACGTTGCTGCAAATCGGCCAGATCGTCCTCGACGGCATGACACTGGTCGCAGTCGTAGTCCATGACCCACAGGATGGGAGCTTCGTGCTTGAGCGCAGCCCCGAGATAGGCGTCGAAATGGCGCCGCACGGCGGGCAACTCGCCGCGTTTGTGGGCGGGCAGCAGTTGCAGGTCGTAGATGCCGCGTGCCTCGGCGATGCGGCGCACGAGAGCTGGCACGGCCGTGGTGTCGCCGTCGCCTTCGACGATGGGCAGGATGCGTTTCATGCGGCTGGCTTCTGCGCCGGTTCGGGCTGCAGTCCTTCGGCGCGCATGAAATCTTCGGCGGTCATCAAGTGTTCGTCGATGGCGGCGCGTTGTGGGGTGCAGATCGGAGCGATGCGGGTGTGGCCGTTCTCGATCGTGGCAACGCGGATTTCGTCAGGCTTGAAGTAATGCACCAGATCCGGGCTGTGCGTCGTCAGGATGATCTGCGTCTGCTCGGAGACTTCGCGCATGGCATCGACCAGAACACCCAGCGCGCCCGGATAGACGGTGTGCTCGGGCTCCTCGATCACCAGCAGTGTCGGGGCGGGCAATTGGTAGATCGCCAGCAGCAGGCCAAAGATGCGCAGGGTGCCGTCGGAAACTTGGGTTGCGTCGAATTCAACAGACTTTCCGTCTGCCGAAAAAACAAAATGCGGCACCAAGTAGCTGCCAACAGATCGCACCTTGATGTCTAGGAAATTTGGAATGACACAACGCATCGTGTCCCCAATGCGGTGCAGAACAGATCGACCCGATGCGGTTCGCTTGAATCGTTTGACGATGGACGCCCAATTCGCGCCATCGTCGGCAAGGGCGTCGTCGGGCTGCGCTGTGGTGAGTTGGCGCAGCGTATTGGGATAAAGCGAAGTCAGTCGCCAGTGTGGAAACACTTCCTCGGACAACGAAGCGGGCTGTACGCCCACGCGGGCAGCATATTGCTGCTGACCTGCTGGTTCCAAGATGACGCTTGCATGGCCCGATCCCGAGTCGGTGTCCATGTCCAGCGCGATTGAGACAGTCTCTCCTGCCGCGGTTGCTCGTGAGCGAATGCGTTCGATACCGCCATGATGCTGGACGGCCTCGCGCCGGGTCTGGACGTTCGCGGCGGAGGCCATTTCTCCCGCAAACCGCAGCGCATCGACGAAGTTGCTCTTGCCCACCGCATTCGGCCCCACGATGACCGTGATCGGCTGCGTGAACTCGACCCGGACATCGTCCAGGCTCTTGTAATGCCGGATGTGGGCGGAGCGGAGAAACATCGTCGATTCCTGCGCGGCGGTTGTCAGCTCAGAGACCCTGCTTCAGGCTCGCCTCGATGAAGGCGTCGAGATCGCCGTCGAGGACCTTCTGCGTCGCGGAGATTTCCACGTTGGTGCGCAGGTCCTTGATGCGGCTGTTGTCCAGCACGTAGGAGCGGATCTGGTGGCCCCAGCCGACATCGGTCTTGGTGTCCTCCAGCTTCTGCTGCTCGGCCAGGCGCTTCTTCATCTCGAAGTCGTACAGGCGCGAGCGCAGGCGCTTCCACGCCACGTCGCGGTTGCTGTGCTGGCTGCGGCCGTCCTGGCACTGCACGACGATGCCGGTCGGGATGTGCGTCAGGCGCACCGCCGAGTCGGTCTTGTTGATGTGCTGGCCGCCCGCGCCGGAGGCGCGGAAGGTGTCGGTGCGCACGTCGGACGGGTTGATCTCGATCTCGATCGAGTCGTCGATCTCCGGATAGACGAACAGCGACGCGAACGAGGTGTGGCGCCCGCCCGAGGAGTCGAACGGCGACTTGCGCACCAGGCGGTGCACGCCGGTCTCGGTGCGCAGGTGGCCGAAGGCGTAGTCGCCCTCGACCTTGATGGTCGCGCTCTTGATGCCGGCGGTGTCGCCCTCGGTCACGTCCTCGACCGTGGCGGTGAAGCCCTTGCGCTCGCAGTACTTCAGGTACTGGCGCAGCAGCATCGAGGCCCAGTCGCAGGCCTCGGTGCCGCCGGCGCCGGCCTGGATGTCGACGAAGCAGTCCATCGGGTCGGCCGGATTCGAGAACATGCGGCGGAACTCGAGCTTCTCGATGGTCTCGCGCAGCGTGGCGGTCTCGGCCTCGATGGTGGCGAGGGAGTCGACGTCGTTCTCCTCCTTCGTCATCTCGTAGAGCTCGGTGTTGTCGGCCAGCTGGGTCGTCAGGTGGTCGATGGTCTCGACGACGGTCTCCAGCGAGCGCTTTTCCTTGCCGAGTTCCTGCGCGCGCTTCGGGTCGTTCCAGACCTCGGGGTTCTCCAGCGCGGCGTTGACCTCGGCCAGCTTCAGGGCTTTCTGGTCGTAGTCAAAGATACCCCCTTAGCGCGGTGGTGCGCTCGCTGAGGTCGGCCAGGGTGGCGCCGATGGCGTTGATTTGTTCGATGTCCATGATCTTCTCGTCCAGTGACAGAGGGCGATTTTGGCATGGCGGGGAGATGCGGGCGGGTGGCGCCGGCCTCAGCGCCGCGCGGCGTGGCGCAGCAGCAGCGCATGGGCCGACTGTTCGGCCTTCAGGCTGTCCTGCACCCGGGCGCGCTGCGCCGGATCGCGCAGCGAGGCGGCGATGCGTTCGGCCACCGCCAGATGGCGCTGCATCAGCCCGAGCCGGGCCGCGAGCTGCTCGCGCACCGGCGCGCTGTCGGGCTGCGGCGGCCGGGCGAGCTGGCTGCGCAGCAGCTGCTGCACATCGACCGGCGCAAAGCCGGACTCGGCCACCTGAAGCATGAACAGCCGGCCGGGATCGGGATCCGGCCGGGGGGCCGGCTGCGGACCTGGGCGAAGCAGCTCCAGCGAGGCGCGGATCAGCCCGGCCACCAGCAGACGGTGCTCGCGCAGCGAGGCGAGCGTGGCATGGCGGCGCAGTTCCTCGGCGCTGCGCAGCTGCTCCTGCTCGAGCTGCTCCGACTCGAGCGTCTGGCGCTGCAGATGGCGCTCGATCTCGCGCCGGTTGACCTCGAGCTGGCGCCGGACGCTCTGCAGCTCGCGCAGCTCGCGGTCGGCCTGCTGGCGCAGCGTGTCGAGCTGGCGCTGCTCGTCGTCGAGCAGGCGGCGGGTCTGCTCGATCTGGCGCTGCAGCCGCTCCAGCTCCTGGCGTTGTCGGGCCCGTGCCTGCGTGTCGGTCTCGATGCTCTCGCAGCGTCGTGCCAGCGCGGTGCAGATCGTGGCTGCGTCCGTGGTGTTGTCCGGCGCGGTCTGCCGGGGCGGAGCTGGCGGGCCGGCAGCCGGCGGCGGCAGTGCCTCCAGCAGATCGCCTGACGCCGGCAGGGCTGCGGGCGCGGGGTCCGCCGTGACCGGGCTGGAGGGCGCAGGCTCGGCTCGGACCGGCCTGGGCAGGCTGCCCAGGACAAGCGACAGCAGCAGGAGCAGCACAGGCTGCAGCAGGATCCGGGCCGGAGGCGACGACAGGAGGCGGGGCATGGCGGGCGCATTCTCGGTTCTGCTCATTTCCGGTCCGCATGCTGTCGCGGTCGTTCACCATGGTTTCATTTTTGCAACCTTGGTTTCCCTGTCCCCCGATGGAGGGATCCGGGCGATCAGGTACCGCGAACAGCATGCCCTGCATCGGTGGTGGTGTGATGAAGTTGGCATGGCGGCGGACATTCGTCGCAGATCTGCAGGAGGCTCCCATGGCAGATGACGCAGCAGACAGGGCAGCAGACAGGGCGGCGCACCGGCGCGGACGGCGTCTCGGCCTGCGCTCAGGGCTGGCGCTGCTGGGCGGCTGGTTCGGCGTGGTCTGGAAGGTGCTGGCGGTGCCGCCCTCGCTGACGGATCCGGAGCCGCGGCCCGGCGAGCGCTTCGGCGTCACGCTGGCGCGCATGGCGCCGCCGGACATCGACCCGGCCGGCCATCTGGTCAGCGAGAAGTACGACGGCGTGCGTGCGGTCTGGGATGGCCGCGCACTGCGCACCCGTCACGGCCAGATCATCCAGGCGCCAGCGGCCTTCCTGGCGCGGCTGCCGGCGCAGGTGCCGCTGGACGGCGAGCTCTGGCTCGGGCGCGGGCCGGGCCGCTTCGATGCGGTCTCGGCGCTGGTGCGCCGGCGCCGTCCGGTCGGGGCCGACTGGGCGCAGGTCGTCTACCTGGTCTTCGAGCTGCCGCGCGGGGGCGGCCGTTTCGACGAGCGTGTCGCGCGCCTGGTCGAGATCGTCGCGCAGCAGGACTGGCCGCAGCTGGTGGCCGCCGAGCAGCGGCGCGTCGAGAGCCGCGAGGCGCTGCGGGTCTGGCTCGACGAGGTGGTCGCCGCCGGTGGCGAGGGCCTGATGCTGCACCGCGCCGATGCGCCTTTTGTCGCCGGGCGCACCGACTGGCTGCTCAAGCTCAAGCCGGTGCAGGAGGACGAGGCGGTGGTCATCGGCCACACCCCTGGCGAGGGCCGGCTGTCGGGCCTGATGGGCGCGCTGCAGGTGCGCAATGCCGACGGCACCGTCTTCCTGATCGGCACCGGCTTCAGCGATGCGCAGCGCGCCGCGCCGCCGCCGGTGGGCAGCCGCATCGTCTACAGCTGCCGCGGCCAGACCCGCCACGGCCTGCCGCGCTTTCCCAGCTTCCTGCGCATCGGCGGGGAGCCGTGAGTGCGCACCCGGCGGGGCTGGCGGCCGGATCGGTTAAGGTGCCGGGCATGGCCGACGCAGACTTCACCTTCCTCTGGCACGACTACGAGACCTTCGGGCGCGATCCCCGCCGTGATCGTCCCGCGCAGTTCGCCGCGATCCGCACCGACGCCGAGCTGCGCGAGATCGGGGCGCCGGTCATGCACTTCTGCCAGCCCGCGCCGGACTACCTGCCGGACCCGGAAAGCTGCCTGCTGACCGGCATCCTGCCGCAGCAGGCGCTGGCGCAAGGCCTGCCCGAGCACGCCTTCGCCGCCGCGATCGAGGCCGAGATGGCCCGGCCCGGCACCGTCTCGCTGGGCTACAACACGCTGCGCTTCGACGACGAGTTCACCCGCCACCTGTTCTGGCGCAACCTGATCGACCCCTATGCGCGCGAGTGGCAGAACGGCTGCGGCCGCTGGGATCTGGTCGACGTGGTGCGCTGCGCCTGGGCGCTGCGGCCGGAAGGCATGAACTGGCCGCGCCATCCGGACGGGCGGCCGTCCTTCCGGCTGGAAGACCTGAGCGTGGCCAACGGCATCGTGCATGAAGACGCGCATGACGCGCTGTCGGACGTGCGCGCCACCATCGGCCTGGCGCGGGCGCTGCGCCAGGCGCAGCCGCGGCTGTTCGACTTCTGCCTGGGCCTGCGCAGGAAGGAGGCGGTGCAGGCCGAGATCACCCGCGCGCAGTCGCAGGGGCGCCCGCTGCTGCATGTCTCGGGCATGTACGGCGTCGAGCGCGGCGGGCTGGCACTGGTCTGGCCGCTGGCCACCCACCCGACCAACCGCAACGAGCTGATCGTCTGGGATCTCTCGCACGACCCCTCCGAGCTGCTGGGGCTGGACGCCGAGACGCTGCGCCTGCGCCTGTTCACCCGCGCCGACGCGCTGCCCGAGGGCGTGACCCGGCTGCCGGTCAAGACCATCCACATCAACAAGTGCCCGATCGTCATCTCCAACCTGAAGACGCTGACGCCTGAGCGCGCCGCGCACTGGGGGCTGGACCTGGACGCCTGCGCGCGCCATGCCGAGATCGCCGCGACGCAGGTGCGCACGCTCGGCGGCATCTGGGCCGAGGTCTTCGCGCGGCCCGAGGCGGAAGGCCTGCCCGACGCCGATGCCAGCCTCTACAGCGGCTTCCTGGACCACGAGGACCGGCGCCGGCTCGCGCGGCTGCGCGGCCTGAGCGAGGCGCAGTGGGCGGCCAGCGCGGGCCGCGCCCCGGCCTTCGACGACGAGCGGCTGGACGAGGTGGTCTGGCGCTACCGCGCCCGCAACTTCCCCGCCACGCTGACCGACGAGGAGCGCGCGCGCTGGCAGGCGCACTGCGCCGCGCGGCTGATCGAGGGCCAGGCCGGCGCGATGACGCTGCAGCGCTTCCAGGAGCGCATCGACGCGCTGGCGGCCGAGCGCGAGGACGACGAGGCCGCGATGGATCTGCTCGGCGCGCTGGTCGACTACGGCGAGCAGATCGCGCCGGATCTGGGCTGAGGGCGGGCGGCCCGCGGCCCCGGTCGGGCTCTGGCCTTCAGCGCTGGCTGCGCGCCTTCTTCTTGTCGAACTCGGAGAGCTGCGCCTTCAGCAGCATCATCAGCGTGCGCGCGTCGGCCTCGCTCATGCTCAGCATGTGCGAGGACTCCTGGCCCTCGGGCGTGTTGCGGGGAACCAGCAGGGCGTCGAACTTGACATTGACCAGGCCGTGCGTGCTCGCGGCGGCCTTGTAGCGCTGGACTTCGAGGGTATAGGTCTTGATTGCCATGCGCCGATCGTAGCTGCTGCGCGCGCGCAGGCCCGCCGCGGTGGTGGCACACTCCCGCGCCTGCTCACCGCGCCCGCCAGAAAAAGGAGTCTCGACATGGCCATCCAGTGGTTCCCCGGTCACATGCACCTGACGCGTCAGGCCATCCTCGCGCGCGTGAAGGACGGCATCGACGTGGTGATCGAGCTGCTCGATGCGCGTGCGCCCGGCTCCAGCGCCAATCCGCTGATCGCCAGCCTGACCCCGGACCGGGCGACGCTGAAGGTGCTCAACAAGCAGGATCTGGCCGATCCGGCGCGCACCGAGGCCTGGCTGGCGCACTACAACAGCCAGCCCGACACCCGCGCGATCGGGCTGGACGCCAGCGTCACCGCGCCGGCGCAGCGCCTGATCACCGCCTGCCGCGAACTCAAGCCCAACCGCACCGGCCTGGACAAGCCGATGCGGGTGCTGATCTGCGGCATCCCGAACGTCGGCAAGTCGACGCTGATCAACACGCTGACCGGCAAGCGTGCCGCCAAGACCGGCGACGAGCCCGGCATCACCAAGACCGAGCAGCGCATCGCGCTGGCCAAGGACTTCTATCTGTTCGACACGCCCGGCATGCTGTGGCCGAAGATCCTGGTCGAGCAATGCGGCTTCCACCTGGCCGCCACCGGCGCGGTCGGCCGCAACGCGATCGAGGAAGAGGTGGTCGCCGAGGTGCTGATCGGCCGGCTGCGCCGCGACTATCCCGGCGCGCTCGAGGCGCGCTACAAGCTGCAGGCGGCCGACACCGCGGCGATGAACGACGCCGAGATGCTGATCGCCATCGGCAGGAAGCGCGGCGCGGTGCTCTCGGGCGGGCGCATCAATCTGCAGAAGGCCGCCGAGATCGTGCTGTATGAATTCCGCGCCGGCCTGCTCGGGCGCATCACGCTGGAGCTGCCCGAGGAGCACCTGGCGCTGACGGCGGCCGCCGAGCAGGCCGAGGCCGCGCTGCAGGCCGAGCGGCTGGAGAAGAAGCGCAACCGCCGCGGCCGCTCCTCGCGCGATGCGCAGCCCGACGGCGACACCTCCGGCGAGAGCGAAGGCGACAGCGACAGCGAAGGCGGCGGCGGCGAGGCCTGATGTGCCCCGGCGCGCGGGCCGGGGCGGCTGGCGCTCAGCAGCTCGAGCTGCCGCAGCCGCTGTTCTCGGTCACCGGCTCGCCGTCCTCGGCGGTGGCGCCGCCGCGCGGCGGGTTGGTCATCACGCCGCTCTTGACGTCGTAGCCGACGTCCTCCATCGAGCCTGCCAGTCCCGCATCGGCGGCCTGGGCGTGGTTCTCGAACCAGGTCATCAGCTCGGGCAGCAGCCGGCCGATCAGGTCGCTCTGGCCTTCGGCATGCTGGCGGCGCACCTCGCGCATCACCGCCAGCACCTGGCCGTGCTGCGAGCTGTGGCAGTTGTCGGGGCTGAAGCCCAGGTCCTTCATCCAGCGGTCTTCCTGCGCGAAGTGCTCGACGGTGTGCTCGAGCATCGCGTCATAGCGCGCCAGCAGCGCGTCCTGCGGGCCCGCGAGCGCGGCCTGCACCTGCGCGAGGTGGTCGACGAACTCGCGGTGCGTCGCATCCATCTCGGGGTGGTGGTTGAGGAGCTGATCGTTCCAGGCGATCGCGGCGGTGATCTCGGACATGGTGGCGGCTTCCTGGCGGGAAGGGGCGGGACGCGAAGCAGGGGACACGGGCGGCACAGCCGTGCAGACCGTCCACCCTAGCAGGCGAGCGGTCCGGCGCGCTTGATGCCGGGCAAGCGGGCGAGGATAACCGGTGCAGCCCGCTGTCATCCCGGCACGCTGGATTCGTGCCGTTTGGCAGTGCTACCATGGCCACATGGCCAACCTCCTGATCGACACCCGCAACGCCGTGCGCCAGGGCCTGCCGTACTCGGTCTTCGAGTCGGTCGCCACGCAGCTCGACATGGCGCCGCAGCAGATCACCCAGGTGCTCGGCATTCCGCTGCGCACGCTGGCCCGCCGCAAGACCGAGCACCGCTTCACGCCGCAGGAGTCCGACCGGCTCTACCGACTGTCGCGCACGATCGAGCAGGCCACCGAGGTGCTCGGTTCGGCCGAGAAGGCGCGCCGCTGGCTGAAGTCGCCCAACCGGGCGCTCGGTGGCGAGGTGCCGTTCGACCTGCTCGACACCGACATCGGCGCGCACCAGGTCGCGGAGGTGCTGGTGCGCCTCGATCACGGCATCTTCAGCTGACCCGGGGCGGGCGTTGAAGGTCTGGCGCCTGTGCCGTCAGCCGTTTGCCGCGACGGCGCTGGAAGGGATCGGCGGACTCCACGCCAGCGGGCGCTGGCACCGGCGGGGGCGGCCGATCGTCTATGCGGCCAGCTCGGCGGCGCTGGCTGCGCTGGAGGTGCTGGTGCATGTCGATCCGCTCGACGCGCCCGACGATCTGCGTCTGCTGACGATCGAGCTGCCGGACGACATCGGCATCGAGCGGGTCGAGGTGGCCGACCTGCCGGTCCGCTGGATCCAGGTGCCGGCGCCCGACGAGCTGGCCGCGCTCGGCACCGACTGGCTGATGTCGCGGCGCAGCGTGGCGCTGAGCGTGCCGTCGGCGGTGATTCCGATCGAACGCAATCTGCTGCTCAATCCGCGTCATCCCGGCATCGAGCGCGTGCGTGTCGTCGACGACACGCCGTTCACCTTCGACCCGCGGCTGCTTCAGGGGTAGAGCCCGCGCTCCTGGCGCGCCATCAGGATGCGCTCGCAGGCCACCGCGAAGGTGGCGGTGCGCAGCGTGATCTTGTGGCGGTCGGCGGTGTCCCAGATGCGGCGCAGCGCATCCACCATGATCTTGTCCAGGCGCAGGTTGATCTCGTCCTCGGTCCAGAAGAAGGACGAGAAGTCCTGCACCCACTCGAAGTAGGACACCGTGACGCCGCCGGCGTTGCAGATCACGTCGGGCACGACCAGGATGCCGCGCTCGGCCAGCGCATCGTCGGCGTCCGGATGGGTCGGGCCGTTGGCACCCTCCAGCACCAGACGCGCCTTCAGGCGGTTGGCGCGCGCCAGCGTGATCTGGCCTTCCAGCGCGGCCGGGATCAGGATGTCGCAGTCGGTGTCCCAGAAGGCCTCGTCGTCGATGCGCTCGGCTTGCGTGAAGGCGCCCGCGCCGCCGTCGCGGCGCACCACCTCCATCAGCGCGGCCATGTCCATGCCGGCCGGATTGGCGATCGTGCCGGTGTGGTCCTGCACCGCGACGATCTTCGCGCCGGCGCCGACGAACATCTCGGCCGCGGCCGAGCCGACATTGCCGAAGCCCTGCACCGCCACCCGCGCGCCGTCCAGGTTCAGATGGATGCGCCGCGCGGCTTCGCGGCCGGTGACGAACACGCCGCGGCCGGTGGCCTTGACCCGACCGAGCGAGCCGCCCAGATGCACCGGCTTGCCGGTGACCACGCCGGTGGCGGTGCCGCCGACGTTCATCGAGTAGGTGTCCATCATCCAGGCCATGACCTGCGGGTTCGTGCCCACGTCCGGCGCCGGGATGTCCTGCTGCGGGCCGATGACCAGGCCGATCTCGCTGGTGTAGCGCCGGGTCATGCGCTCGAGTTCCTTGTGCGAGAGCTGGCGCGGATCGACCCGGATGCCGCCCTTGGCGCCGCCGTAGGGCAGGTTGACCGCAGCGTTCTTGACCGTCATCCAGGCCGAGAGCGCCATCACCTCTTCCAGCGTCACCGCCGGGTGGTAGCGCACGCCGCCCTTGCCGGGGCCGCGGCTGAGGTTGTGCTGCACGCGGTAGCCCTCGAAGTGGCGCACCGTGCCGTCGTCCATCTCGATCGGCACGTCGACGATCAGCGCGCGCTTGGGCCGCTTGAGCGTCTCGCCCCAGCGTGCCAGCGGGCCGAGGTAGGGCAGCACCCGGTCGACCTGGGACAGGTAGGTGCCCCAGGCGCTGTGCGGGTCGGGCGTGATGAAGGAAAGCGTGTCGTGCATGAAAAGCCTCGTTGTGGCGAGTTCGATGAAGATCGAGCCGTTTGTGAGCCTGTTGGGCTCGTGCGGCACGTCATCGGCGTCAATGTAGACAAGGAGGCGATCCGGTTTCCGTCGATTCCATGCAAGATGTGCATGGGCTCCTCGCCTGGCTGACGAGGTGCTGACATGCACCGTGCGGGTGCATCCATTCGGGGCAACCATGAGAGCGCGGGCTTCGGTCACGCCGCAGTGATGCTCAGGCCGGGCCTGCTGGCTGTGGCGGCGTGACCTGGCCAGACTGCCCTGCCATGATCCGATCCGAACCTTTCCATCGCGCGCTGGGCGCGGCGCAGCCGGTCAGCGTGGCCGAGCTGCTGGCGCTGCACGGGCGCGGCTCGCAGGCGGTGCTGCTGCTGGTGGTGTCGCTGCTGTGCGTGCTGCCGGTGTCCGGCGCCGGCATGGTGCTCAGCCTGCTGCTGTTCGCGCTGGCCTGGCGCTGGCCGCGGCCGCGCGGCACGGTCGTGCCGGGGCGGCTGGCGGCTTTGCAGCTCGATGTCGTCTGGTCGCGGCGCTGCCTGCGGGCGCTGGCCTGGCTGCACGGCGGCGCCGGCCGACTGCTGCGCCGGCGCTGGCGGCTGCTGCGCCATCCGGCCGCCTTCGCCTGGTGGCGGCTGTGGATCGCCGCGATGGCGCTGGTGATCTTCCTGCCGCTGCCCTTCGGCAATGTGCTGCCCGGGATCAGCCTGGTGCTGCTGGGCCTGGGCTGGATGTACCGCGACGGGCTTCTGCTGCTGCTGTCGCTGCCGGCCGGGCTGGGCGCGATCGCGTTCGGCTGGTTCAGCGCCGGGCTGATCGTCGACACGGCCGCCGCGGCCGGGCAGCAGGTGATGGGCTGGTTCTGAGCGCGAGCGGCCGGGGCGTGGTGGCTCAGCCGCCCAGCCAGCTGCGGGCCATCGCGGTGTACAGCGGAATGCCCAGCAGCAGGTTCAGCGGGAAGGTCACGCCCAGCGCCAGGCCGAGGTAGAGCGCCGGATTGGCCTCCGGCACCGCCTGGCGCAGCGCGGCCGGCACGACGATGTAGCTGGCGCTGGCGGCCAGCACCATCAGCATGGCCGCGTCGCCGGTGCTCAGGCCGACCAGCCCGGCCAGCAGCAGCGCGATCAGCGCATGCGTCAGCGGTCCGAGCACCGCATAGGCCAGCAGCCAGCCCGAGGCCTGGCGCACCGCGCCGAGCTGGCGCGCCACCTGCACGCCCATGTCGAGCAGGAAGAAGGCGAGCAGGCCCTTGAACAGATCGCCGGTGAAGGGCTTCATCGTCTGCTGGCCGTGCTCGCCGCTGATCCAGCCGATGGCCAGCGCGCCGAGCAGCAGCAGCTGCGTGCCGTGCGTGCAGGCCTCGCGCACCGGCTGCAGCAGGCTGCCACCGCTGCCGTGGGCGGGCGTGGTGGCCAGCCGGCTGCGCAGCATCAGCGCGATCAGCAGCGCCGGGCTTTCCATCAGCACCATCGCCGCGGTCATGTGGCCGCCCGGCGTCAGGCCGAGCTGCTCGAGCTGCTGGTGCGCGGTCACGAAGGTCACCGCGCTGACCGAGCCATAGGCGGCGGCCACCGCCAGCGCATCGGCCGGCGCCGCGACCCGGCGCAGCAGCCACCAGCCCGCCAGCGGCACCAGCGTGGCCATCACCAGCGCCAGGCCGATCGCGGCCAGCCCGTCGGCGGGCAGACCGCCGGCCGACAGCGCAAAGCCGCCTTTCAGGCCCAGCGCCATCAGCAGGTAGAGCGACAGGAAGCGCGCCACCTGCGGCGGCACCTCCAGGTCGGAGCGCATCACGCCGGCCAGCAGGCCGACGGCGAAAAAGAGAACGGCGGGATCGAGCAGGGGCATCATGGCCGCGATGCTAGAAGCGCCTTGACCTCAGTAAAAGTCGATTCTTGTGCGGCACAACATAGACTTGACTCTATGAACACCACCTTCCGCCAGCTCCGTCTCTTTCTCGCGCTGGCCGAGCAGGGCAGCGTCAGCGCCGCGGCGCGCGCGCTGCATGTGACGCAGCCGACCGCGTCGATGCAGCTG
>RRZT011664777.1_pt1 | contig 25588 bp, 26 predicted proteins | sample 2165551 | NCBI WGS metagenome assembly RRZT01 (sample SAMN10456910, study PRJNA506462) | wastewater metagenome | biome: wastewater; feature: sludge; material: wastewater sludge; isolation source: wastewater sludge with Escherichia coli K12::gfp cells carrying plasmid... | place: USA: Moscow, Idaho... | reverse complement strand
TCATCAATGCTGGTGACGCGCAGCTTCTCGAGGACATCGGACAACAGGTGATGCTGCTGTGACAGGGCGGCAAAAGCGAGGATTTCGGCCTGGGCCGCATCCAGTCCCAGCAGATCGACGAGCAGGTCGATATTGCGGTCGAGCACGCTCTTGCGCGGACTGGGCTTTTGGCCGAGTTCATGGGCGCGGGTTTTAAGCAATGGCAACAACTCATGGCGCCGCAGCGTGTCGTCGATCGGCGCGATGCCGATCAGGCGGCGCAGCTCGTCGGAATAGATGCTGTCGTTGAAGCGAGCGGCCAGGGCCGCCTTTCGGGTGCCGAGTCGGGCAATCCAGACGGCCACCGGCCGATCGAAAACGGAGGCGAAATGCGGCCTCACCAACGCAGGGTGTGCGTACATGGTGACTCCTGTAGGGTAAAGCGAAATTGGGGAGAGTGATGCGGGGTGACTACGCGCGTTCGTCAGGGCAGAGACTGCTTTGACGCTTCAGCGCAACTCGTCTGATTCGACGAGAAGAGACTTTCTATGTTGTTGATTATACGCATGTTTATACGATTTGTCAAGGATTATTCCTGTTAAAACAAGCGCTTAGATAACATGTCGACGAATCAATTAACTCGAAGAAATGACGCTTTTTGAGCGATGCAACCCGAGTTAGTTAACCGATATGCTGCGACAGGCCCTGATTGCGGGTGCCAACAGCTGGTTTATTGATTGATTGAGATTTACCTTCCGATACCGGACGTCCGGCCAGTGCGCCGCGCTTGATCGCAGCTTTGCTCGACCTGCAACACATCTTCGCCTGCTCGGATGGGGTCGGGCACAATCTCCGCATGATGTTGAGGGTCCTTCGGCTTATTTGGGCCTGCATGGCCGTCAGGAATCCGTTGCCATCTCCGAGCCCCCGATTCGGTCGTTTCGCCACGGCTTGAAATGGGTTATTCAGAACGGACTACTGAGCTTTCCCCACAGATTTTGATTTTTAAATGGCTTGTATTTTGAGCGTCAGACTTCTGGAGTGAGTTCTTTACCACATCCTGTGTGGCCGGTAAGCAGCACTACGCGGTTGCGTCCCTGGTTTTTGGCCTTGTAGAGCGCCTCGTCAGCGCGGCGAATGATATCGTCAATATCCTGGTCTTCGGGCTCAACGAGTGTTCCTCCCAGGCTGATGGTGACAGGCTCGGTCAGCCCCGTGTTCTTGCCGAGATTCGCCTCTACTTCAGCGCGGGTGCGCTCTGCGATTTTGGCTAACAAATCTGCGTCGACCCCATCGATGATCATTAAAAATTCTTCACCGCCGTACCGGCCAAAGGTGTCATACGGACGCAAGCCGGGAGAAATGATAGCCGCCAGCTCCTTGAGCACGGTATCGCCTTGGGGGTGTCCGTAACGGTCATTGACCGCCTTGAAGTGGTCGACATCAATCATCAGGCAACCCAGATTGGCCGCATTCCTGCGCTGACGGGAAAAGCCCTCTTTGAAACGATCCATCAGCGATGCGCGATTGGCGACGTTGGTGAGCATGTCCGTGGTGGCCATGCGCTGCAACATTTCCCGAGTTTTTTGAAGACGCTTCCGCATTTGACGGAAGAAAAACCAGAGCGTGGTAAGCAGAAGCCCGACGGTAACCAGGTTCAAACCTGAAACGATCAGGTTGTTCCGGCCCAGCGCCTTGTTGACTTCGTCGATGCCGAAGCTGACGCTGATGCCTCCGCGCACCTGGCCCAAGCGATAGCCTTGGTGTGCGTGGCAAGTGAGGCAGGATTGCTCCACGAACAGGGGGGCCATGTAACGCAGCCGTTCGCCTTTTGGCGTTTTTTCCGTAATGACGTATTCACTCACCCCCACCTCGAACTCACGCAGAGCGATGGTTTCGAAGGAGTCCGGGGTATTGTCCGGATTCAGTGGGCGCAGGCTGGTAATTCGGAAGGTAAAAATATTGTTTTCGTCAGCGAGTTCAGATATTTCGCGGGTCATCAAGGCCGGGTTTTTGAGCGTCAGCACTCGACCGTCAGTATCATTTATGTCCGGGTTTTCCAGGTAGGGGTTGGATTGCATTCCCGGTCGTTTGATGACATAAACACCGCCGTGTTGCGCGCTCCATTTGCGGGTGATCACTATGCTCTGAAAATGGGCACGTGCCTGGGTGACTATCTGATCGAATAGAAGCGTCTTGCTACGCATGGCCAAGGCCAGAAAAATGGCGGAGACAGACAGCCCGATAACCAAACTGGCGATTACGAAAAACCGTTTGAAGATGTGATTGTCCTGGGTCACTTTGCCTTCGCTCACTAACGTCCGGTTACCGGTTCTCGCGCTGCAGCCACTTTAGAATAATCGCAAACAGGCATTCGGGGTTAAAAGGTTTGGCAATGAAGTCGTTCATCCCGGCCTCCATGCAGCGCCTTCGGTCCCCCAGCACCTCGACAAAACCAACGTCACGCGCAATTACAGGCCGCTCAACTCCGCATAGAGCTTCGGCAGGCGCTCCGGCAACCCTTCCGGAGCGCTGATCATCAGGTAACCGTCCTGCCCGAACAAATGCGGAAGATATGCGCCTCCCGTGCGGTCGATCGTGACGCAAAAAGGCGTGATGCCGAGCCGGCGTGCCTCCATGATCGCCATCCGGGTGTCCTCGATGCCGTAGCGGCTGTCGTATTCGTCCAGGTCGTTGGGCTTGCCGTCCGAGAGCAACAGGAGCAGGCGGCGGTTGGCCGGCTGTTCGGCCAGGATGCGCGTTGCCTGGCGCAAAGCGGCTCCCATCCGCGTGTAATAGCCGGGCTTGATCGCGGCAATGCGCCCGCGCGCAGATGCATCGTACGGCGCTGCGAAGTCCTTGACCACATGGAAACGCACGTGACTGCGCTTCACTGACGAGAATCCGTATACGCCGAAACGGTCGCCCGTCACGGTCAATGCCTCGCAGAACAAAAAAGCCGCATCGCGGACAACGTCGATCACCCGATGCGAATTCGATACCCAAGCGTCTGTCGACATCGACAGGTCGGCCAGCAGCAGGCAGGCGAGGTCGCGATCCAGTGGACGACGGGCACGATACAGCCCGGGAACCGGCGCGACGCCGGTGCGGCGATCGCTGAAATAGCGGATACAGGCGTCAAGATCGATCTCCTCACCATCGCTCTGGCCGCGCTGCCAGCGCCGGCTGTCGGCCAACGCCGCGAAGCGATTGCGCAGACGGCGCGCGGGAGACGTCAAGTGATCGGGCAACGGCACGGGCGGCGCCTCGCGTGCCTGCATCGGTTGCAGACGGACATGCCCCGGCAGCAGCGCCCCCTGGCGGTAATCCCATTCCGGCAGCGCAACCCCCTCGCCCAAACGCAGATCGTCGGACGCTTCGGAAGGCAGATCGAGATCGAATTTCACTTTCGAACGGGACGGCGCGCCGCCACGCGCCAGCGACAGGTGGTCGAGGTCGCGCGCTGCATCCTGGGCGTTCGGATCAGGATCATCGTCGAGCGCCCGGTTGACGCGGAGATACTCGCCCCAAGTCGGCAGGCTCTCGGCGCGGAACATCAGGATGAACGGACTCTTCGGCAACGGCAGCTCGACACGTTCGGCGCGGTGCGCGCCCTCCGGATCGCCACTCCCCGCCGGGTGCCCCGCCGCTTCATCCGGAACGGAGGCGCCGGAGTTTTCCATAATTTGCGACGCCTTGTGGGAAAGCGGCGAAAGCCAGAGCAGGACTGGTTGTGGCGGTTTCGCCTTGCGACCGGCTGCCGGCGATTCGGCAACGCTGGCCGGCGCGGCCAGCGCCGCCCGGATTGCGCTTTCCTGTGCGGCTTCTCCGGGCGGCAAGGACTCCGGCGCCAGGCGCTGCGCCAGGTGCGCAGCGACGAGTCGCTGGTAACGGCCCGCCAAACCGGGGAAGCGTTCCAGTGCCTGTTGGGTGGCCAATTGATTGCGTGCCAGCCAGTCGCAGAATGCTGACCTCGGCGGCGAAGGATTTTTCGCGGTACACGCCGCCAATGCCGCCAGCCACACGTACAGATCGCGGTTCAATTCACGGTCGGCAAAGCAGTCGATGCTCGCCGGCAAGCGTAGTGTGTCGTTCTCGACCGCCGCCAGGGCGACACGCTCGTCGCTGCCGGCAAGCCGTTGCAGCCAGCGTCGGCGGGCGTGGTGGCGATCCAACGCGGCGCCGCCGACGCGGTGGCCGCGGTCGCCGCCGAAAGCGCGGTAGAGAATGCCGAGCGGCCGCTCCATCTCGGTCAGATACACCGCGGCCTCCGGGTAATGGCCGCCGGCGCTGCGCGTGACCAGTCGGTGCCAGAGTCCGCCGACCCATTCCTCCATCTCAGCCCTCTCCCGCGCCCGGGTTGCGCGTCGGGCGTGGCGCCTTGAAACCGCCTTCGAGCTGGCGCGCTTCCTCACCCTGCACCCAGGCCAGCAGACTGCCCTGCGGATTGTCGGTTTGCACCGTGGCGCAGGCCGAGATGCATTGCGCGCACTGGGTGCAGGCAAACATCAGCCGCTTGATGCTGCGCGGCTTCAGGCGCATCGGGCAGGCTGCCTCGCAAGCGCTGCCTTCACCTTGCAGGCAGTCGGAACATTCGGCTAAGCGTGCGCGGTCGACGCCGACCACCAGCGCCTTCTTGTTGCCCATCCAGGCCAGACTCTGGAACATGCCGACGGCGCAGGCATAACGGCAGAAAAGATGACGCGCGAGCAGGAATTCGAGGCTCAGCACGACCGTCGCGGCGGCAATGAAGACGGCTTCGTAGCGCTGCAGCGACAGGCTGAACAGGCGCGGGTACATCTCCAGAGGCGGCATCAGGTAACTGAGCAGCACCACCGCCCACAGGAAGGCGAAGAACACCGCCAGCGGCAGCACCAGCAGCCAGACCCGCCGGTCGGGGCGGATCACCGAACCATCGGGCTGACGGGTCGGTAGCGCACGCGGCTCCCACAGGCTCGGCTTGCCGGTGGCCGCCAGCATCAGGCGGTTGATGGTCTCGACGACGGAAAAGTGTGGGCACAGCCAGCCGCAATACAGCCGCCCCCACTTCCACGAAATGAAGATGACCAGCCCGGCGATCGAGAATAGCGGGACGAACAGGCGGCCGAGAACGTTGATCGCGGCCATGCCGGCGCCGATTTCTCCGTCCAGTAAGGCGTCGATCCCCAGGCGCCATTCCATGCCGAGGAAATAGGCGTGACCGCGCGTCAGGTCGTAGCGGAAGAGATCGAATACCGGCGTCAACACGAACACGATGAAGAATGCCGCCTGCGCCAGCAGACGCCAGGCCTGCTTGCGGCGCTCGGCGGCGCGCGTGCTGGCCGGAACATGGACGGCGATGGGAATGACGCGGTAGTTCATGCCGGACCGGGGCCGATCACCGGGAAACGGAAAGGCTGGCCGGCGATCGCGCGCGACAGGCCGACCATGCCGCACAACACCAGCGTCGAATGGAAAACGATGAAGTAGAGGATCACCGCGAACCAGCTCCACATCGACGCGGAATCACCGCCCAACGCCCCGATCAGAAGAATGATTGCGCTCAGCCCGACCAGCAGGGCACCGGCCCATAGGCTGGCGACCACCGTCTGCCGGAGGTGCTGACGGGCCAGCGGCAAGGCCCGCACGTCGGCACGCCGCCACAGCCAGAGCAGTCCCAGAAAAGCCAGGCCGGGGGCGATCAGCAGGTTAGCCAGATACAGGCTCTCGGCGATGACGGCAAAGCGCCGTCCGGCGTCGTCAGGAGAGGAGAACGAGGGTACGGACATGGGTTGGCGCACGGGATTATGGAGGACTGCCAGGCCACTTCATCTCAGCCAAACACCGCGCGCACGACGTCCATCAGAGCCGCCGCCGTCGGCGGGTCGTCGGTCAGGCCGTCGACGATAGCGACCCGACAGGCGTCCTCAACGGCCAGGCCGGCGCCGATCAGGGTGGCGGCGTAGACCAGCAGGCGCGTGCTCGGCGCTTCTTCCAGGTCGCGGTCCTTGAGCGCGCGCAGCGACGCCGCGAGCTTGACGAGTTGCGCGCAACGGGCCAGGTCGAGGCCGCTTTCGCCGTGGACGATGGCGGCTTCACGTTCCGGCGCCGGGAAATCGAAACTCAGGCTGACGAAGCGCTGGCGTGTTGAGGGCTTCATGCCCTTGAGCAGATTCTGGTAGCCCGGGTTGTACGACACCACCAGCATGAACGAGGGGGGTGCCGGCAGCAGCTCGCCGGTACGATCAATCGGCAGCACGCGCCGGTCGTCAGCCAGCGGGTGCAGGACCACCGTGGTGTCCTTGCGCGCCTCGACCACCTCGTCGAGGTAACAGATGCCTCCGGCGCGCACCGCGCGCGTCAGCGGGCCGTCGCTCCACACCGTCCCGTTACCCGAGATCAGATGGCGTCCGACCAGGTCGGCGGCAGTCAGATCGTCGTGACAGGCCACGGTGAATAGCGGCAACCCCAACCGCGCCGCCATGTGCGCGACGAAGCGCGTCTTGCCGCAGCCGGTCGGCCCCTTGAGCAGCAGCGGCAGCCGGTTCTTCCAGGCCAGTTCGAACACCTCGGCTTCATTGCCGGCCGGGGTGTAGCTCGGGATTTCGCGCACGGCCGCCAGCCGCGGTTCCGCCAGTGAGTTCATGACATTCCCTTCAGATAGGCCCCGACGATGCCGAGCACGACCGCCCACAGCCAGCCCAACACGCTCCATTTCCAGACCGCCGGCGCATGGCGCAGTTCCATGAAATGCAGGGCTACCAGGCTACCCTTGAGCAAGGCCAGCGCCAGCACGCCGATGACGAGCCAGCGACCGGAAGGGCCAAACTCGCCAGCAAAGAAGGTAATGCCGGTGGCGACGACCAGCGTCAGCCAGACAGTCAGGGGCGAATAAACCGAATCACGCGTTGGCATGGGCACTCAATGCATCACATAAACCAGGGGAAAAAGCACCAGCCAGACCAGGTCGACCATGTGCCAGTAGGCAGCTCCGCTTTCCAGGCCGTTGGCGTCGCCGGGCCGATAGACACCTGCGGCGGTTTGCCGCCAGAGCACCACGAGCACGACCAGGCCGAGAACGACGTGAAAGAAATGGAAGCCGGTCAGGCCGAGATAGAACATGCTGAACGTGCTGCTCGACAACTCCATACCGGCCGCGAAGTGAACGGCGTATTCGCTGCCCTTGACGATGACGAAGCCCAGCCCGCAGGCGATTGCACCGAGCAGCAAGGTGGCGGCACGGCGTGCGGCATTCGCACTGGCACGGCGGACCACAGTCACGGCCTGGGCTACCAGCGCGCTCGACGACACCAGCAACAGCGTGTTGATCAGTCCCGACTGGCGATCGAGGCCGGCCTGCGCGGCGTCGAACACCTCAGGATTGCGTGCGCGGGCAAAGGCGTAGGCGAGGAAGAAGACACCGAATGCGAGCAGTTCGGCGAGAAGGAAGATCCACACGGCGATATCGCCCTGTAATGCCGGGGGTCCCGACAGGACGAGCGAGGACGAAGAGGTGCGGGCACTGGACATGGCTGACGTCTGAAAAATTGAAAACACTCCGGCGAAGCGGGCGCCGGGAAGCCTCGGGCACGAGGCCTCCCGGTCCCGAGGGTCAGGACGTCGTAGCTTCAGCCGGTTTTCCTCCGACGAAGAAGCTCGCGAGGTAGACCAGCAGACCGATCAGGAAGATCACTCCGGCCCATTCGCGCATCCAATAGAAGAGCGACACCTGCTCTTGAACCACCATGAACGGTTGCGGATCGCTGGCAATGCGTTGCAACCATACCTGCAGGATGCCCGCGGCGGTCAGGAACAAGGTGATGAACACCATCGCCACAGTCATCAGCCAGAAGCTCCACATCTCCAGAACCTGCGCCTTCTCGCTGTTGGCTTGGCGGCCGCGCAGCAGAGGCATGGCGTAGGAGATCATGGTCAGATTGACCATCACGTAGGCGCCGTAAAACGCCATGTGGCCGTGCGCCGCGGTAATCTGGCTGCCGTGCGTGTAGTAGTTGACGGGGGCCAGCGTGTGCAGGAAGCCCCACACACCCGCGCCGAGGAAGGACATCACGCCGGTGCCGAGCGCCCACAGGGTAGCCGCCTTGTTCGGATGTTCGCGGCGGCGGCGGTTGACCATGTTGAAGGCAAAGACGGTCAGGGCGAAGAAGGGGATGGGTTCCAGCGCGGAGAACACCGAACCGACCCATTGCCAGTATTCCGGGGTGCCGATCCAGAAGTAGTGGTGGCCGGTACCGAGCAGGCCGGTGACCAGCGTCAGGGTGATGATGACGTACAGCCACTTTTCGATGACCTCACGGTCGACACCGGTGATCTTGATCAGTACGAAGGCCAGCATCGCGCCGAGGATCAGTTCCCAGACACCTTCGACCCAGAGGTGCACGACATACCACCAAAACATTTTGTCGAGCACGACGTTTACCGGATTGTAGAAGGCGAACAGGAAGAAGATCGCCAGTCCCCACAAGCCCAGCAGCAGGACCGACGAGATGGCCGTCTTGCGGCCCTTGAGCACGGTCATGGTGATGTTGAAGAGGAAGGCCAGCGCCACGACGACGATGCCGAGCTTGGTCGGCAACGGCTGTTCGAGGAACTCGCGCCCCATGGTCTCGAGCAGGTCATTCCCGGTCATCTGGGCCAGCGTGGCGTACGGCACGGCGAGATAGCCGACGACGGTCAGAGCCCCGGCGGCGAGAAAGACCCAGAACAGGACCATGGCCAGCTTCGGACTCCACAGTTCGGTTTCGGATTCCTCCGGCACCAGGTAGTAAGCGGCCCCCATGAAGCCGAACAGCAGCCAGACGATGAGCAGGTTGGTGTGGACCATGCGCGCCACGTTGAACGGGATCGCCGGAAACAGGAAGTCTCCGATGACATATTGCAGTCCCAGGATCAGGCCAAAGAGGATCTGGCCGACGAACAGGCCGATTGCCGCGACAAAATAGGGCTTGGCGACCGCTTGAGATGAGTATTGCATGATGCTCTCCTTGTTGTTGGTCTGGATCAGCCCTGGATGTTCGGCGGCCACTTGGCGGTATCGATCGTGCCCACGTGCTTGAGGAAAGCCGTGATGGCCTCGAGTTCGCGCTCGGTCAGATTGAACTGCGGCATGCTGCGCCGGCCCGGGATGCCGTCGACCGGACGACTGGTGATGAAGGCCTTGACGCCCTCCTCGCCATAACGGGCGACGACGTTGCCGAGTTCGGGGGCGAAATAGGCGCCTTCGCCAAGCAGCGTATGGCAGCCAATGCAGTTCCGCGTTTCCCAGATCTTCTTGCCTTCAGCGACCAGCGGCGTGATGTTCTGCCGCATGTCGCGCTTGGGAAGCGCGCGGACGGTATCGAATGTCAGTCCGAGAAACAGGAGAAAGAAGAATACCGACCCCCCGTAGAAAACATTGCGCGCCATCGACTTGGTAAACACCCCGCTCATTCCGCCCTCCTTTGTTTATAGAAATCAACACGTACAGGTTATGTTCGTGAGATCGATACTACATTGATTTAGGTTAAAAGCCGACTAATTAAGTCAAGATTACCCCGCTCGGAATATGGGTATATCCCGGCGTCCGTTTACTATGCCCACCGGCGCATGGCGCGCTCAGTGCTCCTTCCCGTCCACGCGTGCCGCCAGCAGGTATGGGATATAGCGCCAGGCCAGCAGCGCGAAGCCGGCGAACCAACAGAAGGCCGAGATATCGATCCAGCGCATGTAGAGTTCCGGGACGAGTTGCGGCATGACGATCCTCGCGACGAAGCCGGCCATCATGATCCACAGCACCAGCTTGTCGAGCCGGCCGAAGACCACCTTGCGCCCGGTATGCCCGTTGCAGATTCGCGTCAACATGGCTGGGATGATCAGCCCCATGACACCGAAGGTGAACACATGCACCGAGACGCTGCCGATCCAGGCAACGGCCATCACGGTATTGACGAACTCGATCAGGAGCTGGGCGACGATGCCCAGGTAGCCCAGGTACATGATGCCAAGGTCGAGCCGGCGCATGGCGAGCAGAGGCTTCCAGAAGGCCAGGCGAAAAAGCAGGAGCAGCGCCAGCAGCAACGCGGCACCGCCCACGAGCGGTCGCGGTAGAAAGCCTTCGACGACGAAGACCAGCGCGAGCAGCTTGATCGACCGGTCGAGCCAAACATTGCGCAGGATCGCCACCTGGAAGACATTGGTCATGAACTGCGTCAGCGTGCGTTCGAGCATGACCAGGAAGGCCATGCGGAATAGCGCGATGGCCATGCTCGAGCCGGCGGCAAAGTACGCTTCGCTGAGCAGTAACTGCTTGGCAACGACGAAGAGCGGCAGAATGATCAGGAACGCCCAGTTCTCCGAGCGGTAGCTGTCGTTTTCCCGATGATGAAGCAATGTCCAGAGCAGCATGACGATGATCGTGGCCAGGAACAAATTGTTGGTGAGGGAAAACGTCATTGGAGTGAGGCTGCCCGCAAACCACATGCCTCCGCGCTCGACCAGCCAGAAGAGGACGAGTAGCATCAGCAGGGGTCCGTGGTAGCCGCGGATCTTCACCCAGTTCTTGGTCGCGGTCAGCATGAATCCGCCCAGCACTGCCCAGCCGAACCCAAAGAACATTTCATGCGCGTGCCATTGAATCATTGAGAATGGCATCGGCGGCGACAAGAATTTACCAGAAAACATCGCGACCCAGATGACAGGGAGAAGCATTCCAGCGAAACAGGCCAATGCAAAAAATGGTCGAAAGCCGACCAGCCATAAGGGGTGCTCAGAGAACTTCATGCGTAGCCTCGTATTAAAATCATTTGCGCCATCGGATTAAACCGCCCTACCGGTCGTTTTTCCCGTAACCTGGATGCACTCTGCCACCAAGAATTACGCCAAAAGACCATTCATCGATCAATGAGTCGAGCCAGTCTTCTGGGCTCGCTTACAAGGTCTGCCAAGGTATGACGATCCAGTTCCTGGTACAACACAGAGAAGGCATCGACCAATACCTTTTTTAGTTTGCAGGCTGGCACCAGATTGCATCGCGATTCTTCACCGAGGCATTCCACAATCGCTGCCGTGCCTTCAGTTTGGCGAATCACGGTACCAAGACGAATCTCTTCCGCAGGTCGTGCTAATCGGATACCGCCGCCTTTGCCGCGCACGGATGTGACAAACCCGCTTTTTGCCAATTGATGCACCACCTTCATCAGGTGATTCTCTGAAATAGCATAGGCCTTGGCAATTTCGGGGATGGTCGCCAACTGTTCGGGTTTCACGGCGAGGTACATCAATACGCGCAATGAGTAATCAGTAAAGCTGGTCAGACGCATACCTACTCCAGGAAATCAACGGCAACGCAAACCTCACTGAGGCACACAAATTGAACTCGAGCTACACCAATTATGTTTCCTGAGCATGTCGAGAAAAGAGGGAAACCAATCTGCTAATCATGGTCTTGCCAGTAATTCTCAAAAGCCATCTGCCCTGGAGCGTTTCGGCGGCTACTGGCAAAGCCTCGCGTCGAGAGCAATTGCCTAAGTTTACGTGCCATTCCCGGGTTACCGCAAATCATTAGGCGAGATGTCATCACGTTCAGCTTCGTTCCTGCTGCCTTCTCCAGCCGTCCGGTGGAAAGCAGTTCGGTTATGCGAGAAGTCAAAGTGGTCGCAGCAGCGTCACGGGTGACGACCGGCAGATAGGTCAGTTGGGCAGCGTCTATTGCAAGTTTCCGACTCGCGGCTAGAGCGCATATTTCCTCGCGATAGGCAAGTTCCGAAGCCTGCCGAACGCTATGCACGATGATCAGGCGCTCAAACGCTCGCCAGACATTCTCGTCACGCATTATGGAAACAAATGGCCCCAGCCCGGAACCGCTTGCGAGTAACCATAGATCGCGCCCAGCAGCCAGTTGATCAACAGACAGAAAACCAAAACTGCGCTTTTCGACCTTGATCGTATCACCTGTCTTCAAACGCCCTAGCGCTTCCGAAAACGCGCCGCCGGGAATCAGGACAACCAGAAATTCGAGCGCTTCGTCATTAGCGGCGGAAACCACCGAAATGGGGCGCCAGACATCGATTCCCTCTGCTCCGGCAAGTCCGAGACGGGCGTATTGGCCTGGTGTGAAACGGAATCCGCAGCTGCGCGTCGTGCGGAATGAAATCAGCGTCGAGGTCCAGTAATGTACCGACACCACAATTTCCGTTGTCCATTTCTCGCTCTCGATGGGAGGAAGGAAGGCTTCCAATCCGGGTTCAGCGATGTATCCCACGGTTTATCTCCTCAGATTCATCCGGCGGCTCACTTTCGCCGCATGGCAAGTGGCCAAAAAAGCCTTCGAAAATGCGAGTACTTCGATATCGGTCGCCATAGCCAGCAATAGATGTAGATTTAATGCATCTAATCGTAAACACTTTCCTTTTTATAAGCAATATAATATTTACATCTTATAACTTGTCAGCGTCAGCGGTACGGACAAGCGTGGTTCAATCTCGGCAAAATCAGGATTGCCCCCTGCCGGGCAAGATTTCGATGGAATCCGGAAAGAACGCCTGAGCGTTAATGACTCGGAGGAATGACATGAAACGACATCCTGCTCTGGCCCCACTGTCACGGGAACATCACTCGGCGCTCGTGCTCGCCAAGCGCGCACTTAGAGCAAGTACCGGTGGGTTCGATGCGATAAATCACTTTGTCGCTGAGGTGGAAAGGGTTTTCGCATGCGATCTCGAACCCCACTTCCAGCTCGAAGAGAGGTGGCTCTTGCCGGCCCTGATCAGGGTCGGACAGTCCAAGGCCGTGGAACAAACGTTGGCCGAGCATGCAGAATTGCGGTCGCTCGCCAGCCAGCCAGGTATCAATCGGCCTGTGATTTTGCGCCGATTTGGCGACGCCTTGGCTGAACATGTTCGTTTTGAAGAGCGTGAGCTTTTCCCACTCGCCGAATCGACTCTCGATGAGGAGGCACTTGAATCAATTCGGGAAGGCACGGCCGCACCGTCATTCAAGGAACGACGGACAACCGACAAATGAGCAACGGAGCCACGCCATGAGCCATCCTGATTTTTTTGATGACATACCTCATGTTGTATTGATTGACCCACTCGCAGTTTTCCTCGGCGCTTCCGACAACGGGATCGTTGATTTCAGCTACCACGACGCCGTCAAATTGGCCGGTCATTCTTGTCCGACGGTTGCCTCGGCGTACTGGATGACCAGTCTGGCACTCAAAGCTCTATATGAGGATCATCTGCCCGAACGGGGCGCCATACGCGTCGATTTTCGCGAGGGACTTGAATCTGGGGTCACCGGGGTCGTGGCCAATGTGGTTTCCATGCTAACGGGCGCCAGCGGTGATGGGGGGTTCAAAGGCCTGGGCGGGCGCTTTGGTAGGCGTCAACTCCTGTACTTCAACGCCGATATTCCGCTGGACATTCGCTTTTGGCGCACGGACAACCGCCGTTGGGTGGACGTGGCTACGCACCTGCAGCACGTGGCGGCTTCACCGGAGATGCCCGGACTGATGCAACTCTGCGTGAGCGGCCGTGCGACCGCAATCGAGCAACGACAATTTGGCCTACTTTGGCAGGAACGAGTTCGCCGAATCCTCATTGAGCATCGTGATGATCCTGAAGTGTTTGTGCTTCGCCGTTCCCCTTGAGACACGAACAACAAAAGGCGTGGCGCAACGAGTGCATCAAGATGCGCTTGTCGATGCCCGCCTCGTCGGCTAACGCCAATTGACAGTGAAGTGTGGCGGGGACGAGCAGTCTTGCCGGATAGTCCTACCGGGGTGACGCGGATGCGTCCCAATGAGATTCGAAATCGAACGACAACTGTCGATGAAGGCGAACTGCCAGCAGGTAGCGATAAAGACAGTTTTCGATAGTCTGGGGTGTAAGGTACCGAGCAGCGATCGGCGAAAGGAAAGTTCTCAACCATTCCTGCTGCTCGCCTAAACGTCAATCTCGGGCGTCAATGGGTCAAACTTGACTCGCCAAACGAGATAACCTCTGAATGGCCGCCTCGTCGCCAAGTAAGGCAAATTCACGGTCCGAAGTAGTCAGTCAAGGCACTGAGCGTCCGGCGACAACGTTGGCCAAGTGCTCTCGATACTCTTTGGCAAGCCCCTTTGGAACAAACACGTATTCCAGTATTTGATCGAGCATGTGGGGAAATAGATATAGCGGTGCGTTTTCGGCGTTGAGGTAGTGACGCGCTCGAATGCTCTTTCGCTTCCTTTCGCCAAAGAATGCGTTATTCCAAATAAGTGTTGAGCGCGCCGGGTGCTTCTTGTCCGTGAGTACACGCTCAAGATATCCGTTTGACAGGCGGAACTCATGTGGTGGTTGCGTCTTACTATCGCGAAGTCGCTGGTGCGCTTCATCAAGGATTCGCCGCTCACTTTCCGGTAGTACTTCGTCGAATACGTCGAGTACCTGGCAATATCGACGCAGATCCCAGATTGCGCGATCGAGGTCTACAAGCGCATACCCGTGCACCGCGTAAGAAACGTCCAGATAACGATATTCGCCGAGTTCTGCTACGTAGTCGATGAATTTGTGGCTCAGAGGCGATAGCTCAATCTCGAAAGATGCCTTCTCTGTAAGCTCAAGTGCCGCGTGGATATCGTGCCGGACCGATGTTGCCTTGATCCTGTTTACTAGCAAGATGTATTTCAAGTACTTCTCAATGGCTTGCTGCGCCGACCAAAGGAATTGGGGCATCAGCTGGGCGCGGCATGCCATTCTGGCAACTAAGTAGTCGCGGTCAGCCATGTCACGGAAGCACCGCGACGCGAAATCGTTAATATGGCGATCAATTTGATCTTGAGTTGCTTGCACGCTCACTTCTCCCTTCCCGCGAAGAGATTTCGATTCTCTCGCGGCACGGCGACTATTTGAACGTGGCCGTGGAATTTGCGCACTCTTTGAGAACCGCGACTTGTTGCTCGCAGTGGGGCTAGACGCCGAGCAGTGACAGTAAGCGGTCAATGGTCGGTTCGCGGTGCCGTGCGCCTTATAGGACCGCGAGTCCAAAGTGTTCTGCATAGTCCTCGCGCCGTGTGCCATCATTTTGCACATAGGGGTCGAACTGTTTTTTCAGGTCTTTCCCCGCAATGGGTGGCTTTCCGATCGCTCGAAGCAGCATCGCCTCAAGGCAAGGCTCAGAGGTAAATACTTCAATCTTCTTTTGCTTGGCGAGTTTTTCGATCTTGGCCGTCCAGTCCGTGTCTGTGTCGAGTAGTACGGCGACTCTGTCGTAAGCCATATTGGCTTGGAGCTTGATAGCGCAATCAACCACGCCGGCAGCTCCTTTCCCGCGTGCATTTCGGATGGTTATTTCAACTCCTTTGCCGCAGACACCAGGGAACTGCTTGAGGTGGTTCAGAAAGGCGACTTCGTCATAGCCCTCCCCGACGATCAACAAGGTCTTACGCGCTTTCCAGCTCTTCATCGCCGATCCCAACTCAGAGCCGAGGAATGGCGCCGTAAGCGCCCGCCATGTATTTCGCGTAGAAATTGTCGTCGTTACGGATACCCGCTACTGCATCAAGACGACACGCCGAACTTTCACAGTGCTCGTCTTTCTCGACCAAGATCACTTGAGCCTTATTGACCATGTTCAGTACCTCGATCGCATGGCAGGTAAAAATGAGTTGTGCGCGATGAGGATTGGTACGCGGGTTGGCAAACAAATCCAGAATAGGCTCAAGCATGTGCGGATGCAGGTCATTCTCGAATTCGTCGATGACGGCCAGACCACCGATATCCAAAACTTGAAGCAAACGGGAGAGTAATACGAATGCGCCTTGAGTGCCGCTCGACTCAAAGGCGAACGGCAAACTAGCCTCCGTTTCTCTGCCACGATGCTTACCGAACGGAACCCAAATCGTTCGAGATGGATCTTGCGGAGTGGCGCTGGCTACTTCTCTCAGCTCGACGCCTGACAAGCCGAGGTCCCAAGCTGAAAGCAAAAGACTCATCTGCGCGGATTGATCTGGGCGGCGCGCAAAATGTTCAGCGGCGGACAGCACAGCGTTATCGTCTAATGAGCGACGGCCAAGGAAATTGACGTTGGTGACCACGTAATCCTCTGCCAATCGCGTAGCAAGCGGAACGCCATACTGCGCAGCTGTCGAGATGAGCGAAGCGTTTTGCCGAACCTTTTTCGCCTCCTGTGGCGCTAGGCCAAAATCTTGCTGTTTTACGGTGTAGTTGCCCGTTTTTTCGTTCCAATCACGAACGAAAACGTAGTTGTAGCGTTCTTTTCGCAGGTAAAGCGCCTCATGAATGACCCGCTGCGGGGTGCAGCGCAGCACATAACGCCATAGCTTGTCATCCCAGTCGAAAACGCACTCGAATTCAGATGCCTGATCAGCTGCCGCGAAATGTGGGACGACAGGGATACCCGCATCAGTCGGGCCTTGGAAGGATGCTGAGACGAACCAACCGATAAAGGCAGCCGGCTTCAGCAGCGCAGTTTTGCCGCTGCCGTTCGGGCCAATGACCGCCATGAGCTTAGACACCAACTCACCCGTCTGGACCTCGACCATCCAGTCGGTCTGCCGGGTTTTTCGGCTCAGCGTGAGATCAACTTCAACGCGTTCGCGGAAGGATTGGAAGTTCGAGAAAGCGTAGCTATGAAGCACGTGAAATCCTTAGTAAATCACATAATAAACAAATTATTGTTAATTCTATGACTTGTTGCGTGAAAAATCTAGGATTTCGCTGTGTATCGTCAACCGTGAGATGTTTCTACGTGGAGTGCGCCGTGGGTCATCCGATCGGCAACTGACACATATTGAGCTAAAGGTGACTTTGGCGAGCAGGGGCTAGTGCGTCGCTGCTGTAGCCGCACCGTGGGGACGACGGCGCCTTAAGCTACTAGCTATATCGCTGATTATCGCTAGCTGATGCTTCAAACTCGGAAAATAGAAAAAGGTCGCAACCCTGAACAGGATTGCGACCTGCTAAGGAAATTTTCGCGCCATTGCCAGCACGTTGTCGTCAGCCACCGTTGGCGGGGATTCAAGCTTTCGCATGGCCTTGTCCGTCTGACAGCTACACACGACGCCGTTACTTTGTCGACTCAATCATCCCGTGCGCACCATTTATCCGCCCACATCATCATCGGATGGTGTTCGATCTCTGATAATTCTGCCTAACGTTTGCTGCTCTCTCGTTTTTCTCGTGGTTGCCTTCTGTTGGCTCATTGTCGAAGGATCGACATCTGGCGGCATCCGTTCGGGCGAAACCAACGTATCTAACTCTTCGGTTTCCTCCAACCGCCCAAATTTGGCCTCCCACCGACATTCATATTGATAATCAATATACGGCTCACAAATCCGGTCGACTTTTTTACGCAAGGCCCCCAAGGCTAGCATGCACAGGTTATCGCTAACGAGCTGTTCCACAGTCATGCAGATTATTCCTGGAATTCTTATAAATGACATTTCCAACATATCATCTACAACCGAAGTGCCATAGAGATAACGCATAATGCGTCCTTGGCCGAGATAAACGTGGCTCAATGTTAAGCCCAGAAAGAGATTCATAAATAGCTTCCTCGTTTCCTCCTCGGTCATGCGTTCGTTCCATTCAATATAATTTGCTTTCATTTTCATCTCCTCAATAATCCGAAGACATCTTCGGTATCTTTCTTTTACAGTTTTCAGAGTTTGTATTCGGACAGCAAAAAACGGGACGTATCTATAGGCCGCCATAGGAAGTGCATTCCGCGCTGTTCAGCCTGTCCGCGTATGTTCGATTTCTCTTCCTTTATGCGAGCCTCCATACCTTTGAACATTTGATGCCAGCCCTTTTGGGCGGTAAGCAAGGGAAAGAAGACGGTGGTGTTGAACCAGCTTGGGCGGCGATCGAGGATATTCTGAGTTGGAAGCTGGCTAGCTGTGATCTCGAAAGCCTGAATTTGAATGAGCGGACGATCGGGATTTCTCTGCGCACACACCTGATTCCTTTTCTCTTTCCCACTCCTGAAGGGCCGTTGCCGAGAGAGGATGTGTATCGTGCCTTTTCGGCGCTTGTGGAAGCGCAGATTGAACTGAATAGCTTCATCGCTCATTCGGCCGATGCATTTAGTTACGATGACAGTATCGGTTTCGTCAGGAATGGCGAGCGGCTAGAAATTGTTGAGAAGGATGCTGTGGCCGCTGCGAACTGGCAACGTGACGGCGACAAATTGAGGCGCCTGCATTGCTACTGGTTGTACCGTGGCATGAACGCGTTGCTGGATTCGCCTGAGACTCTCCGGCTCATTAGTCCTGAGCATCTTGAAGCGAACCTGCAAGCGTTCGCGAAAGCGATGGGTACTTGGCTGCAGCTGCAAGAAGTCTATGGGGTCGCTGCTCACGTCAAAACGGAGACAGGGTCTCAGGTCGATGTTTTTCGGTGCTTGGTGGCCATGGAGCTGATGACCGCGTTTTTCATCGAGGATTTCCTGCGTCCCTACCACCAGCACCTACAGCAGTTCGGGAATCCTTGGCTTGCCCTCGGGCGTTTGGCTTTTGGTGGTTTTGTGCAAGCGGAGATGCAAAACAGACTTCCAATTACCTGGTCGGACAAGAAGGACAAGATAGCGAGCATCACGCCGTGGACCGTGAGTCCGGACGATCCGCTCGGTCAGCAGGCGTCGGCAGAGGCCATTCTGGATTTCTGGACCAGCGACTGGATTGCCATGGCCGAGCAATTACGAGGGAAGAACGCGGGTGTGCTGCCCCGTTTCCATGAACGGCCGATGCTGAAAATGGGGCGCTACTTGTTCCAGTTGCCGTGGATGGTGGCTTTGCAGAATAACGCAACAGCGGCAGTTAATAACCTTCGGCGCTTTGGGGCGCGCAGAGGAGAGGCGCGCAGCGAAACTCAACGGATTGAACAGCGGTTGGGGGCTCTGTTCGTTCAGCGCGGCTTTCAGGTCTTGGTGGGCTATGAGTTGCAAACGCGGTTGGCTGACGAAAACGAGGTCGAGGAAACTGATTTGCTCTGTTGTCGCGATGGGCAACTGCTCGTGTTGGAACTGAAGTCGACCTATTTGCGTCAGTCGGTGAAGGATGCATGGTTGCACCGCACTTCGACATTGCGGAAGGCGGGGCGACAGTTACGTAGGAAGGTGAACGCTGTCAGTCAGGCACTTGCGTACGACACGGGGCTGCAGCAAATGCTTGGGCTGGACGCAGGCTGCGTAGCGAAGATGACGGCCTGGATTGTCGATACGTCGATCGAGTGCGACCATCAGCGTTTCGACACTTTTCTCAAAGTTTCTTTGGAAGAGGTCTTGATTGCGTTACGTGACGATCGGCACTTGCTGAATGATCCGGATGGCTTGTTTCAAGCCGATAAGGCGAACGGCAACGGCGCTGTCTCTGAGCGAGATAGTGCTGCTCAGCAGTCCCTATATCCAAACGGGTTCTCTGCTGAGTGTTTTGTTGAGGTCGTTGAATCTGGTGCTGTGTGGGAAAAGACGGACGGAAAGACTGCCGAGTGACTCGTTACCAGCTTTCCGCCGGGAGTAGCTGAGACAGAGGGCAAGGCGCGATGCGAGTGCGGCGTGGGCTTTGGAACGAATGGTCGGTCGCTCACACAAGACGCAAACATTTTGGCTATGGTACCTGTTTGCTGCCAGGTTCGACCTGCTTGATAATCTCCGCAGCGGCGGCTTTTCTTGCGCAACAGTCTCACGACGGCTCAAGAAAGCTGAAGAAATTCGTGTACTTAAGCGTGTACTTTTGTGAAATATGGAGTGTCTGAGTCTCAGTATTCATGAGCTATTAAGCACATTACTACAGATTCAGATCCAACCTGGAATGAAGATGTGGACGGGGCGGCATAGTCGCCCCGGTCCATGCCTATGGGCCGGCAACGTCAGCCGTGCCTGTGCTTGGTGTTCTCGATCAGGGCGTAGGCCGAATGGTTGTGGATCGATTCGAAGTTCTCGGACTCGACGACATAGGAGTGGATTCGGCTTTCGGCGTTGAGCCGAGCGGCGACGTCGCGCACCATGTCTTCCACAAATTTAGGATTGTCGTAGGCGCGTTCGGTGACGAATTTCTCGTCCGGGCGCTTGAGCAGCCCGTACAGTTCGCAGGATGCTTGCGATTCCACCAGCTGGACGATTTCCTCGATCCAGACATGCTCAAGGATTCTGGCCGTGACCGTGACATGGGAGCGTTGGTTGTGCGCGCCACGGTCCGAGATCTTCTTTGAGCATGGGCACAGACTGGTGACTGGCACGACGACCTTGATCGTCGAGGCAATCTCACCGTGGCAAATCTCCCCGATCAGCGTGACGTCGTAATCGATCAGGCTCTGTACCCCGGAAACCGGGGCAGATTTGTTGATGAAATAGGGGAAGTTCATCTCGATGTGCCCGGTTTCCGCCTCAAGTTTGCGGACCATTTCGCGCAGCATGACCGGGAAGTTCTCGACCGATATCTCACGTTCGTGGCTGTTGAGTATTTCAACAAAACGCGACATGTGCGTGCCCTTGAAATTGTGTGGCAGGCTGACGTACATGTTGAACATGGCGATGGTGTGCTGGATTCCGCCTGTCCGGTCGAGAATTTTTACCGGATGGCGGATCGATTTGATACCCACACGGTTGATGGCTATCCGTCGGGTGTCTGCAAGTCCTTGAACATCCTCCATCTTGGCAGGGGTGTGTTGGTCGTTCATTATTTGTCCTGATGTGTTTGAGCAGTGCGGATGATGCCGGCTTTGTCGAGTCCGACTTCCGCGAGCAGCCGGGTCTGATCTCCGTGGTCGATGAAATGGTCGGGCAGGCCCATTCTGATGAAACTTACCGGTTGGCCAATTTCATCGAGGATTCGGGCGACTTCGGAACCCGCGCCCCCGATCAGCATGTTCTCTTCGATGCTTATCAGCAGCGAATGTTCCCGTGCCAATTCTGCAATCAGTTCGCGATCAATCGGTTTGACGAAGCGCATGTTGGCCACGGTGGCGTCAAGTTCTTCGGCGGCTTGCAAGGACGGGGTCAGCATGCTGCCGAAAGCGAGCAGCGCGATCTTTTTGCCGCGGCGACGTATCTCGCCCTTGCCGATGGGTAGTTCTCCAAGAGTTTTCTCGGTGGGTACGCCCGGCCCGGTGCCGCGCGGGTAGCGGACAGCGCATGGACCGCTGGCGCGGACGGCCGTTGTCAGCATCTTTCGGCATTCTTCCTCGTCTCCCGGCGTCATGATCACCATGTTCGGGATGCATGTCAGATAGGACAGGTCAAAGCTGCCGTGGTGGGTCGGGCCATCGGCTCCGACCAGACCTCCCCGATCCAGAGCGAAGACAACGGGCAGGTTTTGCAGGGCGACATCGTGCAGCAGTTGGTCGTAGCCGCGCTGCAGGAAGGTCGAGTAGATGGCGACTATCGGGCGCATGCCTTCACAGGCCAGTCCGGCGGCGAACGTAATGGCGTGCTGCTCGGCGATTCCGACATCGAAATAGCGCTGGGGAAAGCGCTCGGCAAACTGCATCATCCCGGAACCCTCTCCCATGGCGGGGGTAATGGCGACCAGTTTGGGTTCGATATCGGCCATGTCGCAAAGCCATTGGCCAAAGACCTTGGTGTAGGTAGGTTTTCCGCCTGGTTTCCCGTCTTCGATTCCGACTTCCGGCTGGAACTTGGATACGCCGTGATAGAGCACCGGATCGGCTTCGGCCAGCTTGTAGCCTTGTCCCTTTCGAGTGATGACGTGGAGGAACTGAGGCCCCTTCAGCTTTTGCAGATTCTGCAGCGTCGGAATAAGGGAATCGAGGTCGTGCCCGTCGATCGGCCCGATGTAGTTGAATCCGAGTTCTTCGAAAAGGGTTCCCGGGGTCAGCATCCCCTTGACGTGCTCTTCCACCCGATTGGCGAATTCAAGCAGCGACGGAGACACGCCGAGAACCTTCTCGCCGGCGCGCCGGGCAGCGTTGAACGCGCTTCCGGAAAGAACGCGCGCCAGGTACTTGTTGAGGGCGCCGACCGGCGGTGAGATCGACATGTCGTTATCGTTGAGGATGACGAGCATGTCGGCATCGGCCACCCCGGCGTTGTTTAGTGCCTCAAAGGCTTGACCTGCAGACATGGCTCCGTCGCCGATGATGGCAACTGTCTTTCGCTCGTTGTCGGTCAGTTTTGCAGCCATGGCCATACCGAGCGCTGCCGATATGGATGTCGACGAGTGCCCCACTCCGAATGTGTCGTACGGGCTTTCCGTCCGTTTCGGAAAACCGGAAACTCCCCCGTGCGTACGCAGTTTCGCCATTCCGCTACGGCGTCCGGTGAGTACCTTGTGCGCGTAGGTCTGGTGGCCAACGTCCCAGACGAGACGATCGTTCGGCGTGTCGAAGACATAGTGCAGCGCAATCGTCAGCTCGACCGTGCCGAGATTTGACGAGAGGTGTCCGCCCGTTCGGGAAACCGATTCGACGAGAAAACTGCGCAACTCTTCGGCCAGTTGCGGGAGTTGTTTGCGGTCTAGAGCGCGAAGCTGAGCCGGTTCGCTGAGGGTGTCGAGCAGGGGGTAAGTTGTCATGGTGGGTCACGGTCCTGCATGAATGGCCAGTGTGTGCCGGAGAGTCCGGGGTGGCTTAAAACTTTCGCTGGGTGATGAAATTGGTTAATTCCACCAGCCGGTGCGCGCTATCGCCGAATATCGCCAGCGATTCTAGTGTTTGGGTGCGGAGATCCTCGGCGAATTCCCGAGCAGGTTCCAGGCCCATCAGTCCGACATAGGTGGGCTTGTCGGCCGCCGAGTCCTTGCCTGCTGTCTTGCCGAGCGTTGCCGTGCTCGCCGTACAGTCGAGGATGTCATCGACCACCTGGAAGAGCAGGCCGGCGCGTTTCGAGAAGCGATCCAGTGCCGCACGCGCCTCATTGGACATGGGTTTCCCGCAAAGGCTTCCAAGCAGTACGGCTGCCCGGATCAGCGCTCCGGTTTTCAACGCGTGCATGAGTTCCAGTTCGGGCAGTTCGAGCGCACGACCGACCGAATCGAGATCGATGGCCTGTCCTCCGGCCATGCCGAGCGAGCCACTGGCATGGGTGAGGACACGCAACATTTCGAGCTGGATCGAAGCGTCGCCGAGATCTTCGCGGGCGAGCAGTTCGAACGCCAACGTCTGCAGGCTGTCCCCGACAAGCAGCGCGGTTGCTTCACCGAATTCGACGTGGCAGGTTGGCCGCCCGCGGCGCAGCACATCATTGTCCATGCAGGGAAGGTCGTCGTGAACCAGCGAGTACGCGTGGATCATTTCTACGGCGCAAGAGACCGCGTCCAGCTTGTTCGGGTCGGCTTGGCAGAGCTCTCCTGCCGCAAACGCCAGCAACGGACGAATTCGCTTGCCGCCATTCAGGCAGGAATAGCGCATGGCCCGATGCAAGCGGGCCGGGATGGCCTCGTCGGGAGGCAAGCGAAGAGCGAGCGCTGCTTCAACTCGCTCCTGAATGGTGACCATCCACTCAGTAAATGGCATCTGGTGGTGGTCGGCATGGGAGGCGGTGTTCATCGGGGCTCCCCTCGGGATGGATCGAACTCGTGCAAAGTACCGTTCTCGAACAGGCGGATTTTCTGCTCTGCGTCGCCAAGCTGGTTCTGGCAGTGCTTGAGCAACTCACTGCCACGTTGATACGCCGAGATCGACTCTTCGAGAGTGAGATTCCCACTTTCCATTTTCTGGACGATCTGCTCGAGTTCGGCAAGTGCCGTCTCGAAGTTCGCTATCGGTGGGGATTCGGGAGTGGATGGCGTTGCGCTGCCTCCAATCCTGTCGTTGGCGTTTGATCGGACCATGGCGTGAAAACGACTGAAACGTTGGAAAATAGCCCAAGGATAACATTACGGTCAATTGGAAAGAGCGGCACGGGGATAGAATGTGCGGTTTCCGGCCACGTCGCCTCGACGGCGACTGTTTGGACTCTTCTCCTTTATTTTTCCGAATCCGGAACGCCATGCAGTCCTTGTGGATGATCGCCGCCAGTTTCTTTTTCGCCTGCATGGGCGTTTGTGTGAAGCTGGCGTCTTCACACTACTCTGCGGCGGAAATCGTTTTCTATCGATCGTTCATTAACCTGCTCTTCATGCTGGTGTTGATCAAGGCGCGTGGTATTCCGGTGAAAACGCCTTTGTGGCGGCTCCATATCCAGCGCAGTGGAAGCGGGTGCATCTCGTTGATGTTGTATTTCTACGCAATATCAATGTTGCCGCTTGCCTCGGCAGTCACGCTCTCCTATACCTCTCCGTTGTTTCTGGCCGTGTATCTCGTCGTGCTCGGCAAGGCGCGTTTTCGGGCGGGGATGATCTTTGCGCTGATACTTGGTTTTGTGGGCGTTATCCTGCTGCTGCGTCCCTCCTTCCACGCCGATCAGCTATTGGGCGGGGTTATCGGTCTAGCCAGCGGGATGGTTGCCGGGTTGGCGTATTTCAACGTGAAAGAACTCGGTGCGCGTGGCGAAGTGGAAGAGCGGATCGTGTTCTATTTCGCTCTTGTGACCACCGTCGTCAGCGCCGTTTGGATGGCATTTTTCGAGTTTCATCCAGTGGATTGGCGGGGAGCATGGTTGCTTCTCGGCGTTGGAACGTTCGGAACGCTCGCGCAACTGGTGATGACCCGCGCCTACAAAAGGGGGAATACACTGGTGTCGGCCAGCCTCGCCTATTCCACGGTGATCTTTGCCAGTCTTTTCGGTATGTTTTTCTGGGGTGAGACGTTGTCTGTCGGCGCCTGGTCTGCGATTGCACTGATTGTGTCCAGTGGTGTTTTTTCAACCTGGTTTTCACGGGTAAATCCTGCAGATCAGGACTGATGTTAAACTCGAAACGCCAAAAGGAGGAGTTGCCATGATTGTCATCCAGCATCGGAACAGCAGCGTCTCGGTCAATGTTTACGGGGAGTTCACCCTGGCGGACTTCAAGGAGTTCGAGGAGTTGGTGAACTACAAGGTCAAGTTCGAAGGGCCGGTCGATTTGCTCTTGGATCTTCGTGAAATGGCAGATTTCACGCTGGATGTGGCGTGGGAGGACATCGCTTTTGCCCGCGCGCACCCTAACGATTTCAAGCGGATCGCAGTTGTTACGCAAAGTCAGTGGGTGGCGTGGAGTGCGTGGTTGTCACACATTTTCGTTAGCGCTGAGATGCGCGTGTTTGACGACGATGCGGAAGCCGTTGCATGGCTCGATTCAGAGGAGGTCGCGAAGTAATGTTCAGCACGCTGGTTTCGTGCGACGAGTTGGCCCAGCACCTGAGTGACCCGGAATGGCGAGTTGTTGACTGTCGCCACTTGCTGTCCGATGTTGGGTACGGTGCCGTCGCCTATGCTGCCGGGCATCTGCCTGGTGCCGTTTTCATGCACCTTGATCGCGACCTCTCCGGGCCGATGACCGGCCGGAATGGGCGGCACCCGCTTCCCGATCCGGAACTGCTGGCCCGAAAACTGGGGGCGGCAGGCATCGATAGGGCAACTCAGGTCGTGGTCTATGATGACGATGGCGGCATGTACGCTGTTCGCTTGTGGTGGCTGCTCCGCTGGATGGGGCACGATGCCGTAGCCGTCCTTGACGGGAGTATCCGCCAGTGGATTAGCGAAAACCGTCCCCTGACGACCGAGGTTCCCCGTTACCAAGCCAATACTTTTC